>Ga0233380_1000075_pt1 | contig 58615 bp, 54 predicted proteins | sample ElkDunMinimDraft_9_FD_191541 | JGI IMG/M metagenome (GOLD analysis project Ga0233380, IMG submission 191541) | Fecal eukaryotic communites from dung pellets of Tule Elk in California, USA - Elk Dung F36 | ecosystem: Host-associated > Mammals > Digestive system > Large intestine > Fecal | place... | reverse complement strand
GGTCACCGCCGCACCCGAGGGCGTCACGGCCTCGACCACGTGGACCGGGCAAGGCGCCGAAGGCGACCCGGCCAACGTCGTGGTGACGGGCGTGGACCTCGCGGCCGGGGCGACCCACACCTACCGGGTGCAGGTCGACGCCACGCTCGACACCGCACAGAGTGATCGGTCCACCTTCACCTGCCCGTCCCCGGGCAGCGACGGGCGTGGCGGGTTCGCGAACACGGTCGGCATCGGGCACAACGACCTCACCGACACGGCCGAGACCTGCGCGAGCCCCGGCGAGCCTGGTGACCCTGGCACCCCGGGCAAGCCCGGTGGGTCTCTCGCCACCACCGGTGCCACCCTCGCGTGGCTCGTCGGCGCAGCGGCACTGCTGACGCTGCTCGGTGCCCTGGTGCTGATGGCCGCCCGCGACCGCCGCACCATGGTCGGCTGACAGCCCGCCGGTCGCCCCGGCCCGACGTCGGGGCGACCGGCCGGCACCAGCCCGAGCCACGACGACCTCCTGTCCACCCGAGCCGGAGGTCCCCAGCGGTGGCCCGGCGCCCGCACCAGAGCGGGCGCCGGGCCACCGCACACGTCTGACGCACCACCCCCACCTCGACGCACGTCACCCGCGGCGCGCCCGTCCCTCCTGCGAGGCCTCATGCACCGCGATGCCCACCGCATCATCGTCCCCACCCTGTGGGGATACGCGACGCTCGCGCGCGAGCCCGACGCCGCGCACCCCTTCGACGGCACCACGCGCCGCACGGACACCGTCCTGCCTCCTGAGCTGAGCGCCGAGCAGCTCCGGGAGTTCCACGCCCAGCTCCTGCTGCGCCCCGCCGACCGGCGCCGCACGCGGACCGCCGCGGCCGCCATCGGCCAGCACGACCTGCTACGCCGTGCCGTCGACGTGCGGACGACGTGCGCCTTCGCCCTCCTCACGGCGAGCACCGGGGCGAGCCCGCACGACGTCGCGTTCGCCGGGCTCGCCCGCGCCATGCGCCGTGCGTGCGACGCCGATCTCACCGAGCACCAGGAAGCCCTCGCACGCCAGGTCGCGTGGTGCGGCATCCTCGCCGCCCACGACAACCGGCTCGCCTCTGTGCTCGACGCGACCAGAGCACTCCACCACCTGACCGAGACCCGATCCGGTCACTGATGTCCGACGCTCAGGGCACGGCACGGCGGACGGGTTCTGGACGAGCGTCCAACTCGCTAGAGTGAGCGCTCGATGCCGTCCCGTGGCGTGGTTCACCGCACCCGCACGCCGGCCGGGCAGGCGAGAGCCGCGGGGAACGAGGAGCCGTGAGACCACGAGCCGCAGCGCGGACGCAGCACCGCCCGAGCACGACCGCTGCGTGCCGAGCGGACCGGGAGGCGCGCGAGACGTTCGACCTGTGCGCCTACGTCGCCTCTCTGGGCCCCACGACGCCCCACCAGCGGAGCATCGTCACCGACGCGCTGACCCCGCTCGCGCACCAGTCCGGCGTGAGCGCCGCGTACCTGCGTGACGCCGCCTTGTACCTGACCACCCTGGTGCTGCTCGGCGAGGTCGTGACCATCGACGACGACACGTCGAGACTGCTCGACCTCATCCGCCTCAAGCACGAGCCCGGCCCCTGACCTTCCGCGGGCGACCGTCCGGGCGGACCCGCCCGCTACCGTGACCGTCGTGGCCCGCCGTCCCGTCCCGATCACGTCCGACCCGCCGCGCGGGGCCGTCCCCGCGTGCACGCTCGTGCTCGCCGCGGACCCCGAGACCACCGCGGCGTGGGTCGCCGCGGCGTTCGCCGCCCTGCGGTGGAAGCGGCGCGCGTCCGACGTCGCCCGCCGCGAGGGCGCGGCGCTGTGGGAGGTCGGGGGCGCGGCCCGCGCGTTCCTCCTCGACGACCTCGACGTGCTGCGCTGGGTCACGCCGCGCGCCACGGCGTGGTTCTCGCACGGGCGGGCCATCGCGACCGTCCAGCCGGACGGCACGGCACCGGGCCGCACGGTCGTCGTGCTCTCGCTCGTCGACGGCTGGCTCTCGTGCCGGGAGAGCTTCGGCGCCGTCGCGCGCCGGCTGCGCGAGCACGCCGTGCGCGGCGGGGCGCTGGACCCCGGCGACGTCCCGGTGTGGACGAGCGCCCACGACCTCCCGCCCGGCTCCCCCGGCGACCCACGCTCGCGCACGCGCCTGTTCCGCGGCTCCTGATCGGCGGGGGCCGACGTCATGCCCGGCCTCGCTACGATCGCTGCATGTCCGGGCCCGTGTTCGCCGGCGCCGTCGCCGGCCTCGTCGTGGGTGCGCTGCTCACGCTCGGGCTCGTGCTCGCGTGGCGGGTCGCACGCGGTTCGCGCGAGCTCGGCAGCGACTCCGACCGGGCGACGTTCCGCACGCTGCACCTCGCGTCGCGCGCCGCCACGCACCTGCGTGGCGGGCTCGAGGGCGACGACGTCGGCCGGGCGGCCCGGTCGCTGCGCCAGCTCCTGGGTGCGGACGCGCTCGCGGTCGTCACGGCGGACGGGGCGGTCGCGCTCGACGGCGGCTCGACCCTCGAGCCCGAGGCACGCCGCGTCGCCGAGCGGGTGCTCGCCACGGGCCGCCGCCACGTCGAGAGCGGCGGCCCCGGGAACGAGGACGGCGAGGGCGGCGACGTCGCGGACGCGGTCGGGGCGCCGGTCGTCGCGGCCGGGCGTGTGGCGGGCGTCGTCGTCGCGTTCGCCGACCACGTCCGGCCCCCGCTCGTGCGCGCCACGGGCGAGGTCGCGCAGTGGTGCGCCGCCCAGCTCGAGCTCGGCGAGCTCGAGGCGTCCCGGACCGCGCTCGCGCAGGCCGAGCTGCGCGCCCTGCGGGCGCAGATCAGCCCGCACTTCGTCTACAACGCGCTCGGCGCCATCGCCTCGTTCATCAGCACCGACCCCGAACGGGCGCGCGACCTCGTGCTCGACTTCGCCGACTTCACGCGGTACTCGTTCCGCGACCGCGGCGAGTTCACGACGCTCGCCGACGAGCTGCGCTCGGTCCACTCCTACGTGGAGCTGGAGCGCGCGCGGTTCGGCGACCGCCTCGCGGTGACGCTGCAGATCGCGCCCGAGTCGCTGTCGACGGTCATCCCGTTCCTGTCCGTGCAGCCGCTCGTCGAGAACGCGGTGCGGCACGGTCTCGAGCCGCGCGAGCAGGGCGGCACGATCGTCATCACCGCGCGCGACGAGGGCACGCAGACGGAGATCACGGTCGAGGACGACGGCGTGGGCATGGCCCCCGAGGTGCTGCGCGGCCTGCTCGGCGCCCGCACCCCGGCGCGCGACGCCTCGGGGCGCGGCACGACGCAGCACGTCGGGCTGCGCAACGTCGACACGCGCGTGCGCCAGCTCTACGGGGACGACCACGCCCTCGACATCGAGACGAACCTCGGCGCCGGCACACTCGTGCGCCTGCGCGTGCCGAAGTCCCAGCCGCTGCACGAGACGGAGGTGAGGGTGCCGTGACGACCCCCGACCCGGGCGACGCGTCCGTCTGGGAGGAGCCGCGCGCCGTCGGGCTCGACCTGCTCGTCGCCGACGACGAGCGGCCGGTCCTCGACGAGCTCGTGGCCCTCCTGCGCCGCGACCCGCGCGTCCGGTCGGTGCACGGCGTGTCGAGCGGGTCGGAGGCGCTGCGCGAGCTCTCGTCGCGGCCGGTCGACGCGGCGTTCCTCGACATCCACATGCCCGGGCTCACCGGCCTCGACCTGGCCCGTGCGCTGTCCCGGTTCGCCGTGCGCCCGGCCGTCGTGTTCGTCACCGCGGACGAGGCGCGCGCCCTCGAGGCGTTCGACGTCGAGGCCCTCGACTACGTCCTCAAGCCGGTGCGCCGCGAGCGCCTCGCACGCGCCGTGGACCGCGTGGTGGAGCGGGCGGCCGGCCGCACGGACGACCGCGACGACCACGCCGACCGCGACGAGCCCGGGGACGAGACGCTCGTCGTCACCGTCGGCGCGACGACGCGGGTCGTGCGCCGCAGCGCCGTGCGGTGGGTGCAGGCGCAGGGCGACTACTCGCGGCTCGTGACGGAGACGGAGCAGTTCCTCGTGCGCGAGCCGCTGTCGGACCTGGAGGAGCGCTGGGCGTCCGCGGGGTTCCTGCGCGTGCACCGGTCGTACCTCGTGGACCGGAGCGCGGTCACCGCGGCGCGGTTCGGCGGGGCGCAGCCGGCGGTCGTCGTCGCGGGCCACGAGGTGCCGGTCAGCCGGCGCATGGTCCCGGCGGTGCGCGAGGCGCTGCTGCGCCCGCACCGGGGGGCGCCGTGAGCCCGGACGCAGGCGCGGGCCCCGGCCCGGCCGGCGACCCGTCGGCGCGCGTGCGCGTGCGGTCCACGGATCCGGTGCACGACGGTGCTCGCCCCCCGACCGGTGCGGGCACCACCCCGGGCGCGGAGGCGGCGTCGGGCAGCGACGCGGCGACGCACTACACGCGGGGCCTCGTCCGCGCCCAGCTGCGTCTGGCGCTCGCGTGCGTGGTGTCCTTCCTCGCGGTGGTCGCGCTGCTCACGGTGACGATGAGCGCGGTGCCGGCCCTGGACTCCGTGGTGCTGCTCGGCGTCCCGCTGCCCTGGCTCGTGCACGCGTACGGCTTCTACCCGGTGATCGTCGCGTTCGCCGTCGTGTTCGCCGTGGCCGCGGCCCGCAACGAGCGCCGGTTCCGCGCGCTGGCCGAGGAGGCGGACGACGCATGAGCACCGTGCTCCCGCTCGTCGCGATCGGCCTGCTCCTCGTCGCGACGGGCCTCATCGGGTTCTACGGCCTGCGGATCTCGCGCACGACGAGCGACTTCTTCGTCGCCTCCCGCACGGTGCGGCCGGTGTGGAACGCGTCCGCGATCAGCGGGGAGTACCTGTCGGCCGGGACGTTCCTCGGGCTCTCCGGCCTCGTCCTGCTCTCGGGGGCCGAGGCGTTCTGGTTCCCCGTCGGGTACGCCGCGGGATACCTGCTCGTCCTCCTGTTCGTCGCCGGGCCGCTGCGGCGCAGCGGGGCCTACACGATCCCCGACTTCGTCCAGGCGCGCCTCGACTCCGTGGTCGCACGCCGCGTGACGAGCGTCCTCGTCCTCGTCATCGGGTGGCTGTACGTCGTGCCGCAGCTGCACGGTGCGGCGCTCGTCGTGACGAGCGTGGCGCCGGTGCCGCCGTGGGTCGGGTCGGTGGGGATCGCGGTCGTGGTGAGCGCGGTGGTCGCCGCGGGCGGCATGCGGTCCATCACGTTCGTCCAGGCATTCCAGTTCTGGGTCAAGATCACCGCGCTCGCGCTGCCGCTCGTGGTCGTGCTCATGGCGCTCGGCGGCGCGTTCGAGCCCGGTGGCACCGCGGTGACGTTCGACCCGGCCGCCGTCTACCCCCGCGACGCCGGACCGGGCGGCCTCGACGCGTACGCGTCCGTCTCGCTCCTGCTCGCGCTGCTGCTCGGCACGACCGGGCTGCCCCACGTGCTCGTCCGGTTCTACACCTCGCCCGACGGCGGGTCGGCCCGCCGCACGACCGTCGTCGTCCTCGTCATGATCAGCGTGTTCTACATGGTGTCGAGCACGTTCGGGCTCGTCGCCCGGGTCGTCGCCCCGGACCTCGCGCAGCCGGGTGTCGCGGACACGGTGGTGCTGGAGCTGCCGACCCGGCTCGTGCCGGGCCTCGCGGGCGAGCTGCTCGCCGCGCTCGTCGTCGCCGGGGCGTTCGCCGCGTTCCTCGGCACGTCGTCGGGTCTCGTCGTGGCGCTCGCGGGCGTCGTGAGCCAGGACCTGTTCGGCGGGACGGTGCGGTCGTTCCGCTGGTCCGCCGTCGCGTGCACGCTCATCCCGCTCGCGTTCGCGCTGGTCACCATCCCGCAGGGGCTCGTGACGAGCGTGGGGACGGTGTTCGTCTTCGCCGCGTCCGCCCTGTCCCCCGTGATCCTCCTCGGCGTGTGGTGGCGGCGCCTCACCGCGCGCGGTGCGGTGGCGGGCATGGTCGTGGGGGCGGTCCTGTGCGCGACGGCGCTGCTCGCCTCGTCCGGGCTCGTCGCCGCGGGGTACGGGACGGACGGCACGGGGACCGCGGCCGGCGGCGTCCCGGGCGTCGTGCGCGCCCTGCTCGCCCAGCCCGCGGCGTGGACGATCCCGCTCGCGACGGCGACCGTCGTCGTCGTGTCGCTGCTCGACCGGCACGGCCCACCGCCGCGCACCGACCGCTTCCTGCGCCGCCTGCACGTGCCCGAGCGCCGGCGTCCCTAGACGCCTTGCCCGCGGGGCGGCTGAGGTCGCGCGCGTCAGGCCGGCGTCCGAGACCTGTCGCCGAGCGTCTGAGATACGTAGCGTAGGACGCCTGAAATCTGTAGCGCAGCAAGCCTGAAATCTGTAGCGTAGAACTCCTCACCAGGCTCGACGCAGGCAACGATCGCCCGGAACCCCAAGGAGCCGATCGGATGATGGAGTACCGCAGGCGCGTCATCGATGACGTGCTCGACGAGCTTGTCGCGGAACTGCCGGCGATCGAACTCCACGGGCCGAAGGGCGTGGGAAAGACCGCCACCGCACAACAGCGCGCCCGTGCGGTGATGCGTCTCGACGATCCTCGCGAACGCGAGCTGTTCGCCAGCGACCCGACCCGGGTCCGCGATGCACGACACCCGCTGCTCGTGGACGAGTGGCAGCGGGTCCCGGAGTCGTGGGACGTGGTCCGGCGCGCCGTCGACGACGGCGTCGGGACCTATCTCTTGACGGGCAGCTCTGTCCCCGTCTCGGCGCCGGTCCACTCGGGGGCGGGGCGTTTCGTCACGTTTCGCATGCGGCCGATGAGCCTGATGGAGCGCGGGTTCGCCGAACCCACCGTGAGCCTCGGCGACCTGCTGGACGGCTCTCGGCCTGAGATCACGGGATCGTCGGAACGCGGCACACGCGACTACGTCGAGGAGATCGTGCGTTCGGGGTTCCCGGACATCCACGGCCTGGCGCCCCGCGCTCGCAGGCACAGGCTAGAGGGGTACGTCGACCTGATCGTCACGAGGGCGTTCCCCGAGCAAGGGCTCGTCGTGCGGCGCCCCGGTGCCCTGCGCGCATGGCTCACCGCCTATGCGGCGGCAACCTCGACCACCGCGAGTTACCAGCGGATTCTCGACGCCGCGACACCCGGCCTCGCCGAGAAGCCAGCGCGAAGCACCGTGACGGGGTATCGCGACGTACTGGAGCAGCTCTGGATGCTCGACCCGGTCGAGGCGTGGCTTCCTGGCCGGAACCGTCTCGCTCGACTCGCGCGCTCACCCAAGCACCAGCTCGCGGACCCCGCTCTCGCCGCTCACCTGCTCGGCGCAAGCCCATCCGCCCTCCTCGGGGGCGACGAGGGTCCGGTTCCGAACCTCAGGGGCGGGACCTTGCTGGGATCGCTGTTCGAACATCTCGTCACGCTCGACGTCCAGGTCTATGCCGAACGGTCCGAGGCGCGGGTGCGCCACCTCCGGACGGCCGACGGCACGCACGAGGTCGACATCGTCGTCGAACGTCCGGACGGCCGGGTCCTGGCGATCGAGGTCAAGCTGGCGACGACGGTCACGGACCACGACGTCCGACACCTCGCCTGGTTGCGCGACAAGATCGGCGACGACCTCCTCGACGCGGTCGTCGTCACGCCAGGTCCACACGCCTACCGTCGCAGAGACGGGATCGCCGTGGTGCCCGCCGCACTGCTCGGCCCCTGAACGTCGCACACTGCACTGATCGACTGCCTTCAGATCCAGCGCGCACCGATCTCGTCGTGGAGCTGATGGGTCTTCTGGACGCAGCACGCCGTCCACCACCTCGGCCTCCAGCCCGACCTCCCGCGCGACGGCGAGGATCGCGTCGCGCTCCTCCGGGTGGTCGTCGGCGGACGCACGGCAACCGACGTCTCACCTGACGGGCACCCTCGACCGCATGTCGGATGGGCCGTAGGATCGGGTCAACCATCCAGAGCGGTCGAGAGTCCTGGCTCGACGACACCGCAGCAACCCGCCGACGGAAGCCTCCCGAGGACAAAGGTGCTAACGCCAGGGTCGATGGAGCGACTAATGGTCTCAGAGGCATCTTTCGCGCACCGTCCGGGCACCCCGTGCCCGACGGCGCTCGTGCACGCACGCACCCCGGGCGAGGCGACGCCGTGAGCGTCGCGGACGCCGTCGGGCGTGCGCACGGCGGACCCCAGGGCGCGGTCCGTCCGACGGTCTCGTTCGAGCTCATGCCCCCGCGCCGGCCGGACGCGGCGCCCAAGTTCTGGGAGACGGCGCGGCGGCTCGTCGCGACGCACCCCGACTTCGTCTCCGTGACGTACGGCGCGGCCGGGACGGACCGCGCGACCGCGCGCCAGGTCGTCGGCCGGCTGCTCCAGGGCACGCCCGTGCTCCCCATCGCGCACCTCACGTGCGTCGGGGCGTCGCGCGAGGACGTCGAGGAGGTCATCACGGACTTCCTCGACGAGGGCGTGCGGAGCTTCCTCGCGCTGCGGGGCGACCCGCCGCGCGACCAGCCGGACTGGCAGCCCGCACCCGACGGCGTGCGGTCGTCGACGGAGCTCGTCGCGCTCCTGCGCGAGGTCGAGGCGTCGCGCTGCGCGTCCGACCCGGCCGTCGCGCTGCGCGGCGCCACCCGCCCGCTGACGATCGCCGTCGCGACGTTCCTCGACGGGAACCCCGCCGCCGGCACGACGCGCACGCAGGAGGTGCGCCGCCTGTGGCAGAAGCAGCAGGCCGGCGCGAGCTTCGCGATCACGCAGCTCTTCTACGACGCGTCGTCGTACACCGACTTCGTCGCCGAGGCCCGCGCGGCCGGCGTGACGATCCCCATCCTCGCCGGGCTGCTGCCCACGACGGAGCCTGCGCGGCTCCGTCGCGTCGAGGAGCTCACGGGCGTGCGCGCCCCCCAGCACCTGCTGGACGCGCTCGACGCCCTTCCCGACCCGGAGGCGCAGCACGCCGCCGGGATCGCGTACTCGGTCGACCTCGCGCAGCGCGTCCTCGACGCCGGTGCGCCCGGTCTGCACGTGTACACGTTCAACAAGCACCGCGCCGCTCTTGACCTGCTCGAGGGTGTTCACCTCGGCGGCGGGTCGGCCGGGACGGGAGGCAGCGCGAGCGCTGCCGCCGCCCCGCTCGTCCCGGACCTGGCCAGCGGGCCGTGGGTCACCGGCACCTCCCTGCCCACGACGGGCGCCACCACGCACGGCACGCCCGTCTGACCGGTCCTCCGGACCAGCAAGAGGTTTCGATCATGGCCACTTCCCTACCCTCCCCTACCCAGAACCGGGTCCCGTTCCCGGCCGGCACCGTGCTCGGCTACCCGCGCATCGGGCGCCGACGCGAGCTCAAGAAGGCCGTCGAGGCGTTCTGGGCCGGGCGCACGAGCGCCGACGAGCTCGAGGCCACGGCCCGCGAGCTGCGGCTCGCGACCGTGCGCCGGCTCGTCGAGCTCGGCCTCGGCGCCGACGACGCGTCGGTCCCCGGGTCGTTCTCCTTCTACGACCAGGTGCTCGACGTCGCAGCGTCCCTCGGGGCCGTGCCGTCGCGGTTCGCGTCGCTCCTCGGCACCGGTCCGGACGATGCCGGTCGCCTCGACCTCGCCGGCTACTTCACCGTGGCGCGCGGCGCCGGCGATGACGCCCCGCTCGAGATGACCAAGTGGTTCGACACGAACTACCACTACCTCGTGCCCGAGATCGGCCCGGACACCCCGATCCGGTTCGTCGACGACCGCGTGGTGCGCGAGTTCGTCGAGGCCAAGGAGGCCGGGGTCGTGACGCGACCCGTCGTCGTCGGGCCCGTGACGTTCCTCGCGCTGTCGAAGGCCGCCGACGACGCGGCGTCCTCGGTCGCGGGCTTCCGTCCGCTCGACCGTCTGGACGACGTCGTCGCCGCCTACGCCGACCTGCTGCGCGCGCTCGCCGCCGCCGGCGCGCCGTGGGTCCAGCTCGACGAGCCGATCCTCGTCACCGACCCGGAGAACGCCGAGGAGCTCTCCGCGGCCGTCGAGACGGCGTACCGCGCGCTCGCGACCGACCTCCGCCCGGTGCCGAACCCGGGGTTGGACGCCAGCCGGGCCCCCGGGTCGCGGGAAACCCCGGGTTCGGCGGACGACGTCCGGCCCGCGATCCTCGTCGCCGCGCCGTTCGGCGGTCTCGAGACGTCGCGGGACGCCGACGGTCGGTCCCACGACTTCCTCGCGACGCTCGCGAGCACCGACGTCGACGCGATCGCGCTCGACGCCGTGCGTGCGGATCTTCCGGACTCGCCCTACGACGACCTCGCGTCGAAGACCCTCGTCGTCGGTGCGGTCGACGGCCACAACGTGTGGCGCGCCGACCTGTCCACGAAGCTCGACGTGCTGGACGCCGCGCGCCGCCTGGGTGCCGGGGCGGTCGCCGTCGGGACGTCGACGTCGCTGCTGCACGTGCCGCACGATGTCGAGGACGAGGTGTTCCGCTCGGCGGACGAGGCGCCGGGGGCCGCGACCGGCACGACGCTCGACCCGCGCCTGCGCGACTGGCTCGCGTTCGCGGACCAGAAGGTCGGCGAGGTCGCGACGCTCGCCCGCGCGCTCACGGAGGGTCGCGACGCCGTCGTGACCGAGATCGAGGCGTCCCGCGCTGCGGTGGCCTCACGCGCCGCGGCGAGCGGCGTGGTCGTGCCCGCGGTGCGCGAACGCGCCGCCGCCCTGACCGCCGCGGACTTCGCGCGCGGCGACTACGCCGAGCGCGCGGCCGCCCAGCAGGAGCGCCTGAACCTGCCCCCGCTGCCGACGACGACCATCGGGTCGTTCCCGCAGACGCCGGAGATCCGTCGCGCCCGCGCGCAGTGGACCAAGGGCGAGCTCTCCGACGCGGACTACACGGCCGCGATGCGCGCGGAGATCGCGCGCGTCGTCGCGCTCCAGGAGGAGCTGGGCCTCGACGTGCTGGTGCACGGCGAGCCGGAGCGCAACGACATGGTGCAGTACTTCGCGGAGCACCTCGACGGGTTCGCCGTCACCGCGAACGGCTGGGTGCAGTCGTACGGGTCGCGCTGCGTGCGCCCGCCGATCCTGTGGGGCGACGTGACGCGCCCGGCGCCCATCACGGTCGAGTGGTCCGCGTACACGGCCTCGCTCACCGAGAAGCCGGTCAAGGGCATGCTCACCGGGCCGGTGACGATCCTCGCGTGGTCGTTCGTGCGCGACGACCAGCCGCTCGGCGACACCGCCAACCAGGTGGGCCTCGCGCTGCGCGACGAGATCGCCGACCTGGAGGCCGCGGGCATCGGGATCGTGCAGGTCGACGAGCCCGCGCTGCGCGAGCTCCTGCCGCTGCGCAAGGCCGATCAGCCGGCGTACCTCGACTGGTCCGTGGGGTCGTTCCGGCTCGCGACGTCGGGCGTGGACGCGGCGACGCAGATCCACACCCACCTGTGCTACTCGGAGTTCGGCGAGGTCATCGGCGCGATCGACGGCCTCGACGCCGACGTGACGTCCGTCGAGGCGGCGCGGTCGCGCATGGAGATCGTGCCGGAGCTGCGCGACGCCGGGTACTCGCGCGGCATCGGGCCGGGCGTCTACGACATCCACAGCCCGCGCGTCCCGTCGGCCGAGGAGGTCACGGAGCTGCTCGAGCTCGCGGTGAAGGCGATCGACCCGCAGCTCGTGTGGGTCAACCCCGACTGCGGCCTCAAGACCCGTCGCTACGAGGAGACCCTCCCGTCGCTCGAGCACCTCGTGGCCGCCGCGAGGGCCGTCCGCGCGAACCTCGTCCGGCCGGCGAGGTAGTACCGGGGTCCGCCGAGGTGGTACCGGGGTCGTGACCCTGGTACCACCTCGCGGGACCGGAGCACCACCTCGGTGGACGGGTCAGCGCTCGGTCGTGCCCGTGCCCGCCATCGGGAGGGCGAACGCGAGGGTCGCCGCGAGGAGACCGCCGACGAACAGCCAGACCCCGCCGTCGACCCCGGACAGGCCGGAGCCCATGAGCACGAGGCCGCCGATGAACAGGGCGAACGACACGACGAAGCGGGCGAGCGCTCCCGCGTGACCCGGGGCGTCGCGGCCCTCGGTGCCGGTGGGGAGGGGGCTCCGGGCCGCCTGCTCGCTGCTCGTGGTCATGACGTTCTCCTTCTGAGGTCGGGGCGATCCGGACCGGCGGGTACCCGTGTACGCCGGATCAGTCCAGGTAGTTCTCCACCGTACCGGGATCGCGCACCGTCGCCGCATCCGGGTCGCTCCCGAACTCGCGCGCGGCGTCGCGCTGGCGCAGCAGGTCCCAGCACTGGTCGAGCTCGACCTCGATCGCCCGGAGCCGCTCGTGCGCCTGCCCGCCGCTGATCTCGTCCTTCGCGAGCTGTTCACGCAGCTCGTGCTCCTGCGCCACGAGGTCGCTGATCGTCCTGCGGATGCCGCCGTCGGTCGTCATGCGCACCACCGTATGCCCGACGGCGCACGCGCGCCCGGGCGGTCGGCGCACCCGTCCCGGGACCCGGCACCGGGTGGGGAGGACGACCTAGGCTCGGGCCATGACGACGACGATCGGCCGCACGGTCATGCTGTGCCACGACCTCGACGCGAGCGCCGCGTTCTGGGCGCAGGGCTTCGGTTTCGGGACGCTCTTCCGCGGTGAGACCGACGGGTTCCCCCTCCTGCACGTCGGTCCCGGGCGCGTCGACGAGCCGGGGCTCTGGCTCGTCCCCCTGCCCGGTGGCGCCACGCCCCTCGTGCGCCCCGGCCTGCCGAACCTCGTCCTGTACGTCGACGACCTCGACGCGACGCTCGCGCGGCTCGCCGAGATCGGCGTCGAGCCGTTCGTCGGGCCGGACGCGGACCCCGGGTCCGGCGACCGGTTCGCGCACGTCGAGGACCCCGACGGGCACCGCGTCGTCGTCGTGCAGCTGGGCCGGCCGGTCGGCGCGCGCGCGTAGCGCGCTACCGGGGCGTCACCCAGGTCGCGGCGTCGGCGAGGACCGTGACCTCGTCGTCGTCCACCACGAGGAAGCCGCCGGTGATGCGCAGCTCCTTCGTCGGCCGGTCGGCGAGGCGCAGCCGCACGCGCCCGGCCGCCAGGATCGCTGCCACCGGCTCGTGGCGCGCCAGGATGCCCAGGGTCCCGGACGCCGACGGGACCGTGACGCTGCGGGTCCGCCCCGACCAGAACACCCCCTCGGGCACGACCACCTCCACGGACACGAGGCGCTCCTCGGAGGGCGCGGTGGTCTCGGACGGCTGCGGCGGCGCGACGGGCACGAAGGGTCTCCCCGGGTGGCAGGAACTCGGAGTCTCCCAGTCTCGTCCGGCGTCGCTCGGCGCCGCGGTGGCACTTCGTCACCGGACCGTGGGCCAAGGTCACCGGCAGCCGCCACCGCAATCACGTTGACGGCGGCCCCGGCGAAGGCGCACCATCGAGGGTGACGGTTGCCGAGGGCAGCCGTCCGTCGTGCCGGACGCGCACGACCGCACGGAACAGGTGCCGCCCGACGGGTGCACCGCACGGAACAGGTGCCGCCCGACGGCGCACCGCACGGACGAGGAGACGCGGATGCACGGCACCGCAGGCTGCGAGGTGGCCAGGACGGCCTGCTCGGGCGCCCTCCCCTCCCGCACCGTCCCCACCCGCTGAGAGCTCTCCGACCCGGCAGCGTTCACCGGCGTCTCGCTCGTCCGGCTCACGCCCGCACCGTCCCGCTGCGCGCCGGCGAGCCGTCGTCGTCGCGCCTCCGTGGCGGACGACCGCACTCGGCGAGAGCTCGGCGACGGTCGCGGGCACGCCGTCATCCCCCGCCCCTCGGCGGCGCCGTCGTGCGCCCGGGCGACCCCGCGTCGTCGTGCACCCGGCCCTCGTGCCGCAGCGCGCCGTCGGGCGGAGCGGGACCGTACCGACACGGAAGCCGTGAACCCATGAACCCCCTGACCGAGAAGCAGATCCGCGCGTCCTTCGTCAACGCATCCCGGCGTGAGGCCGCGCAGGCGACCCTCCCCGACCTCGACGCGCTCGACTGGGACCGCCTCGACTACCTCGGGTGGCGCGACCGCAGGTCCCCGCTGCTCGCGTACGCCGTCGTCGAGGTCGACGGCGAGCCGCGCGGCATGCTGCTGCGCTCCACGGACGCGAAGACCGGTGGCCTGCGCAAGCGTGCCGTGTGCGCGTGGTGCGAGGACGTCGTCGTGACCGACGACGTCAGCCTCTACGTCGCACGCCGCGCGGGTGCCGCCGGGCGCCGCGGGAACACCGTCGGCACGCTCATCTGCACCGAGTTCCTGTGCTCGCAGAACGTGCGCCGCGCCCCCACGCGCACCGAGATGGGCGACGACGAGTCGATGCGCGAGCTCTTCGTCGAGCTCCGCGTCGAGGGGCTCCGCGAGCGCTCGGCGCGCTTCGTCACCGAGGTGATGCGCGACGCCTGATCGGGACCACCCCGCCGAACCCGGGGTTGCGCGCTACAGCCGCGCGCCGAGCCCGGACTTGTGCGGCACCGGACGACCGTCCTGGCGCGCAACCCCGGGTTCGGCGGGCGGGGTGGCGGGGCGCCCCGCGGCCGAGCGCCACGACGGCCACCAGTTCCACCGGCCGAGCAGCGTCATCGTCGCCGGCAGCAGGAGGCCGCGCACGACCGTCACGTCGAGCAGCACGGCGACCGCCATCCCGATGCCGACCTCCTTCATGGCGACGAGCTGGCCGGCCGCGAAGCCGAGGAACACGATGCCGATGGCGACGGCCGCCGTCGTGACGACCGGGCCGGACGCGGTGATCCCGCGGAGCACCGCGCGGTCGTTCGCGACGCGCGGGTCCTCGCCGGGGCGGCGCGCGCGCCACTCCTCGGCGGTGCGCGACAGCAGGAACACCTCGTAGTCCGTCGAGAGCCCGAACACGAGCATGCCGACGAGCAGCGGCGTCGTGACGTCGATCGCGCCCCACGGCTCGAACCCGAGCAACGACGCGCCGACGCCGTGCTGGAACACCGCCACGAGCACGCCGAGCGTCGCGGCGAGGGTGAGCAGGTTGAGCACGAGCGCCTTGAGCGGCACGACGAGCGAGCCGGTGAGCAGGAAGAGCAGGAGGAATGTCGCGAGCACGACGACGCCCGCGGCGACGGGGATCCGCTGCACGAGATGCTCCTGCGTGTCGACGACCTCGGCCGCCGGCCCGGCGATGCGCACGTCGAGGTCGGTGGCCACGGCACGGACCGCGTGCACGAGGTCCTGCGCCTCGGCGCTGGTCGCGTCGCCCTGCGGGCCGACCCGGGGCGTGAGGTCGACGACGGTCACGTCGGCCGGGTAGCCGGTGTCCTGCAGGGCGTCGTCGACGCCGGGCAGGGCGGCGACCTCGTCGAGGTAGGCCGCGACGTCGTCGTCGAGCGGGGCCTCCACGAGCACGGTGACCGGCGCGACGCCGAGGTCGGCGAACCGGTCCGTGGCCGCGTCGGCGGCGAGGCGAGCCTCCGCGTCCACGGGCAGGGAGCGGATCTCGGAGCTGGCGAGCGTGAGCGAGCCGAGCGGTGCCGCGAGCGCGACGAGGGCTCCCGTCGCGAGGACCGTGACGAGCACGGCGTGCCGCTGCGCGGTGCGCGCGAGGCGTCCGAGGAGCCCGGCGCCGCCACGGCTCGTCCACGGGTGGGACCACGTGCGGGCGCCCGGGGCAGGGATCGCGCGGTGCCAGGTCGCGACGAGCGCGGGCACGAGCGTGAGGCCGGCGGCGGTCGCGACGAGCACGACGACCGCACCGCCGACCGCCATCCCGGAGAGCAGGGAGTCGCCGAGGAGCAGCAGGCCCGCGAGCGAGATCGCGACCGCGAGGCCAGAGACGAGGACGGCGCGACCGGCGGTCGCGACCGTGCGGGCGACGAGCTCGTCCACGGGAAGGTCCGGGGCGGCGGCGCGCTCCTCGCGGAAGCGCGCCAGCACGAGGAGGCTGTAGTCGACCGTGAGACCGAGCCCGAGCAGGGTCACGACGTTCACGGCGAACTCGTTGACGGGGACGATCCCCAGCAGGCCGCTGAGGACGAGCAGCGCGACGGCGATCGCCGTCAGTGCCGAGAGCAGCGGGACCAGGCCGGCGCGGAGGCCGCCGAGGACCACGACGAGCAGCACGAGGAGCACCGCGATCGCGACCCCCTCGCCGACGGCCGCGTCGGTGATCGCCTGCTCGACGAACGCCTCCTCGGCGAGCAGCGGGCCCCCGACGAGCACCTCGGGGGTGTCGATCGTGCGCAGCGCGTCGGCGACCCGGTGCGCCAGGGCGAGCGCCTCGTCGTCGGACAGCGCGGGGTCGAGCTCCGCGACGACGAGCGACCCCTGGCCGTCGTCGGCGATGATCCCGCCGCCGGTGTACGCGTCGGTGAGCTCGACGACGCCGGGCATCGCCCGGACGCCGTGCAGCACCTCGCTCGCGGTCGCGACGAGGTCGGTGGAGAAGTAGTCGCGGCCGGAGAGCACCGCGACGACGGTCTCGCCCTCGGGAGCGAGCTCCTCCAGGCGCTGTGCCGCGAGCGCGGACGCGCTGCCGGCGGGGGCCGGCTCGATGTCGCTCGTCCGGTCGAACACGCCGCCGCCGAGGACGGCGCCGGCGACGAGGAGGACGGCCCAGACCGCGAGCACCACGACCCGGCGGCGCGCGGCGAGGCGTCCGGTCCGGTACAGGAGGCGTCCGAGCGCCATGGGCTGTCCTCCTCGTCGAGAACGGTGTCGAAGGGCCGGTCCGCGCGGGCGCGCGGACGTGAGATGAGCACCCTACGCGAGGGTGGGAGCGCCGTCGGACCGCGTTCCGCCGGTGCGGGGGTGCCCGGGAAGAGGCGGGGCGGGGGCGGTTCGTGCCTCCGCCCCCGCCCCCTGTCCCCGGGGCGGCCGGTCAGGCCGGCCGCCCCAGGACCTGCGTCAGCCGCAGGACAGCGCGTCGTACGCGACGTCGTGCTGCGCAGAGCGCCCGTCGCCCGTGGCCGACACCTGGGCGGTGCCCGCCGCGACCGAGGTCGAGCGCGTCGCGAACGACTGGTACGCCGAGGCGCCCGGCTGGACGCCGGTCACCGTCTTCGTGCCGAACGGCGTCGTCAGCGTGATGTCTGCCGGCACCGTGTCGTCGTTCGTGGCACGGACCGCGACGTAGACCTTGCCCGCGAGGCAGCGGGTGTCGACCGTGGTCGAGACCGCGAGCTCCTCGACCGGCTCCTCGGTCAGCTCCTTGAACCGGATGTTGCGGTAGCTGACCATCTCGCCGCCGCCGTGGTTCTGGATCCCGACGAAGCTGTTCACCAGCCGTGCCGGGTCGCTGCTCGTGAAGTCGTTGACGAGCACGTCGTTGAGGTAGATGCGGATGCGGTCTCCCTCGACGCGGATGTCGTACGCGTTCCACTGGCCCACCGGCTTGAGCGAGGCCTCGACGGCCGCCGCGTCGGCGCCCTGGAACGTGTAGACGGCACCCGTGGTGCGGTCCGCGGCGTCCGTGGCGTCGATCTGGATCTCGTAGCCCTGGTTGACGGCCACCCACGGGTCCTCGCCCGGGTTCGGGAACCCGACGAACACGCCGCCGTTGTCGTCCTTCACGAGCTTCCAGTCGAGCTTGAGGCTGTAGCTGTCCCCGAGCTCCTGGCCGTACCAGAGGAGGCCCATGCCGCCCTCACCGCGGATCGAGCAGTCGTCCTGGCGCCCGAAGCCGCCAGGGCCGGCCATGCGCCAGCCCTCCTGAAGACTCGCGAGGGTGCCGTCGAAGATGGCGGTGTAGCCGTCCTCGACCTCGCCCGGGCTGCAGATGTCCGGGTTCTGGCCGATCGACAGGACGTCGAGGTTGATGTTGCCCTCGTCGCCCTGGTCGTACACGAGCGTGATCGCGTTCGCGCCGGCGCGGAGCTCCAGGTCGCGCGTCTGCACGGCCCAGTCCTTCCAGCTCCCGGTCGTGGGGAAGCTCCACTGACCGAGGTCCTGGCCGTTCACGTACAGCGAGACGTTCTTCGCACGCAGCTGGTTGTACGGGTGGATGCCGTTGGCGTAGCGGACGTTCACCGGGTAGGTGCCCGCCTCGGCGACGTTCACCGAGAACGTGCGGCCCGAGCCGACGTTCGTCATGCCGGCCGCGAAGCCCGTGCCGGAGTAGTTGCTGTGGTCCATCCCGATGCTCGACCCGCCGACGGGCTGGGCGAGCTCCGCCTCGTACCAACCGCGGTCGGCCGGCGCGACGTAGCCGGGCAGCGTGTTGAGCGTGTACCACGCCTCGGTGCTCAGGAGCTCGGTGCCCTCGGCCGAGGCGAACGGGCGCGGCGAGCGCACGTACACGACGTGGCCCGGCTTGAGCCCGTCGATCTGCAGCGTGACGGTCGTGCGGTCCTCGGACACCTGGGCGTCCGTGACGACGAGGGGCTGCTCGTCGACCTTCGGGCCGCCGTACTGCTGCGTCGGGACGTAGCGCCACTGCTTGACCTGGTACGCGTCGGCCAGCTTCTCGACGACCTCGTCGGAGACGGGGTCGGTGTACTCGATCTCGAAGCCGCCCTCGACGACGCGCATCTCCTTCATGTCGAAGGAGTCCTCGCCCGCGGGCACGAGCTTCTGCAGGCCGTACCGGAGCTTGCCGGACTCGCCCCAGTTGCCGCCCTCACCGGTGCCGCCGGCGTAGAGCGCGCCGTCCGGACCGTAGATGACGCGGTTGACGCCGACCTCGAGGCCCGCGGTGTGGCGGAAGACCGCACCCTGGAACTCGCCGTCGACCCGCTCGAGGAACGCGCGCTGGATGCCGCCGTACGTGACGTCGCCGAGCAGCATCTGGCCCGCGAACTCGCCGTCCTCGACGAGGACCGGGTTGCCCGGGGAGTTCGCGATCTCGTTCTGCGGGAGCCACACCGCCGGCGGGGCGACGGGGTTCGTGTCGAACGGCCCGGCCGGGTTGGTGAAGTGGTTGTAGAAGTTGTCCTGCTGGACGTGGATCAGCTTGTTCGACGGCAGCCAGGCGCCCTGGTTGTCGGTCGCGAAGATCTCGCCCTCGGGGCCGAACCCGATGCCGTTGGGGGTGCGCAGACCGCCCGCGACGTAGCTGACCTCACCCGTCTCGCGGTCGATCTTGATCGACGTGCCGCGGTTGGCCGCGGGCTGCGGGTTGGTCGTCGCGCCGCCGTTGTTGATGGCCACGGAGAGGTTGACGTAGAAGTAGTCCTCGTCGTGGATCAGGCCGAACGCGAACTCGTGGAAGTTGCCGCCGTCGGGCCACTCCGCGATCTTCGTGTGCGTGTCGTAGAAGCCGTCCTCGTCGGGGTCGGTGAGCTGCGTGAGCTGGTTGCGCTCCGAGACGAAGATCGCGTCCTCGACGACCTCGATGCCCATGGGGTTGAGCAGCTCGTCGGCGACCTTCGTCACCGTGACGTCCTCGGGCCCGGTCGCGTCGATCACGCCGTCGAGGATGTACACCTCGCCGGACGTCGGGTCGGGGCGCCAGCCGCCGGAGCTGACCTCGCCCGTCGTGACGACGGCGAGCTTCTCGTCCGGCGTGAACGCGAGGCCCGAGACCTTGGGCTCAAAGCCCGCGGGGCGCAGGTCGACGAGGTCGTAGTTCGGGTTGACCGTGTCGAGGCGGAGGCCGTCGCCGGCCGTGTCGGTCGCACCCTCGCAGTACTTGAAGCCGGGCGCGGTCACGCGCACGACGCCCGCCTCGGTGCTCAGCGCCGACGTGGGGATCACCGTGAACGTCGAGCTGCCGGGCGTCTTCCACGCGAGCGTGAGGCGCTGCTTGTCGGTGCCCTCGTAGTAGTCGACGCGCAGGTCGTGGACGCCCGCGGTGAGCGTGGCGGTGCCCTCGACGGACGTCGAGTCGTTCGGGCCGTCGTTCTCGGCGACGAGCTGGCCGTCGATGTAGACGAGCGCGCCGTCGTCGTTGGTGACGCGGAACTGGTACTGGCCGTCGGCCGGGACGTGCAGGTTGGCGGTCACCTGCGAGATGAAGTTGTCCTCCGCCCCGAACTGCTCGGCCGTCGACCAGTCGATCGTCGGCATGAGCTTGTCCACGTTGGGCGTCTGCCCGGACTTGAGGGTGCAGACCGCGCCGGGGTTCTGCGCGAGCTGGAAGGTCCGCAGCGTGACGCCGGGCTCCTGCTCGGGGAGTTCTGCCGCGGCAGGGACGGCCCAGCCCGCGACGACCATGGCGCCGAGGCTGAGGGCGGCCGCGCCGCGTCGGTACCTGATCCGGCGGGACGCCGGCAGGTTGTTGCGTTCGAGCATCGTTGCTCCTTCTCGGTCGGACATCGAGTTCGACGGAGCGTAGCCCTTGCCGGCCCCCGTGCCGCACTCTGTCGTCCTCGTCGGTGACAACGCTCGACAGGCTAGCGTCCGTTCTATCGAGGTGTCTACAACTTCCGTCGCGTAATCGACAAAAGTCACCCGGACCTGCTGGGACGTAGGCTCGGTCTCATGACCGCCCGTCACGGCGACATCGCCCCCGCCACCGCGACCCGGCCGTTTGCCCAGGTCGACGTCTTCACGAGCACGCCGACCCTCGGCAACCCCGTCGCGGTCGTCCTCGACGCGACAGGGCTCTCGGACGAGCAGATGGCCGCCTTCGCGCGGTGGACCAACCTCTCCGAGACGACGTTCCTCCTGCCGCCCACCCCCGAGGGCGGCGCGGCCGGTGCCGACTACCGCCTCCGGATTTTCACCCCCTCCGGCGAGCTGCCGTTCGCGGGCCATCCCACGCTCGGCTCGTGCCACGCGTGGCTCGAGGCGGGCGGGACGCCCCGGGCGGGCGACGTCGTCGTGCAGGAGTGCGGCGTGGGCCTCGTGACCCTCCGCCGGGAGCCGGCGACCCCCGCGGAGGCAGCAGACGGCGCCGACGCACCCGGTCGTCTGGCCTTCGCCGCGCCCGCGCTCCTCGCCGACGAGCCCCTCCCGGACGACGACCTCGCGGTGGTCGTCGCCGCGCTCGGCGTCCCGGACGACGCCGTGCTCGACCACCGTGTGCTCGACAACGGGCCCGGGTGGCGCGTGGTCCTCCTCGACTCCGCCGCGCGCGTCGCGGGCCTCGCGCCCGACTGGACCCGGCTGCGCGCCGAGCGCCCTGGCCTGTCGGTCGGCGTCGTCGGTCTGTACGGCAGCGGGCCCGACGGGGCCGACGGGCCCGACGGCGCAGCCGCCGAGGTGCGCGGGTTCGCGCTCTCGATGGGCATCCCCGAGGACCCGGTGACGGGGAGCCTCAACGCGGTCGTCGGGCAGTGGCTCACGCGCGACGGGCGGTTGCCCGGTCGCTACGTCGCCGCCCAGGGCGCGGCGCTCGGGCGGGCCGGGCGCGTGCACGTCGAGCGGGACGGCGCGGGCGTCGTCTGGGTCGGCGGCGAGAGCGTCACGTGCGTCGCGGGGACCGTCCGCCTCTGACCCTCCGTCGCGCGCGCGGACGAGGTCTCGGCCGGTGAAACCCGGGGGACGACCGCGGCCGGATCCGTAGACTCGCGCAAGTGTCAAGAACCCCGACAGTTCCCGTGAGCGGGCTCGGCGTGGCGGACCGCGCGGTCCTGACGCGGGCGCGGTGGGCGCTCATGGTGCAGTTCGCGCTGTTCGGTGTCGTCGGCACGTCGTGGATGAGCCGCCTGCCGTCCGTGCGCGAGGCGCTCGGCCTGACGTCCGGCCAGCTCGGCGCGCTGCTCGTGGTCGGGGGCGTCGGGACGCTGACCGCCGTCGTCGTCACGGGCGCGGTCGTCGCGCGCTTCGGCAGCCGCACGACGCTCGTCGTCGCGACCGCGGGGAACGTCGTCGGGTTCGCGCTCGTGGCCCTCGGCACGGGGACGGGCAGCGTGGGGTACTTCGCCGTCGGCGCGTTCGTCAACGGCATGTGCGGCGCGCTGACCAACGTCCCGATCAACATCTGCGCGGCGTCCGTCGAGCAGCACGTCGGTCGCGCGATCCTCCCCCACTTCCACGCCGCGTTCTCGATCGGCGCGGCGTGCGGCGCTCTGGTCGCCGCCGCGTTCTCGTGGGCCCACGTCGGCATCACCGCGCAGCTCGTCGTCGTCACGGTCGTCGTCGCGGTGGCGCGCGCCGCGTTCCTGGTGCCCGCGACGGCCCTCGCCCCCGAGAAGGTCGCGCCCGGCCGCCCGGCCGCGGGGAGGGCGTCGGGCACGGCGGACCGGCCCGACGGCGCGGCGGACCAGCCCGACGGCGCGGCGGCTCCTGCACCGGCGCCCGCACCCCGGCGCGGCGCGGGGGTCCGCGCCGCGCTCGCCGCCTGGCGGGAGCCGCGCACCCTGCTCATCGGGCTCGTGCTCCTCGCGTCGTCGCTGTCCGAGGGTTCCGCCGGCAACTGGCTGTCGATCGCCGTGGTCGACGGCTTCGACGTGCGCGAGGCGCTCGGCGCCGTCGCCTACGGGACCTTCGTCGGCGCGATGACGGTGTTCCGGTTCGCCGGGACCCGCCTCATCGACCGGTTCGGCCGCGTGGCGGTGCTCCGCGCGTCGGGAGCCTCCGCGCTCCTCGGGCTGCTCCTGTTCGGGCTCGCACCGGCCCTGCCGCTCGCCTGGGTGGGCATCGTCCTGTGGGGCTGCGGGGCGGCCCTGGCCAACCCCGTCGCGATCGCCGCGGCGTCCGACGACCCCGCGCACGCCGCGCCGCGCGTCGCCGTCGCGACGTCGTTCTCGACCGTCGCGATGCTCACCGCCCCACCGCTGCTCGGCCTGCTCGTCGACGGGTTCGGGGCGCGGCACGCGCTCCTCGTGATCTGCGCCGCGACGCTCCTGTCGCTCGCCGTCGCCGGCCAGGTCCGCCCGCTGCCGCGCCCCGCGCCGGCCACCGTGCCGGCCCGCGAGCGAGGATAGGCGCGTGGACGACGCCGACGTCTCGCGGATCCGCGACGCGCGCGACGCCTGACGGACGAGCGGGGCCCCGCCCGCGCCTTCGCGGACGGGGCCTCGTCGGTCGCGGTCAGCCGCGCAGGCCGTGCATCGCCGTGTAGCTGCGCCGCGCGTTGCCGAACGAGTCGAGCGGGTTCGGCGGGACCGCCGTCGTGGCGGCGTTGTCCTGCTCCCAGATGCCGTAGCGCGTGCCACGCGCCTTGGTGGCGCGCAGGAACTCGCGGTAGGGCAGGTCGCCCGCGTCGAACTCGATGATGTCGAACCCGTTCGGGTTCGCCGCGTTGCGTGCCCCGTCCTTGAGGTGCAGGAGCGGGAAGCGGTGCGGGTTGTTGCGCACGTAGTCGATCGGCTCGAAGCCCGGGTAGAGGTGCTGGCCCACGAACGCCCAGTACACGTCCATCTCGAGGAACACCGTGTCGGGGTCCGTGTTCTCGAAGAACACGTCGTACAGGCGCACGTTCGGCTGGTCCGTGGCGAACGCGAACTCGCCGGCGTGGTTGTGCTGGTAGAGCTTGAGCCCAGCGGCCTTCGCCTGGGTGCCCCACGCGTTGAACTCGTCGGCGGCGGCGCGGTAGCCCGCGACGGTGTTGATGTTCGTGGGCGCGTTCGCGGTGCCCACGTGCGGCATGCCGAGGATGTTCGCGATCTCGAGCTGGCGCGGGAGGTCGTTGCGCAGCGCGTTGAGGCTCACGTGCGAGCCCACGGCCGTGAGCCCGTTGTCGTCGAGGAGCTGACGGATCTGCTCGGGGGTGATCGCCCCGACCTGGCCCTGCGTGTAGCCGGCGAACTCGATCTCGGAGTAGCCGATGTCGGCGAGCTCCTCGAAGACGGCGCGGAAGCCGAGGCTCGAGACCTTGTCGCGGATCGAGTAGAGCTGGATGCCGATCTTGTTCGGGGGAATCAGACGGCCGTTGGCGTTGCCGTTCCCGGCGGCGGCGGCCGGTCCGGCCGCGTTCGGGCCCGGTGCGGCGGACGCCGCCGGGGCGACGGCGGCTCCGAGGCCCACGGCCACGGTCGACGTCGCGAGCGCCTTGATCAGGCTGCGACGTGTCATCGGGGACTTGCTCATCGTCTCTCCTTCGAGGGATGTGGCGGGACCGGCTCCCTGCTGCGGGGCACGGTGTCCGCGGGTGTCCTGGCAAGAGCGCGGCGGCGCCCGCGCGTCGCGTCCTCCTCGTCTCGTCGTCGAGCGGCTCTCCTGCGCACGTCGTCGTGCGGAGGCGCGTCGAACCCTTCCTGCGGGTGGCTTACACCTACCACCCGGTCGTCATCCTACGAGGCTTCTGTCGAGTGTCAATCAAAAGTCGGAAGTCGCGCGATGTTTGCCCGGCACGACGTCCCTCCTGGCCCCGCACCGACCGCTCAGGGCCGCGTCGCCGCCTCGAGCAGCTCGAGGACGTGCACGTAGTCCTGCCCCGTCGCCCGGGACATGCCCATCTCGCACGTGCGGTTGCTCGACACGTAGGCGTCGAACCCGCCGCCGGGGAGCGCGGCCGCGCGGACCGCGACCTCGTCCGCCTCCGCGCGCGTCGCGCCCGCGGTGAGCTCGGGATGCAGCATCCCGCGGTCCCCGGCGAACCCGCAGCAGCCCCACGCCGCGGGGACGGTCGCCCGGTCGGCGGTCGCCTCCGCGACGGCCCGCAGGTCGTCCACCGCGCCCAGGTGGACGGTCGCGCACGTGGGGTGCACGACGACGTCGCCCGCCTTCTCGACGTCGACCCCCCGCGCGGCGAGTCCGGGCAGCACGTCGGTGCGCACGAACGTCACCGCGTCGACGACCCGGAGCCGGGCGAAGCGGTCGAGGGCCTCGGCGTCGCCGGGGTCGTGGGCGCGCCCGCCCGGGCCGACGAGGTGGCGCGCGGTCTCGACGAGCCCGTGCGTGCAGCTCGACGCGTCGCACACGACCGGCAGGGCGCCCTCGCCCGTGGCGGCCCACAGCGCGTCCACGACCCTGCGCGCCATGGCGGCCGCGCCGTCGGGCAGCCCCTTGGACGTCCACGGCGTGCCGCAGCACAGCCCGCCGATCCCGTCGGGGACCGCCAGCGCGATGCCCGCGCGCTCGCACAGCGCCCGGAACGCGGCCTCGGCGCCGACGGGCCGGCCCGCTCCCCCGTCGGGCCCCGCGGGCAGGCCGCCGTCCGCGGGCGCGAACAGCTCGCCCATGCACGACGCGAAGAGCACGGCGCGTACCGGCGTCCCGTCGCCGGGTGCCGCCCCGGCGGCAGGCACGCCGCGCGGGTCGCGGCGCGCTCCGGGACCCGGCAGGTCCGCGTCCACGCGCGGCACGACGTCGGCCCCGACGACACTCCGCGCGACCTCGGACGCCACGCGCACGAGCGGCGTCGGGAGCGCCTGGACCACGCCGAGCGCGGCGCGCAGGCCGGTCACGACCGGCCCCCAGTGCTCGGCGGCCGCCGCTCCCCCGCGCTGCACGACCCGCGGCGTGGAGCGCGCCCGGTGGCCCTTCATGACGACGCCCGTGTCGATGCCGACCGGGCACGCCTCGACGCACAGCGAGTCCGCGGCGCACGTCTCGACCCCCTGGTACGCGTACTGGCGCTCGAGCTCGCGCCGCTCGGCGGGCGGCGCGGCGGCCATCTCCTTGAGGAGTGCGATGCGCTGGCGCGGGGTGGTCGTCACCGTGCGCGACGGGCAGCCGGGCTCGCAGTACCCGCACTCGACGCAGCGGTCGACGAGGGGCGCGTCCTCGCCCCCGGCCGACGCCTCGACCTTGAGGTTCCGCAGGTGCTCGTGGTCGTCGTCGCTCAGCACGACGCCGGGGTTCAGCAGGCCGCGCGGGTCGAACAGGCGCTTGACCTCGCGCATGACGTCGTAGAGCTCGTCGCCGTACTGGCGCCGCACGAACGGCGCCATGATGCGGCCGGTGCCGTGCTCGGCCTTGAGCGTGCCGCCGTGGCCGAGTACCAGGTCGACGAGGTCGTCGCTGAACGCCGCGTACCGGTCGAGCTCGGCGCGGTCGCCGAGGCGCGGCGTGATCATGAAGTGCAGGTTGCCGTCCTTGGCGTGCCCGAACGTCACGGCGTCGCCGTAGCCGTGGCGCACGAAGAGCCCTCCGAGGTCGCGCACGGTCGCGGTGAGGTCGGCGACGGGTACCGCGACGTCCTCGAGCAGCGCGGTGCTGCCGGCCGGGCGCGCGCCCGCGACGGCGGTGTACAGGCCCTTGCGCACGCGCCACAGGCGCTCGCGCGTGGCGGCGTCGGTCGTGACGGTGGCCGGCACCGCGAGCGACCCGGCCAGCGAGCCGACGACGTCGCGCGCCGCGTCCTGGAAGGGCGCGAGCCCGTCGCGGGTCGCCGCGCGGTACTCCACGAGGAGCGCGGTCTGGCGGCGGATGCCCGCCCCGGAGGCCAGCGAGCGCATCGAGGGGTCGGCGGCCGGGTCCGCCGCGGCCACGCGGAGCGACGCCGCGTCGAGCAGCTCGATCGCCTCCGCGCCCGACGCGACGAGCGGCACGAGCGCGTCCGTCGCGTGCTCCAGCGAGTCGAGCACGAGGAGCGTCGTCGCGGCGTGCGCGAGCAGCGGCACGGTCCGGAAGGTCACGTCGGCGACCCACCCGAGCGTGCCCTCGCTGCCGACCAGGAGGTGCTCGAGGATCTTCACCGGCGCGTCGTGGTCGAGGAACGCGTTGACCGAGTAGCCCATGGTGTTCTTCATCGAGAACTGGCGCTCGATCTCCGCGCGCATCGCCGCGCTCCCCCGCACGCGGTCGCGCAGCTCCGCGAGCCCGCGGTGCAGCTCCGGCTCGGTGGCGCGCAGGCGCGCGTCGGCGTCGGGCGCCCCGGTGTCGACGACCGTGCCGCTCGCGAGCACGACCGTCATCGCCTCGACCGTCCGGTAGGCGGTGCGCGCGGTGCCCGACGACATCCCCGACGAGTTGTTCGCGACGACCCCGCCGATGGTGCACGCGATCTCGCTCGCGGGGTCCGGCCCGAGCCGGCGCCCGTGGCGCAGCAGGTGCGCGTTGACGAGCCGCAGCGTGGCGCCCGGCTCGCACCGCACGCGCGCGCCGCCGTCGAGCACCTCGACGCGCGTGAAGCGCGTGCGGGTGTCCACGAGCATCCCGCCGCCCGACGCCTGACCGGACAGGCTCGTCCCGCCCGAGCGGAACGTCACGGGCAGCTCGCGCCGGGTCGCCTCGCGCAGCGCGGCGACGACGCCGTCCCGGTCGTGCGCGCGCACGACCACCTCGGGACGCAGCAGGTAGTGCGACGCGTCGTGCGCCTGGGCGACGCGCGTCAGCAGGTCCGTGCGGAGCTCGAACCCCGGGTCCGCGGCCTGCCGCGCGGGCCGCCGGCTCACGGGCGCGGCCGCCGGTCGTAGCCGAGGCGGTGGGGCTGCACCGCCTCGTACGTGGCGCGCAGGTTCTCGGTGGTGCGGTCGTAGAGCCGCTGCGCGATGCGCACGAAGAGGAAGTCGACGACCGCGAGCTGGGCGATGCGGCTCGACAGCGCTCCGGACCGGAACTTCGTCTCGCGCGCGGTCGTGGTGAGCACGACGTCCGCGTGCTCGACGAGCGGCGACTCGGGGAAGTTCGTCACGGCGACCGTCGTCGCGCCGCGCGCCCGGGCGATGCGCAGGGCGTCGTTGGTCTCCACGGTCAGCCCGCTGTGCGAGACCCCGAGCGCGACCGCGCCCGGGCCGAGGAGCGCCGCGGACTGGAGCTGGACGTGCGGGTCAGGCGACGCGAAGCAGATCAGCCCGATGCGCTGGAGCTTCTGCGCGAGGTCCTGCGCCGTCAGCCCGCTGGACCCGACGCCGAACAGGTCGGTGCGTGGCGCCTGGGCCACGGCGTCGGCGACCTGCTCGAGCGCGTCGAGGTCGAGCATGCGCGCCGTCTCCTCGATCGTGCGCGCCTCGTGGAACGCGATCTTTGTGACGACGTCCTGCAGCGTGTCGTCGGGGTCGATCTCACCGTGCGCGACGTTCGCGCGCTCCTGCTCGACGGCGCGGCGGCTCGTCGCCTGCGCGAGGTCGATCCGGAACTCGGGGTACCCCGCGTAGCCGACCGCGCGACAGAACCGCACGACCGTCGCCTGGGACGTCCCGACGAGCGCCGCGAGCTCCGTGATCGTCTTGCCGACGACCGCTGCCGGGTCGGCGAGGACCACCTCGGCGATGCGCGCCTCGGCGGGGCGCAGCGTGGGCAGGGACTGGCGGATGCGGACGAGACCGTCGGCGGCCATTCAGTCCTCCTCGTGGGTGGTCGGGACGTGGGTGGTCGGGTCGGGGGCGGTCGGGTCCGACGGCGCGGGGCCGGCCGGGCCGCCGAGCGTGAGCCAGGGCTCGTGCCCGACGACGGCGGCCGGGTCCGTCGCGAGGCGCCCGGCCAGGAGCAGTGCGCCGTCGAGCGGGGTGCCCGCCGCAGGGACCAGCTCGACGTCCGGGCGCAGCACCGCGAGCCGCGCGCGGAACGCACCGGTGAGCAGCGGCCCGATCGCCAGCACGCCGCCGGTCGCGGCGGCCAGGGGCGGGACGCCGTCGACCAGCGCGGCGGCGAGCGTCGTGGCGAGGTGGGTGCCCGCGCCCGCGAGGACCTGCCGGGCGACCGGGTCCCCGGCCTGGGCGGCGGCCGTGACGTCGGGGGCGAACGACGCGAGCACCTGGGCGCGGTCCGGACGCGTGTAGAGCCCGCCCGGCCACGTCGGCACGGGGCCGAACCGCTCCGTGGCCGCGGCGAGCAGCGCCGTCGACCCGCCGTTGTCGCGGCCGTCGTGCGCGGCGACCGCGGCGCGCAGGCCCTGCGCCCCGATCCACGACCCCGCGCCCAGGTCGCCGAGCAGGTGGCCCCAGCCGTCGACGCGGTGCCACACGGTCTCGAGGTCCGTGCCGAGCGCGATCGCCCCCGTCCCGACCGCCACGACGGCACCCGGTCGCCCGCCCAGCGCGCCGAGGTGCGCCGTGAGCGCGTCGGCGGCGACCGCGCTCGGCAGTCCGCGGCGGTCCCCGTCGGCGAGACCCGACCGGAGGGCCCGGTGGAGCTCGGCGGGGTCGCGGACGAGGGACGCGAGGCCCGTCGCGCCGACGGCGGCAGCACGGACGGCCGTCACGTGCGGGGCGGCGGCACGCAGACGTACGACGAGCTCCGCGACGACGGCCGCGGCGTCGCTCCCGTCGGGCGTGACCGCCACCGGGCGGCCCGTGATCGCCACGTCGTCCTGGCCCGGCCCCGGCACGACGGCGCGCGCGGCATCCAGGACGAGACGTCGCGCGACGAGGCGGCTCCCCGAGCCGCCGATGTCGAGCGCGACGACCCACTCGTCGCCGCGCATGCTGCTGGTCACAGGACCAGTGTGGCACAAAGTTTCACACAATAGCGACTGTATGAATATTCTCGCCACGCTCTCGTCGCGGTCGCGGTCGCGGTCGCCACCCACGCTACGCCGTGACGCGCCGCGCGAGAACCGTCGCCACGCTCAGCGCGCGAGCCACTCCTTGCGCTCCGCGGGCGGCAGCTTCTCGACGGCGGCGCGCAGGACGTCGCGCGGCATCGACGCGGCGCGCTCCTCGAGGAACGCCCGCAGCCGCTCGGGCTCGACGTCGCCCGCGTGCCGCAGCATCCAGCCGACGCCCTTCTGCACGTACGGCTCCGGGTCGTCGAGCAGCATCGCGGACAGCCGGAACGTGTCGTCGACCTGGCCGCGCCGCAGGAACGCCGCCGTCGCGACGATGGCGGAGCGCCGGCGCGGCCAGTCGGGCGCACGGGCGAGGTCGTCGAGCACGTCGCGCGGGCGGTCGAGCAGCCACGACCCGAGCACCTGGTACGCGGTGAGGTCCACGAGGTCCCACGTGTCGATGCGGTCGTGGCGGCGCAGGAACAGCCCGACGAGCTCGGCGTGCCGCTCGACGGTGACGCGGCGCGCCGTCGCGGCCTTGCCCATGATCGAGCACGCGCCGGCGCGCACCTCGTGCACGCGGTCCTCCAGCAGGAGCTCGATCTCGGCGACCGGCATGTCGAGCGCCCCCTTGGCGAGCGTGAACACGTCGCCCATGCGCACGCCGACGAACGACGTGTCACCCGGGAAGTAGCGCGTGTAGGCGCGGCGCTGCGAGGCGGACGCGCGCGCGAGCAGGTCGCTGCGGAAGTCGCTCGCCGTCGTCTGCGGCGCCATCGTCGCTCTCCTCTCGGTGCGGGACGTCCCCCTGCGGGACGTGCCCGCCGTCTGGCGGACCGGTCCCACGTCTCAGCGGGGTGCCATGCGGATCGCGCCGTCGAGGCGGATGACCTCACCGTTGAGCATCGGGTTCTCGACGATCGCCCGGACCAGCTGCGCGTACTCCTCCGGCCGCCCGAGCCGGCTGGGGTGCGGCACCTGCGCCCCGAGCGACTCCTGCGCCGCCTCGGGCAGCGACGACATCATCGGCGTGCGGAAGATGCCGGGCGCGATCGTCATGACGCGGATCCGGTGCTGCGCGAGGTCACGCGCGAGCGGGAGGGTCAGCCCCGCGACGCCCGCCTTCGACGCCGCGTAGGCGGCCTGCCCGACCTGCCCGTCGAACGCCGCCACCGACGCGGTCTGCACGACGACGCCGCGCTCCTCGCCGTCCGGCTCCGGTCCGTCGGGGCCGAGCGGGTCCAGGGCGAGCATGCGTTCCGCCGCGAGACGGACCACGTTGAACGTGCCCACGAGGTTGACGTCGACGACGCGCCGGAACGCGTCGAGCGCGTGCACGCCGGCCTTCCCGAGGACCCGCTGCGCGTGCACGATCCCGGCGCAGCTCACGACCACGCGCGCCCCGCCGAGCTCGTCCGCGGCGTCGAGCGCGCGGGCGACGTCGTCCTCGACCGTCACGTCCGTGGGGACGAACCGCGCCGCGGAGCCGAGGGCCTCGGCGACCGCCGCGCCGTCGGACGACCCGAGGTCCGCCAGGACCACCCGTGCGCCGGCCGCGACCAGGCCCTCCGCCGTCGCGCGCCCGAGCCCGGAGGCCCCGCCCGTCACCAGGGCGACAGTGCCCTCGATCCGCATGCTCTCCCCTTCGTCACCTGGGCGATCGTCGTCGCCCGCCCGCACCCGACCGTACCCAGGTCGACCCGTGCGCCGCGAGCCTGCCGCCCGCGTGGCGTCAGTGCGCCGGCATCTCGAGGCAGCCGCCGTCCGCGATCGGACCGCCCGCCTCGAGGGTCACCGCGTCCGGCGCGACCCTGCCGAACACGCAGCCGCCGGGCACCGCGACCCCCACTCCCACCGTCGTCGCGGGCTCCTCCCCGGGCGCCGGGGGCGGCGTGACCTGCACGTGCTCGAACCCGGCGGCACCCAGCGCGACGACGACCTCGTCGGCCGCGACCGGCGTCCCGTCGGCGAGCGGGTCGAGCGCGGCCTGCACGTCCGGGAGCGACAGCGCCGCCTGCGCGTCGCGCTCGGGCGATCCCGTGCGCCGGCGGTAGGCCTCGTTCGAACCGTCGAGCCCGGACCCCTTCCCGACGGCGTCCGAGTCCCCGGTCATCTCGGTCACCGGCACGTCGGGAGAGCCCCCGGAGGAGTCGGCCCACGACTGGATCCCGACCGCGACGACCACGAAGTACCCGACGACGCCGACGAACGCGAAGATCGCGAACCCCACGACGACCCCGACCACGGCGCGGCCCAGGCGCGAGCCCTCCTCGGCAACCTCGGGTCCTGCCTCGGGCGACGTCCTCATGCGCCGATCCTCACCGCCCGACGCCCACCCGGCCACCGCGCACGGCCACCTGTCCCGGATCTTCACATCTCGGGCGCGGGACGGTGCAGGATGATGGGAGCACGACCGGAGGGCGACCGCCCCCCGTCCCGCCATCGGCAGGAGTGCCCGGCATGAGCCTGTACGACATCCCGTTCGACGCGATGGACGGCACGACGCACACCCTGCGCGAGCACGCGGACGACGTCGTGCTCGTCGTCAACGTCGCGTCGCGGTGCGGGCTCGCGCCCCAGTACGCGACGCTCGAGGCGCTGCAGGAGAAGTACCGCGACCGCGGGTTCACCGTCATCGGCTTCCCGAGCAACCAGTTCCTCCAGGAGCTCGGCTCGAACGAGGCGATCCAGGAGTTCTGCTCGCTCACCTACGGCGTCACGTTCCCCGTGGTCGACCGGGTCCGCGTCAACGGCCGCCACGCCCACCCGCTCTACCAGGAGCTGAAGAAGGCGCAGGACGCCGAGGGCAAGGCCGGCCGGGTCACGTGGAACTTCGAGAAGTTCGTCGTCGTGCCCGGGGGTGAGGTGCACCGGTTCCGCCCGCGCACGCTGCCCGACGACCCGGCGATCGTCGACCTCGTGGAGACGCACCTGCCGCGGTGACCCCGGCTGCTCAGCGCACGACGAGCGCGGGGTGCCGGGCGTCGTCGACCCGCGCGACGACGTCGGCCACCTCCTCCGGGCGGACCTCCCGCGCGTAGCGCGCGTAGGCGGCGAGCGTCCACGCGTCCTGGGGCGCGGTGCGGCGTGCGAGCGTCGCCTCGCGCAGCGCGAGGTGGACGGCGAGGTCCGTGGACAGCCCGCGGCCGAGCGAGAGCGCGCCGTCCAGCACGACGACGAGGCCCGGCTCCGCGGGGACGTACGGCGCCCGCGTGGACCGGCTCGTCGCGGGGTCGCGCAGGCTCGGCAGGTAGCGCCCGGCACCGCCCGGCCCGACGGAGTCCAGCACCTCGCGGTTCAGGCCCGCCACGTCGATCCACTCGTCGAGCAGCGTGTCCGGGTCCTCGCGGCCGCGCTCCAGGCGGAGCGACGCGGGGCGCCAGAAGTCCTCGACGCGGACACGCGCCACGGGCCTCCCCGCCGCTCTCAGGGGCGCGACCAGCGCGTCCGCGAGCGCCTCCGGGTGCGTGGAGGGGTGGCCGTCGACGAGGAGCCGCACGGCACCGTCGTCCGGCCGGTCGAGCCGGCCGTCCCCGGCGCGCAGCGCGAGGTCCACGACCCGGTCCACGAGCACGTCCTCGCTCACGGGTTCCACGCGCACCGGCCCAGGATGGCACGGCAGCCCTCGCGAGGGGACGCCCGGTGACCTGGCGACCTTCCGCGCCGGGACAGGGATGAGTTCCGCCCGGCCACCCGGTCGTACCGGGCACGACCCGTCCGCGAACCGAGGAGAGACCCGTGCCCGACGTGACCGAGCTCGACGTGACGACGCCCGACGGCCGGACGGTGCACGCGTACGACCGCGCCCCACGCGCGGGCGCCACGGAGGGAGAGCCGCTGGTCGTCGTCTGGCACCACGGGACGCCGAACGTCGGTGCGCCGCCCGCCCCGCTGTTCGAGGCCGCGGACCGGCTCGGGATCCGGTGGGTGTCGTACGACCGCCCCGGCTACGGCGGGTCGACGCCGCACCCCGACCGCGCGGTCGCGACGGCCGCGCAGGACGTGGCCGCCGTGGTCGACGCGCTGGGCGTCGAGCGGTTCGCGGTCATGGGGCACTCGGGCGGCGGGCCGCACGCGCTCGCGTGCGCGGCGCTCCTGCCGGACCGGGTGCGCGGTGCCGTCGTCGGCGGCTGCCTCGCGCCGTACGGGGCGGACGGTCTCGACTGGTTCGCCGGCATGATCCCCTCGGGCGTGGCCGCGCTGCGGGCCGCCGCGGCCGGCCGGGCCGCCAAGGAGGCGTACGAGGCGTCGGGCGCGGAGTACGACCCGCAGTTCACGACGGCCGACCTCGACGCGCTGCATCACGAGTGGTCGTGGTTCGACGCGGTCGTCGGGCCGGCCGTCGCGAACGGACCGGCCCCCTCGACCGACGACGACCTCGCGTACGTGCGCCCGTGGGGGTTCGACCCCGCCGACGTCGCGGCGCCCACGCTCGTGCTGCACGGCACCCAGGACGGCATCGTCCCGAGCGCGCACGGCGAGTGGCTCGCGCGCCGGGTCCCGTCGGCCGAGCTGTGGCTCGACCCGGGCGCGGGACACATCTCGGTCCTGCGCCGTGGCGACGCCGCGCTCGGGCGGCTCGTCGAGCGGCTCGGCGCGCCGTCACGCGGCGAGAGGGTCGGGAGCGGCGCCGCGTCACGCGAGGACCGCCCCACGGCCCGCTGACCCGGGTGCCGGTGGCACGTCGCGCCAGGACGTGACCGTGCTTGAATGCTGACGCGTCGCGGCGAGGCAGGGGCGACGGAGCAGGCGAGAGGATCTCCCGTGTTCGACCCGACGACCGTCCTCCCCGAGCGGCTGCACGCGGCAGGGCTCACCGACGTGGTGTCCGTCGAGCCGGCGGCCGGCGGGCTCGCGGCGGTCGCCGGGCTCGCGCGCCGCGCGGACGGCACGTCGGTGTTCGTGAAGGCCTTCGCCGAGCCACCGTCGGACGACGCGCTGTCGGCGGAGGCGGAGGGCCTCGGAGCGCTGCGGGCGACGGGCTGCGTCGCCACGCCGGACGTCCTGCACGTGAGCCGGGACCTGCTCGTGCTCTCGGTGCTGCGCCCGAGGCCGGGCTCGGAAGCCTTCTGGGAGCGGCTCGCGCACACGCTGGCCGCCCTGCACACCAGCACCTCCAGCCCGCGGTTCGGCTGGCACCGCGACAACTGGCTGGGGCGCCGCCGGCAGGTCAACACCTGGACGGACGACGGCTTCGAGTTCTTCGCCCGGTACCGGCTGCTGCGGTGGCTCGAGGAGCCCCGCGTGCACGAGGCGTTCGACCCGGCCGACCGCTCGGCGCTGGAACGCCTGTGCGCCCGGCTGCCCGAGCTGCTTCCCGACGCGCCCGCGTGCCTGACGCACGGCGACCTGTGGGTCCAGAACGTCCTGGCGACCCCCGACGGGCAGCCCGCGCTGATCGACCCGGCGGTCTCGTACACCTGGGCAGGGGTCGACCTGGCGCACCTCTGGACGACGGCGCCCCCGCCCGAGGCGCGAGCCTTCTTCGACCTGTACGCCGAGCTCACCTCGCTCGAGCGCGGCTGGCGGGAGCACATGCCGATCCTGCAGCTGCGCCAGCACCTGGCCGTCATCGCGCAGTTCGACCCCGACTGGGGCGCCGCCGACCTCGTGCGGGCCACGGTCGCGCCGTTCCGGCGGCGCGGATGACGCAGGCCCGCGACGTCGTGACCCCGGGGTCGTCGCTGAGCCGGGGGCAGCCCCGAGTCCGTCGACGGCCCCGTCACCGACCAGGAGACGGTCCGTGCCGCCCCGTCCCGCAGCGCCGGCGCGACACGCTCGTGCGGCGCCTCGGCGGCGCGACCGAGGACGACGGCGCGCCGCTGCGCGGCGCGCCGTCGCCGGGCTAGAGGGTCGGGAGCGGCGCCGCGTCGCGCAGCGGGACGGACGGGCCCTGGAACGGCACGACGTCCTGCGCGCACGTCGCGCCGTCGGTCGCGTCGAGGTCCACGAGGTACCGCGCGACCGCCGCGTCGGCGCACGCGCTCTTGCCGACGATCGTGTGCCCCCAGCCCTCGACGGTGAGCACGCGCGCGTCGGGCCAGCGGTCGGCGTACGGCTGCGTGAACGCGTACGGCGTCGCCGGGTCGAACCGGGTGCCGACGACCAGGACGGGCGCCTGCGTCGTCTGGTCCCACGGCCCGGTGAACGCGTCCCGGTCCGCGACGGGGACGAACTCGCACTGGACGCCCACCCAGCCGCGGAAGCGGCCGAAGTGCGGGTACTGCGCGTCGAGCGCGTCGACCTTCGCGGGGTAGCCCCACGGGTTGCCGGGCGTCGTCGCGTCCACGCACAGGCTCGCCAGCGCGCCGCCCACCGAGGGGTAGTCCTCGGCGTAGCCCGCACGGCGCAGGAGCTCGCCGAGGGACGGCAGGGCGCTCAGGGCGCGGGGCGCGTCGGTCGCGGCGGGCGGCTCGACGGCGCCGCTGAGGACCGCGAGCGACGCGAGCGTGAGGTCGAGGTCGCCCCACGCGACGGGCTCGTAGAGGTACTGGAAGACGAGCGCGACGGTGTCCGGGTAGCCGACCTGCACGGACGTGCCGTCGGGCAGCGGCACGTCGACCGGCGCCTCGCGCAGGGCCGCGTAGGTGCGCTCGACGACGTCCGCCGGGTCGCCGAGCGACGCGAGCGCGCACACGCTCGGCCCGGCCTCGCCGCACAGCCGCAGGAACTCGCCGAACGTCTCCGTCGCGCCGGCGGCCTGGCCGATGCGCGCGCCGACCAGCTCGTCCGACCCGACGCCGGACCACGCGTCGACGTCCATCGTCCCGTCGAGCACCATCGCGCGGACCCGGTCCGGGAACAGCGCCGCGTAGGTCGCACCGAGGACGGTGCCGTACGAGTAGCCGACGTAGCTGAGCTGGTCGTCGCCCACCGCCTGGCGCAGCAGGTCCATGTCGCGCGCGACGTTCGCCGTCGACGCGTGCGCGATGCGGTCGCCCGAGAAGATCGTGCACGACGTCCCGAGCGTCGCCATCTGCCCGAGGAAGCGCACCTCCTCGCGATCGGTGACGGGGAACGCCGGCAGGCCCGCGAGGAACGCGTTCTCGCGCTCGGCGTCGCGGAAGCACGTCGCCGGGTCGGACGTCCCGACGGCGCGCGGGTCGAACCCGATGACGTCGAACCGGGCGAGCACGTCGTCGTCGAACAGCGATCCGCCGAGCTGGTGCAGCGCCTCCACCCCGGGGCCGCCCGGGCCGCCGAAGTTCGTGAACAGGCTGCCCGTCCGCGCCTCCGGGTCGGACGCCGGGAGCCGGGTCAGGCCGATCGTCGTGGTCCGGCCGTGGGGGCGGTCGTAGTCCGTGGGGACCTCGACGCTCGCGCAGTCGAACGCGTCGAGCCCGTCGCCCTCGCACGGCTCCCACGCGATCCGGGGCACGGGCGCCTCGACCTGGCCGGGTGTCGACAGTCCCGGTCCGGTGCGGGCCGGCGGCGCGGCGGCACCGGTGGGGAGCGGCTCACCCCCCGGCCCCGCGACGGCCGCGGCGGGGACCCCGCCGAGCAGGAGGACGGCCGCCAGCGAGGAGGCTGCGGCCCGGACAGCTCGTGTCGTCATCGATCGCGAAGTCATCCCTTCCACCCGAACACGGATGAGTCGGGCGCGCAAACCCGGTCCGGGTGCCCGCGCCGGGCACGGCAGGGGCTCGGCCGGCGGGTGGGCCCGGATCTCCGCCCAACGTCTCGTGCCCTTGTGCCGTTCGTCCCTGTCGCGCGCGGCCGGCACCGGCTATCCCTGGAGGTATGACGGGACCAGGTGGACGGGTGGAAGCAGCCGTCCGTCGCTACCCGTGGGTGGTCGCCACGGTGCTGACGGGCGGGGTCGGTGGCGTGCTCGAGGCGTACGGGCCCGCAGGCTCGGCGCAGGTCGTGATCTCGGTGTTCGCCCTCGCGCTCGTCGTGGTCCGGGGGCGCAGCATGCTCGCGGACCTCCGGGCGGGTTCCTACGGCGTCGACCTGCTCGCCGTCCTGTCCGTCACCGCGACGGTGCTGGTCGGGGAGTACTGGGCCGCGCTCGTGGTCTGCCTCATGCTCTCGGGCGGTGAGGCGCTGGAGGACTACGCGAACGGGCGGGCGCGGCGCGAGCTGTCGAGCCTGCTCGCCCGGGCGCCCCGCCTGGCGCACCGCGTCGGGCCCGACGCAGGGCTCGAGGACGTCCCCGTCGGCGACGTGCAGCCCGGGGACGAGGTGTGGGTCCGGCCGGGCGAGGTGGTCCCGGTGGACGGCGTCCTGCTCGCCGAGGCCGCGACCTTCGACGAGTCGTCGCTGTCCGGGGAGTCGCTCCCGGTCGAGCACCGCCAGGGGGACACGGTGCTCTCGGGGTCGGTGAACGGCGGGGGTGCGGTGCGGGTGCGCGCCTCGGCGACGGCGGCGGACTCGCAGTACCAGGCCATCGTCGAGCTGGTGAAGCAGGCGCAGGCGTCCCGGGCGCCGTTCGTCCGCCTCGCCGACCGCGTGGCGGTGCCGTTCACGGCCGTGGCGCTCGTGCTGGCGAGCGCGGCCTGGGTGCTGAGCGGCGACGCCACCCGGTTCGCGGAGGTGCTCGTCGTCGCGACCCCGTGCCCGCTGATCATCGCGGCGCCCGTGGCGTTCATGTCGGGCATGTCGCGCGCGGCGCGGAACGGGATCATCGTCAAGTCGGCGGGCACCCTGGAGCAGCTCTCGCGGGTCCGCACGGTCGCGTTCGACAAGACCGGAACCCTGACGCACGGGGCGCCCGTGGTGGCCGAGGTGCTCCCGGCGAGCGGCCGGAGCGCCCGGGAGCTCCTGGCCCTCGCCGCGGCGGTCGAGCAGTACTCCGTGCACCCGCTCGCTGCGGCGATCGTCCGGTCGGCGCAGGAGCGCGGGATCGCTCTCCCCGCCTCGCACGGGGCCGTGGAGGAGACCGCCCGCGGCGCGCGCGCGACGGTCGACGGGCACGCCGTCCGCGTGGGCAAGCTGGCCTACGTCGTCGAGGGCGCACCGCACGACGTGCCCGGACCGGGACCGGGCCAGATCGCGGTCTACGTCGGCGTCGACGGAGCGTTCGCCGGGACGGTGCTCCTGGCCGACGAGATCCGGACCGAGGCGAGCACCACCCTCGCGGCCCTCCGCGCCACCGGTGTCCGCACGACCGTCATGCTCACCGGCGACGCGGAGGCCACCGCCCGCCACGTCGCGGGACAGGTGGGGATCGACGACGTGCGCGCCGGGCTGCTCCCGCAGGACAAGGTCGACGCCGTGCGCGGTCTGGCCGGACGCCCGGTGATGATGGTCGGGGACGGGGTGAACGACGCACCGGTCCTCGCCGTGGCCGACATCGGCATGGCCATGGGCGCCCGCGGCTCGACGGCCGCGACCGAGTCCGCCGACGCGGTGGTCGTGCACGACGACCTCTCGAGGGCGGTCCGCGCGGTCAGGATCGGGCAGCGCACCGTGCGGGTGGCCTGGCAGGCCATCGGGATCGGGGTCGGGCTGTCGGTGCTCCTCATGGTCGTTGCCGCCACGGGACGGCTCCCCGCCCTGGCGGGCGCCTGGCTGCAGGAGGCCGTCGACCTCACCTGCATCCTGTGGGCCCTGCTCGCCGCGCGCCCCGGCCGGGACGAGGACCGGCCGCGGGATCAGGCCTCGCCCGGGATGAGCCGACGACCGGAGATCTCGGTCGGCACGATGCGGATCCACTCGGACCTGCCCTCCTCGAGGTAGCTCACCAGGCCGGTGGCCCGCGCCTCCTCGAGGTCCGGCTCGCTGCTGAGCACCTGGGCGCGGCCCTTGACCACGACGCTCCACGCGACGTCGGCGCGGACCTCGTCGACCTCGAACGTGACATCGGGGGTGAGCGTGATCGTCGCGAGCTTGGTGCCCTCCCCGGTGCGCAGGTAGAGCCGGTGGTCGGCGAACGCGAAGCTGACGGGGAAGATCTCGGGCGCGCCCGACCCTGGGGTCGCGAGCCGGCCGAACGTCTGTCCGGCGAGCAGCCGCCAGCACTCGACCTCGGAGATCACGGACTGGGACGGCAGGGACGACAGCTCCTCCTGCGACGACATCGCTCCTCCTGGGTGAGTGACTTGGCGGTGGTGGCTCCCCATCGTCCCTCCGCGGACGGACGGGTGCCCGCCGGGAAGGAGGCCGACGACTTCCGGTCCGCGCCGGCGGGCGTCACGTGGGTGGTCGGCGCGAGGATGGAGCATGCTGCTCGCCGAGGTCGCCGCCACGTCCGACGCCGTCGCCGCCACACGCTCCCGCCTCGCCAAGCGCGCGGCGATCGCCGACCTGCTGCGGCGCGTCGCGGGCGACGACGCCGGCGGGGCGGAGATCGAGATCGCCGTCGCGTACCTCGCGGGAGAGCTGCGTCAGCGCCGCACCGGCCTGGGGTGGCGGTCTCTGCGCGACCTGCCCGCTCCCGTCGACGCGCCGAGCCTCACCCTCGCGGACGTCGACGCCGCGTTCGCCCGCATGGCGGGTCTCTCCGGCCCCGGATCGGCCACGGCCCGCCAGGCCGAGGCAGCCGCGCTCTTCGGGGCGGCGACGGCGCGCGAGCAGTCGCTCCTGACGGGCCTCGTCTCGGGGGAGCTGCGCCAGGGCGCGCTGGACTCCGTCGTCGTCGACGCCGTCGCCGAGGCGACGGGAGCTCCCGCGGAGTCCGTGCGACGCGCGGTCATGCTCGCGGGCGCGACGGGTCCGGTCGCCCGGGCCGCGCTGACCGCCGACGGCGCCGACGGGGCGGCGAGCGCGCTCGCGGCCTTCCGGCTCACCGTCGGTCGCCCGGTGAGGCCGATGCTCGCGCAGTCCGCGCCCGACGTCCGAGCGGCGTTCGAGAAGCTCGGGACGGCACCGCGCCCGGACGGGACCGCCGTCGACGTGAAGCTCGACGGCATCCGGATCCAGGTGCACCGCGACGGCGACGACGTGCGCGTCTTCACGCGCTCGCTCGACGACATCACGGAGCGCGTCCCGGAGATCGTCGCTGCCGTGCGGCGGTTGCCCGCCCGGACGCTCGTCCTCGACGGGGAGGCGCTGGTCGTCGGGCCCGACGGCGTGCCGCGACCCTTCCAGGAGACCGCCGCCCGGTCCGCGACCCAGGGCGAATGGAGCCCGGCCGAGGAGGCGGAGCTCGCCCAGGAGCTCGAGCTGTCGCCGTTCTTCTTCGACGCGCTGCACGTCGACGGCCGGGACCTGCTCGACGAGCCCTTGCGCGAGCGCCTCGGCGTGCTGGACGACGTCGCCGGACCGTACGCCGTCCGACGCCTCGTGACCGACGACCCCGACGCGGCGACCGGGTTCTTCGAGGGTGCCGTGGCGCAGGGGCAGGAGGGCGTCGTCGTGAAGTCGCTCGACACGCCCTACGCCGCCGGTCGGCGCGGCGCCGGCTGGATCAAGGTCAAGCCCCGCCACACGCTCGACCTCGTGGTGCTCGCCGTCGAGCAGGGCTCGGGCCGGCGCCGCGGGTGGCTGTCGAACATCTGGCTCGGCGCGCGCGACCCCGACGGCGGGTTCGTGATGCTCGGCAAGACGTTCAAGGGCATGACGGACGAGATGCTCGAGTGGCAGACCCGCCGGTTCCGCGAGCTGGAGACCTCCGACGACGGGTACGTCGTGCACGTGCGCCCCGAGCAGGTCGTCGAGATCGCGTTCGACGGGCTGCAGCGCTCCACCCGCTACCCCGGCGGCCTCGCGCTCCGGTTCGCGCGCGTCCTGCGCTACCGCGACGACAAGACCGCCGCCGAGGCCGACACGATCGACGCCGTGCGCGCGCTCGCCCCGTAGCCGCACATCTCCCCCGACCGTCCACCCGTCGGTGGGGCGCCCTCCTCCTCGAGGAGGAGGCCGTGGCGCGCAGGATCTCGGCCGCGGGCAGGTGCTGACGCGCTGCCCTGTCTTCGTAGCGTCGACGACGGACGGGCCGAGCCGGGCGCCGTCCGCGACGACGGGAGCACGCATGATCGAGGTGGAGGCGCTGACCAAGCGCTACGGGTCGACGACGGCGGTGGACGGGCTGGCGTTCACCGCTCCCGAGGGGACCGTGACCGGGTTCCTCGGGCCGAACGGTGCCGGGAAGTCGACGACGATGCGCATGGTCGTGGGGCTGGAGCGCCCGACGTCGGGCACCGCGACGGTCGACGGCCGCCGGTACGCCGACCTGCCCGCTCCGCTGCACGCCGTCGGCACCATGCTCGACGCCCGCTCCGTGCACCCGGGGCGCACGGCGTTCCGCCACCTGCTGGCGCAGGCGCGGACCCACGGCATCCCGCGGTCGCGCGTGGACGAGGTGATCGCGATGACGGGCCTCGAGTCCGTGGCCGGCCGCCGCGCGGGCACGTTCTCGCTCGGCATGGGACAGCGCCTCGGCATCGCCGGCGCGCTCCTCGGCGACCCGGGCACGCTGATCCTCGACGAGCCGGTCAACGGGCTCGACCCCGACGGCGTGCTGTGGGTCCGCGGGCTCGTCCGCGACCTCGCGGCCGAGGGCCGGACCGTCTTCCTCTCCTCCCACCTCATGCACGAGCTCGCGCTGTGCGCCGACCGCGTCGTGATCATCGGCCAGGGCCGGCTGCTCGCCGACGCGACGGTGCCCGAGATCGTCGCGGCCTCCGAGGGCGGCTCGCTCGAGGACGCGTACCTGCAGCTCACCTCCGGGGCCGTCCAGTACCGGGGCCGCAGCGCGCACGACGCGGCGGACCGCTCCGCTGCGGGAGGTGCCCGATGAGCACGCCCACCACCGTCCCCCCGCACGCGGGCCTCCCCGTCCCCCGGCCCGCTGGCGCTCGCGCCGTCGGCCGGGACGTCCACCGCGGGCCGACGTTCCCGCGCGTCCTCGCCGCCGAGTGGACCAAGCTCACGAGCCTGCGCTCGACGTACGCGGTCGCGGCCGCGACGGTCCTGGTGACCGGCGCCCTCGCCTACGTCGCCGCGAACGCCTCCTCGGTGGACCCCGGGTTCGACCCCCTCGACTCCCTCGGCGCGGGCCTCGTGCTCTCCCAGGTCGGGCCGCTGGTCCTGGGCGTCCTCGCCGGGACGGGCGAGTTCAGCACGGGCACGGCCCGCACCACCTTCACCGCCGTCCCGCGGCGTCTGCCGGTCCTCGCCGCGCAGGCCGTCGTCACGGGCGTGTTCGCGCTCCTCGTCGCCGTGCTGGCCGCCGGCGCCGCGGTGCTCGGCGTCCTGCCGGCCGCCGGCTCGCGCGGGATCGCCGTGGACCTGTCCGACGGCGGCACGCCCCAGGTCCTCGCCGGCTCCGTCGCGTTCCTGGTGGGGACGGCCCTGCTGGGCCTCGCGCTGGGAGCGCTGCTGCGCCGCCCGGTCCCGACGACGGTCGCCGCCGTCGTCCTCGTCCTGGTCCTTCCCGTGGTGCTGCTGCTCGCCACCGACCTCGCGGTCGACCCGCTGTCGGCGTCCGCAGCCGGGGAGGTGCCCGCCTCGCAGGCGGTCGTGAACACCGTCACGACGTTCCTCCCCGCCGGTGCCGGGTCGCTGCTCATGGCGGCACCCGGGTCCGGTGGGATCGAGGGCGCCCCCGACCTGGAGCCGTGGGGCGGCGGTCTCGTCCTCGCCGCGTGGGTCCTCGTCCCGCTCGCGGGTGCGGCCCTCCGCCTGCGCACCGGCGACGTGGGCTGAGGCGATGACCGGCTCGACGGGACAGACGCTCCCCCGCAGCTCGCACGCGGCTCCTCAGGGGCCCGGCGTCACCGGTGTCCGCGTGCTCGCGGCGGAGTGGACGAAGCTCACCGGCCTGCGCTCGACCCTGTGGGTCGCGCTCGGCACCGTCCTCGCGGCGGCGTCGCTCGCGTTCGCGCTGGGCCTGTTCGTCCGGCCCGGTGACGGCCGCACCGCGGCGTCGCTGCTCGTGTCCGGTGCCGTGCTCGCCCAGCTCGGGTTCCTGGTGCTGGGCGTGCTGGTCGGCACCGGCGAGTTCAGCACGGGAACCTTCCGGGCGACGTTCACCGCCGTCCCACGCCGGGTGCCGGTGCTGGCGGCCCAGGTGCTCGTCACGAGCGCCGTCGCCGTCACCACGGCGGTCGCGGCGCTCGGGGCGTCGTACCTCGCCACGGCCGGTCCGCGCGCCGCCCACGGGCTCGCCCTCGACGCCGTGGACCCCGGGACGGCACGGGTCCTGGTGGGGTTCGTGCTCTACCAGGCCGGCGTCGCGCTGCTCGGCCTCGGGATCGGCGCGCTCGCACGCCACGCGACGGCCGCGCTCGTCACCGGCGTCGTGCTGCTCGTCGTCGTCGACCAGGCCCTCGCGACGAACCCGGGACGGGTCGCCGACACCGTGCGCGCCCTCCTCCCGGCCTCGGCCGCGCGCCTGATGCACGACGACGCCCGGATCGCGGCGCTCGACGCGACGAGCCTCGGCCTGCACCTCGCCCCCTGGGCCGCCGGCCTCGTCCTCGCGCTGTGGGCCCTCGCCCTGCTCGGCGCAGCGGCCTACCGGCTGCGCCGGCACGACCTCGCGTGAGGGGCCACGAGGCGGCGTCGCCGGACCGGGTGACCCGACGACAGGACGCCGTGGCGCGGCGTCGGGCCCGACGAACGATGGGAGAGTGGGCACCATGTCCACGGCGCTGACGGAGACCCAGCTCCAGCGCCGGGGTCCGCTCGGGCGGCTCGCGGCCGCCCGGCCGGGCCTCGCGGACGCGTCGCTCGCCGTCGGCGTCGTGCTGCTCGGGCTGGTCACGGGCGTCCTGGCCCTGACGACGGTCGCGGGGTCCACCAGCCTGGGCCTGTTCCCACGGGACTCGCCCGTGGCCTGGACGATCCCGACGGCGTGGCTCGTCGGGTCCGTGCTCGGCGCGGCGCTCCTGCTCGCGCGCCGGGCGCGGCCGCTGGGCGTCACGCTCGCCCTCACCGTCCTGGCCCTCGTGTCGCTCGCCACGGCCGGGGTGCTCGGCGTGCTGGGTGTGTGCCTCGCGGTCGCGCTCCACGCCGTCGCCGCGACCCGTGCGGCACGGACCACATGGCTCGCGTGCGCGGCGGTGTTCGTCACCGTCACCGCGGCGTCGTTGTGGTGGCAGGACATCGGGCTCGCCGAGATCCTGCTCTGGAGCGACCCGATCGTCACCGTCGAGGGCGACCCCGTCCAACAGCTCCCCGAGCCGCACTTCTCGCCCGGACGCCGCTCCGCGTCCGTCTTCCTCCTGCTCGCGCTCCTGCTGCTCGGCGTGGCGACCGGCTCGGCGGCCCGGGCCCGGCGCCTGCACACCCAGGAGATCCTGGCGCGCTACGAGGCGATGGCGCGCGAGCGCGACCAGAGCGCCGCGCTGGCCCGCGCCGCGGAGCGCACCCGCATCGCGCGCGAGATGCACGACGTCGTCGCGCACAGCGTGTCGGTGATGGTCGCCCTCTCCGACGGTGCGGGGGCCGCGATCGGCCGCGCTCCCGACCGGTCGCGCGAGGCGCTGCGCGAGCTGTCGCGGACCGGCCGCGACGCGCTGTCCGACATGCAGCGCGTGCTCGGCGCCCTCGACCCGGGCGACGACGGCAGCGGTGCCGAGGACGCCGCCCCGACCGAGCACCCGGCGGAGCCGACGGAGACCGACCTGACGACCGTCGTCGAACGCTTCCGCACCGCCGGCGTCCCCGTCACGGCGCACGGGCTCGACACCGCGCTCCCGCCCGACACGTCGCTGCGCCTCGCCGTCAGGCGCGTCGTGACGGAGGCCCTCACGAACGTCCTGCGGCACGCCCCGGGCGCCCGGTCCGTCGAGGTGGCCGTGCGGCGCGACGCCGCGGCGGTCGAGGTCGACGTCCTCGACAGCGGGGGCACCCGCCCGGGGACGGGCGGCGGCACGGGACGGGGCATCCTCGGCATGCGCGAGCGCGCCACGCTCCTGGGCGGCCACGTCGACGCCGGTCCCCGGCCCGACGGCGGGTGGCGGGTCCACGTCGTGCTCCCCTGCCCCGACGACGGGGGCCGCCCGTGACGACCGTGCTGCTCGTGGACGACCAGGCGCTGCTGCGCATGGGCTTCCGCCTCGTCATCGAGACGGAGCCCGGCCTCGAGGTGGTCGGCGAGGCGTCGGACGGACGGGTCGCGCTCGACCAGGTCGCCGCGCTGGCCCCCGACGTCGTGCTCATGGACGTGCGCATGCCCGGCATGGACGGGATCGAGGCGACGCGGCGGGTCGTCGCGGAGCACCCGGCGACCCGGGTGCTCGTGCTCACCACGTTCGACGTCGACGAGTACGCGTTCGCCGCGCTCAAGGCGGGCGCGAGCGGCTTCCTGCTCAAGAACGCGCGGCCGGAGGAGCTGGTCGAGGCGATCCGCACCGTGGCCGCGGGGAGCTCGGTCGTCGCGCCGCGCGTCGTGCGGCGCATGCTCGACCTGTTCGCCCGGCACCTGCCCGACGCCGTCGACGCGGGCCGGCAGGACGGCGTCGACCCCCGCCTGGGAGCCCTCACCCCGCGCGAGCTCGACGTGCTGCGGTCCGTCGCCGAGGGGATGTCCAACGCGGAGATCGCCGAGCGCCTGGTGCTCTCGTCGACCACGATCAAGACCCACGTCGGCAACGTCCTGGCCAAGCTCGGCGTCCGGGACCGGGTGCAGGCCGTGATCGTCGCCTACGAGACCGGCCTCGTCGGGCGGGGCGGCGGACCGCACGTCCCGTGACGGCTCACCAGGTGCGGCGCACGGTCGCCATCGCGGTCGCCGATATCAGTACGTGAGAAGTCCTGACAAAGTCTTGGAACGTGATCGCCGCTCTGCCACGATCGTGCCGTGCAGCCCGACGAGGGGTTGCGGCACCGCCCGACGACGGGCGGCGACGACGAAGGGGACACACCATGAAGAAGAGGCTCGTGAGCGTGCTGCTCGGGACCGGCCTGGCGCTCGGCATCGCCCTCGCACCAGTCGGTGCGGCGCACGCGTACGGCAGCGTCACGTGCCCGTCGGGACGCGTCGTGTCGTTCACGTCGGCGAAGCCGTTCTCCGTGCGCGTCTACGTGACGACCAACCCGGGCACGGTGTACACCGCGACGAAGATCGGCTCGGTCTACAAGGTCATCACCGGTCGGCAGGCCATCGGCGAGTGGCACGTCGTGAGCAGCCAGTCGTCGGTCACGGCCGGCTGCACCGCCTGACCCGTCAGGTCCCGAGCCGGTCGAGCCACGCCCGGACCGGGCCGAGGGACACGAGCCCCGACCCGGCCCCGGCGAGCTCGTCGGGCGTCCGGGCGAGCGCGCGGCGGGCACGCCGGGCGAGACGTTCGTCCCCCAGCCGGACGGCGGTCTCCGCGCTCAGCGCCCACAGCAGCTCGCGCAGGTGGTCGGCGGGCGGCTCGGGTGCCTCCCGGGCGAGGCGTTCGGCGGTCCGGGTGTCGCCCGAGGCGAGCGCGAGCAGCGGCTCCACCCACGGGGCGTACGGACCCAGGTCGACGCCGACCTCCCCGTCGAGCGGGCGGTCGTGCCGCAGCCGGACCGTCAGGAGCGCGAGCGGGAGGAGCCCGTCGCGCACGCCCGGCATCCGCACGCCGGCGAGCCGCTCGTCGGCCGCCCGGAACGCCCGCACCGCGACGTCGGGCGGCGCGCTCTCGGCGTCGCGCATCGCGCGGTACCAGGCCGTGAGCATCGGCACGACGGGCGACTCGTAGCCGGCCGCGACGTCCTCCGCGGCGCTCGCGTGCCGGTCGGCGTCACCGAACCGCCCGGACCCGGCCGCCGCCTGCATCCGCACGAGATGCCCGAGGATCGAGAAGGTCGGCAGGTCGTGACCCTCCGCGAGCGCGACGAGCTCCGCGCCGATCCGGTCGCGCTCGGCACCGGCACCGGGCCGCTGGAACGACTGCATGAACCGGGCGTCGAGCGCCAGCGCGAGCGTCCCGGGGTCGCCGAGGTCGCGTGCGAGGCCGACCGCCTCGTCCGCCGCCGCCCGGGCCCACGCGTCGCGGCTCCCCCGGTGCTCGATCCCGACGACGGCGAGCAGGCGCGCGCGGAGCACCCGGCTCGCGTCGTCGCCGAGCCGCCGCAGGGTCCGGCGGGCCACCCCGACCAGCGCGGCCGCGGACTCCGGGTCGTCGCTGCGGCTCCAGACCGCCGGGACGTCGTACGCCGTGACGATGCGGGCGGTGAGGACCGCGTCCCCGGTGGCCTCCGCCGCGAGCGCCGCGGAGACCCGCTGCTGCTGGGCGGTCGCGAGGTGGTCGCCGCCGGCGATCGCGAGGGTGCGCGCGACGTCGACGGTCGACCTCAGCTGCGTGCGCGACCCGGTCGGCGCGGTGACGGCGAGACGCGGCCCGGACGTCGGACCGTCGAGCGACGGCGCGTGGTCGAGCACGTCGCGCTCCAGCCGCGCGAGCTCCGGGCCCGGGTCGAGCCCGAGCTCGTCGGCGAGCCGACGACGCGCGCGCCGCAGGACCGCGAGCGCCTCCTCCTGCCGACCGCCCCGGTAGAGCGCGAGGGCGAGCAGCGCCCAGGCGCGCTCGCGCCACGGGTTGGCGGCCGCGTGCGGGTCGAGCGCGACGACGGCCTCCGCGACCCGTCCGGTGCCGAGCAGGGCCTCGGCGTGCAGCTCGACGGCCCGCGCGTGCACCTCGACCAGGTGGGTCCGCTCCGCGCGGACCCACGCGCGGTCCGCGAGACCGGCGTACGGCTCGTCGCGCCACAGCGCGAGCGCGTCCTCCAGCGCTCGCGTCGTGCCCGACGCCGCGTCCCCGGCCCGGGCGGCGTCCGTCGCCCTCGCGACCGCCGTCTCGAGGACCACCGCGTCGAGCCCACCGTCGGGGACCTGCAGCGCGTAGCCGCCGTGCGCGGTCACGAGCACCTGCGGGCGCGCGCGGGGCGCGCGGTCGGGCTCGAGCCGGCGGCGCAGGTCGCCGACGAACGTGGCGAGCGCACCGCGCCGGTCGGGCGCCGCCCCGGCGGGGTCGTCGTCCCACAGGTCGTCCGCGAGCCGTCCGGAGGTGACGGCCCGCCCGCGCGCGGCGGCGAGCCGTGCGAGCAGCTCGCGCTGACGCGGACCGCCCAGGTCGACCTCCGCGCCGTCGCGCAGCACCCGGAACGGCCCGAGCACCTCGACGCGCAGCTCCACGCCGCCATTGTCGCCGCTGCCCGGCCGCCCCGGCCCGGTGCGGGCGACGGGACGCTGATCGAACGCTGATCCGCCCGTCCCAGGATGGCGATGAGCCGTCCGGGCCGCCGCGCCGCCCGGACCACCCGATCCGAGAGGAACCCCCCGTGAACATCCCTGGATTCGACGCCCGCACCGTCGATGTGGCGCCCGGCGTCGCGCTGCGCACCGAGACCGCCGGCACCGGGACGCCCCTCGTGCTCCTGCACGGCTTCCCGCAGACGCGCCACATGTGGCGGCACGTCGCCGCCGACCTCGCGCACGACCACCGCGTCGTCGTGCCCGACCTGCGGGGTTACGGCGACAGCGACAAGCCCGCCGCGACGTCGCCCGACGTCTACGCCAAGCGCACGATGGCGGCCGACGTCGTGGCGCTCGCCGACGCGCTGGAGATCGACCGGTTCGCCCTCGTCGGCCACGACCGTGGAGCGCTCGTCGCGTTCCGCGCGGCACTCGACCACCCGGACCGCGTGAGCCACCTCGGCATCCTCGACGTCGTGCCCACGCTCGACACCTGGGCCGTGCTGCACGGCGTCGACGCGGCCGTCGCGTTCCACCTCTACCTCATGGCCCAGCCGCCGGGCCTTCCGGAGGCGATGATCCGGGGCAGCGCCGACGCGTTCTTCGGGTCCTTCCTCGACGCGTGGACCCGGGACCCCGCGGCGGTCCCGGCCGACGTCCGGGCGCACTACCTGGAGGCGAGCCGCGACGCCGTCGACTCGATCGTCGCGGACTACCGCGCGACAGCCACGGTCGACGTCGTGCACGACCAGGCGTCGCTCGACGCCGGCGACCGCCTCGCGATGCCCGTCACCGTGGTCCAGCAGGACTGGGGCGCCCAGCTCGGCTACGACGCCGCGGGGGTCTGGCGCCGCTGGGCGCCGGACCTCGAGCACCTCACCACGACGGCCGGGCACTTCATGGCCGAGGAGGCGCCCGACGACGTCGCCGCGGTGGTGCGGGCGCTGGGACGGCGCGGGCTCACCGCGTCCGGCGCTCCGGCGACCAGCAGCGGGCGGTGACCGACAGCGCGTTCCACGCGTTGATCGACACGAGCAGGGCGAGCACGGCCGCCGTGGCCTGCTCGCCGAGCACGTCGAGCGCGGCCCGCGCGACGTCGTCGGGCACGTGCGTCTCGGAGAGCCGCGTGACGGACTCGGCGAGCCCGAGCGCGGCGCGCTCGCGCGCCGTGAAGAATCCGGACTCGCGCCAGACGGCGACCGCCTGGAGGAGCTGCTCGTCCGCACCCGCGCGCCGAGCGGTGCGGGTGTGCAGGTCGACGCAGTACGCGCAGCCGTTGAGCTGGGACGCGCGCAGGCGCACGAGGTCCGCGAGCACCGGGGAGACCCCCGCGCGAGCGGCCTCGGCGGACGCCGCGGCGTCGAGCGCCTCGACGGCGGCGTACATCCCGGGCGTGAGGGCCTGGACGTCGAACCGGGCGGGCACCTCGACGGGCGCCCCGGCGGGCGGAGCGGGGTCGGGAGCGGTCGTGGTCGTCATGCCTCCGACCCTACGGGCCAGAGGCCCAGGCGCTCAGGGCAATGTCACCCGGAAGACCTGGGCCATTCCCGCGGACCGGTGCGACCGCGCTCCCAGCGCGCGACGACGTCGCGGCACCGCGCGCCGTCCTCGTCGCGCACGAGCAGCACGAGGTTGCCCGCGTGGTCGCTGTACTGCACCAGCACGTCGACCCCCGCGTCACCCAGGAGCCGGGACAGTGCCCCGAGCTGGCCCGGCGTCTCCTGGTCCAGCCGGGTCAGGACGACGTCGCGCACGACCGCGGGCCCGATCCGCGCCGCGGTGACCGCCGCGAGGGCTGCCGGGCCGTCGTCGACCAGGTAGTGCGCGAGGGCCAGTCCGTCGTGCGTGAAGACCCCGCCGCCCTCGAGGCTGACCCCGGCGCGGCCGAGCACCTCGCCGAGGTCGGCGAGCGCCCCCGGGCGGGCCGGCAGCACGACCTCGAGGTCCTGCAGCGCGCTCACGGGGCCACCACCGTCGTGACCACCTCGACCGGGACCGCGAGGCTGTTGGCGACGTAGCAGCCGCGGTGCGCCTGCTCGGCCAGCTCGCGCACCCGGGACTCGTCCGTCCCCGGTGCGACGCGCACCGTGACGTCGAGACGGATCGCCCCGAGCCGGGGCGGGACCGCGGCGAGATCGAGGCGGGAGGTGGCCACGTCGTCGTAGGCGAGCACCTCGACCCCGGCGCGAGCGGCCGCGCCGAGGAACGACAGCAGCTGGCACGACGACGCGGCCATGACGACGAGCTGCTCGGGGTTGAGGCGGTCGGGGTCGCCGCGGAAGGCGGGGTCGGCGCTCAGGTCGACCCGCGCGGCGGCGGGAGACGCGGTGGCGGTGTGGTCGCGCGGGTAGTCACGGTGCCCGACGGCGGTCGAGCCGCCCCAGCGCACATGGGTCTCGTAGCGGTGCATGGGGCGACGGTAGGTCCGGAACGGTTCGGCGGACGCCGAAGCGTCAGAGCCCTACAGTCGGTCCCATGAGCAGGGACCGCGACTTCACGGGCGTGGGCAGGGCACTCGCCGCCCCCGCCCGCGCGGTCATGGTGAACCTGCTCATGGACGGCACGCGCCGTCCCGCCGGTGAGCTCGCGCGGGCCGCCGGGGTGAGCCCTCCGACCGCGTCCGAACACCTCGCGGTGCTGGTCTCGTCCGGACTCGTGACGTGCGAGGCCGCCGGGCGACGGCGCTGGTACGCGCTCGCGAGCCCGCAGGTCGCGGCGTCGCTCGAGGCGCTCGGGACGCTCGCCGACGCCGCCCCCGTGAGCGGGTACCGGCGCAGCCGCCACGCGCAGCACCTCGCCGCCGCGCGGTTCTGCTACGACCACCTCGCCGGGCGGCTCGGGGTCGCGTTGTCCGACGCCTGGACCCGCGCGGGCTGGCTCGCCGACCGGGAGGTGCTCGCGCTCACCGCCGCGGGCGCGGACGGCCTGCGATCGATCGGGGTGGACGTCGACTCCGCGCTCGCGGCCCGGCGCACCACGACGCGCGCGTGCCTCGACTGGACGGAGCGCCGCCCGCACCTCGCCGGTGCCCTCGGGGCGGCCGTCGGGACGCGGTTCCTCGACGCCGGGTGGGTCGTGCGCCACCGCTCGGGGCGAGGGCTCGACGTCACCGACCCCGGGCGCGAGCTCCTCGCGCGGGAGTGGGGCGTCGACCTCTCCGACGACGACGCGCCGGCCGGGAGCCGGGGTGGCGCGCGTGCCTGACGCGCGCGGCGCCGGCCCGGGGGGTCTCGACCTGCATCTCACGCTGTCGCCGACACGACCCGCGCGGTCCCTGCAGGACGCGCTGCGCTCCGCCGTCGTGGACGGCCGCCTCGCGGCCGGGACGCGACTGCCCGCCGCGCGGGCGCTCGCGGCGGATCTCGGCGTCGCGCGCGGGACCGTCGCCGACGCGTACGGCCAGCTCGCGGCGGAGGGGTGGCTCGAGTCCCGCGTCGGCGCGGGGACCTGGGTCGCGCACCGCGCCGTCGGCCCGCCTGCGGTGCCCGCCACCCCGGCCCGGCCGCGCCCTGCGCTCGACCTGCGCGCCGGCATCCCCGACGCCACCGCGTTCCCGCGCGGTGCGTGGCTCGCGGCGGCGCGGCGCGCGCTCGCCGACGCCCCGGACGAGGCGCTGGGCTACGCCGACCCGCGGGGCGCGCTCCCCGCGCGCGCCGCGCTCGTCGAGTACCTGGGACGCGCCCGCGGCGTGCGCACCGACGCCGACCGGCTGGTCGTCACGCACGGGTTCGCCGACCTCCTCTCGCTCGTGGCCCGGGCCCTCGTCGCGCGCGGGGCGCGACGCGTCGCCGTCGAGGAGTACGGCCATGCCGCCCACCGGGGGGTCCTCGCGGCCACGGGGCTCGAGGTGGTCCCCCTGCCCGTGGACGCCGACGGCGCGGACCCCGCGCCGCTGGCCGACCCGGCCCGACCACGCATCGACGCCGTCCTCCTCACGCCCTCGCACCAGTTCCCCACGGGCGTGCCGCTCTCCCCCGCCCGCCGCGCCGCGGTCGTCGCGTGGGCAGCCCGGACGGGCGGGGTCGTGATCGAGGACGACTACGACGGCGAGCTCCGCTACGACCGGCGCGCGGTCGGGGCGCTGCAGGCGCTCGCCCCGGAGCACGTCGTCTACGGCGGGACCGCGAGCAAGGCGCTCGCACCGGGCGTCGGGCTCGCGTGGGGCGCCGTGCCCCCAGGGCTGGTGGACGACGTCGTCGCGCAGCGCCGCGTCCTCGGCGGCTCGCCGGACGTGGTCGGCCAGCTCACGCTCGCGCGGTTCCTCGCCGACCACGAGTACGACCGGGCGGTGCGCCGAGCCCGCACGCGCTACCGCGCCCGCCGCGAACGCCTCGTCGCGGTGCTCGCCGAGCACGCCCCCGGGTGCCGGGTCCTCGGCCTCCCCGCCGGGCTGCAGTGCGTCGTCGAGCTGCCCGACGGGGTCGACGTGGACGCCGTCGTCGAGCGCGCGGCGCGGCGCGGCCTGGCGGTGCTCGCCCTCGGCGCGTACGCCGTGGGGGACGAGGAGCCCTCGGCCCGGCGCACGCCCGCCGTCGTCGTGGGGTACGGCGCACCGCGCGACCACCAGGTCGAGCGGGCGTTCTCGCTGCTCGCGGCGGCGCTCGGCTGAGCCGCGGGTCAGGCGGGGTCGGGCCGCAGGAGCACGACCGGTATCTCGCGCGTCGTCCTGCTCTGGTACCGCGCGTACTGCGGGGCGCTGGCCACGATGCGCGGCCAGAGCTCGGCACGTCGCTCCGGACCGACGACCTCCGCCGTCATGCGCCGGCGCGGGCCGCCCGGGAGTGCGACCTCGACGCGCGGGTCCGCGCTGAGGTTGAGGAACCAGGCCGGGTGCGTGTCGTCTCCCCCGCGCGACGCGACGACGACGTACGCATCGTCGATCTGCAGCGGTGCGGTGAGCATGACGGCGCGCGGCTCGCCGGAGCGGCGGCCCGTCGTGACGAGCTCGAGCGCCGGCGCACCGCCGAACGACGTCCCCAGCCTCCGGCCGGTCACCGCGAGGAGCGCGCGGTGCACCGCGTTCATCATCTTGAGGCTCAGGTCGCTCGGCACGGGTCCTCCGTCGTCGGTCGTCGGTCGTCGGTCGTCGTCAGCCTACGAACGTGCTGCCCCGTCCGTCAGCGGTACCAGTCCTCGTCGATCGTGGCGAGACGCGACGGGTGCTCCTCGGGCCCCAGGCCGTAGAAGCGCTGAAAGCTCATCATGAGCGGGCGCCACCGGTCGGGGTCGATCCGGTGGTCCGTCCCCGGCGCCCGGATCCCCTCGTGCACGTGCACGCGCGCGACCGCGACCTCGAACGCGACGAGCGACCCGGCGCGTGCGGGGTCGTCGCGGCCGAGCGGGTGGGCGTGCGTCACCCTCGCCTCGACGGTCACCGGGCACTCGGCGACACGGGGCGGGGCGACCGTGTCGGCCGGCACCGGGGTCAGCCCGGCACGGGCGAACTTGTCCGGCTCGTACCGGTAGCCGGCCGCCGCCTTGCGCGCGGGGACCGGTTCGCGCCCCGTCGTGAGCGCGATCCGGTCGACGGCGTCGACCTCACGCGTCGAGGGCAGGTTGACGACGACCTCGCGCGTCGCGAGGAGGTTGAGCGCGGTCTGCGAACGGGCGCCCAGGCCGAGCACCGCGGTCCGCCCGAGCCAGAAGACGGACGACATCGGCGCGAGGTTCACGCGCCCGTCGGCGTCGACCGTGCTGAGCAGGGCGACGGGCGTGCCGAAGTACAGGATCGCCGGGTCGACGACGACGTGCGTCGGGTTCGTCGCAGGCCGCGTCCGGGTCACGGGGTTGCTGGTCATGCGATCAGCCTGGCCCCGCGACCCCCGCCACGTCCGGCGGGTTTCGGCCACGGCACCGCCCGTCGTGCGAGCGGGATGACGCGTTGCGACGCTGACAGGGACGGTGCGGCAGCAGCCGTCGTCCCCGACGGCACGCCGACCGGCGCGGCCGGTCCCACCGGAGGAGACCCATGAAGGCGCTGTTCGTGAGCTGCACGCTCAAGAAGTCCCCGGAGCCGTCCAACACCGAGGTGCTCGGTCGGGTGGTCGCCGAGGCGCTCCAGGACCGCGGGGTCGAGGTCGAGCACGTCCGTCTCGTCGACCTCGCCGTCCCGCCAGGCGTCGTCACCGACGTCGGCGACGGCGACGAGTGGCCCGGCGTGCACGAGCGGCTGCTCGACGCGCGGATCCTCGTCGTGCTCACCCCGACCTGGCTCGGGCGCCCGTCGTCGGTCGCGCAGCGCATGCTCGAGCGCATGGACGCGATGATCTCCGAGGAGGGCCCCGACGGGACACCGGTGGCGTACAACCGGGTCGCGGGCGTCGTCGTCACGGGCAACGAGGACGGCGCGCACCACGTCATCTCGGAGGTCAGCGGCGCGCTCTCCGACATCGGGTACACGATCCCGGGGCAGGCGTGGACGTACTGGAACCAGGGCCCCGGGCCCGGTCCGGACTACGTCCAGACCGGGCACGGGCACGAGTGGGCACGCGAGACCGGCCGGCTCATGGCGCACAACCTGCACGCCGTGGCGACCGCACTCGAGAAGTCTCCGGTCACCCCGCTGGGCTGACCGGGACCTGGAGCTCGGTGACCCAGTCGGGGCCCGGCTCGTGGCCGTGGGCCTCGAGGTACACCTCGCGGGTCGGGCCCGTCGCCCGGTAGCCGTCCGCGACGAGCCCGGAGAGCAGCGCCGACCAGGACTCGCCGAGCGTCGTCATGTCCCCGCGGTGGACGAGCGCGGCGACCGCCGCACGAGGGAGCTCGACCACGTCGTAGCCGTCGCCCGGGCGTGGCTCGGGCTCGGCCTGGTAGGACACGTGCACGGCGAGCTCGTCGCCGTCGTCCACGGTGTCGTACCAGAAGACCGCCGGCTCGATCAGGGGACGGCCGGCGCGCGTCAGCACCTCGTCGAGCCGCTCGACGAGGGGGCCGACGACGGGCCCCACGAGCTCCGGCCCCATCCCGGGGGCCCTCCCGCCGAGCGCGTAGACGGTCACGGGGTCGACGGTGCGGTACGTGATCTCGGGCATGGCTTCTTCTCCTTCGAGACGCCGGAGACGCCGGTCGATCCGGGCCAGGCGTGCGGCGTCGACGGCGAGGGACGCCTCGATCTCGGCCCGCCGGACGGCGAGGGCGTCGCGCAGCGCGACGCCCCGGTCGTCCGCGCCGAGGACCTCGGCGATGCCGTCCAGCCCGACCCCCAGCTCGCGGAGCTCGGCGACCAGCAGCAGCTCGGGCAGCTGGTCGTCCGAGTACCGCCGGTAGCCGGAGCCGGCGTCGACGCGCGCGGGCTCGAGCAGCCCGATCGCGTCGTAGTGCCGCAGCATCCGCACGCTGACCCGCCCGAGGGCGGCGAACTCTCCGATGGTGTACATGGCACCGTCCACGGTTCACCCTGACACGGTGTGAAGGTCAAGGGCACGGCGGGCACGGTCCCCGTGGCACTCGCGGGACGCTGTGCGCGGACCGCTACGGGGTCTCCGCGATGCGCTTGATCGCGGCGAGCCGGCGGTCCCACGCGGCGCCGATGGCCTCGAGCGCGCGGGCGGTCTCCCCCAGCCGGGCGCCCACCGCGCGGTAGCGGACCTCGCGCCCCACCCGGACGGACTCGACGAGCCCGACCTCCGCGAGCACGACGAGGTGCTTCGCGATGGCCTGCCGGCTCACGGGCAGGCGCCCGGCGAGCGAGGACGCGGAGAGGTCCGCGCCGCCGAGCTCCTGGAGGATCCGCCAGCGCGTGTCGTCGGCGAGGGCCGAGAGCACGGGAGCAAGGTCCGTCGACGCTGCGCTCACGCGCGCCCGCCGTCGGTCGTGAGCGCGCCCTCCAGGAGCGCGACGAGCTCGTCGAGCTCGCTCGTCCACCCCTGCTGGTGGCTCTCCAGCGTCCCCGCCGGGTCCGCGACGAGGTCGAAGCCCGTCTCGACGACGCGCAGGACGGTCGCGTCGCCCTGCACCGCGAGGGTGAAGCGCGCGACGGTCGAGTTCGTCTCGTCCATGGTCTCGTCGACGGGCGCGCCCCACCGGAAGGCGAACGCGGTCGTCGGGTCGTACTCCTCGATCCGGACCTGGACGTCGGGGACGTCGGTCCAGCCGAGGACGCCCTCGCCGCCGACGCGCAGGTCGGGCAGCTCGGTGCGCTGGCCGAACCAGTCGCTCACCAGCTCCTCCTGGGTGAGCGCCGCCCAGACGCGCTCGGGGGGTGCGTCGATCGTCACGGTCCGGGACACGGAGAACGTCTCGCGGTCGGCGACGGCCGGCTCGTTCGCGGTGGTCATGGCTCTTCCTCTCGACAGGAAACATCTGCAACCCCAGGATTGCACGGTGGGCGCCAGTGCGCAACCATCGGGTTGCACGTCTCCTCGCGCCAGGTCACCCGGTGCCGAGGGCGACGCGGCTCCCTGCCCGCCCACGGGCGGCGAGGCGGGAACCATCCATCCTGGCGGGGACGGGGCGCCGACACCCCCCGGCCGGATCCGTCACCGTTCTCAGGGGAGCGACGGGTCCAGGTTCGTGTTCGGGACGGGCTGCTCGTCCCACGCCTGCGCCAGCTCGTGGTCGGTCACGACGAACCCGACCGCCTGCGCGGTGGGCACCACCTGCTCGCGCCCGAGCGCGTCGTCGACCCCGAGCCGGACCAGCAGCACGACGCTGCCCGTGGACAGCAGCACGGGCTGCCCCTCGCCCGCGTCGAGGATCCCGTACGACTTCTCGAACCCCGGCAGCGGGACTGCGGCCGCCAGCGTGGGGTGCGCCGGGCCGCTCCCCGCGGCGACCGGGTCGCCCCCGGCGTCGTACGCGGCCACGGCCGCCTCCGCCGCCTCCTTCGAGCCCACCTCGACGACGACCGCGTCGAGCGCGACCCGCGGGCCGTCCTGGGACACGACCCGCATCTCGAAGCCGCCCTGGCACACGTCGGCCATCGCCTCGACCGCCGGGATCGCCGGGAGGTCGTCGCACGCGAAGTCGCGCCGCGCGGTGATGCTGATCCGGTCGTCGTTGACGACGTAGTCGTTGTCGCGGAAGAAGTCCCACGACATCGGCGCGAGCGTCGGGCCGTTCACCGGGTCGACCTCGGCCCCAGCGCGGTACTGCTGCTCGAGCCACGGCTCGTCGTCCTCGACGTCCTGGGTCGGCACGGGCTCGGGGTCCTCAGCCGGCTCCGGGTCGTCCGTCTCCTGCACCACGGGGGCCGGCTCGGTGACCGGGTCCGCCCGCGGTGGCGCCTCCTCGCCGCTCGTCCCCAGCCAGACGGCGACCCCGACGCCGGCGAGCACCACGACGGCCCCCACCGCGGCGAGCACGGCGACGAGAGGCCGGCGACCCGTGCCCGAGGCGCGGTCGGCGTACGGGGAGAAGCCGTACGGGTCCGCCGGCGGGGCGGCCCGGTGGTCCGGCACCACCGTCGCGTCCAGCCCGTCCGGTCCGGGCGCCCACGTGGCCCCCGTGTCGGCCGGCGGCAGCGTCGCGTACGGGTCCGACCCGGTCGCGGTCCGGCCGTACGGCGCCCCGCCGGAGGGAGGTTGCCCGTACGGAGCCTGACCGTACGGCGCCTGACCGTACGGCGCCTGACCGTACGGCGCCTGACCGTAGGGAGCCTGACCGTACGGCGCCTGGCCGTACGGAGCCTGACCGTACGGAGCCTGACCGTACGAGGCCGGGGGTGCCGGCGGGGCGGGCGACGGCTGGGGCGTCGAGCCCGGCGCGGAGGAGTCCGTCTGTCCGTACACGCGCGGGGGCCGCATGACGGTCATGTCGTCGACCTGGTCGTCGGGCTCCTGGGGTGCGGACATCGGTGCTAAGTCCTCTCGTCGCGAACGGTGCCCGTGCAGGGTAGCGGCACCAGCGCACCGGGCAGGTGGAGTGCACGACGACCGGCGGGCCACCGCCGAGGACCACCCGGTCGGCGAGACGGCCCTGCCTCCGACCGTGTCGCGGTCGGAGGCAGGGCCGTCGAGGGCCGTCGAGGGCCGTCGAGGGCCGTCGAGGGCCGTCGAGGGCCGTCCCGTCAGCTGGTCGTGCGCCGGCGGTGGGCGACGGCGAGGGCCAGCACGCCGAGGAGCAGCAGGAGCGCTGCCCCACCGGCGACCCAGGCCAGGGTGGCACCGGTGGTGGCGAGCGGTCCGCCCGGCGTGGCCGGGACGGCCGGGTCGACCGGCTTCTCGGGAGCCGCGCACGCCTCGGCCGAGTCGACCAGGTCGTTGTGCCCGACGCCGGCGGTGTTCGCGAACCCGCCCGGCTCGCCCGACCCGGGCGCCGGGCAGGTGAAGGTCGAGGCGTCCGTCGCGGCGCGGTCCACGTCCGCGTCGACCTCCATCCGGTAGGTGTGGGTCGCCCCGGCCGCGAGGTCCACGCCCGTCACCACGACGTTGGCCGGGTCGCCTTCGGCGCCTTGCCCGGTCCACGTGGTCGAGGCCGTGACGCCCTCGGGTGCGGCGGTGACC
>Ga0233380_1000072_pt1 | contig 59349 bp, 50 predicted proteins | sample ElkDunMinimDraft_9_FD_191541 | JGI IMG/M metagenome (GOLD analysis project Ga0233380, IMG submission 191541) | Fecal eukaryotic communites from dung pellets of Tule Elk in California, USA - Elk Dung F36 | ecosystem: Host-associated > Mammals > Digestive system > Large intestine > Fecal | place... | reverse complement strand
GGCTATCGCGGAATGGTCAAGCGCGTGCCGATCGGGGTGTGCAGTTTCATCACTCCCTTCAACTTCCCGCTCAACCTGGTCGCGCACAAGGTGGCGCCGGCGATCGCCGCCGGCTGCCCGTTCGTGCTCAAGCCGGCGGCGAAGACGCCGGTCGGCGCGCTGATCATCGGCGAGGTCCTCGCCGAAACCGACCTTCCCAAGGGTGCCTTCTCGATCCTGGCCTGCAGCAACGACGATGCCGCCGCGCTGACCGAAGACGAACGCATCGCCCTGCTCAGCTTCACCGGCGGCCTGGTCGGCTGGGACCTGAAGGCGCGCGCGGGCCGCAAGAAAGTCACGCTCGAGCTGGGCGGCAACGCCGCGTGCATCGTCGATGCCGAGCCGGGCGTGCCGATCGACCAGCTCGTCGATCGGCTGGTGTTCGGCGCCTACTACCAGTCGGGCCAGAGCTGCATCAGCGTGCAGCACATCCTCGCCCATCGCGACGTCTACGACACGCTGCGACGCAAGCTGAAGGCGCGCGTCGCGACCCTGAAGATGGGCAACCCGCGCGACGAGGACACCTTCATCGGCCCGGTCATCGACGAAGCGGCGGCCCGGCGCATCGAAGGCTGGATCCGCGACGCGCGCAAGGGCGGCGCCAGGCGGCTGGCCGGCGGCGAACGCCAGGGCAACATGCTGCCTGCCACGCTGATGGAGGACGTGCCGCGCGACAGCGACCTCTATCGCCAGGAGGTGTTCGGGCCGGTGGCCTGCCTGCAGCCCTTCGACGACTTCGATGCGGCGCTGGCCACGGTCAACGCCAGCGACTTCGGCCTGCAGGCGGGTGTGTTCACTGCGCGCCTGGACCACGCCCTGCGCGCCTGGGACAGGCTTGAGGTCGGCGGCGTGGTGGTGGGCGATGTGCCCAGCTTCCGCGTCGACAACATGCCCTACGGCGGCGTGAAGCAGTCGGGCCTGGGCCGCGAGGGCGTGAAGTACGCCATCGAGGACATGACCGAGCCGCGCCTGCTCGTGATCCGCGACCAGCCGGCGCGCTGAGCATGTGCCTGGTGGCCGTCGCCTGGCGCGTGCATCCGCGCTGGCCGCTGGCGCTGATCGCCAACCGCGACGAGGCGCACGCGCGGCCGAGCGCCGCCGCCGGGTTCGATCCGCAGGCGCCCGCGGTCTACGGCGGCCGTGACCTGGTCCAGGGCGGCGGATGGCTGCAGGTGTCGCGCGAGGGCCGGCTGGCCGCGGTCACCAACGTGCGGGGCCCGTCCCAGCAGCCCGCGCCAGCCTCGCGCGGCTGGCTGGTGCGCGACTTCGTGCGCGGCGCGGACGACGCCATCGCATTCACCGCCGCGCTTGCCGCGCGCGCCGGCGATGTCGGCCGCTTCAACCTGCTCGTCCACGATGGCGACGCGCTGGTGTGCGCGAGCAATCATCCCGGCTATGCATCCGCGCCCGTGGCGCCCGGGCTGCACGCGATGTCCAATGGCCCGTTCGACGCACCCTGGCCCAAGGCCGTGTTCGCCACCCGCGTGCTCGCTGCCTGGCTGCAATCGCCCCTGGCCGAAACCGCCCTGCCGGACGCGGCCACGATCGAGCCCCTGTTCACCGCGCTGCGCGACACCACGCCTGCGCCCGACGAACTGCTGCCCGATACCGGCGTCGGCATCGAACTGGAACGCATGCTCTCTCCGCCGTTCGTGCTGGATCCGGCTTACGGCACGCGCTGCAGCAGCGTGGTGCTGGCTGGCAGCGCCGGACTGCTGTTCGCCGAACGCCGCTATGCGGCCGATGGCCGGGCCGAGTCCGATTCGCTGGCGTGGCTGCGCTGACGGGCCGCCTCAGCGCGCGGGCGCCGAAGCCTCCACGCAGGCCACCGGCGCATCGTTCTCCAGCCGCTGCTGCCAGCCGTGGGGATCGCGCCGCGCGATCGTGCCGTTGATGCACGCCTCGGGCGCGCCATCGCGCCTGGCGACGATTGCGCCGGGCAACGCAGGGAGCGCGGGTTCGGCCGACGACGCGGCCTGCGCCTGCCCGCTGGCGACGGACGCGGCCGGCGCCGGAGCTTCGGGCTTCGGCGCTGCGGCCCGGCCATCGTCTGGCGCTGGCCCCGGTCGATCCGGCGCAGCCGCAAGCCCGGCGCCGGGCGCTGCGGCCCCGGGCGCCACGGCCGGATCCGGCGTCGGCGCAACAGCCGCCGGCGCATCCCGGTCGGGCCTGGACGCGGCATCGATGCCCCGCAGCACCAGTCCGGCCAGCAGCCCACCGACCAGCACCGCCAGCGCCACCGGCACGAAGAACGACCAGGGCGATGCGGGGGAGTTGCGTTGCTCGCGCATCGATCCGGCTCCGGTGAGGCGGGAAGGCCCGCCAGGCGCGGGTGCTGCATCTTCGCCGAATGCGCCATGCCGGTCCGCACCCGGGATCATCCGGCATCGCGCCGCCGACATGCAGAAGGCCCAGTCTCCCGGGGTTGGCCGGGCGGCTGAGCCTTCCTGTCGAAAAGACCGCGTTGGGCTGAGCCGGTCGCTGCATCCGTTCGACGCCGGCACCCTAAGCCCGCCGCGGTGACCGCTGCGTCAAATCCCGCCCGCCGTTCGTCGGCATGCGGTGCACGGCGGGCGCCCTCACCCCGGATGGGCCTTGCCGGGCCCGGCCGGGCACCTGTATAGATCCCGCATCCTCAGGGGAAGCCAAGGCCATGTCCGCACCTGCTCGCCTTGCGCTCGCCCTCGCCGTCCTGCTGATGGCGGCGGCCTGCTCGCGCGCGCCCCAGCAGCCCGCCCTTCCCGAAGCGTTCGCCTGCCAGGCGGGCGCCTGGAGCGCCGGGCCGGGCACCGTGGTGTCGCTGCTGCCGGGCAGCGATGGACTGAGGTGGCGACTGCTCGATGGCCGCGGCGGAAGTTTCGACGTGGCCGGCAAGGCTCCCGGCGACACCCTGCAGTCGCTGGAGGGCTGGCGCAGTTCCGGCCCGGTGGTGGCCACCGCAAGCTTCGCCCCCTGCGCCGAGGCGCGCATGCGGATCCAGCTCGCCGATGGGCCGGCCGTCGACGCCGCCAGGCTGCCGCTGGTCCAGCGCGAGACGCGCTTTGCCAGCGACGGCGTCGAACTGCGCGGGCGGCTGGTGCTGCCGGCCGACAGCGCAGGCCCGGTGCCGCTGGCGGTGCTCGTGCATGGCTCGGGCCGCCAGTCCGGCGTGGATGGCTTCGCATTGCAGCACCTGCTGCCTGCGCAGGGCGTGGCGGTCTTCGTCTACGACAAGCGCGGAACCGCGGGGTCGGACGGCGCCTATACCCAGGATTTCCATGTCCTGGCCGGCGATGCGGTCGCTGCCCTGGCCCACGCCCGCCAGCTGCATCCGGGCGGGTTCAGCCGCGCCGGATTCGTCGGCAGCAGCCAGGGCGGCTGGGTGGCGCCGCTGGCCGCATCGCGCAGCGACGCCGACTACGTGGTGTCGCTGTATGGCCTGGCCGAGAACGCCCTGGCCGAGGACCGCGAGCAGGTACTCAACGAGCTTCGCGCGCTGGGCTATGGCGACGAGGTGCTGGCCGGCGCCCGCGAGGTGACCGATGCCACCGCGCTGCTGATGGCATCGGGCTTCACCCGCGGCTTCGACGAGCTGCGTGCGGTCCAGGCCAGGTACGGCGAGGAGCCGTGGTTCGACCGGATGCAGGGCGAGTACACCGGCCAGGTGCTGCGCCTGCCCGCGTGGACGCCGCAGTGGCTGGCGCGCAGCATCGCCGCGCGCCAGGACCTGGGCACCAGCTGGGACTACGAACCGATGCCGGTGCTGCAGTCGCTGGACATCCCGCAGCTGTGGGTGGTCGCCGCCGACGACATGGAAGCGCCCAATGTGGAAACCCTGCGACGCATCCGCAGCCTGCAGGCGGCGATGCAGCCCGTGGACCTGGCGATCTTCCCCGGCACCGACCACGGCATTTTCGAGTATGAGGAGGGCGAGGACGGGCGGATCATGCTGCGCAACCCGGCGGGTTACTTCCCGATGCTCGCGGCCTGGATCCAGGCGCCGGGACTGCGCGGCGACCACGGCCGCGCCATCATCGAACCTGCACGCACCGCGCGCGCGATGCCGCCGCCCGGCCCTGTCGCGGCCTCGCTGCAGGCTTCGGATCGAACCGACTGACGCCGCTGCGCGGGCCGCGCGAGGACGGCTTCGGATTCAGGCCGGCCATGGCCACCAGCCACGGCCCGAACTCGCGTAGCGGTCGGCCGCGCGCTCGAAGCGGTTGCGCACGCTCACGCCGCCGCACAGCAGGTACAGCGGCAGGAACAACGGCCCCAGGGCCATGTACTGCAGCACGTGGGCACGCTCGTGGTCGGCGAGCACGATATGCGGATCGACGCACAGGCCGGCCCGATGGGCGTAGGTCGTGCATGTCGTCTCCAGCGTCTGGCCGGTATGCAGGATGACGTTGCCGAAGGTGATCGCGCCGCCGGGCCCCCATGGCCACGCATCGAACACCAGTGCGCATTCGCGGCGGCTCAGGTGCGCGCGCGCGCCGAATGCAAGGCCAATGCCTCCCGCCAGCAGGCCCAGCAGCGTGTTGGGAAGCGTCCAGACCAGGCCGAGCGCCAGCAGCGCGGCACGGCCGGGCGCGAACTTCGGCGCTGGCCGTGCCGGCTCGCTCAATCGTTGCCTTCGGGGATCAGCAGCCAGAGCAGGAGGTAGACCAGGATGCCGGGGAAGGCGGCCGACAGCACCGAACCCACCACGTACAGGATGCGCAGCAGGGTCGGACTCCAGCCGAACCGATGCGCGATGCCGCCCATGACGCCGGCCAGGACGCGGTCGTGGATGGAACGCGTGAGTCCGGCGGGCTTGCTGGCGGAGCTCTGGTGCATGGTGCGTGACCCCTGTGGTAGCGCCCTCGAGTCTAGCCGGGCTTGCGTGAAGAATCCGCCTCGCGCTGGCGCCCGGGTCTTCGCTTGCAGCCGGTCGCACCAGGACGCACGCGGCCTGTCGGCGCGCTGCACCCGGCAGGCCTGTCTGGCGAGGCAGCCGCATCACGCACGCGATGGGGGCGTCGGCGCTGCGTGCACGCGCTTCGAACCTGCGCTGCAGATGCGTCCTCCCGTGCTCCAGCCCGCGCGTCCGGGCTCGCGCCCCGCATCCATGCTGGAGGCGGCCTCCGCAAAACGCCTGCGGCATCGATCAGGGCGTGGATCCGGTGCGTCCTTCGCGGCCGCATGCACCGCCGGCAGCCGCGATGCCGGAAGCCGCCGGCAGGCGGCACGCACGGCGCGTCGCGAGCCCATCGCAGCCGCGCCGAATGCTCAAGGCGCGCGCGCGGCCAGCCAGTCGTGGATGCCGCCCGGCACTTCCTTCTGCGCGCGGCCGGAGACGTAGATGCCGATATGGCCGCCTCGGAACGACAGTTCCGAATAGTCGGCCGAGCCGACCACGTCCTTCAGCGCCCGCGAGGCGTCGGGCGGCACCAGGTGGTCCTGCTCGGCGAAGATGTTGAGCACCGGCATGTCGACGAACCCCAGGTCGACATCGCGCCCGCCGATCGAGATGCCGCCGTTGATGAAGCCGTTGCCCTGGTAGAACTGCTTGATGAACTGGCGGAAGGCCTCGCCGGCCTGGTCGGGCGAATCGAAGATCCATTTCTCCATGCGCAGGAAATCCTCCAGCGCGCGCGGATCGTCGAGGATGTCGACCAGGCCCACGTACTTCTGCACGAACAGCCGCCACGGCTTCAGCGTGAGGTAGCAGAAGTTCATCATGTCCGCCGGCACGTTGCCCAGCGTGTCCACGAACAGGTCCACGTCCAGGTCCCGCGTCCAGTTGGAGAGCATGTTGTCCGGGGTGTGGAAGTCCACCGGCGTGACCATCGTGATCAGGTTCCGGAGCTTGCGCGGATGCAGGGCCGCGTAGCACAGCGAGAACGCGCCGCCCTGGCAGATGCCGAGCAGGTTGATCGCATCCAGGCCGCTGCGGCGGCGGAGCGCGTCCACCGCGCCACCGAGGAAGCGCTCGATGTAGTCCTCCAGCGTGAGGTAGCGGTCGGAACGGTCGGGATAGCCCCAGTCGATGATGTAGACATCCTCGCCGCGCTCGAGCAGGCCGCGCACCAGCGAGCGGTCCGACTGCAGGTCCACCATGTAGGGCCTGTTGACCAGGGCGTAGCACACCAGCAGCGGCACCTTCGCCGTGGGCGCCTTCGCGCCGAGGTAGCGATACAGCACCACCTTGCCGTCGCGCCAGATCTCCTCCTTCTGCGTGGCACCGTAGTCGTAGTCGCCCACCTCGCGCAGGCTCTTGAGGCCGGCGGCCAGCTTGGACTGGTAGCGGACGGCCTCCTGGGCAAGGCGATCGGGCGTGATGGCGAGCGGTCCGTACATGTCAGCGGGCTCCACGCTTGGCCACAGGCGCCGCATCCGGCGGTCGCGGCGCGTCGGGAATCGGAAGATGGCTGGAGAACGCCCTGGCCGGCGGCCGCCGTGCGGTCACGCTCGGACGTGGCGCCAGCTTGCGTACGGCGCGCTTGGCGGCCGGAGACTTCGCCGCGGCCTTGGCCGGCCTGCTGCGCGACTTGCCCGAGGCGTCTGCCGGCCGGGTCGTTGCGGCTGTCCTGCCACGCTTGGCAGTCGCTGTCCTTGCCGTCTTTGATGTCTTTGCTGTCTTTGCTGTCTTTGCTGTCTTTGATGTCTTCGCTGTCTTCGCTGGTTTCGCAGGCTTCTTCCTGCCGGCTGCCGCACCACTGCCCGCCTTCGCCGGGCGCGAACCAGCGCCACGGCCGCCGTCGGTGTCGGTGCCGGTGGCGGCCGCCGGCGACCATCCGCCGTCCACCGCGTCGCGCAACTGGCGCAGTGCGCGCTCGAGATCGACGATCTTGCGGTGCGCGGCGTCGACTTCGGTGCGCGTCGGCATGCCCAACGTCGAGCACAATTGTTCGACCTGCTGCTGCATCGCCGCGCGCAGCCGCATCTGCGCGTTCACCAGCTCGGCATAGGCCTGGCGGAACCCGGGCGAGAGCGCGATTTCGGCATAGGCTTCCTCGGCCGCGTCCACCCACAGATCGAACAGCGCGCGCGGCGTCTCGATCTGGCGACCCGGCTCCGCGTGCGCCGCCAGCCGGTCCTCGAAGATCGCGAAGGCACGCTGCGAAGCCTTGAGCATCAGCGCGTCGTAACCGCCCTTGGCATGCTCGTATTCCAGCGCCGCCTGCGCCAGCCGTTGCAGGCGCTCCTGGTGCTCGCGACCTGCACCGAAGGTGGGCAGGCGCAGCCAGGCCATGCCCTCGCCGCGTACCGCGTCCAGCCAGGGCGACGCATCCTCGACCCACTGCTCCAGCCCGGCCAGGCCCTTGCCGCGCATCGAGCGCAGCATCTCGGGAAACGGATTGGTGCCGGCTGCGCCCAGCGCCTGTTTCCAGGCCTGGGCGATGTCGGCGGCGGTGTGTTCGCGCCCCGCGAACTGCGCGGCGACCTGCTGCATGTGCGCGTACCAGTCGCGCGCCTGGGTATTGAAGCGCTCCAGCGCCTCGTTGATGCCGTTGCGCCCGCCCTGGGCGGAGCGCGTCCACCAACCGAGCGCGTCCTGCCAGGCATGCACCCCGGCCTGGCCACTTCCCGGGGCCGCGCCGCGCAGCGCCTCGCCCCAGGCCGCCCAGTACTGCCGGGACAGCTGCTCGAAATCCTGCGCCTGTCCGCCGCCCATGCCGGAGCCCTGGTTGAACATGCCGTCCTCCTGTGTCAACCGATCATAGCAACCGCAGCCGAGGCGCCGGTGGCGGGCAGGTTCAGAACTTCGGGATGCGAACGGTCTTGCTGATCATCAGCGCGCCCGACAGGGCATACACCAGCACCAGCGGATGCAGTTGCCAGGGACCGAGTTGCCATTGCCCGAACCAGACGTCCGGGCCGATCGCGCCCTGCCAGACCGCGACCGCCAGCATCACCACGATCGCCAGGCTGGTGGGAATCGGCGTGCCTTCGAAGTACTTCACCTTGTCGCCACCATCGGCGAGGGTTTCGGCGGTGACGTTGTAGCGCGCCAGGCGGCTGACGCCGCAGCCGACGAACCAGCTCAGCACCACCCAGTCCCAGCCGCCCTGCAGGCCGCAGGCATAGCCCAGCGCGGCGGGAGCGACGCCGAAGGAGATGATGTCGGCCAGCGAGTCGAGTTCGCGGCCCAGGGTCGAGGCCACCTTGCGCCAGCGCGCGATGCGCCCGTCCAGCGCATCGAGCACGAAGGCCAGCGGGATCAGCGCCATGCCGATCAGCAGATCGACGATCACCCCGTCCTGCAGGAAACGCATCGCCGCGAACACCGCGCCCGTGCCGCAGACCGCGTTGCCGAGGGTGAACCAGTCGGCGAGGTGGAAGTCGCGCAGCATGGAGAAATGACGGGGTCGGGACATGGCCTGGCCTGCGGCAGCGGGTGCCCAGAGTGCCAAAAGCGGCGTGAGGACGACAGGCCGGCGGCACGCGCGGCGCCGGATGCGAGGCAGCACGTGTCGGGAGATGCTGGGGCGCGGCCCGCACGAGCGTCGCCCGCGCCGTCCACGCACCGCGATGCATCGCAGGGGGTCATGCGTGAGGCGCCCCCGGCGTCGCCCGCGCAGACCAGGCGGAGACAGTGGCCCGGCACGGCGGCGATTGCGCGCGGTATCCACGCGGCGCACGCCACTGCACGGGATGCCGGTCTGCGAGGACGCCGGCCGGTCCCGCATGCGGCGTGCGGGGGCCGCCGCGACCGGTGGCCGCGGCAGGCCTGGGCCACCGGCCTCAGGGCATCGCCAGGTGCCCGGGCTCCAGCGCCCGACCCGGCCCGCGCGGCCGGGTCTGGATCACCGCATCGGCGGGCAGTTCGCCCTGCCCGTCCAGATGCTCGGACATCCGGTCCAGCGCCGCGTACACATAGGGCAGCAACGGCAGGTACCGCGCGGCATAGTCCGGCAGCCCGAGGAAACCGTCGAAGTGCTGGGCGTTGCGCACCTGCCACAGGCGCACGTCGCGGCCGGCGGCGCGCGCTGCCGCCACGTAGGGCTCGCTGCTGAAGGCCATCGGCAGCAGGCCATCGTCGCTGCCATGCACCACCATCACCGGCAGGCCGGCGCGTGGCGGCGCGGCGCGCGTGGCGGCGATCCCGGCCTGCACGCGCCGCGCGTGCTCGCCCTCGCCGCCGCCCAGGGCGCGCAGGCACTGCAGCCCGGCGAAGCCGAAGTCCGGTGGCGCCAGGGTCGGGTCGACCAGGCCCACCCCGGCCCCGGGCGGAATGCCGCTGGCATCGGCCCACCACGCCGCACGCTCCGGCGCGGTCGTGGCACGGGCGCGGAAATCGGCGCCCTGGGCGGCAAAGCCGAAGCCACAGGGGTGCTCTCCGACGCCATAGCGACCATAGGCCGATGCGTAAGCGGCCGCCACCGCACGCCACAGGTCGAAGCCGGTCGACAGCACGCCGGCGCGGATCGCACCCTCGGTCCAGCCGGCGGCCAGCATGGCGTCATAGGCGGACCTGGCCTGCGCCGCCGGGTCCTCGCCCGCCACCAGTCCGGCCGCCCGCAGCGAGGCGCAGCGCGCGGTCCACAGCGGCCCCACCTGCGTGGCGAGCGGTGGCTGCGGCAGATCCTGCAGGTGCAGCTGCGCGCAGGGCATCAGCAGCGCGGCCTCGGTGGTGTAGTCGTAGAGGCTGCGCGCGCCACTGGCGTCCACATACACATTGGGCTCGCCGGCCACCACGCCGTCCAGCCAGTCGTCCTCGAGCTCGGCCGCGCGCAGCACCGCGCCGCCGCCGTTGGACAGGCCCACCGCGATCACCCGGGTATTGGCGAAGGTGAAGGGCGCCTGCGACGGCAATGCCTCGTCCAGCGTCTGCAGCGCGAACTGCGCGGCCTGCTTCACATGCCGGCCCCAGTCGGCCTCGGGGTTGTCCCCCGAATGCGCGTGCTTGAAGGCCACGCCGGACGCGCCCGCGGGCGCATCGGGCACGAAGGCGAGCTGGCCGCTGTCGACGCCTGCGCGGGTGCCGTCCGGGCGCGTGCCGCTGCGGGTGTCCAGGTCGAAGTAGTCGGTACCCGCGCCCTTGTCGGTGTAGGCCACCGCGCAGCCCCTGGGCAGCCCCCAGGCGCCGGCCACCGCGATCGAGCCGTAGATGCCGCGCGAACCGGACGAGGCGGTCACCACCAGGCAGCGCCGGGCCATGTCGAAGGCGTCGGGCAGCTGCAGCATCACCCGGTGCGGATGGCGGGCTTCGGGCAACGTGGCATAGGCGTGGAACTCGCGCCCCGGCACCGCGGCGAGGCTGCCGTAGAGCTCGCCATAACCGCCGCCCGGGGCCAGGTCGGCGATGCCGCGCCAGTTGCTCCACACCGCGCGCCGCCGCAGTTCGGCCGCGCTGGGACTGGACGCATCGGCGAAGGCCGGCGGCACCAGCGCGCGCAGCCCGTCCAGGCCCAGGCCCGCGGTCAGCAGGTCGTCCTGCGTCCGGTGTTCGCTGCTGCGCCTGGCGCTGAACACGTCCGCCTCCGCGGTCTTCGCGCGCGGCCCGCCGGCACAGGCCATCAGGCCCACCGCCACCGCCGCCGCGCACAGGGTCCTGATCTTGGTTGGATTGCTCATGCCGGCAAGTTAGCAGCCGCCACCGGCGGGTTCATCGTACTTTGGTACCACGCCGGGCCGGGGCCTCCCTGCTACCTTGGCCGCTGGTCCCCAGACGCCATCCGCATGAACGACCGTTTCCTCGAAGGCCGCACCGCCCTGGTGACCGGCAGCACGTCCGGCATCGGCCTGGCCATCGCGACCGCGCTTGCCGCGCACGGCGCACGCGTGGCCGTGAACGGACTGGGCAGCGCAGGGCAGATCGACGCGGCCGTGCAGGCGGTGCGCGATGCCGGCGCGCCGGACACCCGCCATTTCGACGCGGACCTGCGCGATCCCGGGCAGATCGAAGCGATGATGGCGGCGATCGCCGAGTGGTCGCCGGTCGACGTGCTGGTCAACAACGCCGGCATCCAGCATGCCGTGCCGCTGGCCGGGATGCCGGTGGCCAAGTGGGACGACATCATCGCCATCAACCTCAGCTCGGCCTTCCATACCATGCGCTTGGCGATGCCGGGCATGGCCGAACGCGGCTATGGCCGCGTGGTCAACGTGGCCTCGGTGCACGGGCTGGTGGCGTCGAAGGACAAGGCGCCCTACGTGGCCAGCAAGTTCGGCATCGTCGGCCTGAGCAAGGTGGCGGCGCTGGAATACGCCACCGCCGGCAACCGCGACAGCGGCGGGGTCACGGCCAACTGCATCTGCCCGGGCTGGGTGGAGACGCCGCTGATCGAACCGCAGATCCAGGCGCGCCGCGATGGCGGCAGCCGCGAGGATGGCGTGCGCGCGCTGCTGTCGGAAAAGCAGCCGAGCCTGCGCATGTCGCTGCCCGAGGACATCGGCGCGATGGCGGTATGGCTGTGCCGGCGCGAAGCGCACAACGTCACCGGCACCGCCCTGCCCATCGACGGCGGCTGGACGGCACAATAACCTCGCGAGGCGTCGATCCGCCTGCGGCGCGGCCGCCGGATGCCGGGTTAGCGCCCGCGCCACGCGCATCCGCTCGCCCCGCCGCCACCGATCCCAAAGCGCTCCGCCCATGCATCTTCGCCCCGCCGACCTCGACGACCCCGCCTTCGCCGACCTGATGCAGCAGCACGCCGACGCCATGGCCGCCACCGCGCCGGCGGAGAGCCGGCATGCGCTGGATCTGTCCGGCCTGCGCCGGCCCGACGTCCGCGTCTGGACCGTCCACGATGGCGATGTCCTGGTCGGCTGCGGCGCGCTGCAGCACCTGGAACCGGGCCACGTCGAGATCAAGTCGATGCGCACCGCGCGCAGCCACCAGCGCAGGGGCGTGGCCTCGGCAATGCTCGCCCACCTGCTGGCCCGGGCCCGTGCCGACGGCTATGAGCGCGCCAGCCTGGAGACCGGTTCGATGGCCTATTTCGAACCGGCGCGCAGGCTGTACGAGGCCGCCGGGTTCCGCCCCTGCCCGCCCTTCGGCCGTTACATCGAGGATCCCAACAGCGTCTACCTCAGCCTGGCACTGTAAGTCGAGCGCCATGCCGACCCTGCTGATCGCCGACGACCATCCGCTGTTCCGCGCCGCACTGCGCGCCGCCGCGACCGATGCCGCCGCCGGCGTGGAGACCTGCGAGGCCGAGTCGCTGGACGGCGTCGTGGCCCTGCTCGAAGCGCGCCACGACATCGACCTGGTGCTGCTGGACCTGCACATGCCCGGCAACCACGGCCTGGCCGGACTGGCGGCGATCCGCGCGCAGTTTCCGGCCGTCGCGGTGGTCCTGGTGTCGGCCAACGAAGACCCCGCCATCGTCCGCCGCGCCCTCGACCATGGCGCCGCCGGCTATATCCCCAAGAGCGCCGGCCTGGACGAACTGCGCGAAGCCATCCGCACCGTGCTGGCCTGCGAACAATGGCTGCCGGCGGCGCTGCGCGGCGCAGTGACGCGCATCCGCTCCTCGCCCGCCGACGCCGACCTCGCCTCGCGCCTGGCCAGCCTGACGCCCCAGCAGTTCCGCGTGCTCAGCCTGGTGGCCCAGGGCCTGCTCAACAAGCAGATCGGCGACCAGCTGCAGATCCAGGAGCGCACGGTCAAGGCGCACCTGTCGGTGATCTTCGAAAAGCTCGGCGCGCGCAACCGCACCCAGGCCAGCGTGATCCTGCGCGAACTGGAGATCGGCGACCCGAGTCAGCGGATCGCCGGCTAGCACCCGCGCTGACGAAGCGCGGGCGCGGCGCCGGACTGCGACGCGAGCGCCGGCGCGCGTGGTACAAGGTCCGATGACAGGGGGCATACCCCGCCAATCCGTCCATCAGCCCCGGCTGCCGGGCGCTGCTCAAGCGAGGCACCGTCTTCCGTGATCATCTCCCGCAAACGGGCCATCGGGATTGGAATCGCGGCGATCGCGGCGATCGTCGCCCAGCAGACGTTCAACAGCGTCGCCTGCTACCGGCTTTCGCCGGGCGCGTTCCTCATCGTGTCGTCGATCTTCGTGGGCATTCCCCTGTCGCCCGCCCTGGCCGCGCTGGCGACCGCCAATCCCCTGCGCGCGGTGGGCGCCTGCCTGCTGTTCTCGCCATGGCTCGGCCTGGCCTACTACACCGACTGCGTCCGACCCTACACCGGCGGCGGCGCTTCCATGGTCTACGTCGCGGTACTGTTCTGGGGAACGCCGAGCGCCCTGGTCGGCGCATTGCTCACCGGGCCGGTCCTTCGCGTGTTCAAGATCTCGGTCGCGGCGCGGTAGCGCCCGTTCCCGCGGGCCGCAGGCGCCTGGCCCGGCGTCAGCGAGCGGACGATGAATTCGCATCGCAGATCGGCAGGGCGCAGCGGCCGGGGCGAGCGGGCCATGCATCGGCCCCGCGCCCGCTCCCCGTCATATCCGGGAATAGCGCCAGGACTGCATGCGCCCGTCGCGGTAGGGCATCACCCCGTGGAAGGCACGTGGATCGGCGTCGAATACCAGCGGCAGGAACTTCCGGTCTCCGTCCCACAGCGGCAGTTCAAGGATGCGGTCGACCTCGATCCATTCCAGCGTGCCCTCCGGGTTGGATGTGAACGGCTCGCCCGAATAACGGGTCACCACGAACAGGAAGCCGAACCAGTCCTCGCCGTGCTTGCCGAAGCCGGGCCAACTGATCGTCCCGCGCAGCTGCAGCTCGTCGCACTCGATCCCAGCTTCCTCGCGGATCTCGCGGCGCATGCCGGCGACCACATCCTCGTCGGCCTCGAGCTTGCCGCCCAGGCCGTTGTACTTGCCCAGGTGCTGGTCGCCCGGGCGCGCATTGCGATGGACCATCAGCACGCGCTGGCGGTCGGGCGAGAGCACGTAGCCGAGGGTGGCGGCGATGGGCGTGTAAGGCATCTGCGTTCCATGCGGCGGGGGAGCGGCGCATGGTAGCGGCGCGCAACCGCGTCGGTCGACCGCTATTCGGACTCCACGCCCGCCAGCGCCAGCACCCAGGCCGGTGTTTCCGGCTCGCCGGCGAAGAAGTCGCGCCCCTTGCCTTCGCCGATCGCCCAGCGGTGCAGCCAGCTGGGTCCGTAGGCGCCGTCGTACCCCTCCGCGCCACGCAGGTAGGCCTCGTCGGCCAGCGCCTGCACCAGCGACACCACCCGATAGCCGCGCCCCTGCACGCCGGCAACCAGCGCGGGCAGGACCTCGGCGTTGAGCTCGTTGGCATGCAGCAGCCACACCTGGGCGATCTCGCGCCCGAGCAGGGACTGCGACTGCCGCTGGAAGTACGCGACCTTGTCCAGCATGTAGGGCACGTAGTCCCGGCGCAGTCGCGCCAGCGTGTCCTCGCGGACCGGGTCCGGCGCGGCATCCAGGGTCTTGCGGTAGGCCAGCGCCCAGATCCAGTCGCTGTTGTCGATGGTGACCGGTGCGATGCGGTAGCCGTGGGCGTCGAGGAACGCCTGCAGCGCCGCGCGCTCGTCCGCGCTGCGTCCCGCGCGCAGGAAGGGATGGCGGAACCAGCGCGGCGCCGTGCCGGTCTCGGCCAGCAGCGGGCGCAACTCGCGCTCGCCGTCGAGGATCGCCTGGCGGTACGCGTCCAGCCCAACGGTATGCAGGTCCACGTGGCCGTAGGTGTGGTTGCCCAGCTCGTGGCCACGGTCCAGCCAGTCCGCCAGCATGCGCAGGCGCGCCGGTTGCACCCTGCCGTCGTCCTCCAGCTTGTCGCCGTTGACGAAGCCGGTGACCGGCACGCCGGATGCGTCCAGCGCCGCCATCAGCCGCTGGTGGCGCGCGTCGAGCTGCGCGTCGTCGAGCCCCTCCAACGACGCCCACGGCAGGTCATCGATGGTGATGGCGATCCGGCGCGCGCTCTCGGCCTGGACCCAGCCCGGGCCGCACAGCAGCAGGATCAGTACGAACTGCAGGTAACGGATGCCGCGCATGCCCCACCCCCTCCACCGGACCGGAGCCAAGTGTAAGCGTGCCGGCTCAGGACAGGCGCATGGTGCGCAGGCGATCCAACGTCGACTTCAGCGCCAGCGGCCGCACCGGCTTCTGCAGCAGCGACAGGCCGTGCTCCAGCGCGGCGCGGCGCACGTCGCCACTGTCGTCGGCACTGAGGATCAGGGTCGGCCTTGGACCGAAGCGCGCGGCCAGGCGCGCGTGCAGCGCGATGCCGGTATCGCCATCGTCGAGGTGGTAGTCGAACAGCCACAGCGTCGCCTGCTGCGGCTGCAGCAGGGCCTCGGCGCCGGCACCGTCGGCGGCGGCATCCACCACGCAACCCCAGCCCTGCAGCAGCGAACGCAGGGACGCCAGCGCCGCCGGATCGTTGTCGACGATCAGCAGGCGCGTGCCCGGCAGGCCGGCGCGCGCCGCGACCTGAGTGCGCGGCGCGGCAATGGCGCGCGGCAGGCGCAGCGAGAACACGGTGCCCTTGCCCACCCGGCTGCGCAGGCCCAGCGGCGCGTCCATCAGCCGCGCGACTCGGTCGGCAATGGCGAGGCCGAGCCCCAGCCCCTGGCCCGGCACGCCCTCCCCGCGGCGGAACTCCTCGAAGATCAGCGCCTGCTGCGAGGGATCGATGCCCGGTCCGGTGTCGTGCACCTCGATGCGCAGGCCTTCGCCGTCGCGCCGCACACCCAGCAGCACGCCGCCATCACGGGTGTAGCGCACGGCATTGGCAAGGAAGTTCTGCAGCACGCGGCGCAGCAGCTGCGGATCGCCTTGCACCCAGGCTTCGCTGGGGACATGCCGCAGGCGCAGGCCATGGGCCTGGGCCAGGGCGCGAAACTCCGAGGCCAGCGGATCGAGTACCTCGGCCAGCGGGAAGGCGCGCGGCTGCGGCACCAGGCCGCCGGCTTCCAGGCGCGACATGTCGAACAGCCCGGCGAGCAGGCCGGCGGTGGAATCCAGTGCGCCCTGCACCTGGCGCAGGGTGCCGCGGCGCCCGCCATCGAGCTGCTGGGCCAGCGACTCGGTGAACAGCTGCGCGGCGTGCAGCGGCTGCAGCAGGTCGTGCCCGACCGCGGCCAGGAAGCGGCTCTTGGCATCGTTGGCGCGCTCGGCTTCGCGCCGCGCCTGGTCGAGGCTGGCGGTGCGCTCGGCCACGCGCAGCTCCAGCGTCTCGTTGGCGCGCTTGAGTTCGGCCTCGGCGACGCGGAACGCGGTGACATCGGTGAACGTCGCCACGAAGCCGCCACTGGGCATCGGGTTGCCGCGGATCTCGACCACCGTCCCGTCGGGGAAACGCCGCTCGGCCACGTATGGCGTGCCGGCACGCATGTGCGCCAGCCGGCGCTCCAGTTCGCGCTCCATGTCGACCGCCCCGAGCAGGCCGCGCGCGAGGTTGTGCCGCACCAGCTCGCCGATCGGCACGCCCACCCGCAGCAGGTGCGGGGGGTAGTCGAAGCGCTCGGTGTAACGGCGGTTCCAGGCCACCAGGCGCAGCTCGCTGTCGATCACGCTGATGCCCTGGCTCATGTTCTCCAGCGCGGCCTCGAGCACCCGTTGGTTGAAGCGCAGGTCCTGCGAGGCCTCGCCGACGATGGCCGCCACCGTGTCCAGGTCGGGCCCGGCCTCGCGGCGCGCGGCGTCGAGCAGCAGGCGCGCCGAGGCGCTGCCCAGCACCGCGGCCAGTTCGCGTTCCAGCGCCGACTCGATCGCCGGCGGCACCGCGCCGCTGCCGGGCGCGCCGCGCAGCAGTTCGTCCACGCGTTGCGCCGGCAGGAAGCGGCGGCCGGCGTTGCGCAGGGTCTGGAGGTCGGAGCCGCGCGCCTCGCTGCGGTGCGGCGCGCTGCGCAGCCCCGCCATGAGCAGGGTGGTCGCGGTACCGACGAACAGGCTCACCCCCACCGCGCGACCGAGCCGGCTCCAGCCGGTGAGGCCGAACAGCGATTCCGGTGCCAGCCAGTCCAGCCCGAACGGACCGGCCTGCACGAAGGCCTGGCCCGGCGCGATCATCGGCGGCAGCATCACCCAGCCCCAGGCCGCGAAGCCCGCCGCCACTCCGGCGACCGCCGCGCGCGCCGGCGTCGCCGGGCGCCATACCGCGAACGCCAGCGCCGGGGTCAGGGTGGCCAGGGCCGAGAACGACACCGCGCCCACGTCGGCCAGCGCCTCGTTGCCGCCCACCAGCCGCGCGTAGGCCCAGCCCAGCAGCATGATCGCCACGATGCCGGCGCGGCGCAGCAGCAACAGGTCACGGCGATGGTCGTCCACGCGCCCGCGCGACCAGGCGCCGCGCAGCAGCCCCGGCGCGAACCAGTGGTTGCCGATCATCAGGCTCAGGGTCAGCGTGGCCACCACCACCATCCCGGTGGCCGCGCTCAGTCCGCCGAGGAACACCAGCAGGGCGATGCCGTCGTTGCCCGCGGCCAGCGGCAGCGCCAGCGCGTACATGTCCGAGGGCACCCGCTCGCCCAGCAACCGCGCGCCGGCATGCGCCAGCGGCAGCGCCGGGATCGCGATCAGCAGCAGGTACAGCGGGAACAGCCAGCGTGCGGTACGCACGTGGCGGTCGTCGCGGCATTCCACCACGCCCATGTGGAACTGGTGGGGCATGATGAACATCGCCAGTGCGCCGAGCAGCACCAGCGGCATGAAGCCGCCGGCCACCGCCGGCGCCGGTGCGGGCGGCGCGGCCTGCGCCGGCAGGCCGTCCAGGCCCAGCCAGACGAACGCGCCGAGCGCCAGCATCGCCAGCAGCTTCAATACCGACTCGAAGGCGATCGCCAGCACCAGGCCGCGGTTGTGTTCGGTGGCGCTGGCGCGGCGCGTGCCGAACACGATCGCGAACAGCGCCATTGCCAGGGCCACGTAGAGCGCGCCATCGCGCCAGGGCGACGGCACGCCCGCGGCCTGCGCGCCCGCGCCGCTGGTGAGCGTGGCGAAGCTCTGGGTGATGGCCTGCAGCTGCAGCGCGATATAGGGGATCACGCCCAGCGCGGCGACCAGGGTGACGGTCGCGGCCAGCCAGGCGTCCTTGCCCAGGCGCGTGGCGATCAGGTCGGCCAGCGAGGTGGCGTTGGTTTCCCGCGCCAGCCGCACCAGCCGGATCAGGAAGAACACGGCGAGCGCGTAGAACGCGATCGCCCCGACGAAGGTCGGCGGCAGCGGCCAGCCGTAGCGCTTGGCCTGGGTGACCGTGCCGTAGAACGTCCAGGACGTGCAGTGCACCGCCAGCGACAGCGCGTAGACGTGCTTCCAGTGCCTGGCCAGCACGCCCGAGTGGCGCTCGGCGTAGATCGCCGTCCCGAACAGCAGCGCCAGCCACGCCAGCGCCGCGCATACGACCACGCCGACGCTCAGCATCGCGCCGTGCCCGCCACGTTGGTCGCCCCTGCACCCATCGCCGCTCCTTCAACCGCCGAAGGATAGCGCGTGGCGCAGGCACGTTGCGCCCGCGCGCCGGACCCGGAACGGGCAACGGCGGACGCGAACGCCCGCCGTTGCCGTCGACCTCGGGGCCGGTGCCGGCCTCAGAAGTTGTAGCGGACCGACAGGTGCCAGTTGCGCGGCGGCGCGTAGTACGCGGTCTGGATGTTGCCCACCGACGAGAACTCCTGGCCTTCGGTCTTGTACAGCTCGTCGGTCAGGTTGCGCACGCCACCGCGCACCTGCCAGGTGTACTGCGGCGAATCCCACACGCCGAACAGCCCCGCCACGGTGTAGGCCTCCTGCATCAGGCCCGCGCGGTTGTCGACCGACAGCCAGGTATCGCCGCGGTAGGACAGGTCGCCGCCCAGGGTGAAGGCGCCATTGTCGCCGAGCTGGAAGCTGTGCTGCAGGGCGATGCGCGCGGTGACCTCGGGCGAGAAAGGCACGTGCCGGTGCAGGTCCGGATCGTAGGCCGGGTTGGCCGGATCGGTGGTGCGCAGGTCGTCGAAGGCCTTGTACTTGGCGTCCATCCAGCCGAACTGGCCGCTCAGCGTGGTGGCCTCGCCCAGCCGCGCCATGCCCTCGAACTCGATGCCGTTGACTTCCATCTCCGCGGCGTTGAGCACCGGGAACGAGAAGGTCGGGGTCGGCGAGCCGGGGTTGAGGACTTCCGAGACGCGCGCCTGGAAATCCTTGTAGCGGCTGTGGAAGGCGGCGATGTTGGCGGTCAGGCGGCCGTCGGCCGAGCGCATCTTGACGCCGCTCTCGTAAGTCCAGACGAACTCGGGATCGAACACCGCCGAGGTGGTTTCCAGCGCGGTGTTGGCACGGCCGTTGAAGCCGCCGGACTTGAAGCCGCGGTTGGCCGAGGCGTACCACATCAGGCGATCGCTGAAGGCCTTCTGCAGGCTCAGCGACGGCGTCCACGCGTCCCAGCTGCGCTTGCCGCTGAAGGCCACGGTCTCGTTCAGCGCCGCGAAGACCGGCCCCCAGAACGTGCTGGTCGTGCGCCAGTAGTCCTTCTCGTCGCGCGAATAGCGCAGGCCCGCGGCCAGCGTCCAGGTCGGTGCGAAGCTCCAGTCGACGTGGGCGAAGGCGGCCACGCTGCGCGTGCTCAGGTCGTCGTTGATCGTGCGCAGGAAGCTGATCGGGGTGCCGGCCAGGGCGAACAGGTCGTCGGCGTAGGCCTCCTGGTAGGAGGGCAGGTCCTCGGCCATGTAGTAGGCGCCGAAGATCGCCTGCACGTCGCGACCGTTGTCGTACTGCAGCTGGAACTCCTGGCTGCGCTGCTCCTGGTCCACCGCCACCAGCACATCGCCCAGCTCCCACTCGGAGGCGTCAATGTCGATGAAGGAGCTGGTGTCGAGCTTGCGCCAGGCGGTGATGCTCTTGAGCAGCCACTGCTCGCCCAGGGTCCACTCCAGGTTCGCGCTCAGGCCCTTGTGGGTCATGTCCTGGCCCTGGTCGGGGCCGAACGAGGTGCGGGTCCTGAAGTCGTACTTGTCGCTGCCCGGCTGGTGCAGCACCACCGTGCCCAGCGCCAGGTCGGTGCGCAGCAGCGGCGCGGTCGGCGTGCCCAGCGTCAGCGCATTGTCCTGCCTGGTGTAGTCGGCCGAGAACGTAGCGCTGAAGCTGTCGGAGGGACGCAGCGCCAGCTTGGCACGCACCGCGCGGGTGTCCTCGCCGTTGTAGTCCTCGCCGGTGGAGGGATCCTCGACGTAGCCGTCGTTGCGCAGCCACGCACCCGCGATGCTGAAGCCGGCGGTGTCGCTGATCGGCTGGCCCAGGTAGAAGCGCGCGTCGGTGCGGCCGAAGCTGCCCGTGCCCAGCTCCACCCCGCCGCCCTCGTTCTCGAGCGGGTTGCGGGTGGTGATCTTGATCGCGCCGCCGGTGGAGTTCTTGCCGTACAGCGTGCCCTGCGGGCCGCGCAGCACTTCCACCTGCTGCACGTCGAACAGCGAGAACAGCGCGCCGTTGATGCGCGAGTAGTAGACATCGTCCACGTACATGCCCACGCCCGGGTCGAAGGTCTGCAGCGAGTCGGGCTGGCCGATGCCGCGGATGAAGACGTTGACCGTGTTCGAGGAGCCCCGGCCCTGCACGATGTTGAGGTTGGGCACCGCGCCCTGCAGCCCGTCGATGTTGCTGGCCTGCAGGTCCTTGAGCTGCTCCTCGCCGAAGGCGGTGACCGCGACCGGCACGTCCTGGATCGACTCGGTGCGGCGGCGCGCGGTGACCTGCACGGCGTCCAGGGTCGTGGCCTGCGCCGCCGGCGATGGCGCCGCGGCCTGCACGTCCTGGGCGATGGCCGCCGGCGCCAGGGTCGCCAGTGCGATGGCCAGGCTCAGGGTGCTGTACTTCATGGAAACATGCGACATCGGTAACCCCTCCCAAGGGTAGGCATGAAGCTGCGGCACGATCGCCGCCCGCTGGCAAGACTAGGGAGTGGGGCCGTCGCGGGCATCGTACCTTCGGACAATGGGCCTGCCCTGCCCGCCCCCGGACACTGGCCGCCGGTATCGAGGCGCAGTGCGCCGCAAGGACTTGGCCGATGGATTTCCTGATCGTTCTTGGCGCGCTGTGCTTCCTGATGCTCGTGGCCTATCGCGGCTACAGCGTGATCCTGTTCGCGCCGATCGCGGCGATGGGCGCGGTGCTGCTCAGCGATCCGTCACTGGTCGCGCCGATGTTCACCGGCCTGTTCATGGACAAGATGGTCGGCTTCCTCAAGCTGTACTTCCCGGTGTTCCTGCTGGGCGCGGTGTTCGGCAAGCTGATCGAGATCTCGGGCTTCTCCAAATCGATCGTGGCGGCCACCATCCGCGTGGTCGGCGCCCAGCGCGCCATGCTCGCCATCGTGCTGGTCTGCGCCCTGCTCACCTACGGCGGCGTGTCGCTGTTCGTGGTGGTGTTCGCGGTCTACCCCTTCGCCGCCGAACTCTTCCGCCAGGGCGACATTCCCAAGCGGCTGATCCCCGGCACCATCGCCCTTGGCGCATTCACCTTCACCATGGACGCCCTGCCCGGCACGCCGCAGATCCAGAACATCATCCCGACCGCGTTCTTCGGCACCACCGCCTGGGCCGCGCCGGTGCTGGGCACCCTGGGCGGGGTGTTCATCCTGATCGTGGGCATGCTCTACCTGGAATCGCGCCGGCGCGCCGCGCACCTGGCAGGCGAGGGCTATGGCGATCCGGCCACCCTGCTCAACGAGCCGGCGCCCTTCGCCGGCGACCGCCTGGCCAATCCGCTGGTGTCGCTGCTGCCGCTGCTGATGGTGGGCTTGAGCAACCTGCTGTTCACGCGCCTGATCCCGCGCCTGTACGGCGACAGCTACGAGTTCATTCCCGCGGTGGTCGGCAATGCCGCGCCGGTGGTGCAGGAAGTGCCGAAGATCGCCGCGATCTGGGCGGTGCAGGGCGCGCTGCTGGTGGGCATCGCCACGATCCTGGTGTTCGCCTGGAAGCCGGTGTTCTCCAGCTTCGCCGAAGGCACTAAGAACGCCATCGGTGGCGCGCTGCTGGCTTCAATGAACACGGCCTCCGAATACGGCTTCGGCGCGGTGATCGCGGCGCTGCCCGGCTTCCTGGTGGTGGCCAACGCGCTGGCCGCGATCCCCAATCCGCTGCTCAACGAAGCGGTGACGGTCACCGCCCTGGCCGGCATCACCGGCTCGGCCTCGGGCGGCATGAGCATCGCCCTGGCGGCGATGGCCGAGACCTTCATCGCCAACGCCAATGCCGCCGGCATCCCGATGGAGGTGCTGCACCGCGTCGCCTCGATGGCCTCGGGCGGCATGGATACCCTGCCGCACAACGGCGCGGTCATCACCCTGCTCGCGGTCACCGGCCTGACCCACCGGCAGTCCTACAAGGACATCTTCGCCATCACCCTGATCAAGACCGCGGCGGTATTCGTGATCATCGGGCTGTTCTACGCGACCGGCCTGGTCTGAGCGCTCGTCGGCGCGCCCGCGCCGCAGCGCACGGCGGTCGCTCCGCCGTCGCCGCGCACGCCGGCGCGCGCGGGCAGTGGCGGCGCGGCAAGCCGGATCGGCCACGATCGTGCGCGTCTCGTGCGGCGTCCATCCATCCCGCATGCGCATGCCACCGGCTTGCATGGGGCACCCGGACCGTACTGGATCGGTAATGTGTGAACGGTCACAACCGGGGCCGTGGCGCGTGGCTAATCTCCGCGCAGGGGACCACCAAGGACACTGCCATGCACCCAGGCCTCTCCCAGGGGGAGCGTGCCGCGCTGGAGCGCGCGCACCGCCAGCGCTACCGGCTTGCCCGGCCGCCACGCTTCCAGCCCGCGCGGGAACAACATCGCGCCGGCGCCGGGACGGCCGCGTCCGGGATGGAGAAGGCCTCCATCGGGCGCCTGCTCACGCTGCCCGCGCCGCCTTTCGCGGTGCGCGTGCTCAACAACATGAGCTATGGCGCCACGCCCGAATCCCTCGCCGAGTTCAACGGGCTGGGTAGCAGCGACAGTGCGCGGCTGACCGCATGGGTCGACCGCCAGCTCGATCCGGCCTCCATCGACGATGCGGCCGTGGCCACACGCCTGGCCGGCGCCGGCTACACCACGCTGGGCAAGACGCTGACGCAGCAGTGGTCGCAGCACGTGCGCGCCGAGGTGGAATATGCGGTGCGCATGCGCCCCGGCAGCGAGGTGCAGCGCGAGGCCCTGGTGCGCGCGGTGTTCTCCAGGCGGCAGCTGTTCGAGGTCGCCACCGCGTTCTGGCACGACCACTTCAACGTGATGGTCAGCGACTACGACTGCTGCCCGGTCTATGGCCACTACGACCGCGAGGTGATCCGCGCCAATGCCTTCGGCAACTTCCGCAAGATGCTCGAGGACGTGGCGCGCAGCACGGCGATGATGATCTACCTGGACAACAAGTCCAACCGCCGCTCCGGCCCGAACGAGAACTTCGCGCGCGAACTTCTGGAACTGCACACCTTCGGCGCCGAGAACTACCTGGGCTTCATGGATCCCTTCGAGGTCCCGCCCTGCCCGGAAGACCCGGCCTACCCGATCGGCTACACCGACATCGACGTCTACGAGACCGCAGCCGCGTTCACCGGCTGGACGATCAACAACAACCACTGGGAATTCACCCACGCCGGCAAGGACGACGGCACGTTCTACTACCACGCCGACTGGCACGACTCCGGACCGAAATTCGTGCTCGGACGCTTCATCTATCCCGAGCGTCCGGCGCTGCAGGACGGCCGCGACATCCTCGACCGGATCGCCAGCCATCCGCGCGTGGCGAAGTTCATCTGCCGCAAGCTGGTGCGACGGTTCGTGGCCGACGACGCGCCGCAGGCCCTGGTCGACAGCGCGGCAACGGTGTTCCGCGACAACTGGCGCGCGCCCGACCAGATCAGGCGCACGCTGCGCCATATCCTGCTGTCCGACCACGCCCAGCATGCATGGGGGCGCAAGGTCAGGCGCCCGTTCGAGGCGGTGGCCGCGACGCTGCGCGTGCTCGGCTGCCAGTGGACCTATACCTTCGACGAGAACCGCAGCAACGACCTCAACTGGCGAATGGGCTTCACCGGGCACCAGCCCTACGACTGGGCCGCGCCCAACGGCTATCCGGACGTCGCCACCGCCTGGTCCGGCGCCAACAGCTTCGGCATGACGTGGAAGCTGCAGAACTGGCTCACCGAGGCCAACAATGTCGCCGGCAACGGCAAGCTGCTGCCGATCCTCGAACTCACCCGCGCCGGCCTCGCGCCCGCGCAGTGGACGGCCAATCGCCTGGTCGAGTTCTGGTGCCGGCGCATCCTGGGCTACCAGCCCACGGCCCAGCGCCTCGACGTGCTGCGCCGGTTCATGGCCCAGAACGGAGATCCGGCGACCTATGTCATCGAGGACGGCAACATCTGGGCGCAGAACGACCTCAAGCGCCACTACAACCACGAGCGGCTGCGCAGCATGGTCTCGCTGATCCTGATGTCGCCCGAATTCCTGAGCCGCTGAGGACGAGACCATGACAATCGAACTCGATCGCCGCGGTTTCCTGAAAGGTTGCTGCGCCACCGCCGCAGCCGGCGTCGCCGGCCCGGCGCTGTTTTTCGGCGGCGACGCGCATGCCGCGGCCAACGGCTACGACACCGTCGTCCACGTGTTCCTGCGCGGCGGGATCGACGGGCTGAACCTCATCGTCCCGCTGTCCGGCAACGACCGCACCTACTACGAGCAGGCGCGTCCGGACATCCGGGTGCCTGTCAGCGGCGAGAACGCCGCCCTGCCGCTCACCCTGGCCAACGGTGCGGCGACCGGCTTCGGCCTGCACGCGGCCGCCAGCGGACTGCGCGACATCTGGGCCGACGGCAGGCTGGCCATCGTGCACTGCTGCGGCATGCAGTCCACGGTGACGCGCAGCCACTTCGACGCCCAGCAATACCTGGACTTCGGCACCCCCGGCAACAAGGGCAGCGGCACCGGCTGGCTGGCACGCGCATGGGCCACGCATCCGGGCGCATCTTCGTCGGTGCTCATGCCGGCACTGGCGGTCAACAGCCGCCTGCCGGCCAACCTGCTGGGCGCCACCCAGGCCCTGACCATGGGCAGCCCGACCGATTTCGACCTCAACGGCGGCTCCTGGGCATGGCAGCGTGCGCGCGACGGCGCGCCGGCCGGCTTCCGCGGCGTCAACGAGACGCTGGCCCAGATGTGGGAGGGCAATGTCGGAATCGAGCACAGCGGCCGCGCCGCCAATGCCGCGCTGCGCACCATCGGCCAGCAGGCCTACACCGGCACCCTGCCCGCCGCGTGGCCGACCTCCACCTTCGCGCGCCAGCTGTGGACGGTGGCGCAGTCGATCCGTTTCAACGTCGGCCTGCGCTATGCGGCGGTCGATGTCGGCGGCTGGGATACGCACGAAAGCCAGGGCAATGCCGGCGGCGGCTATTTCCATGGCCGCGTGGGCGAGCTGTCGCAGGCGCTTGCGGCCTTCTACGGCGAACTGGCCGGCAGCGGCCAGATGGGGCGGGTGACCGTCGTCGTGCAGTCCGAGTTCGGCCGACGCGTGCGCGAGAACGGCAGCGGGGGCACCGACCACGGCTACGGCAATCCGCTGCTGGTGATGGGCGGCCCGGTGAACGGCCGCCGCTTCTACGGCAGCTGGGCCGGCCTGCACCCGGAGATCCTGTCGCCCCACTTCGGCGATGTCCCGGTGACTACCGACTTCCGGCGGGTCTTCACCGAACTGCTGCAGGCGCGCATGGGAAATGCCCGGACCGGCGAGGTCTTCCCCGGCTACGGCGGCTACAGCCCGCTGGGCATCTTCGCCGGTGCCGGCGTGGCCGTAGCGACCGCATCCGCGCCGGGGCGGCGGGTCCCCGAGCCCGCTCTGTCCAACCTGCGCACCGGTAATCCGGCGCCGGAGCCGGCAGCGACCACCGCGGCCACACCGGTACCGATCCGCCATCGCCGCGCCAGCGTGCGCATGCCGGCGCGCGTGACGCAGCCGCTGCTGCGCCTGCGGCTGAAGCTCTACCGGTTGATGCAGCAGCACCGCCTGTAAGGTGCCGCAGCCCCGTGTTCGTGCGGGGCGCGGCGAGGCAGGCATGAGGCGCTGCGCGGCGCCAGGCGATGGCGACGGCGACGGCGACGGCGACGGCGACGGCGACGGCGACGGCGACGGTGGCGGGTGGCGGGTGGCGGGTGGCGTGTGGCGGGCCAGCACGCGAACGGAGCGCGACACCCGCGTCCACCGGTGAACGCCCGCCCGCAGGTCGGGCACGATGCGCCCGATGGCCGGCCGGATGCGCCGGCCGCCGCTTATGGATAGACCAGTCCGCCGGCCGCATCCGCGTGGCAGGTCGTCGCCGGCCCTGCGCCGCGCGAACGACGCGCTCCCGGTCCGCGCCAGACCAAAAAAAAGCGGGCCGAAGCCCGCTTTTTTCCTGCGACGGAGGTCGTGCCTTACTCGGCCGACCCGCCCTCGCCTTCCTCGATGGCCTTCATCGACAGGCGGATGCGGCCCTGCTTGTCGACTTCCAGCACCTTGACCTTGACCACGTCGCCTTCCTTGAGCACGTCGCTGACCTTCTCGACGCGATCGTTGGAGATCTGCGACACGTGCACCAGCCCGTCCTTCCCGGGGGAGATGGTGACGAAGGCGCCGAAGTCCATGATCTTGGCGACCTTGCCCTCGTAGATGCGGCCCGGCTCGACGTCCGAGGTGATCTGCTCGATCCGGTCCTTGGCGGCCTGGCCGGCGATGGCATTGACCGAGGCGATGACGATGGTGCCGTCGTCCTGGATGTCGATCTGGGTGCCGGTTTCCTTGGTGATCGCCTGGATCACCGAGCCGCCCTTGCCGATCACTTCGCGGATCTTGTCGGGGTGGATCTTGATCGTGATCAGGCGCGGCGCGAACTCGCTCAGCTCGGCACGCGGCGCCGTCAGGGCGTTGGACATCTCCTTGAGGATGTGCAGACGGCCCTGCTTGGCCTGGGCCAGCGCGACCTTCATGATCTCCTCGGTGATGCCCTGGATCTTGATGTCCATCTGCAGGGCGGAGATGCCCTTCTCGGTACCGGCGACCTTGAAGTCCATGTCGCCGAGGTGGTCTTCGTCACCCAGGATGTCCGACAGCACGACGAACTCGTCGCCTTCCTTGATCAGGCCCATCGCGATGCCGGCGACCGGCGCCTTGATCGGCACGCCCGCGTCCATCAGCGCCAGCGACGAACCGCACACCGACGCCATCGACGAGGAGCCGTTGGACTCGGTGATCTCCGAGACCACGCGGATGGTGTAGGGGAACTCTTCCATCGTCGGCATGACGGCCAGCACGCCGCGCTTGGCGAGGCGGCCATGGCCGATCTCGCGGCGCTTGGGGCCCATCATGCGGCCGGCTTCGCCCACCGAGTAGGGGGGGAAGTTGTAATGGAACAGGAAGTGTTCCTTGTACTCGCCGGCGACGGCATCGATGATCTGGCCATCGCGCGCGGTGCCCAGCGTCACGGCCACGATCGCCTGCGTCTCGCCGCGGGTGAACAGCGCCGAGCCGTGGACGCGCGGCAGGATGCCGACCTTGGACGCGATCGGACGCACGGTGTCGAGCGCGCGGCCGTCGATGCGGACCTTGGTCTTGAGGACCGACTCGCGCATGGTCCGGTATTCCTGCTCGCCGAACTCCTTGGACAGCTCGCCGGACGACCAGGCATTGGCCTCGGCCTGCGGGCTGAGCGCATCGAGGATGGCCTTGCGGATCTGCGAGATGGCGTCGCGGCGCTCGAGCTTGTCGCGCACCTGGAAGGCGCTGGCCAGCTGCTCGCCCACGGCGTGGCGGAGCGCGGACACCAGGCCTTCATTGGCCGGCGGCGCCTGCCAGTCCCACTTGGGCTTGCCGGCTTCGGCGACCAGCTCGTTGATCGCACCGATGGCGACCTGCATCTGCTGGTGGCCGAACATCACCGCGCCCAGCATCACGTCCTCGGACAGTTCCTTGGCTTCGGATTCGACCATCAGCACCGCGTTGGAGGTACCGGCGACGACCAGCTCCAGGTCCGAGTCGACCAGCTCGCTGACGGTCGGGTTGAGCAGGTACTGGCCGGCCTTGTAGCCGACCTTGGCGGCACCGATCGGGCCGTCGAAGGGCGCGCCCGACAGCGACAGCGCGGCCGAGGCGCCGATCAGGGCCAGGATGTCGCCGTCCACTTCCGGGTTCATCGACATCACGGTGGCGATGATCTGGACTTCGTTGCGGAAGCCGTCCGGGAACAGCGGGCGGATCGGGCGGTCGATCAGGCGCGAGATCAGGGTTTCCTTCTCGGTCTGCCGGCCTTCACGCTTGAAGAAACCACCGGGGATGCGGCCGCCGGCGTAGAACTTTTCCTGGTAGTCCACGGTCAGCGGGAAGAAATCCTGCCCTTCGCGCGCGGTCTTGTTGGCCACGGCGGTGACCAGCAGCACGGTGCCCTCGCAGGAGACCAGGACCGCACCGCCGGCCTGGCGCGCGATCTCGCCGGTTTCGAGGGTGATGGTCTGTTTGCCGTACTGGAAGCTCTTGGTAACTTTTGCCACTTGGAATTCCTTGATGACTCTTTCGATGGACCGGCCGGGACCCCTGTCCCGATCGGGCGGCCGCGTCCACCACGGCCAAAAAAGAACCGCGGCGCATGACGCGCCGCGGCGGTATCGGGTTTAGCGACGCAGACCGAGCTTCTCGATCAGTGCCTTGTAGCGCGCCACGTCCTTGCGATGCAGATAGTCGAGCAGGCTGCGGCGGCGGTTGACCATCATCAGCAGGCCGCGCCGGCTGTGGTGGTCCTTCTTGTGCGTCTTGAAGTGTTCGGTCAGGTGCACGATGCGGGCGGTGAGCAGGGCCACCTGGACTTCCGGCGAACCGGTGTCGTTGGCGCCGCGCGCGTGTTCCTGGATGATCTGGCTGTTGTCGATGGACATATGGAACCTCTGGTCACGAAACCCGCAGAGCGCGTCGCCGCATCATCGACGTCGGCGTCGTACCGCAAGGGCTCGTCATGGGATGGCGGGAAGGCCGGAATGGCCAGCCCGGTACTGCTGTAGCGGTTTTGGAAGTGCTTGAAAAAGCCGTGGAATTGTAGCCCCTGCCGGGACACCGGACAAGCTCAGGCCGGGCCGCCGGCCGCCGCGCCGCAGGCCCAGGAGAACAGCCGCTGCGGGCGCAGCGTGCCATCGTCGACCTGGCCAAGGCCCAGCGCCCGCCCGCCGGGGCCGAACACGGCCACGCTGCCGGACACCCCGAAGTCGCCCCCGACCGTCTGTCCCCGGCCCAGGCGCCGTGCCTGGGCCTCGTCCAGTTCCACCGGCGGCCAGGACGCCATGCCGCGTTCCAGCGGCAGCAGGCAGGCCAGCAGGCTGCGGTCGCCGCGCGCGGCCAGGGTCTGCAGTTCTTCCAGGGTCCACATCCGCGGATCGCGGAAGGGGTCGACCCACAGCCGCCGCAGTTCGGCCACGTGGGCGCCGCAGCCCAGGGCTTCGCCCAGGTCGCGCACCAGGCTGCGCACATAGGTGCCGGAACCGCACTCCACGTGCAGGCGCAGCTGTGGCGGCACGCCGTTCAGGTCGTCGAGCAGGTCGCCGGCCGACTCCAGCCGGAACTCGTGCACGTCCACCGGGCGCGGCTCGACCTCGACCACCTCGCCACGTCGTGCCTTGGCGTACAGCGGCTCGCCGCCGCGCTTGAGGGCCGAGTAGATGGGTGGGCGCTGCTGGATGCGCCCGGTGAGCGCGTGCAGGGCCTCGTCGATCTGGGGGATGCGCAGCGCCGGGACCGGCCGCTCGCGCAGGGGCTGGCCGTCGGCGTCGTCCGTGTCGGTGACCACGCCCAGGCGCGCGACGGTGTCGTAGGCCTTGCGCGCGCCCAGCAGTCCGCCGGCGATCTTGGTGGCCTCGCCGAAGCACACCGGAAGCAGCCCGGTGGCCAGCGGGTCGAGGCTGCCGGTATGGCCGGCCTTCTCGGCGCGGAACAGGTGCCGCACGCGCTGCAGCGCCTGGTTGGAACTCAGGCCACGCGGCTTGTCGAACAGCAGGATGCCATCGAGCTTCCTGAATTTCGTACGCGGGCGGGCGGTCATCGTGGAATGCGCAGGAAAGGGATGCCGGCACGGCCGTCGACGGCCGTGGACCGGGGGGCGGCGGCCAGGGGCGTTCCTACAGGTCGCGCAGCAACTGGTCGATGCGCTCGCCGCGATCGACCGAATCGTCGTAGTGGAAATGCAGCTCGGGCACGTGCCGCATCTTCACCGCCCGCGCCAGGCGGAAACGGATCTCGGGCGCGACCGCCTTCAGCCCCTTGATCGCCTCGACCGAGCGTTCGGCCTGCAGCGCGGTCACGAAGACCTTGGCGTGGGCCAGGTCACGCGTGACCTCCACGTCCGACACGCTCACCGAGGGCAGGCCATGTTCGGACACGGCCTCGCGCACCAGGGTGCCCAGCTCCCTGCGGAGCTGCGCGGCGATTCGGTCGGTACGGGAAAACGATTTGGTCATTGCGGCTAGGGGTTCCGGAGCGGGAGCATCGGCGAGGCACCGGGCGGGTCGTGCATCGACCGCGCCCGGAGGCCGCCAGGGGGCGGGATGGTGACCCACCCCGCGCGTGGCTTACAGCGTGCGCTGGACCTCGATGCGCTCGAAGCACTCGATCTGGTCGCCCGGGCGCACGTCGTTGTAGGCCTTCACCGCGATGCCGCACTCGGTGCCGTTGCGCACTTCCTCGACGTTCTCCTTGAAGCGGCGCAACGATTCCAGCTCGCCTTCGAAGACCACCGTGTTGTCGCGCAGCACGCGGATCGGGCGGTTCTTGCGGACCACGCCCTCGATCACGATCGAGCCGGCGACGGCGCCGAACTTGGAGCTGCGGAACACGTCGCGGACCTCGGCGATACCGATGATCTGCTCGCGGATCTCCACGCCCAGGATGCCGGAGGCGACCTGCTTCACCTGGTCGATCACGTCGTAGATGATCGAGAAGTAGCGCAGGTCCAGGCCGCTGTTCTCGATGACCTTGCGCGCCGACGCGTCGGCACGGACGTTGAAGCCGATGATCGTGGCCTTGGCGGTGGCCGCGGCGTTGGCATCGGACTCGGTGATGCCGCCCACGCCCGAGACGATCACGTTGATGCGGATCTGGTCGTTGGACAGCGCGGTGACGGCCTGCCGCAGCGCCTCCACCGAACCCTGCACGTCGGCCTTGATGACCAGGTTGAGCTGCTGCTGCGCCTCGCCCTGGCCCATCTGGGCCATGATGTCCTCCATGCGGTTGCCCGCCTGGGCGACCAGACGCTGCTCGCGGCGCTTGGTCTCGCGCTGCTGCGCCACGTCCTTGGCCAGGCGCTCGTCGGCGACCACGACGAAGTCGTCGCCGGCGTCCGGCACGCCGGACAGGCCGAGCACCTGCACCGGGATCGAAGGCCCGGCGCTGGCGACCTGCGAACCGGTCTCGTCGAACAGCGCACGCACGCGGCCGTACTGCACGCCGCACACCAGGTAGTCGCCCTTCTCCAGCAGGCCCTGCTGGACCAGCACCGTCGCCACCGGGCCGCGGCCCTTGTCCAGCGAGGACTCGATGACCGTGCCGGAGGCGCGGCCTTCGGCCACGGCGCGCAGTTCCAGCAGTTCGGCCTGCAGCGAGACCGCGTCCAGCAACTGGTCCACGCCCTGCCCGGTCTTGGCCGACAGTTCGACCATCTGCGTATCGCCGCCGAAGTCCTCGGCCACGATGTCGTGGGCGAGCAGTTCGTTCTTGATCCGCTCGGGGTCGGCGTCGGACTTGTCGACCTTGTTGATCGCCACGATCAGCGGCACCTTGGCCGCCTTCGCGTGCTGGATCGCCTCGATCGTCTGCGGCATCACGCCGTCGTCGGCCGCGACCACCAGCACCACGATGTCGGTGAGCTTGGCGCCGCGCGCGCGCATCGAGCTGAACGCGGCGTGGCCCGGGGTGTCGAGGAAACTGATGACGCCCTTGGGCGTCTCCACGTGATAGGCACCGATGTGCTGGGTGATGCCGCCCGCTTCGCCGGTGGCGATCTTGGTGCGGCGGATGTAGTCCAGCAACGAGGTCTTGCCGTGGTCGACGTGGCCCATGATGGTGACCACCGGCGGACGCGGCCTGGCCTCGCCCTCGGCACCCTCGACCTGCGCGAGCAGTTCCGATTCGGCGTCGTTGGCCTCGGCCGGGACGGCCTTGTGGCCCAGCTCCTCGACCACCAGCACGGCGGTGTCATGGTCGATGGACTGGGTGATGGTCGCCATGACGCCCATCTTGAACAGCGCCTTGACCACGTCGCCGCCCTTGAGCGCGAGCTTCTGCGCCAGGTCGGCCACCGTGATGGCCTCGCCGATCGCCACCTCGCGCACCACCGGCGCGGTCGGGCGCTCGAAGCCGTGCGGACCCGCGCCGCTGCGCGACTGTTCGACATGGCGGCGGGACTTGGGCTTGTTGCCGCGGGTGTTGCTGCGACGGGCGCGCTCGGAAGCGCTCAGGTGCAGCTGGCCGGCGAAGCGCGCGGTGCTGTCGTCGTCCTCGACGCCGGCAACCATCGCGTGCGAGCCGCGGTTGGCCTTGTGCTTGGGCGGCGTGGCGGCGCGGTCGTCGCGCGCCGGCGCGGCCGGCTTGGGATGGCCGTGGCCATGCACCGGCTTGCGCGCCGCGGCCGTGTCGGTCTCGGGCTTCGCCGCGGCCTGCTCGGCTTCCTTGCGCAGCCGCGCGGCCTCGGCCTCCTGCTGGCGCTTGGCCTCGGCGGCCTCGGCGGCGCGGCGCTGGTCTTCCTCGGCCAGGCGCTGCTGCTCGGACAGGTTGCGCTGGCGCGACTCCTCGAGCTTGCGCAGGATCTCGGCCTGCTCGTCGTTCGCCGGCGCGCCGGGCGGGCGCTTGGCCTCGGCCTCGGCGGCCGTCGGCGCCAGCGTCACCTTCCGGCGCACGACCACATCGACGGTCGAGCGGTTCTTGCCGCCGCCGACGGTGAGTTCCTGCTTGCGGGTGCGGTTGAGCGTGATCTTCTTCGGCGCAACCGTTTCCTCGGCGGGCTTTTCGGCCTTGCCATGGGTGCGGCGCAGGAAGCCGAGCAGCTTGACCTTCTCGGTGCTGGTCACGACCTGGTCGGGGTCCGTGAATGCCATGCCCGCTTCGGACAACTGTTCCAGCAGCTTCTCCACCGGCGTATTGACCAGGGCGGCGAGCTTGCGGATGGTGGTTTGTTGCGACATTCGGTTCCTATGCTCTGTTTGGCGCCCCCTCGCCAGGAGCAAGGGAAACGCGGATTCTAAGCCCTGAGCGGTGCAGGGCGGCGTTCATCGCCGGGTCATTCGCCGCGCTCCAGGCGGGCGATCTCCTCGGCGCGGGCGGCCAGGATCAGCGCCGCGGCCCGCTCGCCATCCAGGCCGTCGATGCCGAACTCCAGGACTTCGTCCGCCGCCAGGTCCGACAGGTCCTCGCTGGTGCGGACACCGTGGGCGGCCAGCGCATGGGCTGTCTCGTCGTCCATGCCCTCCAGCGCCAGCAGGTCCTCGGCCGGGCCGGCCCCGTCCAGGCCCTCTTCCTCGGCCAGGGCGTCGTTGAGCAGGGCGTCGCGGGCGCGGGCGCGCAGTTCCTCGACGATGTCCTCGTCGAAGCCCTCCACCGCCAGCAGCTCGCCGACCGGCACGTAGGCGATTTCCTCGACCGTGCCGAAGCCCTCGGACACCAGGATGCCGGCGATTTCCTCGTCGACTTCCAGCTTTTCCTGGAACAGGGCGCGGGCGGCGGCCTGCTCGGCCTCCGACTTCGCCGTGACCTGGTCCTGGGTCATCACGTTCAGCTGCCAGCCGGTGAGGCGGCTGGCCAGGCGCACGTTCTGGCCGCCCTTGCCGATCGCCTGGGCCAGCTTGTCCTCGGCCACCGCCAGGTCCATCGAATGCTTGTCCTCGTCGACCACGATCGACTGGACCTCGGCCGGCGCCATCGCATTGATCACGAACTGCGCCGGGTTGTCCGACCACAGCACGATGTCCACGCGCTCGCCGTTGAGCTCGTTGCTCACCGCCTGCACGCGCGAACCGCGCATGCCGATGCAGGCGCCGATCGGATCGGTACGGTTGTCGTAGGCGATGACCGCGATCTTGGCGCGGTCGCCCGGATCGCGGGCGCAGGCCTTGATCTCGACCAGGCCCTGACCGACTTCCGGCACCTCGAGCTTGAACAGCTCCATCATGAACTCGGGCGCGGCGCGGCTGATGAACAGCTGCGGGCCGCGCGGCTCGCTGCGCACGTCGAACAGGTAGCCGCGGATGCGGTCGCCGGCGCGCACGATGTCGCGCGGGATCGCCTTGTCCTTGGGGATGAAGGCCTCGGCGTTGCCGCCCAGGTCGACGTAGACGTTGCCGCGCTCCACGCGCTTGACCACGCCCGTCACCAGCTCGCCGATGCGGTCCTTCCACGCGTCCACCACCTGTTGGCGCTCGGCCTCGCGCACGCGCTGCACGATCACCTGCTTGGCGGCCTGCGCGGCGATGCGTCCGAAGTCGACGTTCTCGATCTGCTCTTCGATGTAGTCGCCGACCTCGACGCCCTCGACCTCGTCGACGGCGTCCATCAGGCGGATCTGCCGGTCGGGCGATTCCATCACCACATCATCGGCCACCACTTCCCAGCGGCGGAAGGTCTCGTAGCTGCCGTCCTTCGGGTCGATCGACACGCGGGTCAGCACGTCCTGGTCGAGGTAGCGCTTCTTCGCCGCCGTGGCCAGCGCGGCCTCGATCGCTTCCAGGATCACCGACTCGGGCACGCCCTTCTCGTTGGCGACCGCGTCCACGACCAACAACAGTTCTTTGCTCATCTATATAAGACCTCTGAAAACCGGCTTGATCCTGTCAATACGCCCGGACGCAGGTCCGGTCCCTCGTTCCTCGCCGGCATGCCCCGCCAGCGCGGCGGAAAATCAGTCGCGCCTGGGCCGGGCCGCGCGCCGTGCCGGCGCCTTGCGCGCGGGCTTGCCCGGCCGCGCATCGCCGGTCGGCAGGTCGCGCGCGGGCGCATAGCCCAGCGCGGCCCAGTCCGGCACCAGCCGCGCCTTGTCGATGTTGTCCACCGACACCTCGAACGGCTGGCCGTCCACGTCGAACACGATGGTGCCGCCATCGACCGACACGATGGTCCCGGTCAGGCGGCGGCGCCCTTCCTGCGGCAGCTTCAGGCCCACCTTGGCCCGCTCCCCGGTGAAGCGCGCGAACTGCGCGGCGCCGAACAGGGGACGGTCCACGCCGGGCGAGGACACTTCCAGCGTGTAGTTGCCGGAGATCGGATCCTCGACGTCCAGCTGTGCGGACACCTCGCGGCTGACGGCCTCGCAGTCCTCGATCGCGACGATCCGGGTCTCGACCTCGGCCTCGGGCACATCGATGTACAGTCGCAGCACCGAGCCCCCGGGCGCCGGCAGGTATTCGATACCCAGCAGCTGCAGCCCGAGCGACTCCACCGTGGGCGCGAGCAGCGCGCTGATCTGTGTCGCCTTGTCCGTCACGTCGCGTGGTTACCTTCCCAGATCGCCAAAAACAACAAGGGGCCCATTGGGCCCCTTGTCCTGAATGTCCGGCCGTGGCCGGATTTCGGCATCGAGGCAAGCAGTGACCTCGATGAAGCCCGGTTTCCCGGCACCATCCGCAGGCTTCAGCGCCTGCGGTGGCCCGATGAAACTGGTAGCGGGGGCAGGATTTGAACCTGCGACCTTCGGGTTATGAGCCCGACGAGCTGCCAGACTGCTCCACCCCGCATCAGAAGAGAAATTATGCACGTAACCGGCCTTGGTTGCAACAGCGAGGAGGCATTTGTTGCCTGCCTGCCGGCCCGGTAGACGCTCGATCCGATCGGACAACGCATGTGATCCGATCAAGTTGCAATTCTAACACTGGACGACCCGCCAGGGACGGTCGAACCACCGAAACCTCATGCGAAGGCGCGCTGGCACCACTCCATCATCGGGCTCCAGAACAGGCCCAGGCCCAGCAATGCCAGGGCGTTCACCGAGAACACGACCTGCAACGCCCCCCCACGCACCGTCACCGGCTCGCTCGAGGGCTGGTCGAAGTACATCACCTTGATGACGCGCAGGTAGTAGAAGGCACCGATCACGGCGAAGACGATGCCGACGATCACCAGCCACAGCAGCCCGGCCTCGAGCGCGGCGCGCAGCACTGCGACCTTGGCCCAGAAGCCCAGCAGCACGGGCACGCCAGCCAGCGAGGCCATGATCAGCAGCACCAGCCCGGCCATCCAGGGGTTGCGGGCGTTCAGGCCGCGGAAGTCCTCGATGCGGTCGGCCTCGAAGCCCTTGCGCGCGAGCATGACGATCGCGCCGAATCCCGCCGCCGACATCAGCGCGTAGCTGATCGCGTAGAACATCGCCGCCGCGTAGCCGTCGGCGCCGCCGGCGGCCAGGCCCATGAACAGGAAGCCGACGTGCGAGATGGTGGAGTACGCGAGCATGCGCTTGAGGTTGGGCTGCGCGATGGCGAACAGGTTGCCCACGCCCAGCGAGAGCGCGGCGAGCACCGCCAGCAGCAACTGGGTCTGCCCGTAGGCCGGCCCCAACGCGATCTCCAGCATGCGCCAGCTCATCCCGAACGCGGCGATCTTGGGCGCCGAGCCGATGAACAGGCTGATCGGGGTCGGGGCGCCGTGGTAGGTGTCGGGCAGCCACATGTGGAAGGGCGCGGCGCCGAACTTGAACGCGATTCCGACCAGCACGAACACCGTGCCGGTGAGCAGGAGCGTGCGGTCGCTGCCGCCGATGCCCTGCGCGGCCTCGCGGATTGCGGCCAGGTCGAGCGTGCCGGTGGCGCCATAGACCAGGGTCATGCCGTACAGCAGCAGTCCCGAAGCCAGCGACCCGAGCACGAAGTACTTCATCGCGGCCTCGGACGCGAGCGGACTGTCGCGATCGGTCGCGACCAGCGCATACGAACACAGCGCCAGCAGCTCTAGCCCGACATAGACCATGGTCATGCTGCCGGCGGAAACCAGCAGCATCATGCCGGCCACCGCGAACAGCACCAGCACCGCAACTTCGCCCTTGTACAGCCCGCGCTCGCGCAGGAACGGCCAGATGTAGGCAAGGGCCAACGCGCTCACCAGCAGCAGCGCGAACTTCATCAGGTCCGCGCCCTCGTCGCGCACGAACATGCCCGACAGGGCCGTGCCCTGCCCGCCCACGTCGAACCAGACCAGGGCGGCGGCGACCAGCAGGGTCATGATCGCCAGCGCATGGGTGAGCACGCGACGGCGCTCGTCCAGGAACAGGTCGAGCATCAACAGCGCGAACGCGCCGAAGACCACGACCAGCTCCGGCGCCAGCGGCGCGAGCTCGGCGAAGGAACGTACCGGCGGGGGCGTCATCGTCATCACTTCATGCATTCCTCGGCGACCGCGCGGGTCGCCCTGTCTCCACCCTGGAACCTGTCGGCCGTCTTCATGCGCATGCCCCGGCTCACAGCTTGCTCGCCGCGATGTGGCGCGCCAGTTCGGCGATCGCCGGATCCATCAGTTCGATCAGCGGCCTGGGCCACACGCCGATCAGCACGGTGCCCACGGCGAAGGTGCCCAGCACGATCCATTCGCGCGCGTTGATGTCCTCGAGCGCCGCCACGTGGGCGTTGCCGACCTCGCCGAACATCACCCGCTTGACCAGCCACAGCGAGTAGCCCGCGCCGATGATCAGGGTGAGCGCCGCGGTGAAGGCAATCATCGGATGCTGCTGGAAGCTGGCGAGCACGATCATGAACTCGCCGACGAAGCCGGACGTGCCCGGCAGGCCGGAGTTCGCCATCGCGAACAGCACCATGAAGAAGGTGAACCAGGGCATCACGTTGGCCACGCCGCCGTAGTCGCGGATCATGCGCGTGTGCATGCGGTCGTAGAGCACGCCGACGCAGGAGAACATCGCGCCGGAGATGAAACCGTGCGAGATCATCTGGACCATCGCGCCCTGCAGGCCCAGCCGCGCCGCATCCTCGCCGCCGGTGACGTCGCGCATCAGCGCGAAGGAAATGAAGATGCCCAGCGTCACGAAGCCCATGTGCGAGACAGACGAGTACGCGATCAGCTTCTTCATGTCCTCCTGGACCAGCGCCACCAGGCCGACGTAGACCACCGCGATCAGCGAGAGCGCGATCACCAGCCACGCCCATTCGGCGCCGGCATCCGGGGTGATCGGCAGGCTGAAGCGCAGGAAGCCGTAGCCGCCGATCTTGAGCATGATCGCGGCGAGGATCACCGAGCCGCCGGTCGGCGCCTCGACGTGCGCGTCGGGCAGCCAGGTGTGCACGGGGAACATCGGCACCTTCACCGCGAATGCCGCGAGGAAGGCGAAGAACAGCCACATCTGCTCCTTGCCCGACAGCGGCAGCGCGTACAGGTCCGGCAGCTGCCAGCTGCCCGCCTTCAGGTACAGGTAGATCAGGCCGACCAGCATGAAGATCGAGCCGAGGAACGTGTAGAGGAAGAACTTGATCGACGCGTACACGCGGCGAGGCCCGCCCCAGACGCCGATGATGATGAACATCGGGATCAGCATCGCCTCGAAGAACACGTAGAACAGCAGCGCGTCCACCGCCGCGAACACGCCGATCATCAGGCCTTCGAGGATCAGCAGCGCGCCGTAGTACTGGCTCACGCGCCGGTCGATCGAGGTCCATGCGCCGACCAGCACCAGGGCGGTGGTCAGGGCGGTGAGGATGATCAGGGCGATCGAGATGCCGTCCACGCCCAGGTGGTACTGGATGTCGTAGGCCGGGATCCATTCGCGGCGCTCGAGGAACTGCAGGCCGGTGGCGGCGTAGTCGAAGCCGGTGAACAGCGGAATGCTGAGCGCGAACACGACCAGCGCGATCGCGAGCGCAACCCAGCGCGCAGCCGCGGCGCGCTTGTCGCCGAGCGCGAGCACGGCGGCACCGCCGAAGATCGGCAGCCAGATCAGGAGACTGAGGAGAGGCCAGTTCTGCACGGGGTCAAGTCCAATGGCGGATCAGTACGGCGAGGAGCACGATCAGGCCGACGATCATCGCGAACGCGTAGTGGTAGAGGTATCCGGTCTGCATGCGGCGCACCAGCGCCGCGGCGAGTCCGACGATGCGGGCGGTGCCGTTGACGAACACGCCATCGATCAGCTTGCTGTCGACCTCGCGCGAGCCGCGGCCCAGCAGCAGGCCGCCGCCGGCGAAGCCCTTGATCCACAGGTCGTCCATGCCGTACTTGTTCTGGAGCACCCGGATCGGACCTCGCAGCGCGTGCGCCACCCTGGGGGCCAGCCCCGGCCGCCACACGTACATCAGCGTCGCCAGCAGGAAGCCGGCCAGGCTCAGCCAGAAGGCCGGCGCCACCAGGCCATGCAACGCGAACGCGACCGGGCCGTGCCAGAGGGTCTGCTTGAGCTGCGCCATCACATCGTGTGCGGCGAGCACCTCGATGGCGCCAGCGAAGAACGGCGTCGTCTCCTCGTGGCCGCTCCAGTCCGTGCCGAACAGCATCGGCCCGGCGGTGAAGAAGCCGATCAGCACCGAGGGGATCGCCAGCAGTACCAGAGGCACGGTCACCACCCACGGCGACTCGTGCGGCTCGTGCACGCCATGGTGGCCGTCGTCGGCATGGTGGCCGTGGGCGTCGAGCTTCGACGGCTCGTGACGCGTTTCCTGCCCCAGCGGGCCATGCTTGGCCTCGGGATGGGACTGGGGCACTTGGCGGAACCGTTCCGGCCCGAAGTAAGTGAGGTACAGCAGGCGGAAGCTGTAGAACGAGGTCACGAAGGCGCCCAGCAACACCGCCCAGTAACCATAGGTGCCGACCCAGCCGCGGTCCGCGCCGGCCTTCGCCGCCTCGATGATGATGTCCTTGGAATAGAAGCCGCTGAAGAACGGCGTCGCCACCAGCGCCAGGGTGCCGACCACCGTGGTCCAGAAGGTGATCGGCATGTACTTGCGCAGCCCGCCCATCCGGCGCATGTCCTGCTCGTGGTGCATGCCGATGATCACGCTGCCGGCCGCCAGGAACAGCAGGGCCTTGAAGAACGCATGCGTCATCAGGTGGTACACGGCCGCCGAGTAGGCCGACACGCCCAGCGCGACCGTCATGTAGCCCAGCTGCGAAAGCGTGGAGTAGGCGACCACGCGCTTGATGTCGTTCTGCACCATGCCGATCAGGCCGGTGAAGAAGGCGGTGGTGGCGCCGATGAACAGCACGAAGTCCAGCGCCGTCGGGCTCATCTCGAACAGCGGCGACATGCGCGCCACCATGAAGATGCCAGCGGTCACCATGGTGGCCGCGTGGATCAGCGCCGAGATCGGGGTCGGGCCTTCCATCGAGTCGGGCAGCCACACGTGCAGCGGCACCTGGGCCGACTTGCCCATCGCACCGATGAACAGGCAGATGCAGATCACGGTCGCGACCGACCAGTCGGCGTTGCCGATGATCTGGATGGTGGTGCCGTCAAGCACTTCGGTGGCACGCGCGAACACGGTGGCGTAGTCGAGGCTGCCGAAGTACCACATGACCGCGGCGATGCCGAGCAGGAAGCCGAAGTCGCCCACGCGGTTGACCAGGAAGGCCTTGAGGTTGGCGAACACCGCCGTCGGGCGGTTGAACCAGAAGCCGATCAGCAGGTAAGACACCAGGCCCACCGCTTCCCAGCCGAAGAACAGCTGCAGGAAGTTGTTGCTCATCACCAGCATGAGCATCGAGAAGGTGAACAGCGAGATGTAGCTGAAGAAGCGCTGGTAGCCCGGGTCGTCGGCCATGTAGCCGATGGTGTAGATGTGCACCAGCAGCGAGACGAAGGTCACCACCACCATCATCATCGCGGTCAGGTTGTCGACCAGGAAGCCGACGTGCGCGGAGTAGCCGCCCACCTCGAAGAAGGTGTAGATGTTCTGGTTGAACGGCGCCGCGCCCTGCCCCACCAGCTGCCACAGCACGTAGCCCGAGAACGCGCAGCTGATCGCGACCCCGAGGATGGTGGCCGTCTGCGCACCGACGCGGCCGACCTGGCGGCCGAAGAAGCCGGCCACGATCGCGCCCAGCAGTGGTGCCAGCACGATGATCAGCAGGTGGGTTGTCGAAATCGCCATGTCTTGTCCATTACCCGAGTCGTACCACTGTCGCCGTCCGAGGCGCGATCCTGGCCCGCGGGCCTGCGCGGCCATCCGGGCCGGCATTCGAAGCAGGCGGACCGAAGGCCCGCATCGCTGCCCCTTACCCCTTGAGCGTGTCGATCTCCGCCACGTTGATCGTGCGGCGGTTGCGGAACAGCGTGACCAGGATCGCCAGGCCGATCGCGGCCTCCGCGGCGGCCACGGTCAGGATGAAGAACACGAAGATCTGCCCAGCCTCGTCGCCGAACTGGCGCGAGAAGGCGATGAAGTTGATGTTGACCGCGAGCAGCATCAGCTCGATCGACATCAACAGGATGATCACGTTCTTGCGATTGAGGAAGATGCCCGCGACGCTGATGCAGAACAGCACCGCGCCCAGCGCGAGATAGTGGCCCAGTGCCAGGCCCTGCCCGAAGAACTCCATCACTTGGCCTCCCCTTCGCCGCCGGCCGCGTCGGCCGGCGCATCCTCGCCCGCACGCCGCACCGCCGGCATGCTGACCATGCGCAGGCGGTCGACGGCGCGCGTGCGCGTCTGCTCGCCGGGATTCTGGTGCTTGGCGCCCGGGCGGCGACGCAGCGTCAGCGTCACCGCGGCCACGACCGCGACGGTCAGGATCAGCGCGGCGACCTCGAACGGCAGCAGGAAGTCGGTGAACAGCCGCCGGGCGAGCCAGCTGACGTTGCTCGCGCCGACGGCGTCGACCTCGTCCACGCCGAACGGGGCAAGGCGCGACTTGATGCCGATCAGGGTCAGGATCTCGACCAGCATCACCACCGCCACCAGCAGTCCAACCGGCAGGTAGCGCACGTAACCCTCGCGCAACGGCACCACGTCCACGTCGAGCATCATCACCACGAACAGGAACAGCACCATCACCGCGCCGACGTAGACCAGGATCAGCGCCACGCCGAGGAACTCGGCGCCGGCGAGGATCCAGGTGCAGGCCACGGTGAAGAAGGTCAGCACCAGGAACAGCGCGGCATGCACCGGGTTGCGGACGCTGATCACCGCGCCGGCCGAGGCGACGGCCACGGCAGCGAAGGCGAGGAAGGCGAGCAATGCGAAATCCATGGTCGGTCGCTTATCGGAAGGCGGCGTCGGCGGCGCGGCGCTCTGCGATCTCGGCTTCGAGCCGGTCGCCGAGTGCCAGCAGCTGCGGCTTGGTGACGATGTTCTCGCCGCGGTTCTCGAAGTGGTATTCGTGCACGTGGGTCTCGACGATCGAGTCGACCGGGCACGACTCCTCGCAGAAGCCGCAGAAGATGCACTTGAACAGGTCGATGTCGTAGCGCGTCGTGCGGCGCGTGCCATCGTCCTCGCGCGGCGCCGAGTCGATGGTGATCGCCAGCGCCGGGCACACCGCCTCGCACAGCTTGCAGGCGATGCAGCGCTCCTCGCCGTTGGGATAGCGGCGAAGGGCGTGCAAGCCACGGAAGCGCGGCGACTGCGGCGTCTTCTCCATCGGGTACATCAGCGTGTACTTGGGACGGAACAGGTACTTCAGCGTCAGCCACATGCCGCCGAGCAGCTCGAGCAGCAGCAGGCTCCGGAACCAGGAAACGAACTTGTCCATCAGACGCCCGCCTCGAACACGCCGAAATACGCCATCAACGCCACCACCACGATCCAGCCGATGCTCAGCGGGATGAAGACCTTCCAGCCCAGCCGCATGATCTGGTCATAGCGGTAGCGCGGGAACGAGGCGCGGAACCAGATGAAGCAGCTGGCGAAGAAGAACACCTTGGCGAACAGCCACCACCAGCCGCTGCCCAGGACCGTGGACAGCACCGGGACGTCCGGGATCCAGGCCGCCGGGATCGGCGACAGCCAGCCGCCCAGGAAGAAGATCGGGGTCAGGAAGCTGACCAGGATCATGTTCGCGTACTCGGCCAGGAAGAACAGCGCGAACGCCGAGCCCGAATACTCGACCATGTGGCCGGCGACGATCTCCGACTCGCCCTCCACCACGTCGAAGGGCGCGCGGTTGGTCTCGGCCACGCCGGAAACGAAGTAGATGACGAACAGCGGCAGCATCGGCAGCCAGAACCATTCGAACAGGCCCGCATCGCCCGACTGCGCCATCACGATCTGCGACAGGTTGAGGCTGCCCGCGCCGACCATCACGCCGACCAGGGCGAAGCCCATCGCGATCTCGTAGCTGACCACCTGCGCGGCCGAACGCATCGCGCCGAGGAAGGCGTACTTCGAGTTCGACGCCCAGCCGGCCAGGATGATGCCGTACACGCCCATCGAGGTCATCGCCAGCAGGTACAGCAGGCCCGCATTGGCATTGGACAGCACCAGCTGCGCGTCGAACGGCACCACCGCCCAGGCGGCGAACGCGGGCGCCAGCGTGATCAGCGGCGCCAGCACGTACAGCGCACGGTGCGCGTTGGTGGGCTGGATGACTTCCTTGAACAGCAGCTTGAACACGTCGGCGAAAGCCTGCAGCACGCCCCAGCCCACGTACATCGGACCATGACGGGCATGCATCCAGCCGATCAGCTTGCGTTCCCAGACCACATAGAAGGCCACCGTGACGATCACCGGGACGGCGATGAGCAGCACCTTCAGCACGATCCACACGATCACGCCGATCGCCCCCAGCGAGAGCAGCCAGTCGTGCAGCGGCGCGGTCCAGCCGGACAGCAGGCTCGCGGTATTGGTCGCGCTCATGCGGCCTCCACCGTGACATTGCCCGCACCCAGCGCGGCGGTGGCGCCATATCCCGACTCGACCCAGGCACAGCCGCGGGCGACCTGGTCGCTGACATTGACCTGCAAGGTGGCGGTGCCGGCGGCGTTGCGGACCTTCGCCATCGCACCGGTCGCAAGTCCGGCGGCGCCGGCGTCGTCGGGGTGCAGGCTCAGGCGCGGACCCACCGTCAGCGGGTGCGCCTGCAGCGCCTGGGCGCGACGCGTCAGCCCGTCCACGCGATAGATCGCCGGCGAAACGGCGAGCTCGAGGCCCTCGCGCGCCACGCTGGCGGGCGCGGGGCCGCGAGCCGCCTGCGGCGCGGAGGCCACGAGGCCTTCGCGCAGGCCGGCCAGGTCGGTGAAGCCGAAACCGGGCAGCTCCAGCGCGCCGCCCAGGGCGCGCAGCACCTTCCAGCCCTGGCGCGCCTCGCCGGGCAGCTTGCCGGCGGCCACGGCGCGCTGGTCGATGCCTTCGAGGTTGGTCAGCGTCGCGTCGCTCTCGAACAGCGTCGCGATCGGCAGGATCACGTCGGCGACGGTCCGCGTCGACCGGCAGGCGAAATGGCTGAAGGCCACGACCTGCGCGCCCGCCAGCGCCTGCATCGCCGCAGCCTGGTCCGCGAAGTCCAGGCCCGGCTCGATGCCGTAGACCAGGTACGCGCCGCGCGGCTGCGCCAGCATGGCGGCCGCGTCGCGCGCGGACGGCAGCACGCCGTGGCGCGCCAGGCCGAGCGCGTTGGCACCCTGCGGAATACGGCACAGCGCCGCCCCGGCCGCCTGGGCGAATGCGGACGCCGCGTTGCGGATCGCCGCGGCGTGGGGGCCGTTCTCGGCCACGGCGCCCACGATCACCGCGATGCTGCCCGCGCCACGCACGGCCTCGGCCAGTTCGGCCGACGCCAGCGCGCCGGCGAGCTTCGAGGGTGCGACTATCGCCTTGGAGGCGATGTCGAACGCGAACTCGAAGTCGACCGGACTGACCACGTGCACCTTCGCCCCGCGCCGCCAGGCCTTGCGCACGCGCTGGTGCAGCAGCGGCACTTCGTGGCGCAGGTTGGAGCCGACGATGACGATCGCGTCGGCCTGGTCGATGTCGGCCACGGCCATCGCGAAGGGCTCGGCGACGGCGCCGTCCGACAGGTCGCGCTGGCCGATGCGATGATCGATGTTGCCGGTGCCCAGGCCGTCGGCCAGGCGCGCCAGCAGCGCGCCTTCCTCGTTGGAGGTGGCCGGATGCACCAGCACGCCGAGGTTGTCGGCGCCGTTCTCGCGCAGGATCTGCGCGGCCCTGGCGAGCGCCTCGTCCCAGCTGGCCTCGCGCCAGTCGCCGTCGTCCCCATTGCGCGCGACGCGGACCAGCGGCTTGACCGCGCGGTCCTCGGCATACAGGCCCTGGTGCGAATAGCGGTCGCGGTCGGACAGCCAGCACTCGTTGACCGCCTCGTTGTCGCGCGGGACCGCGCGCATCACGTCGCCGCGGCGCGCATGCAGGAACAGGTTGCTGCCCAGCGCGTCGTGCCAGCCCAGCGACTCGCGCGCGATCAGCTCCCAGGGGCGCGCGCGGAAACGGAACACCTTGTTGGTCAGCGCGCCGACCGGGCACACGTCGATGACGTTGCCCGACAGTTCGGTAGTCAGCGGCTTGCCGTCGTAGGTGCCGATCTGCAGGTTCTCGCCGCGCTGCATGCCGCCCAGCTCGTAGGTGCCCGCGATCTCGGCGGTCACGCGGATGCACCGCGTGCACTGGATGCAGCGGGTCATGTCGCTGGCCACCAGCGGGCCGAAGTCCTCGTCGGCCACCACGCGCTTGCGCTCGACGAAGCGGCTGACCGAACGCCCGTAGCCCAGCGACAGGTCCTGCAGCTCGCACTCGCCGCCCTGGTCGCAGATCGGGCAGTCGAGCGGATGGTTGATCAGCAGGAACTCCATCACGTTGCGCTGGGCCTTGAGCGCCTTCTCGTTGCGCGTGAAGACCTTCAGGCCGTCCATGACGGGGGTCGCGCAGGCCGGCGACGGCTTGGGCGCCGAGCGCCCGCCGACCTCGGTATCGACCAGGCACATGCGGCAGTTGGCCGCGATCGACAGCTTGTCGTGATAGCAGAAACGCGGGATCGGGATGCCGGCCTTGTCGGCGGCCTGGATGATCATCGAGCCCTTGGGCGCGGCGAGCTCGACACCGTCGATGAAGACGGTGACATGGTCGGGCGGCAGGTTCGGATTGACGGGCTGGGCGCTCACGCGGCCACCTTCTCTGCCTTGACCAGCGTCCCGGCAAGCTCGTCGTCGACGTGGAAACGCTTGTTCACGATGGCGTATTCGAATTCATGCAGGTAGTGGCGCAGGAAGCCCTGCACCGGCCAGGCCGCCGCTTCGCCGAAGGCGCAGATGGTGTGGCCCTCGATCTGCCCCGCGGCATTGCGCAGCATGTGCAGGTCTTCGAGCGTGGCCTCCATGTTCGCGATGCGGGTGAGCATGCGGTACATCCAGCCGGTGCCTTCGCGGCAGGGCGTGCACTGGCCGCAGCTTTCCTTGAAGTAGAAGCGCGCGATGCGCTGGCAGGCGCGCACCATGCAGGTGGTGTGGTCCATGACGATGACCGCGCCCGAGCCCAGGCCCGAACCGGCCTTCTGCAGCGCGTCGTAGTCCATGGTCAGGCCCATCATCACCTCGCCCGGAAGCACCGGCATCGAGGATCCGCCCGGAATCACCGCCTTGATCCGGTTGCCGTTGCGGATGCCGCCGGCCATCTCGAGCAGGTCGGCGAACGACGTGCCCAGGCGGATCTCGTAGTTGCCGGGCCGCGCGACATGGCCCGACACCGAGAAGATCTTGCAGCCGCCGTTGTTGGGCTTGCCCAGGTTGAGGAACCATTCGGCGCCATTGCGCACGATCGCCGGCACCGAGGCGTAGGTCTCGGTGTTGTTGATCGTGGTCGGCTTGCCGTACAGGCCGAAGTTGGCCGGGAACGGCGGCTTGAACCGCGGCTGGCCCTTCTTGCCTTCAAGCGACTCCATCAGCGCGGTTTCTTCGCCGCAGATGTAGGCGCCCGCGCCGAGCGCATTGTGGATGTCGATGTCGATGCCCGAGCCGAGGATGTCCTTGCCCAGCCAGCCGTTGGCATAGGCCTCGCGGGTGGCTTCCTCGAGGTGTTCGAAGGGCTCGTGGTGGAACTCGCCGCGCAGGTAGTTGTACGCAACGGTCGAACCGGTGGCGTAGCACGCGATCGCCATGCCCTCGATCACGGCGTGCGGGTTGTAGCGCAGGATGTCGCGGTCCTTGGCCGTGCCGGGCTCGGATTCGTCGGAGTTGCAGAGGATGTACTTCTGCATCTCGCCCTTGGGCATGAAGCTCCACTTCAGGCCGGTAGGGAAGCCTGCGCCGCCGCGGCCGCGCAGGCCGGACTGCTTGACCATCTCGATGATGTCGGTCGGCGGGATCTTCTCGGTGAGGATCCTGCGCAGTGCCTGGTAGCCACCGGTCTTGAGGTAGTTCTCGTACGACCACGGCTTGTCGAAGTGCAGCGTGGTGTAGACGGCCTGGTGCTCCTTCGGCGCGGGACCGACGGGACCGTAACCTTCCGAATAGTGCGAATGACCCGCCATCACTTCAGCCCGTCCAGCAGTTCGTCCACCTTCTCGGTGGTGAGCTTCTCGTGGTAATGCCCGTTGATCACCACCACCGGCGCGCCGCAGCACGCGGCCACGCACTCTTCCTCGCGCTTGAGGTAGACGCGGCCGTCGTCGGTCGATTCGCCGAGCTTGCAGCCCAGCTTCTTCTCGGCGTGCTCGACCAGCTGCTCGGCGCCGTTGAGCCAGCAGCTGATGTTGGTGCAGAAGGCGACGTTGTTGCGGCCGACCTTCTGCGTCTCGAACATCGTGTAGAACGTCGCGACCTCGTAGGCCCACACCGGCGGCAGCTCGAGGTACTTGGCCACGGCCGCGATCAGCTCGTCGGTCAGGTAGCCCTGGTTCTGCTCCTGCGCGGCGTGCAGGCCCTGCAGCACGGCCGAGCGCTTGCGGTCCGGCGGAAACTTCGTCAGCCAGTGGTCGATGTGGGCGCGGGTCGCGTCGCTCAGCACGACCATGGGGTCGACGTTGCGCGCGTTCTCGAAATTGCCTGTCGCTTTCATCGCCTGCCTTACCTGTCGATTTCGCCGAACACGATGTCGTAGGTGCCGATCATCGCCACCACGTCCGACAGCATGTGCCCCTTCACAACCTCGTCCATCGACGACAGGTGCGCGAAGCCCGGCGCACGCACGTGCAGGCGGAAGGGCTTGTTGGCGCCGTCGCTGACCAGGTAGCAGCCGAGTTCGCCCTTGGGCGCCTCGATCGCGGTGTAGGTCTGGCCGGCGGGCACGCTGTAGCCCTCGGAGTAGAACTTGAAGTGGTGGATCAGCGCTTCCATGTCGCCCTTCATCTCCTCGCGGGAGGGAGGCGCGACCTTGTAGTTGTCGATCATCACCGGGCCGGGATTGGCGCGCAGCCACCGCACGCACTGCTCGATGATGCGTGTGGACTGGCGCATTTCGGCCACGCGCACGAGGTAGCGGTCGTAGCAGTCGCCATTGACGCCCACCGGGATGTCGAAGTCGACTTCCGCGTACTTCGCGTACGGCTGCTTCTTGCGCAGGTCCCAGGCCACGCCCGAACCGCGCAGCATCGGGCCGGTCATGCCCCATGCGAGCGCCTTCTCCGGCGGGATCACGCCGATGCCGACGGTACGCTGCTTCCAGATGCGGTTGTCGGTGAGCAGGGTCTCGTACTCGTCGACGCGCGTCGGGAAGTCCTTCGCGAATGCTTCCAGGTAATCGAGCATCGAGCCTTCGCGCCACTCGTTGAAGCGCTTGAGCTTGCCGCCCTTGCGCCACGGCGACTCGCGGTAGCGCGGCATGTGGTCGGGCAGGTCGCGGTACACGCCGCCGGGCCGGTAGTAGGCCGCGTGCATGCGCGCGCCCGACACCGCCTCGTACACGTCCATCAGCTCCTCGCGCTCGCGGAACGAGTAGAGGAAGACCGCCATCGCGCCGAGGTCGAGCGCGTTGGAACCGATCCACATCAGATGGTTGAGGATCCGGGTGATCTCGTCGAACATCGTGCGGATGTACTGGGCGCGCACGGGCGCCTCGATCCCCATCAGGGTTTCGATCGCGCGCACGTACACGTGCTCGTTGCACATCATCGACACGTAGTCGAGCCGGTCCATGTAGGGCACGGACTGGTTGAACGGCTTGGATTCGGCCAGCTTCTCGGTACCGCGATGCAGCAGCCCGATGTGCGGGTCGGCGCGCTGCACCACCTCGCCGTCCATCTCCAGGATCAGGCGCAACACGCCGTGCGCGGCCGGATGCTGCGGACCGAAGTTGAGCGTGTAGTTGCGGATCTCCTGCAGGCGCTCGGCGCCGCTGCTCGCGAAGCCCTCGCTGGCCACGTGCGGGGTATGCGGGATCACACTCACTTCGACACCTCCGCCCTGCCCGCCGCTTCGCGGCGCGCGCGCTGCTCGTCCACCGCGGTCTGGTAACGCGCGTCGTCGCGGATCACCCGCGGCACGTTCACGCGCGGCTCCACCGACGTCACCGGCTCGTACACCACGCGCTTCTTCTCCGCGTCATAGCGCACCTCGACGTTGCCGATCAGCGGGAAATCCTTGCGGAACGGGTGGCCGACGAAACCGTAGTCGGTGAGGATCCGGCGCAGGTCCGGGTGACCCTGGAACACGATGCCGAACAGGTCGAAGGCCTCGCGCTCGAACCAGTTGGCCACGGGCCACAGCCCGGTGAGCGAGGACACCATCGGCAGGTCGTCGCTGGGCGCATAGCACACCACGCGCACGCGCAGGTTGTGCTGCACCGACAGCAGTTGGGCGACGGCGGCGAAACGCCGCTGCGGCACCGGGATGGCGCCGACGCCGTCCGGCTCGGCGACCTGCTGCGATGGCGCTTCGCCGAAGCCGAAACGGCCCGGGCCACGCCCTTCCACGCCGCGGCTGAAGCCTTCGGAGGACACTTCGGTGTCCCACTCGTCGCTGCCGTAGCCCAGGTAGTCCATCCCGCACACGTCGACCAGCGACTCGAAGCCGAACTCGTCGCGCAGGACGGCGCAGGCCTCCAGCCAGTCGCCGGCGGTGACCATCCCGACCTCGCCGCGCGGCATGGCCACGCTGACGTCGGCATCGGGGAAACGCGCGCGCAGGCGCGCGGCGAAGGCCGCTGCGGTCTCCGGGGTGGATTCAGCCATGACGCATCCCCGTCTTCTCGTCGCCGAAGTTGGTGGCGCGGCGGATCTTCTTCTGCAACTGCAGGATGCCGTACACCAGCGCCTCGGCGGTGGGCGGGCAGCCGGGGACGTAGATGTCGACCGGCACCACGCGGTCGCAACCGCGCACCACGGCATAGGAATAGTGGTAGTAGCCACCGCCGTTGGCACAGCTGCCCATCGAGATCACCCACTTGGGGTTGGGCATCTGGTCGTAGACCTTGCGCAGCGCCGGCGCCATCTTGTTGACCAGGGTGCCGGCCACGATCATCACGTCCGACTGCCGCGGCGAGGGACGGAACACCACGCCGTAGCGGTCCAGGTCCAGGCGCGCGGCGCCGGCATGCATCATCTCGACCGCGCAACAGGCCAGGCCGAAGGTCATCGGCCACATCGAGCCGGTGCGCGCCCAGTTCAGCAGCACGTCGGAACTGGTGGTGACGAAGCCGCGCTCGAGCAGCGGATTGTTGTCGGCGGAGCCGCCGAGCAGGGTTTCGGGGCGCAGGATATCGTCGACGCGACCGTCGGGCAGCGGGTTGCTGGCCGCATCCGCCAGGCCGCGAATGGCTTGGATCACTCCCATTCGAGCGCTCCCTTCTTCCACACGTAGATGAACCCGAGCAGCAACATGCCCACGAAGATGCCCATCTCGATCAGGCCCAGGGGGCCCAGCTCGCGGAACACCGTCGCCCAGGGCACGATGAAGATGATTTCCAGGTCGAAAATGATGAACTGGATGGCGATGAGGTAGTAGCGCACATCGAACTGCATGTGCGAATCCTCGAACGCGCTGAAGCCGCACTCGTAGGGCGAGAGCTTCTCGGGCGAAGGCTGCTTCGGCCCCAACAGGTTGCCGATGATCAGCAGCGCTACGCCGACACCCGTGGCAACGATCAGGAACAGCAGGGTCGGCAGGTATTCGGCCAGCACTCGTTGTTCTCTCGGCTACTTGCCGCCTGGATGGCGGCCGTCGCTCGGCGCGCGTGGACGCGCGCGCGACATCGGTAAATATGGTGCCCAAGGGGGGACTCGAACCCCCACGACCTAAGCCGCTACCACCTCAAGGTAGTGCGTCTACCAATTCCGCCACCTGGGCAAATCCGTCACCGCGTGCAAGCTCTTCCGGCAACGCGGCAATTGTAAGCTTTATTGCTCGGTTTGAGCAGCCGGTTCAGCCTCATTCCCGACATCCTGCTGCTCGGGAGCGACCGGCACCGCGTCCGCGGGCTCCTGCGCCGGTGCGGCAGGGACCGCCGAGGGCGGCGACTGCGGCGCACCCGGCACGGCGCCGGGGGACACCGGGGCCGCCGGCACCTGCGACATCACGCCCAGGTCGGTGTTGGCCTGCGGCGCGGTGGCGCGGTGCGTGGCGTACCACGCCATGAACAGCGTGATCGAGAAGAAGGCGATCGCCAGCCACTTGGTGGCCTTGGTCAGGAAGCTGGCCGAGCCCCGCGCGCCGAAGACGGTGGCGGATGCGCCGCCGCCGAAGCCGGAACCGGCCGACGCGCCGGCGCCGCGCTGCATGAGGATCAGCGCGATCATCGCGATCGCGACCAGGACGAAGAGGATGTTGAGGATCAACAGCAGCATTGCGGCGTACTCGGATGTCTGGTGGACTGCGATCAGCGGGCCGCGGCGCGGGCGATGGCGAGGAAATCCGTGGCCACCAGCGACGCGCCGCCGATCAGGCCACCATCGATGTCCGCCTGGGCGAACAGTTCGGCGGCGTTGGCCGGCTTCACGCTGCCGCCGTACAGGATGGGCAGCGAATCGGAGATTCTAGCATCCCGCGCCGCCACGTGGCGACGGATCAGGGCGTGCACCTCCTGGGCCTGGGCCGGCGTTGCGGTCTGGCCGGTGCCGATCGCCCAGACCGGCTCGTAGGCCACCACGGCCCCGTGGAAACGCTCCACCCCGGCCCGCTCGAGTACCGGCTCGAGCTGCGCGGCGATCACGTCCGCCGTGCGCCCGGCCTCGCGGTCCTCGAGGGTCTCGCCCAGGCACAGGATCGGCACCAGGCCGGCGCTGGAGGCGGCGAGGAACTTCTTCGCCACCAGGTCGCTGTTCTCGAAATGGTGCAGCCGGCGTTCGGAATGGCCGACCAGCCCGTAGCGCGCGCCCACGTCCAGCAGCATCCGCGCCGACACCTCGCCGGTGTAGGCCCCCTCCTGGTTGTGGCTGACGTCCTGGGCCCCGAAGGAGATGGGATGGCCTTCGAAATCCTCGATCAGGTCGCCCAGGTAGGGCAGTGGCGGCAGCACCACCACGTCAACTCCCGGCACGGGCAGGCCGGCGGCGAGGTCGCCGACCAGGGTGGTGGCGAAGTCGCGGCTGCCGTGCAGCTTCCAGTTTCCGGCAACGATCCTGCGGCGCATGCGCTGATGCCCTGCTCTGTGAAGACGCCAAGGATAGCCGATGCCGGGCTTCTGCCCGGCCGCCGCGCCCACCCGGCACCCGCGCAGGAGGCAGGCAGCCGGGCGCCGGAGGCGCTCGGGGAGCGTCGACCCGCCGGCCGGGATCCGCCGCGCCCGCTCCGCGCACCGAAACACTCCCCTCGTCACCCCTGCCCCGCGTCGGCCGCGCGGTGGCCGTGGCCTCCGGGGCTACTTGAGCTTGATCTCGCGCAAGCGCTGCTCGAGGAAGCCGTGGGCGGTGATCGGCTCGGGATACCGGCTGGGATTGTCGGCGGAGACGCACGAAGGCAGCACGTCGATCAGGAAATCCGGGTTGGGGTGCAGGAAGAACGGCACCGAGTAGCGCGGCTGGCGCGCGGCCTCGCCCGGCGGATTGACCACCCGGTGGATGGTGGAGGGATAGACGTGGTTGGTCAGGCGTTCGAGCATGTCGCCGATGTTGACCACGATGGTGTCGCCTTCGGAGGTGAAGGGAACCCACTCGCCCTGCTTGGAGCGCACTTCCAGTCCCGCGGTCGAAGCGCCCACGAGCAGGGTGATGAAGTTGATGTCGCCATGCGCGCCGGCGCGCACGTTGGGGATGTCGTCGGCGGTGATCGGCGGATAGTGGATCGGGCGCAGGATCGAGTTGCCGAAGTTGGTCTTGTCGCCGAAGAAGTCCTGCGGCAGCCCGATGTGCAGCGCCAGCGCCGAGAGCACGCGCGAACCCAGCGCGTCGAGCGCGTTGTACAGCGCCAGACCGTATTCCCTGAACCCGGGCACCTCCGCGGGCCACACGTTCGGCGGCATCACGTCGCGATACTTCGAGTCGGCGGGCAGTTCGCGGCCGATATGCCAGAACTCCTTGAGGTCGAAATGCTTCGAGCCCTTGGCGGTCTCGATGCCGAACGGCGTATAGCCGCGGGCGCCGCCGCCGCCGGGGACGTGGTAGGCCTTTTTCACGTCTTCCGGCAGCGCGAAGAACGCGCGGAAGGCGGCATAGGCGTCGTCGATCAGCGCCTGCGGGATGCCGTGGTGGCTGATCCCCGCGAAACCCCATTCGCGGTAGGCGGCGCCGAGCTCGGCCACGAACGCGTCGCGGTCGTGGTCGAAACGACGGATGTCGAGGGTGGGAATACGGGCACTCATGGAAAAACTCCGGGTACGACGGCAAGCCGAACCGGCGCCGCCCGGCACGCGGACGGCGTCGGCCCGGTCAATTCGATGCGGCGGCGCGCACCGCCTGGGCGAGGGCTTCGAGGGTGGATTCCATCAGGGCCTCGTCATCGGCCTCCACGGTCACGCGCACCACCGGCTCGGTGCCGGAGGGCCGCAGGAACGCGCGGCCGCGGCCCTCGACCGCCGCCTGGGCGCGCACCAGCGCGGCCTGCACCGCCTCGCTTTCGGTGGGCCTGCTGCCACTGCCGTAGCGCACGTTGATCGTCTTCTGCGGCAGCTTGCGCACGTCGGCCAGCGCCTGCTGCAGCGTGAGACCGCGGCGGCGCAGCACCTCCAGCACCTGCAGCGCACTGATGATGCCGTCGCCGGTGCTGGCGCGGTCCAGGCACAGCAGGTGCCCCGAGGCCTCCCCGCCGAGGATGCCGCCGTGCTCCAGCAGGGCCTGGTGCACGTAACGGTCGCCCACCCTGGTCCGCAGGAAGCCGATACCGGCGCGATCCAGCGCCTGCTCCAGGCCGTAGTTGGTCATCAGGGTACCTACCACCGGGCCGCGCAGCCGCCCGCTCGCATGCCAGTCGGTGGCCAGCAGGTACAGCAGGTTGTCGCCATCGTGGACGGCGCCGTCGCTGTCGACGAACAGCAGGCGGTCGCCGTCGCCGTCGAAGGCGATGCCCAGGTCGGCGCCGGTGGCGCGCACGCGCGCGGCCAGCTGCTCGGGATGCAGCGAGCCGACCCCGTCGTTGATGTTGGTGCCATTGGGCTCGATGCCGATGGCCTCGACCCGGGCGTCGAGCTCGCGCAGCACCAGCGGCGCGATCTGGTAGGTGGCCCCGTTGGCGCAGTCCAGCACCACGTGCACGCCGGTCAGGTTGAACCGCCGCGGCACCGAACTCTTGCAGGCCTCGACATAGCGGCCCACCGCGTCGTGGGTGCGCACCGCCTTGCCCAGGCGTTCGGACGACACGGTGGCGAAGGGGCGGTCCAGCGCCGCCTCGATCGCCAGTTCGGTCGCATCGTCGAGCTTCTCGCCCTCGGCCGAAAAGAACTTGATGCCGTTGTCGTAGTGCGGGTTGTGGGAGGCGGAGATGACGATGCCGCCATCGGCGCGCATCGAGCGCGTCATGTGCGCGACCGCCGGCGTGGGCATCGGCCCCATCAGCTGCACGTTCACCCCGGCCGCGACCAGTCCCGCCTCGAGCGCGGCCTCGAACATGTAGTTGGAGATACGCGTGTCCTTGCCGATCACCACCAGCGGCTTGCGCTGGTCGCCGCGGCCTTCGGCCTCCTCGCGCAGGGCGTGGCCGTAGGCGTTGCCCAGGCGCAGCACGAAGTCGGCCGAGATCGGGCCCTCGCCGACGCGGCCACGGATGCCGTCCGTGCCGAAGTAGCGCCTGCTCACGCCGCCGCCTCGCGCGGCGCGGGCTGGCGGGTCATCATCGCCATCAGCGTGGCGATGCGGTCGCGCAACTGGCGACGGTCGCAGATCTGGTCGATCGCTCCGTGCTCGACCAGGAACTCCGAACGCTGGAAGCCTTCGGGCAAGGTTTCGCGCACGGTCTGCTCGATCACCCGCGGCCCGGCGAAGCCGATCAGCGCATCGGGTTCGGCCATGTTGATATCGCCCAGCATCGCGAACGAGGCCGAGACGCCGCCGGTGGTCGGATGGGTCATCACCGAGATGTAGGGCAGGCCCGCCTCGCGCAGGCGCCCCAGCGCGGCCGAGGTCTTGGCCATCTGCATCAGAGAGAACAGGCTCTCCTGCATGCGCGCACCGCCGCTGGCGGAGAAGCACACGAAGCCAGATCCGATCTCCAGCGCGCGCTCGGCGCCGAGGGTGAAGCGCTCGCCCACCACCGAACCCATCGAGCCGCCCATGAAGGCGAAATCGAACGCCGCCGCCACCATCGGCATCTGCTTGAGCCGGCCCTCCATCACCACCAGCGCGTCACGCTCGCCGGTCGCCTTCTGCGCGGCCTTGATGCGGTCGGCGTAGCGCTTCTGGTCGCGGAAGCGCAGTACGTCGGTGGGCCCCAGCTCGCCGCCGATCTCGCGCAGCTCGCCGGCGTCCAGGAAGCCGCGCAGCCGCGCGCGGGCGCGGATGGGACGGTGGAAGCTGCACTTGGGGCAGACTTCCAGGTTCTCCTCGAGTTCGGGGCCGTAGAGCACGGCGCCACAGCGGTCGCACTTCTCCCACAGCCCCTCGGGCACGCTGCGCTTGCGCACCACACCGCTCTCGGTGCGGATCTGCGGCGGCATCAGTTTCTTCAACCAGGACATGCTTGGCGTCCGATCCGTGTGCGGCAGCGCCGCGAAGGCGCGCAGTTTAGCGCACGGCCAAACCCGGCATGGATCGCCCGCGGCGGACCGGCCGCCGCGGCTTGCGCCGGCGACGCCGCCCGCCCTCAGTCCAGGGCGGCCCGCAGCGGGGCCAGGAAGGCCATGGCACGGGCGACCGCCTCGTCGCTGCCGGCCGCGCCGGAGATCGCCGAGACCAGGGCGCTGCCGACCACCACGCCGTCGGCGTCCGCCGCCATCGCGGCCGCGCCGGCCGCGTCGCGGATGCCGAATCCCGCCACCACCGGGACCGGGCTGGCGGCACGGATCCGGCGCAGGTGCGCGGCGGCCGCTTCGGTGTCGAGCCGTTCGGAGGCCCCGGTCACGCCGGCGAAGCTGACGTAGTACAGGTAGCCCTGGGCCGCGCCCAGGAGCACCGCCAGGCGCGCGTCCGGGGTGGTCGGCGACGCCAGCAGCACCAGATCGATGCCGCGGGCGCTGAAGGCATCGCGGAAACCGGCCGATTCCTCGGGCGGCAGGTCGACCAGCAGCACGCCGTCCACCCCGGCCTGCCCCGCCTCGCGCGCGAACCGTGCCGCGCCGCGGATCTCGACCGGATTGAGATAGCCCATCAGCACCACCGGAGTGCGGTCGTCGCGCTGGCGGAACTCGCGCACCGCCCCCAGCACCCAGTCCAGGCCCGCGCCCCTGGCCAGCGCCCGCTCGGAGCTGAGCTGGATGGTGGGGCCGTCGGCCATCGGATCGGAGAACGGTACGCCCAGCTCGATCACATCGGCACCGGCCTCCACCAAGGCATGCATGACCGGCACGGTCGCTTCCAGCGAAGGATCGCCGGCGGTGACGAAGGGAATCAAGGCCTTGCGCCCCTGGCCGGCCAGGGCGTCGAAGCGCGTGCGCAGGCGGCCGGACGGGCTCATACCTCCACTCCTTCGCGCGCGGCGATGGTGTGCACGTCCTTGTCGCCACGGCCGGAGAGGTTGCACAGCACCAGCGCGTCCTTCGGCAGCTCGCGCGCCAGCTTGATCGCCTGCGCGATGGCGTGGCTGGATTCGAGCGCCGGCAGGATGCCCTCGCTGCGCGTGAGCGCGTGGAACGCCGCCAGGGCCTCGTCGTCGGTAACGCCGACGTACTCGGCCCGGCCGCTGTCCTTGAGGAAGGCGTGTTCAGGGCCGACGCCGGGGTAGTCCAGGCCGGCGGAGATCGAATGGGTCTCGATGATCTGGCCATCGTCGTCGCAGATCACATAGGTGCGGTTGCCGTGGAGGACACCCACCCGGCCGGCCGACAGGGTCGCGGCGTGGCGGCCCGTGCCGACGCCCTCGCCCGCCGCCTCGGCGCCGACGATGCGCACGCCCGAATCGTTGAGGAAGGCGTGGAACAGGCCGATGGCATTGCTGCCGCCGCCCACGCAGGCGGTGATGGCGTCGGGCAGGCGCCCGTAATCCTCGATCATCTGCGCGCGCGCCTCGCGACCCACCACGGCGTTGAAATCGCGCACCATCCGCGGATAGGGGTCGGGCCCGGCGACGGTGCCGATGATGTAGAAGGTGTCGCGCACGTTGGTCACCCAGTCGCGCATGGCCTCGTTGAGCGCGTCCTTGAGCGTGGCCGAGCCGCTGGTGACCGGCACCACCGTGGCGCCCAGCAGTTTCATGCGGTAGACATTGATCTTCTGGCGCTCGATGTCGGTGGCGCCCATGTACACCACGCATTCCAGTCCCAGGCGCGTGGCCACGGTGGCGCTGGCCACGCCGTGCTGGCCGGCACCGGTCTCGGCGATGATCCGCTTCTTGCCCATGCGGCTGGCGAGCAGCGCCTGGCCGATGGTGTTGTTGATCTTGTGCGCGCCGGTGTGGTTGAGGTCCTCGCGCTTGAGCAGGATCTGGGCGCCACCGACCTCGCGGCTCAGGCGCTCGGCGTGGTAGATCGGGCTGGGCCGGCCGACGTAGTGCTTGAGGTCCTTGTCGTAGGCGGCGATGAAGTCCGGGTCCACGCGCGCGGCGTCATAGGCCGCCGCCAGTTCCTCCAGCGGCCCCATCAGGGTCTCGGCGACGAAACGCCCGCCGTGGCGGCCGAAGTGGCCGGCCGCGTCGGGCCAGGCATGGAAGTCGAAGGATGACGTCGCGCTCATCAACGGTGTCCGCTGTGTCTTTCTGTCAGCTTAGCGCACACATGCCCGCAGGATAATCGATAAGATCTCCTTGTTACCTCAGGAAATCTCACATGTCGACTGCGGACTTGCCTGCCCTCAATGCCTTGCGCGCCTTCGAGGCCGCGGCACGCCTCGGCGGCCTGGCCAAGGCGGCGGCGGAACTGCACGTCACCCACGGTGCGATCAGCCGCCAGGTGCGGTTGCTCGAGCAGGAGCTGGGCGTGGCCCTGTTCCGGCGCGAGGGCCGCAGCCTGCGCCTGACCGAGTCCGGGCAGCGCCTGGCCGAGGCGACGGGCGTGGCCTTCGCCCAGATCCAGGCGGCGGTCCGTGGCCTGCGCCGCAGCGGGGAAGCGGCTGCGCGGGTCGTCGGTTGCCCTGGCAGCCTGCTGGCGCGATGGATGATTCCGCGCCTGGACCGGATGCGGCGCGACCTGCCCGACCTGCAGTTGCATCTGTCGCCGCACGAAGGCGACTTCGCCCCCGCCCTGCCCGGCCTGGATGCGGCCATCCTGGTCGGCGGCCCGCCGTGGCCGCCGCAGTGGCAGGTGCGGGCGCTGGCGCCAGAACGCATCGGCCCGGTTCTCGACCCCCGGCATCCGGCGGCGGCACGGTTGGCGGGCCAGCCGCCGGCCGCGCTGCTTGGCGAGGAACTCCTGCATACCACCTCGCGCCCGCAGGCCTGGCCGCAGTGGGCGCGCCGGCACGGGCTCGACCCGGCCGCGCTGCGTCTGGGCACCGGCTTCGAGCACCTGTACTACCTGCTGGAGGCGGCCGTGGCCGGGCTGGGCGTCGCCATCGCACCGCAGCCGCTGGTGGCAGGCGACCTGGCCAGCGGCAGGCTGGTCGCCCCCTGGGGCTTCGTCGAGACCGGCGAGCACTGGTGCCTGTGCACGCGTCCGGGCCAGGATCCACAGCTCGACCGCCTGGCGGCATGGCTGCGCGGGCAGTTCTCCGACCAGGGCTGAAGCGGCGCACAGGCCTGACTGGCAGGCGGCCGGCCGGCCGCAGGGCAGCGCAGACTGTTACGACGGGAGACGGCGCTGGCGACCGGGAGCCGCCGCCTCCATGGTCCGCAGCAAGCGCCGGCACCGCGTCCCGGACCGTCGGATCGCAGCACCGCCCCCCGCGTCAGGTGCCGGCGGGGCCGCGCCGCGGCGCGTGGTCAGCCGCAGTCGGCGCGCCGCACTTCCTCGACGAAGCGGCGCATGCGGGCGCCATCCTTGGTGCCTGCCGCGGCCCCGGCGGCCTCCACGCCGCTGGCCACGTCCACGCCCCAGGGGCGGGTGGACGCCACGGCGGCGTGCACGTTGTCCGGGGTAAGGCCACCGGCCACCAGGTAGGGCTTGGTGAGGCCCTCGGGCACCCGTGTCCAGTCGAAGGCGC
>Ga0233380_1000071_pt1 | contig 61075 bp, 57 predicted proteins | sample ElkDunMinimDraft_9_FD_191541 | JGI IMG/M metagenome (GOLD analysis project Ga0233380, IMG submission 191541) | Fecal eukaryotic communites from dung pellets of Tule Elk in California, USA - Elk Dung F36 | ecosystem: Host-associated > Mammals > Digestive system > Large intestine > Fecal | place... | reverse complement strand
GCGCAGACTTCACCTTCGGCAAAGGGCGCGGCGGCAATCCCGCCGTGCTGGCCTCGCACGGCGCGCAGTTCGGCATTTCCGTACGCAGCGTGGGCGCGGTCCACGACGCGGAAGGGCCAATCTCATTCAGCCGTATCCGCGCCGCACTGAAAGACGGCGACTGCACCACCGCAGCACAGCTGATGACACGGCCGTTCGCCATTCGGGGCCAGGTGCAGCATGGCGACAAGCGGGGCCGAACCATCGGCTTCCCCACCGCGAACCTTGATCTCGGTACCTATCTGCGCCCGCGCTATGGGATCTACGCGGTGACAGGGCTACTGCCCGGTGGCCGCCTTTTGCTGGGCGCCGCCAATATGGGTATCCGGCCGACCTTCGATCCGCCTGTAGAATTGCTGGAACCCTATTTCTTCGATTTTTCCGGCGATCTTTACGGTCAGGAAATCGAAGTGGAATTCCACCATTTCCTGCGGCCCGAGGCGAAGTTTTCCAGCCTTGAGGAACTGACCGCCCAGATGAAGCTTGATTGCGATGAGGCAAGGCACCTGCTGACCGCCTCTCTGTAGGCGCAGCCGCGCCAACGAAGGAAGGGTCCCGCGGTCGATGCATGCCACGCGAAGCTTTCCACGCCAGCGACTTTCCTCTAACGGCGACGGGGCATGAACCACCAGCGCGACTATCGAAACACCGTCTTCCTGCCGAAGACCGATTTCCCCATGAAGGCCGGCCTTCCGCAGAAGGAGCCGGGCATTCTGGCGCGCTGGCAAGAGGAAGACCTCTACCGCCGCCTGCGCGATGCGCGTGCCGGGCGGGAAAAGTTCATTCTCCACGACGGCCCGCCGTATGCCAACGGCGACATGCACATTGGCCATGCGCTGAACCATATCCTGAAAGACATGGTGTTGCGCACGCAAAGCCTGCTGGGCAAGGACGCACCCTATGTACCCGGTTGGGACTGCCACGGCCTGCCCATCGAATGGAAAGTGGAAGAGCAGTACCGCAAGAAAAAGCTCAACAAGGACGATGTCGATCCGGTAGAGTTTCGCGCCGAATGCCGCGCCTATGCGCAGAACTGGGTGGATATTCAGCGTGCTCAGCTGAAGCGCCTCGGCATTAATGGCGACTGGGACAATCCGTATCTGACGATGGACTTCGCCGCCGAGGCGACGATCGTCAGTGAACTTCTGAAATTCGCCGAGACCGGCCAGCTCTATCGCGGTGCAAAACCGGTAATGTGGTCGCCGGTGGAAAAGACCGCGCTGGCCGAAGCCGAAGTCGAATACGAGGACATCACCTCGACCCAGATCGACGTGGCGTTCGAGATTCTCGAAAGCCCGATCGCCGATCTGGTTGGCGCCCATGCGGTGATCTGGACAACGACGCCATGGACGATTCCGGCGAACCAGGGCATCGCCTATGGTCCGGACGTGGACTACCACCACTACCGCGCCCATGACGGACGCCGCTTCCTGATTGCAGTCGATCTGCTGGAAGAGTTCTTCGAACGCACGGGCCTTGGCCCTCACCCGGAAGGTCTGACCGAACAGGTCGAGCTTTCGGAATACGCACTTGGCACCTATCGAGGCGCCGACCTCGCCGGCACTATCGCGCAGCACCCCATGCATCACATCGGCGGCTTCTTTGCCAAGCCGCGCCCGTTTCTCGCCGGTGATTTTGTCACGACCGAAAGCGGTACCGGCCTTGTCCACATGGCCCCCGATCACGGCGAGGACGACTTCTTGCTTTGCAAGGCGAATGGCATCGATCCGGTCTTCCCGGTCGAGGGCGACGGCAGGTACCGCACCGACTGGCTCTGGCTCGGCGGCCAAGGATCCGTCATCAACCCCAAATTCAACGCGCCCGACGGCCCGATCTGCACCGATCTGCGCGAAAGCGGCGGGTTGCTGGCAGCGTCTGCCGATTACAAGCACAGCTACCCGCACTCATGGCGCTCCAAGGCGAAGGTTATCTACCGCTGCACGCCGCAGTGGTTCGTATCGATGGACAAGGTGCTGACGCATCTTCCGGCCAAGACCCCCGCCGAAAAGGGCTGGGAGAACGAAGGCGGCGCCATCGATCCACACGATGAGAACAAATACGCTTCGCCAACGCTGCGCGAAGCGGCGCTCGATGCCATCAGCCGCACGCGCTGGGTCCCCGAAAAGGGGGAAAACCGCATCCGCTCAATGGTTGAAGGCCGCCCCGACTGGGTGCTTTCCCGCCAGCGCGCCTGGGGCGTTCCGATCACTCTCCTTGTCGACCGTAAGACCGGCCAGTACCTCAACGATCCGGAAGTGAACCATCGCATCGTCAATGGCGTACGCGAAGGCGGTGTGGATGCATGGTCCGATGCCCGCATCCAGGAATATCTGGGTGAAGATTACCGAGCCGAAGATTACGAGCGCGTCGCCGACATCCTTGATGTCTGGTTCGATTCGGGCTGCACCCATGCCTTTGTGCTCGAAAGCGGCCGCTGGCCGGACCTGACCCGCCCGGAAGGGTACAGGGGGCCATCTGCCGACCTGTATCTTGAAGGCAGCGACCAGCATCGCGGCTGGTTCCAGTCCTCGTTGCTGGAAAGCTGCGGCACGCGCGGCCAGGCGCCCTACAAGGCAGTGCTAACCCACGGCTTCACCATGGACGCCAAGGGCATGAAAATGTCCAAATCGCTGGGCAACACGATCAGTCCGCTGGACCTTATGAAGGACAACGGCGCTGACATCCTGCGGCTATGGGCGCTTTCCGTCGACTTCACTGAAGACCACCGCATCGGCAAGGAGATCCTGGCCGGCGTTGCGGACCAGTATCGCAAGCTGCGTAACACCTTCCGCTACTTGCTTGGCGCGCTTGACGGCTTCTCGGAGGCCGAGCGGGTGACCGATGTTGCCCAGATGCCTGAGCTGGAACGCTACGTGCTCGCGCTGCTGGCACGGCTCGACGCCACGCTTCGGCAGGCCGTCGAGGACTACGACTTCAACACCTATGTCCGTGCGATTTCCGACTTCTGCAATGAAGACCTTTCGGCATTCTTCTTCGATATCCGCAAGGACACGCTCTATTGCGATGCGCCTACGGACCCGAAACGTCGCGCCTATCGTACCGTGCTGGACATGCTGTTCCACGCGCTGGTGCGTTATGCGGCGCCGGCCCTTGTCTTCACGTCCGAGGAGGTCTGGCAAACCCGTTTCCCCGGCGACAGCGTTCACCTGTTGGAATGGCCGGTGATGCTGGCCGGTGATGACGCCGCGCTGATCGAACGCTGGACCGCGCTACGGGTGCTGCGCTCCCAGGTGCTGGAGGCGATTGAGCCACTGCGCCGCGAAAAGATTCTCGGCTCTGGCCTTGAAGCCGAAGTGACGGTTCCAGCCGACGCGCCGCAGGGCAATCTCGAAGAACTGTTCATCACCGCGACAGTTACGCGCGGGCAGGACCTATCCGTGACACGTACATCCGATCACAAATGCGGCCGCTGCTGGCGGCTCCTGCCCGAAGTGCCGGAAGATGGCGCACTGTGCGGGCGCTGTGATGATGTCGTTGCCAACGCGGATGCCGCTGAATGAAGTCTCGTACGTCGATGCGCCTGATGGGCCTGCTCGTCGCGGTAGCGGTCTTTGCCGTCGACCAGTGGGTAAAGTGGCTGATGCGCAGTCCGCTCGACCTGATGAATGTACGCACCATAGAGATCCTGCCCTTCTTCAACCTTCACTGGACGGAGAATTACGGCGTCTCGCTCGGCATGCTGACGGCTCACTCGTCAGAAATGCGCTGGATGCTGATCGCGTTGACCACAGTCATCGCGGCGGGCGTATTCATCTGGATGATGCGCGAAAAGGCAACTCTCGATGTTTTTGCGCTGGGCCTGGTACTGGGCGGCGCAGCGGGCAATATCCGCGATCGCTATATCTACGGCTATGTCATTGATTATGCGGATCTGCATTTCGGTGATTTTCGCCCGTTCCTGATCTTCAATATCGCCGACGCCGCCATCACCATTGGCGTCCTGATTATCCTTGCCCGTTCCTTTCTTTCGCGCGAGAAGCGCGACGGCGAGGGCACCGATGCAAGCCATGACGCCGCCCCGGAGAGCTGATACAATGCGCAAGATTCCTGCCCTGATCGTGGTAACCGCCATTTCGGCCCTGCTGGCTGGCTGTGGTTCCGGCGGAGGACTGATGAATCGTGACCGGCCTGACGAAATGGCCGTGCAGCGCCAGGCGCCGCTGGTCATTCCGCCCGATTTCGCACTGACCCCGCCCGCCCCCGGCGCACCGCGCCCGGTTGATCGCACGGCGCAGCAGCAAACACTGGAAGCGCTGTTCGGCGGTACGGCCCCCCGCAGCGCCGTCGAAACGAGCACCATTGGGCGCGCAGGCAACTCTGCGCCGGGTATCCGCTCCACTGTGGGCGATCCGGAAACCTACACGGTCAACAAGGGTGAGTTCACCCGCGAAATCCTTGCTGCCCCCGAAGGTGACGGGCGCGATGCACGGACTTCGGCCGGAAGCTGAACTCTGCACGGATCGCTTCGCCCATCCGTTCTTTGACGGCAGGGCGAAGACTTCGGCCAGATAAAGTTCAAGGCCGGGAAACCGGCCTGATTTTAGCGGCAGACCTGATCAATCAAGGCCGGACGCGCCGGTTCCCGCCGGCCCGTCCTGTGCTTCTGCATCTTCAGCCGACACCAGCAGCTTGTCGATCTTATGGCCGTCCATGTCGACGATCTCAAATCGCCACCCCTGCTCACAGAACCATTCGCCTTCGTTGGGCAGGCGCTTCAACACGGACAGCACATAGCCGGCAGCCGTCGCATAATCGCGGCTTTCCGGCAGATCGATGCCGATCCGATCCGCCAGCGCATCGGCAGGCAGCCCCCCGGCCACTAACAGGGACCCGTCGTCGCGCGCTACGACCATCGGCTGGTCACCTTCATCCTGATGACTGGCGAAGCTGCCGACAATCGCGCTCAACAGGTCGGCCGGCGTCACAACGCCTTCAAGATGGCCATATTCGTCGTGCACCAGCGCCATCGACACACCGGACTGCTGCAGCAGTCGCAATGCATCCATGGCATCAAGCTGATCTGGAATGATTTCGGCCTTCTTCATCAGCCGCGTAATCGGGACCTTGCGACCGGCAAGCAGCACAGCCTGCACATCCCGAACCTTCACCACGCCGATAATGTTATCGGGTGAGCCATCCGCAACGGGCAGCAATGAATGCGGTGTCTGCGTGATCGCCGCACGTAGCTCCAGCTCAGTGGCGCTGCAGTCAATCGTGTCCAACTCGGTGCGCGGGGTCATCAGTTCGCGCACCGGGCGATCGGCCAGCCGCATGATGCCGGTCATCATCTGGCGCTCGTCTTCCTCGATGACGCCCGAACGGGTGGCCTCGGCAAAGATCATCTGCAGGTCTTCGGCAGTCACGTCGGGGTCGCCCTTGTGGCGGAAACCCATAAACCGCAGCAGCAGCGAGGACGACTTGTCCAGCAACCAGACAAACGGCGCGGCGACTCTCGCGACCATAGCCATCGGCAGCGCCGCAATGGTCGCAATGCGTTCTGCGGCGCGCAAAGCGATCTGCTTTGGCACCAATTCGCCGATTACCAGGCTAAGATAGGTCGTGATGGCAATCACCAGCACAAAGCCGGCATCGTCGGCATACCGTTCAGGCACGCCCAACGCGGCAAGGCGTTCTCCCACCGGGCCGCCAAGGCTTGATCCTGAATAGGCGCCGGCGATGATACCCACCAGTGTGATGCCGATCTGCACGGTTGACAGAAATCGCCCTGGATCGGCTGCGAGTATAATAGCAGTCGCAGCGCCGCGATTGCCGCGGTCTGCCATCGCCTTCAGCCGCGCCGTGCGCGCCGAAACGATGGCCAGCTCGGACATGGCGAACAGGCCGTTGAGCAGTATCAGTCCCGCAATAGCGAAGACGTCGATCCAGGGGAAAGGTGTCACGGAAAACGCGCTAGCAGATGTGTACAGCTTTTGGAAACAAACCCGCGCACAGGGGAACAATGCCGTTTTGCCACCGTTTGCAATTGCTGGAAAAAGGTTTGCGATTCATAGTGCAAACTATGACAGTCCACGATGTGAAGGACAGGCAATGTGTTACATGAAAAAAGACCAAAAAAGGAATAGAACACAATGAAGAAATCTCGTTTGCTCGTAGCGAGCTTCGCCGCGCTTTCACTCGTAACGGTTTCGGCCTGCGTCACGGACCCTAACACGGGCGAGAAGAAAGCGTCGCGCACCGCCATAGGTGCCGTTGGCGGCGCCTTGGCGGGCGGCCTTCTAGGCGACGTGATCGGTGGCAAGACTGGCCGGATCATTGGCGCCGGTCTTGGCGGCGTGGCTGGTGGTGTAGTCGGAAACCAGATGGACCGGCAAATCAAGGAATTGAAAGAAACCACCGCCGGTTCGGGCGTCGATGTCACCCCCACGGACGATGGCACCGCCATTCTGGTCAACCTACCAGACGGCGTGACCTTCGACGTGAACAGCTATGCGCTTAACCCGTCGTTCCGCCCCACGCTCGATGCAGTGGCAAAGAGCCTGAATCAATATCCCAACAGTTTGATCGACGTTTACGGCCACACCGATTCAACGGGATCGGCTTCACATAACCAGACGCTTTCAGAAAACCGCGCGCGGACGGTAGCCAATTACCTGACGTCGCAGGGCGTATCGCCCAACCGTGTCCGCAGCCAGGGGTTTGGCATGACAATGCCAGTGGCATCGAATGATACCGCTGAAGGTCGTGCCCGCAACCGCCGCGTTGAAATCAAGATCGTCCCGATCACGCAGGCCGACGTGCAGGAAGCAAAGGGTAACTGACACTACGGGCGGTAACGCCATTGAAGAGGCGCGGCCCTGCCAAATCGGGGCCGCGCTTATTCGGGCAATGACCTAGCTCGCCCCCAATATTGCGGCACGGCCCGCCAGCCGATCAACCGCAGCGGCGTGAATAGCGGGAGCAGCAGCGAGTACGCCAAAAGCGCGCGGATCGCGCTTGTTATAGTTCAGCGGCTGTCCGAACGCGTCCGTAACCACGGCCCCCGCCTCACGCGCAATCAGCGCCGCCGCGCCAATGTCCCATTCATAACCCCAACGGACCGTTGCAATAAGGTCCGCCTCATCCGCGGCGACCATCGCCATTCGCAACGCTATGCTGTTCGGCTGATCGACCATGACAAGGTCGGCATCCTCTGGCGGAAGCTGCTTTGCCGGAACGCGCGCGCCCGGAAGGCTTGAGCGGGTACTTGCCGCCAGACGCTTGCCATTACGCCAGCTGCCCTGCCCCGATTCGCCGTGCCAGAATTCGCCTCGTGCCGGAGCAGCCAGATAGCCGAACAGAGGCCTGCCCGCGCTGACGAGCGCAACCGACACCGCCCAGCCTGTCCGTCCGTGAATATAATCCCGTGTGCCGTCGATAGGGTCCACCAGCCAGATCAACCCGCCAGCCAACCGTTCTGGCGCATCAGCCGTTTCCTCAGATAGCCAGCCGGCTGATGGAAGCAGCGCGGAAAGCTCGCGCCGCAGAAAATTGTCGATGGCGATATCCGCCGCGCAGACCGGACTGCCGGGAACCTTTTCCCATACTTCCAACGCGTGCCCATGCCCGGGCCAACTGTTGATCGCCATGCGTCCGGCTTCGTTGACGATGGACTCAAGGCGAATGCGGTCGATCATGCGGCGGAAAAGACTCCCTCTTCACGCGCCTTGCGCCTGCTGCCGGGGGTTTTCAAGACTGCGCCGATATGCTTATGCGACGGCGCATATTCCCACCCTTCCCAGGTCGGCAACAGCGAAAGCGATCATCCATGAACATCCATGAATACCAGGCCAAGGAACTGCTCGCGAAGTTCGGCGTCGCGATCCCCGCAGGCTACGCGGCGCTTACCGTTGACGAAGCGGTTGCCGCAGCCAGCAAGCTTCCCGGCCCGTTATATGTGGTGAAGGCCCAGATTCACGCCGGCGGCCGCGGCAAGGGCAAGTTCAAGGAACTGGGCGCCGACGCCAAGGGCGGCGTCCGCCTGTCCAAGACACTGGACGACGTCCGCGCCAACGCAGCTGACATGCTCGGCAACACGCTGGTCACCATTCAGACCGGTGAAGCGGGCAAGCAGGTGAATCGCCTGTACATCACAGACGGTGCCGACATCGCACAGGAATATTATCTGTCGATGCTGGTCGACCGGCAGACTGGCCGCGTCGCGATGATCGTTTCCACCGAAGGCGGCATGGACATCGAAGATGTTGCCCACAACACGCCCGACAAAATCACCACCATTACCATCGACCCGGTCGAAGGCTTCATGCCCCACCACGGCCGTGCGGTAGCATTCGCACTGAAGCTGAAGGGCGATCTTAACAAGCAGGCCCAGAAGGTTGCAGCGCAGCTGTACGAAGCATTCAACGCCACCGACATGGAAATGCTTGAAATCAACCCGCTGATCGAAACCACGGACGGCCAGATCCTGGTCCTCGACGCCAAGGTCAGCTTTGATTCGAACGCGTTGTATCGCCATCCTGACGTCGCCGCCCTGCGCGACGAGTCCGAGGAAGATCCGGCCGAAGTCGAAGCGTCGAAGCATGACCTTGCCTACATCAAGCTGGATGGCAGCATCGGCTGCATGGTGAACGGCGCGGGCCTTGCCATGGCAACGATGGACATCATCAAGCTGAACGGTGCCTTCCCCGCCAACTTCCTCGACGTTGGTGGCGGCGCCACTAAGGAAAAGGTTACCGAAGCCTTCAAGATCATCCTGTCCGATCCGGCAGTAGAAGGCATCCTGGTCAACATCTTTGGTGGCATCATGCGCTGCGACACCATCGCCGAAGGCATTATCGCTGCGGCGAAGGACGTGAACCTGTCGGTTCCGCTGGTCGTCCGCCTCGAAGGCACCAATGTCGAGCTGGGCAAGGAAATCCTTAACAATTCGGGCCTCGCCATCGTTTCCGCCAACGATCTGGGCGACGCCGCCCGCAAGATCGTCGCCGAGGTAAAGAAGGCCGCTTAAGCTGACAGAGCGCCCCTGCCCCTGTGTGGGGGCGCTCAGGCCTTCCGGGCCAAAACCTCTGGGGCTTGACCTTGCGCGCATGTGCGGCAATGGCGCTTCGAGAGTTTAATCAAGCGACTAAAATGCACCATCTCGCGTACGAAGATGGCCCGTCAGAGGAAGGACCTTATCCGATGAGAATCCTCGTGCCCGTGAAGCGGGTGATCGATTATAATGTGAAACCGCGGGTAAAGTCCGACGGTACTGGCGTTGACCTTGCCAACGTCAAGATGAGCATGAATCCCTTCGATGAAATTGCTGTCGAGGAAGCCATTCGCCTGAAGGAAAAGGGCGTCGCTACAGAGATCGTCGCAGTTTCCGTCGGCCCGCAGAAGGCGCAGGAAACCCTGCGCACCGCACTTGCCATGGGTGCCGATCGCGCCATTCTGGTCCAGACCGACGATACCGTTGAGCCGCTGGCCGTTGCCAAGATCCTCAAGGCGATCACCGAAGAGGAACAACCGGGTCTTGTGATCCTGGGCAAGCAGGCAATCGACGACGATTCTAACCAGACTGGCCAGATGCTCGCCGCGTTGCTTGGGCGCCCGCAGGGCACCTTTGCCAGCGAAGTGACCGTCGACGGCGATTCGGTCATCGTGAAGCGTGAAGTTGATGGCGGTCTTGAAACGGTGAAGCTGTCGCTTCCCGCGATCGTCACCACCGATCTTCGCCTGAACGAACCCCGATATGCCTCGCTGCCAAACATCATGAAGGCCAAGTCGAAGCCGCTTGCGACGAAGACGCCCGCTGATTTCGGTGTTGACACCGCGCCGCGCCTGAAGACCCTGAAGGTCAGCGAGCCGCCGGTACGTCAGGCTGGCATCAAGGTTGCCGACGTCGATGCGCTGGTCGCCAAGATCAAGGAACTGGGGATCGTCTGATCCCCGTCCCACTCAGGAACTCAAGGAAACACCCATGAAGACGCTTGTTTGGGTCGAACATGAAAATGCCTCGGTCAAGGACGCAACCCTGGCTGCCGTGACCGCCGCCGCACAGATCGGCGAAGTAACTGCCCTCGTCGTTGGCTCCGGCTGCGACGGTGCCGCAACTGCCGCCGCGCAGATCGCCGGCGTGACTAAGGTGCTCAAAGCCGACGACAGCGCCTATGCCGATGCGCTGGCGGAAAACGTCGCTCCGCTTATCGCTGCACTGATGGCCGATTATGACGCCTTCGTCGCCCCCGCCACCAGCCACGGCAAGAACATCGCGCCGCGCGTCGCCGCGCTGCTTGATGTTGCGCAGGTTTCGGACATTCTTTCGGTCGAGGGCCCCAAGACCTTCACCCGTCCGATCTATGCCGGCAACGCGATTGCCACTGTGGAAAGCAGCGACGCCAAACTGGTGCTGACCGTACGCGGCACGGCCTTTGCCAAGGCGGCAACGACCGGTGGTTCCGCTAGCGTCGAAGCCGCTTCCGGCCCCGCCGATGCTGGCCTTTCCAGCTTTGTCGGCTCAGAAATCGCCAAGTCGGAGCGCCCGGAACTCACCAGCGCCAAGGTAATCGTCTCTGGCGGCCGCGCGCTGAAGGATGGCCCCACGTTCGAGCAGGTGATCTTCCCGCTGGCTGACAAGCTTGGCGCAGCCGTAGGCGCATCGCGCGCTGCGGTGGACGCAGGCTATGTGCCGAACGACTATCAGGTCGGCCAGACTGGCAAGATCGTCGCACCGCAAGTCTATATCGCCGTCGGCATCTCCGGCGCGATCCAGCACCTTGCAGGCATGAAGGATTCCAAGACCATCATCGCTATCAACAAGGACGAGGATGCCCCGATCTTTCAGGTCGCAGACATCGGACTGGTCGCTGATCTGTTTAGTGCCGTACCAGAACTGACCGGCAAGCTCTAAAACCTGCCTTAAATCCAAACTTTGCAAACCCCGGTCGGAAACGGCCGGGGTTTTTGCTTGGCGCCTGCACATCCGCGTCCTAGCCTTGCCGAAAATACAATATCGGAAAGGAACGCCATGGAAGCTCACCTGCAAGAGCTTTGGGACCACCACGAGATTCGCCAACTTCTTTCCACATACTGCCACACCTGTGATCGCGCTGATGAGGTGGGAATGGCGGCAACGTACTGCGACGAAAGCTGGGACGACCATGGGCCAAGGAAGATGCCCGGCAAGCCTTTTTCCGCAGCGACGATTCAGGAAGCCATCGAAACGACAAATGTGGTCAGCCACCAGTTGGGTCAGTCGCTCATCCAGGTTGATGGCAACAAGGCGGGCGCGGAAACCTATTTCATCGCCACCCTGCTGCGGAACAGCGACGATGGCGGGCAAATCTTCAACCAGCTTGGTGGACGCTACGTTGATCGCCTCCAGCGCGAAGACGGAAAATGGTTGATCAAGCAGCGGCTGTGCGTGCGGGAATGGTCCGTTACCAATCCGCTGAACGGTGATTGGCTTGCCGGCGCTGGCTTTATCGAAACGCGCCGGGGACCAGAGGATGTGTCCTACGCAATGCTGGGCATCGCCCACCAAGGCCAGTTGTGGCACGATGCCTCAGTCGTAAAGCACGGACAGGCCAATCAGCCGGGCAGCCGTTCATAAAGATTGATCGGCGTTTCCCCATCATCCGGTTCGTGCCGACCGTAGCGCAGAAAACCCATGCGAGCCGCGACCTTTTCTGACGCGGAATGGCCGTCCTCGATCATGCAGGCGATCCGGTGCGGCCCATGCACCGTGTCAAACCAGTCGATCACCGCGCGCATGGCTTCACATGCGACGCCATGCCCCCACGCATCCCGGTGGATGATCCAGCCGGCCTCGGGCACGTCATCCATGCCTTGGCCAAACCCTCGCCAGCTCCGGAAAATACCGCAGCTACCTATAATCTGTGCGGCGCCGTGCCGGCGGACCATGAAGGTGCCGTAACCATACAACGCCCAGCTACCCGCATTGCGCAGCAGCCGTTCAGCCTGGTTTCGGGCATCAGGGACAATTGGGCCAAGGAAGCGCCGCGTTTCTTCATCTGCCACAAGCTCAATCAATCCGGACAAATCGCCTGCAACGGGCGGCCGTAGGTCCAACCTGTCCGTGATTAGCCGAATTTCGGTCACATCAGCGTGTCAGCGGCATGAATCGCCACGCCGACCAGGCCGCCGACAAGCGTACCATTGATGCGAATGAACTGCAGGTCACGCCCCACCGCACCTTCAATGCGGGCGGTGACCGTCCGCGTGTCCCAGCGCTTTACGGTTTCCGAAACCAACCGAACGATCTGGTCCCCATAGCGCGTCACGATACCCACCAATGTACGCCGGGCAAACCGGTTCACTAACATCTGCAGACGCGGGTCACTTTGCAACGCCTGCCCCAGTTCCGCTACGCCAGCCCCCAGCGCGCCTGAAAGGACGGTATCGGGATCGCGCACCGTGCGCAGCATCACCGTGCGCAGATGTTCCCACATCCCATCCATCCAGCGCCCCATCGCGGGGTTGGCAAGCAGTTCGCGCTTCACCGCATCCACACGCGCCTGCATCGCGGGATCGTGCAGCAGACGGTCAGCCAGCACCTCAAGCCCCTCTTCAACCTTGCGGCGCAGTGGGTGGTCTGGATCGACGGTGCATTCGGCCAGCAGGCGATAGAAACCGTCAATAACGGCATTTGCCACCCGTTCATCAAGCCCGGTCCAGCGCAGCAGCGTATTCGCCCGCTCCCGGATCATGGTGCGGATCAGCGCCTCATTCGCTTCCAGTGTCTTGCCGGTCCATCGGATCAGGCTGTCGATCACCGGGAGGTGGCGCTTGTCGGCAATGGCCGCGCTCAATAGCTGGCCGAGCAGCGGCGCGGCGTCCACCCTCTCAAGCTGGCTTTTGAGACCGGATTTAACGAGGCCGCCAAGCTGTTCCTGATCCAGCGACTCCAGCACATCCGCAAAGAGGTTCGCAGCGCCGGCCCGCAGGCGGGACTGGCTTCCGCGGTCGGGATCGGCAAGGAAAGTGCCCGCTGCACCGGCCACATTCATTGATCGCATCCGCCGTGCGACGACCTGCGGCGTCAGGAAGTTGTCCCGCAGGAAGGCCGCCATAGTGTTGGCAATACGGTTCTTGTTCTCCGGGATGATCGCAGTGTGCGGAATCGGCAGTCCAAGGGGGTGGCGGAACAGCGCCGTTACCGCGAACCAGTCAGCCAATCCACCTACCATCGCCGCCTCCGCAAAGGCGAGCGCATAACCCCATGCCGGTTGCGGACCGGCGAACTGCCTAATCAACACAAATATGACGGCCATCGCCAGAAGAAGCCCCGTCGCGACAATCCGCATCCGGCGCGCCCTGTCTGCCGGAACACCCGCCGGGATCGGCATAGCTGCCACGGCCGGGCGTTCGGAGGTGGCCGGCCCCGTCACTTCGCGGGCAGCGCGCCCTTGCCCTTTTCACCAGGGTTCCAAGGCCCATCGGCCTCATGCGCGTGTTCAGGCTCAAACGTCAGCAGCGAGCGCCGCAGTTTCGGTCCGATGCGCTTCTCAAGGCCATCGGCAAGACTGAATGCCGCAGGAACAATCAGCAGGGTGAGCAGAGTTGAAAGCAAAAGTCCGCCTATAACCGTTGTACCCATCGGTGCGCGCCAAGCTCCATCGCCCGAAAGTGAGACGGCAGTCGGAACCATGCCCGCCACCATTGCAACGGTCGTCATGACGATTGGTTGCGCGCGCTTGTGCCCGGCCTCAACAACGGCTGTATATTTGTCAGCACCTTGGCTCATCTCTTCGATGGCGAAGTCTATCAGCAGGATCGAATTCTTCGCGACGATGCCAAACAGCATCAGCACACCGATGAACACCGACATCGAAATGGGCTGTCCTGTCAGCGCCAGGGCGACCAGCCCGCCAAACGGCGCCAGGAACAGGGATCCCATATTCACCAGCGGCGATATAAAGCGATGGTAAAGGAGCACCAGCACCGAGAAGACCAGCAGGATACCTGCGGGCACCGCAAGCATGAGGCTGTCGAGCATCTCCTGCTGCCACTGGTCAGCGCCATAGGGCGTGTTGGAGACTCCGGCGGGAAGGTTCTTCAGTATTGGTAGCGCGTTAACCTGCTCCATGGCGTCGCCCTTGACGACCCCCGGGGCAAGGTCGGCACCGATGAAGACGCGACGCTGCTGGTTGTAGCGCTGGATGCTGATCGGACCCGATCCCAGCGAGATATCCGCCACGCGCGACAGGGGCACAGAGCCACCGTTGGCCGTTGGCACGGGCATGTTCGCGATGACATTCAGGTCTTGTCGGTCTGATTCCGCCAAACGCACCCGGATCGGCACCTGGCGATCAACCAGAGAGAACTTGGCCGCGTTCTGATCAATTTCGCCCATCGTGGCGATGCGGATGGCCTGGCTTAGCGCCTGCGTAGTCACGCCAAGATCGGCGGCAAGGTCCAGTTTCGGTGTGATGATGACTTCCGGCCTGCGCATGTCGGCATTGACGCGGGGAGCGACAAGGTCGCTCACGCCCTTCATCTGCTCCGCAAGCTGGTTTGCAGTCTTCTCAAGCAGCACCGGATCGGAACCCGAAAGCATGATCGATATCGGCCGACCCGTGCCGCCCGCCCCTGCCTGATTCATATCCTGAAAGGTGACGCGTGCATCGGCAATCTGCTGGAGCTTGGGCGTTAGGCCACGCTCGTACTCCATGCTGGTCTTTTCGCGGTCTTTCTTCAGCGTAATGAAGATCCGCCCCTCGCCTTCCTGAATGCGGGCAAAGGCCGTGCGGGTGGCCGGATCACCGTCCAGGATATCCGTAACCTGATCAAAAACCGCCTCTGTCTGCGCCAGCGTGGTGCCCGGCACCATCTCAACACGAACCTGGCTGAAATCGCTGTTCGACGTCGGCATGAACTCCTTGGGCAGAGCATAGAACAGCAGGCCTGTAAGACAGAGCACGCCAAAACCGATGCCCATCATCCACATGCGGTGATCGCGAAGGCGCGCGGCAAACCTGTCACCAAGGCTGAGGTGTCCCTTTGCGCTGCGACGCTTGGCTCGCAGGGCATTGGCGCCGCTGGCGTCCAGAGACCAGTGCAGCAAACGGAGATAACGGGCCATCCAAGGCCCGCCGCCATGTTCGGCATGGCCATGCGATTCCAGAAAATAGGCTGCAACCATCGGCGTAATCATGCGCGCCACGGCAAGGCTCATCAGAACTGACACAACAACGGTAAGGCCAAAATTCTTGAAGAATTGACCCGAAACACCGGGCATCAAGCCCACCGGCAAAAACACCGCTACGATCGAAAAGGTCGTGGCGACAACGGCCAGGCCGATTTCGTCCGCGGCATCAATGGAAGCCTGATAGGCCGTTTTCCCCATCCGCATGTGTCGGACGATATTCTCTATCTCGACGATCGCATCGTCAACCAGCACGCCAGCCACCAGCCCCAGCGCCAGCAGCGAGAAGCTGTTCAGCGTGAAGCCCATCAAATCCATGAACCAGAAGGTCGGAATTGCCGAAAGCGGGATGGCAAGTGCCGAAATGAACGTGGCTCGCCAATCCCGCAGGAAGAAGAACACCACGATTACGGCGAGGATCGCTCCCTCCACCATTGCCGCGATGGAGCTTTCGTACTGCCCCTTGGTATAGTCGACCGAGGTGAAGAGCTGAGTAAAGCGCAGGCCCGGATTTTCCTTCCGCATGGCTTCGATCTGCTCAACGGCAGCATCATACACCGAAACGTCCGATGCGCCGCGAGCGCGTGCGAAGGAGAATGTAACGACGGGCCGGCCAGCCAGCTTGCCCATGGCCGTGATTTCACCGTAGCTGTCCCGGACTGTCGCGATGTCCGCCAGCTTCACTGTACGTCCGCCGCCCAACGCAATTTCGGTCTCTGACAGCTGGAGTGCATCCTGGGCATTACCCAGCACACGCACCGACTGGCGCGAACCAGCAATCTCTGCCTTGCCGCCAGCAGCGTTGATATTGACCTGACGAAGCGCCTGGTTGACCTGCGGTGCAGTTACCCCAAGCGACTGCATTTTCACGGGGTCGAGTGTAACGCGGATTTCGCGGTCAACGCCGCCAAGGCGTTCAACCGTGGCCATGCCATCGACGCTGAGCAGCCGCTTTGCCACCGTATCATCGATGAACCACGACAACTGCTCCAGCGTCATATCCGACGCAGACACTGAGAAATAGGCAATCGCGCCGGACGATGTTTCTGCCTTGAAGATTTGCGGCTCGAGAATGCCGTCAGGCAATTCGCCCCGCGCCTGGTCTACCGCATTTTTCACTTCGGCAACGGCCGCGTTGATGTCTTCGCCGATCTGCAGCTCGATAATCGTCTGACTGGAGCCCTCGGAAGCCGTCGAACTGAGCGACAGGACCCCGGGGATCGAACGGACAGCCGCTTCGACCCGCTGGGTAATCTGTGTCTCAATCTCCGTCGGCGCGGCACCGGGCTGCGAGACTACGACAATAACAACCGGGAATTCGATGTCAGGGTCGTTCTGCACCTCCATCCGCATGAAGCTGACGATGCCCATCAGCATCAGGCCGAAGAACAGCACGATGGGGACCACCGGGTTGCGAATGGACCAGGCCGAGATGTTGCGGAAGTTCATGGCGCGCGCCCCGGCCTTACTTGACTGCCCTTGGGACGACCGTCTCGCCAGGCGTCAGGAATGCGCCTGCACGCACCACCACCTTTTCGCTGCCCTGCAACCCGGACAGGATAATCAGGCCATTTTCCGTGATGTCTCCAGTCTTTACTTCCTGGCGCACCACCTTGTTATCCTTGCCCACGATATAAACGTAGCTGCCAGTGCTGTCTGTAAAGACGGCGGATTCCGGAAGGACTGGAGCGTTCACCGTACCGGACGCGATGGCCGCATTCGCAAAACCGCCCGGCCGAATTCCGGGCGCATAGGGCAGCGCAATGCGCGCCGTTCCAAGCCGGGTTTCCGGATCAATGACCGGTGACACCTGCCAGACCGTTCCGGTAAAGGACTTGTCCGAACCCACCGGCGTCACTTCTGCAGTGGCCCCCGGGGTAAGCGCAGCAAGGTTTGTTTCACTAAGCTGTGCCAGCATTTCCATCTCGCCGCCCTTGGCCAGCCGGAAGATCATGCCGCTGCCCGAACTGACGATCTGGCCGGGCTCGACATTGCGTTCCAGCACCAGGCCTGCGGCAGGCGCGACGACATTCAGCCGGCGAACTCTTTCCTGCATTTCGGATAGCTGCGCCCGCGCCACCTTTACCCGCGCCGCCGCCGCATCGCGCGTGGCGCGCAGGCGGTCGACATCAGCTTTTGAAATGAAACCCCGGTCAACAAGCTGAAGTGAACGATCAAGATTGGCCTGCGCGAGTTGAGCATCAGCCTGCGCGACCTGAATCTGCGCAGCAAGCGCAGCGGCCTGCTCTTGCTGAACCGCGCGATCTATAACGGCTAAAACCTGCCCGGCATTCACCCACTGGCCCGGCTCAACAAGAACCCGCACGACCTGGCCGCCTTCGCCCGGCATGCCTACCGGCAGTTCCCGGCGCGCCGCGATTGAGCCTGTCGCCGTGATGTTGCTCGCTACTGATGCGCGTCCCGGCGACACAACCGTAACAACCGGTGCCTGGCTTTCACGCCCGGTGAGGGTTTCTTCGGAAGAACCGCCGCTTGTCAGAAACTTGATTGCCAGGAGCACCAGAACGACAACCCCGGCGACAATCCAGATCCGGCGTTTCGACCGCCGGTCTTCCTCATCGGGTTCAAGTGGATTGAAATCCGCGGAGTCATGCTCGGGCTTATCAATCCTCGCGTCGTAGTTCATCCCGGCCATGCCCTCGTTGCAACCATTAACCCTGGTGCAGCCCCACTGTATTATCGAAATAACGCACCTCCTGCAAGCTGCGGTAATGCCGCAGGTTCAGGGGTACAATTTGACGCTGCAATAGACCTGCCACGTTTCGCTGGCAATGCGCGGACAGCCTCCTGTGATAATGGGCTACAAATGCGTGCGTTTGGACACATGCATTGGCCGCATCATGCAGAAGAAGGGTTCAGCGAATAGCGCCGAAGATGCCCTGTCGGATGGCTGGCGCCGGTGCTGTTTTTCCGCCCCGGCGCCCTACAGCCCGATTCAAATGCGTCGTTATCAGCGGACCTTGCCGCGCTGCACGAGATTCACGATCGCGAGCAGGATAATGGCGCCGATAAAGGCAATGATAAGACCGACAATCGAGAATTCCTGAACAGATCCAACCCAACCAAACTGGTTGGCGACAAGGTTGCCGACGACCGAGCCGACACAACCAACAACGATGTTCCAGAAAATGCCCATTGATGCGTCACGATTCATAACCATGCTGGCGAGCCAGCCGGCAACGCCGCCGACAATAAGCGCAATGATCCAACCCATCAGTTTCCTCCTGCTATCTTATTACTAACCACTCCGGATGGTATCGGCCGACGCCAACACTGCCCGGGAGGAGGCTGTTCCTGAACCTGAATTCAGGACAGCAACAATGGTTTACAGTAGCATAGAGCGGCTGTCGCGGCCTTTCTTCCTGCCGAAGGGAACGATGCTGCCCGATGCAGCATCGTTCACTGGATCGCGCAGATCAGTACTTGTGCTGACGCTCGTACAGATCGCGGTAGTGCTGGATCCGGGTGACGCGCAGGCCTTGCATGCCCGAACGGTCGACGGCCCGTTGCCAGGACGCAAACTCCTCAAGCGTGAGGCTGTAGCGGGCACAGACCTCGTCAATGGTTAGAAGCCCGCCATTAACGGCGGCAACAACCTCAGCCTTACGGCGCACAACCCAGCGGGCGGTATTGGCCGGCGGCAAGGATTCTACAGTCAGCGGCTCACCCAGTGGGCCGATCACCATTGCGGGACGAATTTTTTGGTTCTCTATCATGTCTACCTCGACCACTGGCGGTAGGGGGAACCAGCGGCTGCCGGATTACTGGCTCCCAGAAGGTTTCCAACTTCTAAAGCGTCAAGGTTAACATCCGTTAAACCGTGCGCCAATGACGTCAAGGCGTGTGCGGAGGTATAATCGAAACTTCCGTTGCGCAGCAGTATCCGATTCCCCTCCAACCCGACTCGGCGTGCAGTGTATACGCCCCCCAATCGGGTACGCAGCCCCTGCCAGTCCAATCCGGTATCCGCCAGCAATGGCCGGGCAGCTACGGCAGCCCGCCGGGGGAATTTATCGTTTTCTGGCATGTTCATAGGCAGAGCTATAGCTTGCCATTGGTCAAGGCATCGTAAAGGCCGGATTTACCTGGTGTTGACGATGGTTAAGCAGAAGTAGCCTGCACGCTATGGGATTCCGCCATTGCCGGGTGTATGGGCGCGCCATGCAACCTTCGACAGATCTTTTTGGCGACATCGACGCGGCAGGCCTCTTTCAACTCGCCGAGCCGATGAATGCGCGCCGGATCGTTGTCGCCATGTCCGGCGGGGTCGACAGTTCTGTGGTCGCCGCACTTGCCGCTGCGAGCGGAGCCGAAACAATCGGCATCACGCTGCAACTCTATGACTATGGCGCCGCGACCGGCCGTAAGGGCGCCTGCTGCGCGGGCGATGACATCCGCGATGCACGCGCTGTCGCCGATCGGCTGGGCATTGCCCATTACGTATTCGATCATGAAACACAGTTTCGTGAGGACGTGGTCGAACGGTTCGCCGATGAATACATGGCAGGGCGCACGCCAATCCCCTGCATCCGTTGCAATATGGGGCCAAAATTCACTGATCTTTTCGCCATGGCGCGTGAGCTTGGCGCCGATTGTCTGGCAACCGGGCATTACGTGCGGCGCGTTAGCGGATCAGCAGGTCCAGAACTCCACCGCGCCGCCGACCCGGCCCGCGACCAGAGCTATTTCCTGTACGGCACCACTACCGCGCAGCTGGAATTCCTGCGCTTCCCGTTGGGCGGCCTGCCCAAACCCGACGTGCGCCGCATTGCCGAAACCGCTGGCCTGCGCGTCGCCGCCAAGCCGGACAGCCAGGACATCTGCTTTGTCCCGGATGGCGATTACGCCTCTATCGTCCGCAAGCTTCGCCCCGAAGCGGACGCTGCGGGTCCCATCGTCCATGCGACAAGCGGTGAAGTGCTGGGCACCCACCGCGGCGTAATTCACTACACCGTCGGACAGCGCCGTGGGCTGGAGGTCGGCGGCCAGCCGGAACCGCTGTATGTCACAGGCATCGACGCGCCGGGCAGGCGCGTGCTGGTCGGGCCCAAAGCCATGCTGGCGGTACAGTCCGCCCGCATCGTCGAAACCAACCGCATTGGTCCGCTGCCCGATGGCCCGCTTACCGCCAAGGTGCGCTCATTGGCAAAACCGGTGCCGATTGCTCTTGATGGAACACTGGGCGACGGGGCGGAATGCCAGATCCGTTTTGATCAGCCCGAATATGGCGTCGCTCCGGGCCAGGCAGCCGTGATCTACGCCGGTGACCGCGTGGTTGGTGGCGGCTGGATTGAAGATACGCAGGCGGCTCTCGCCCCGAAGCAAGACGCCTAATCCGTCCAAGGCTCCAATACGCAGCCCTCGCCCTTGCTGAAGGTTGCCGTCTGGTTAAGCAACAGGGGGAAATGCGCCGTCACGCTTAACGCGTCTTCGTCCTCACTCAGCCTCACCAGCTCCATCCCGGATTCGAAGTCCTTGCGGCAATCCGACAACGATCGCCCGCCCACATAGCGGCATGAGCACCCGACGCGGGCGGCATAGGATGTCCCGGCCACAGCGTAGGAATTCAGTGGCTGCCAATAAATGGCCAGCACCGTGAGCACAAAAAGCAGAAGTCCCAGAAGCAGCCTGCGCACGCGCCGCCGTGAACCGGGGCGCGAACGAGTATGCGGGCTAGAACGCAGGGGTGTGGGCGATATCGGCTCGGCTGTTGCCATAGTGTCCTGGCTTGCGCATGGATGCGCGCCATGCCGACGCGCCGCGTTTCCCTTATCCTCCCTATGCTTGTCCTGCCAGCCCTGCTCGGTTGCGACGGTGGAGAGCCTTCGGGCCCACCTCCACTATCCGAAATCGCGCTGAACGCAGTGGTCGAAAAACCCGGTGCGCCGCGTCAGAAAGTAGCGCGTGCCGTTGACGCCTTTTTCACCGATGAGGCCGCAGAGGAAACACGCGCCGTGCTGGTGGTGCACCGCGGCGAGATTGTCGCGGAACGCTATGGTGAGGGTTACGGCCCGCAAACACGCTTTGCCAGCTGGTCGATGGCCAAAAGCATCACGGCCGTGATGATCGGCCTGCTGGTGTCGGACGGCCGCCTGCGGCTGGACGAAACTGCCCCGATCCCTCGTTGGCAACGATCAGGCGATCCCCGCGGTGAGATCACGTTGCGCCAGCTTTTGCAGATGCGGTCTGGCCTGCGCCACACAGAGAATGGCGAACCGGTCCATAGTTCCGACGAGGTACGGATGCTGTTCCTCGACGGCCGCGATGATATGGCGGTATGGGCCGAGGCGCAGCCGCTGGAGGCCGAACCCGGCAAAAAGTTCGAATACTCCTCTGCAACCACCGTCATTCTTGCGGATATTGCCGCGCGCGCGCTCACCGACAGCCGCGATCCTGCTACACGGCGCATCGCAGTGGCCGAATATCTACGCACTCGGCTGTTTGATCCGGTCGGAATGAAATCCATGGTTCCGGAATTTGACGCCGCAGGCACGTTGATCGGCAGCAGCCTGATTCACGGCACAGCGCGTGACTGGGCAAAGTTTGGAGAATTCCTGCGTAACGGCGGTTCCGTTAAAGGTGCCCAGATCGTTCCGCGCGGCTGGATCGAGTTCATGACGCGCCCGTCCCCGCGCAACTCCGCCTACGGCGCGCAGATATGGCTCAATCGGTCTCAGCCCGATGGCAGCACCGTGCTGTTCCCAGGCAGCGCCCCGAAAACCGCCTTCGCTGCTATCGGCCATCTTGGCCAATATGTCGTCGCTTCGCCTGCCCAGAAACTGACGATCGTGCGCCTTGGCAAGACACAGCCTGAAAACCGCGATGCCGTTGTCCAGCGCATCGGTGATATCGCCGCTCTCTACCCCTCGGGCTGAGCAGGGATTTCAGGCAGCACATCTTCTGCGCCAAAGCCGGTCTCATCGACCAGCCCATCGGGGTCGGGGTGAATGATAATCTCGAGATGCGGGAATTCGGCCAGTAGCTTGGCCTCAACCTCGTCCATCACGCGATGCGCGTCTCGCACGGTCATGTTCGGATCGACCCATACGTGAAACTGCACGAAGTCGCGGTTTCCTGCGGTTCGGGTCCGCATATCATGCACGCCGCGCAGTTCGGGGTGCTGGGCCAGCACTTCCAGGAAGCGAGCCTTCTTCTCCTCCGGCCATTCCTTGTCCATCAAGTCATCAACCGCCCGGTGCGAAGCGCGCCACGCGCTCAAACCTAGCCAGCAGGCAATGGCCAGGCCGAACAGCGGATCGGCGCCCTTGATGCCCGCGAACTGGTCGAGGCACAGCGCCACAATCACCGAGAGGTTCAGGAAGAGGTCCGATTCATAGTGGATATGGTCGGTATGAATCGCGAGGCTGTTGGTGCGACTCAGCACATACCGCTGCCACGCAAGCAGGCCGAATGTCGCGGCGATGGCGATCACCGATACGCCAATACCTTCCGCGGCCGCGTGAGTCCGCGTTCCATTGATCAGCTGATCCACCGAGTGCAGCGCCAGCCCGATGGCAGAGATGGAGATGAGCACCACCTGAAACATCGCCGCAATCGCCTCAGCCTTGCTGTGGCCGAAACGGTGGTTCTCGTCCTCGGGGCGGGCGGCGATTGATACACCGGCCAAGGTCGCAATACTTGCGGCAAGGTCCAGCGCGGTATCTGCGAGGCTGCCCAGCATCGCGGTCGATCCGGTAGCGATGGCGGCCCATGCCTTAAGCACGACCAGCAGCACGGCCACGCCAATGCTGGCGTAGGCAGCGCTCCGATTAAGCGCCGCAGTACGCGAAGAACTCATGGATACAGCAGCGTACTGGACCAGCCGCTTCCCTGACGAACGAAACGGCGGCGTTCATGCAGGCGGTGCGGACGATCATGCCAGAATTCGAAGGCCGATGGGATCAAGCGGAAGCCCGTCCAGTGCAAAGGCCGCTCGACAGGGCCATCGCCAAACCGCGCGACAGCCTCTTCATAACGCGCGAGGAATGTTGCGCGGGAATCAAGCTTGGCTGACTGGTCGGAAGCTACCGCGCCGATCTGCGAATCCCGCGCCCGGCTGGCAAAATAGGCATCGGCCATTTCCGCGCCGACCTGCTCCACCACACCTTCTATGCGGATCTGCCGCCGCAACGACTTCCAGTGGAACAGCAGCGCCGCCTGCGGATTTTCAAAAAGCTCTCTGCCCTTGCGGCTGTGGCTGTTGGTATAGAACACAAACCCGCCACCCTCGCCCACATCGGCGCCGTGATCTTTCAGCAAGACCATGCGAACCGAAGGCGCTCCGGCGGGCGTAGCGGTCGCCAGTGCCATGGCGTTCGAATCATTCGGCTCAGTCTCGCGCGCGTCCCCAAACCACACATCAAACAGGGCGAATGGATCACCATGAGGAATGCATTCAGCGAGTTCTTGAACGTCCACGCAACCGATCCTGATCATTTTGAAACACTTGCCCTGCCGGGTGGCCTGGGCTTGTCCACGCGAAATCTCTAGCCCGGACCGCGGTTTCAGGAAAGCACCGCTTGTAGTTAGGGCCGGCGGAACCTAGTTTGGCCTAATGGCAGCAGACCCTTATGCGATCCTCGGCGTGGCCCGCGGTGCGAGCGAGAAAGACATCAAGTCGGCCTATCGTAAGCTCGCCAAAGAGCTGCATCCCGACCGGAATCAGGACAACCCAAAGGCAACGGAACACTTCAGCGAAGTAACCCGCGCCTATGACCTGTTGTCCGATAAGGACAAACGCGCCCAGTTCGACCGAGGCGAAATCGATCTGGACGGCAATCCGACGATGGGTTTTGGCTATGGCGGGGGCAGCGGCGGCGGCTTTGGCGGCGCTGGCGGCCAGCGCGGTTTTCGTTCGGAAGGCTTCGGCAGTGACGAAGGCGTCGATCTGGGCGATATATTCGAGGGCCTGTTCGGCGGTGGACGCGGAGGCGCTGGCGGAATGGGCGGAATGGGCGGAATGGGTGGCCGCACCAGTGGCCGAGGACGCGCCGCGCCGCGCGGATCCAATGTTCAATATCGGCTTGCCGTCTCCCTTCCCGATGCCGCAACGCGTGCGTCACAGCGGATCACCTTGTCCGATGGCAAGACGATCGACCTCAAGCTGCCGGCCGGCGTAGAGGACGGCACCCAGATGCGGCTGGGCGGAAAGGGCGAGCCTGGCCCCGGCGGCGCCGGTGATGCGCTGGTAACGATAAAAATCGATCCCCATCCGTTTTTCAAACGCGACGGCGACAATATTAGACTCGACCTTCCAGTGACGCTGGACGAAGCCGTAAATGGCGCAAAAGTGAAGGCGCCGACTGTCGAAGGCCCGGTGATGCTTACCGTTGCAAAGGGAAGCAGCTCAGGAAAAACCTTGCGCCTGAAAGGCAAAGGCATGAGCCGCAAGGACGGTACGCGCGGCGATCAGCTGGTCACGCTTCAGATCATGCTCCCGGACGGCAATGAGGATCTGGAAAAGCGTCTTGAAGGCTGGCGCGATGAACGCGCTCTGCGCGCGAAACTTGGCGTCTGAGCCGGAGGCGGACGGATGGAAGAACGCCCGCTCGAAACCCAGGCAGGATACCACGACCTTTCCCCGGAAGCCCGCCGGAACCGCGCATTGGACTGGCGGAACGATTTGCAGCAGCAACTCGGCCGCCGTATCGGCCCGGGTTCTCGGTTCTTTGATGTACTGAAGCGGGTCTGGACGGGTGCCTACCACGACGGCACCATCCATGCCGGAAACCTTGCCTACATGACGATCCTGGCGATGTTTCCCTTCTTTGTCACCATGGCGGCCTTTTCTTCGCTCATTGGCGAAGCGGAACAACAGGCGGCGTTCCTTGAAAACATATTGCGCAGCGTCCCCGTGGTCGTCGCTGATGTCATCCAGCCGGTAGCACTTTACGTGATGAGCGCCCGCAGCGGCCTGTTGCTTTGGGTTGGCGGCATCGTGGGTCTCTGGACGATTACCAGCCTCATCGAAACAATCCGAGACATCCTGCACCGGGCCTATGGAACCCCGGCAACACATGCGTTCTGGCGCTATCGCCTGCTATCCAGTGGTATCATCTTCATCGCCATGATCGCGCTGATCTTTTCCTTGTTGGCGCAGGTTGCGATCACTGCCGCACAGGAAGTTATTGCGGCATGGTTCCCGGGTGGCGAGGCGCTGACCGCAACGCTGACGACATCCCGCCTGATCCCTGCTGGCGTGATTTACCTGTCGATTTTCCTGCTGTTTCTTTCGCTTACGCCCGAAGCCTATCGGGGCAAGGCCTATCCAAAGTGGCCGGGGGCGCTTCTTGTGACGCTGTGGTGGGTGGCCGTCAGCATCGGGCTTCCGTGGGTGCTGAGGGCCTTTTTCGCCTATGACCTCACATACGGCAGTCTTGCTGGCGTGATGATCGTGCTTTTCTTTTTCTGGCTGGTCGGCTTAGGGATGGTCATCGGAGCAGAGCTTAACGCGGCCCTGGCGGAAACGCCCGAGGAACGCGCGGCGCTCGGCCACAGAAACAAAAACCCCCGCGTGGGGCAGACAAAAGCACAAAGGGATATAAAATGACGGGTCTGATGCAGGGCAAGCGCGGCCTCATCATGGGGCTGGCGAACGACAAGTCGCTGGCGTGGGGCATCGCCAAGAAGTTGCATGAACAGGGTGCAGAGCTGGCCTTCTCCTATCAGGGAGACGCCTTGGAAAAGCGCGTTCGCCCGTTGGCAAACAGCCTTGGCAGCGATTTTCTGATAGAATGCGACGTTTCAAGCATGTCGGCGCTGGATACAGCCTTTGAGACGCTGGCAGAACGCTGGCCAACAATTGACTTCGTGGTTCACGCCATCGGCTTTTCAGACAAGAATGAGCTGCGCGGTCAGTACGTGGACACCAGCCTCGACAACTTTCTGATGACGATGAACATATCGGCCTACAGCCTCGTCGCCGTGACCAAGCGGGCTGTGCCGCTGATGCCGGAAGGCGGATCGATCTTGACGCTGACCTATTACGGCGCGGAAAAGGTCATCCCCCACTATAATGTCATGGGCGTCGCCAAGGCCGCGTTGGAAGCCAGCGTAAAATATCTGGCCAATGACCTTGGCCCACAGGGGATCCGGGTCAACGGCCTGTCCGCCGGCCCGATCAAGACCCTTGCCGCCAGCGGGATCGGCGACTTCCGCTATATCCTGAAGTGGAACGAGTTGAATTCACCGCTGCGCCGCAATGTCACCATTGAGGACGTGGGCGGATCGGGGCTGTATCTGTTGTCCGACCTGTCGTCAGGCGTGACCGGCGAAACCCACCATGTCGATGCAGGCTACCATGTTGTCGGCATGAAGCAGGAAGACGCGCCCGATATCGCAGTGGCATAACGGGATCGCGAAGGCTTTTTTCGGAAAAGCCCTGATTATCCTGCCTGAACGGCTCCGAAGCTATTCCTTGGCGCCCAGCGCCAGGGAATAGCGGATCAAATTGTGCCCTTGGCCCGATGTGCCCTAGGGCAACGTCCTTACCCAGGCGAACCTTCCTGCAGCAGCCGTAAAAGATAACGCCCATAGCCGGTCTTGGCAAAAGCCTCCCCGCGCTCACGCAGCTTGGCATCGTCGATGAAGCCCTGTTGCCAAGCGATTTCTTCAAGGCAGGCAAGCTGGATGCCTTGGCGATGCTGCAAGGTGCGAACGAACTCCCCCGCTTCCAGCAAGCTGTCATGCGTCCCGGTGTCGAGCCAGGCATAGCCCCGGCCCATGCGTTCAACATGCAGGGCGCCGGCTTCCATGTAGAGCCGGTTGAGATCGGTGATCTCTAGCTCTCCCCGCGCCGACGGCTTCACTTCACGCGCCATATCGACGACCCGGTCATCGTAGAAATACAGGCCGGTGACGGCCCAGTTCGACTTCGGCACGGCAGGCTTTTCTTCGATCGACAAAGCCCGGCCATCACCGTTCAGTTCAACCACGCCATAGGCGCTCGCATCCTCGACGTGATAACCGAAGACCGTGGCAGCGCCGTTTTCCGCGCGCGTTCTGGCGCTCTTCAACATTGCAGCAAGGCCCGCCCCGTGGAAGATATTGTCCCCCAGCACGAGCGCACTTGGCCCGCCGCGCACGAAATCCGCCCCAATATGAAAGGCCTGCGCCAGTCCTTCGGGACGGGGTTGTTCCGCGTAAGAAATTTCCAGACCGAAATTGTCGCCATTTCCGAACAGACGGCGGTAATTATCGATATATTCGGGTGACGAAATAATCATAACTTCGCGAATGCCTGCAAGCATTAGCACCGAAAGCGGGAAATAAATCATCGGCTTGTCATATATCGGCAGCAGCTGTTTATTCACAGCCAGTGTCGCGGGATGGAGCCGGGTGCCCGATCCGCCCGCAAGTATAATGCCCTTCATATGTCCTGTTCCCGCTGTGCCAGGTGCTCGACAATCTCGGCAATCGCATCCTGCCATGAGCGCGGATGTACGCCGAAGTCGCGCGCAATGGCGGTGATATCGAGCCGAGAATCGGCCGGGCGCTGCGCCGGGGTGGGGTATTCTGCCGTGGAAATAGCTTCCACAGTCGCAGGCACCTTCAGCCCGTGTGCCGCCGCGCAGGCGAAGACGTGCGACGCAAGGCCATGCCAGCTTGTCTCACCGGAGTTTGTGCAATGCCACGTGCCCGAAACTTGCGCAGGGTTGGCCCTGAAGCGTCCCATCACTATTCCTAGCGCCGCGGCAAGATCCCCCGCATGCGTCGGTGTGCCGATCTGGTCTGCCACCACGCGCAGCGCATCCCGTTCTCTGCCAAGGCGCAGCATCGTCTTGACGAAATTGTGACCATCGGTGCCGACTACCCATGCCGTGCGAATGATCGCATGGCGCGCGCCGGATGCGCGAACAGCCGCTTCGCCTTCAGCCTTGGTGCGCCCATAGATGCTTGCAGGCGCGATCGGCGCACCCTCGGTCCACGGGCCTCTTCCATCGGAGGCAAAGACGTAATCAGTGGAAACATGGACGATTGGAATGCCGGCCTGCGCCGCGGCCTGTGCCAACCGGCCCGGAGCGATAGCGTTGATTGCACCAGCAAGTTCCGGCTCCCCCTCCGCCTTGTCAACCGCGGTGTAGGCCGCGCAATTGACAATGCCGGTCACGCCTTCAAGCAAAGGACCTAGATCAGGCAGCGCCGCAAGATCGAGTTCATCCCGATTGGGCGCCAGCACGCGCACACCCTCAGGAGGTGACCGCCGCAGAGCAAGGCCGACCTGCCCGGAGCCACCTGTTACCAGCCATGTTTCAGCCAGTGATGTCGTAACCGTCGCCACCTCAGCCATTGACGAGGCCAAGCCTTTGCCCGCGATAGCTGCCTTCCTGCACCGCGCGCCACCATGGTTCATTGTCGAGATACCAGCGCACAGTGTGGGCGATACCGCTCTCGAAGCTCTGCCCAGGCTCCCAGCCAAGCTCTCGCTGGAGCTTTCCGGCATCGATGGCGTAGCGGAAGTCATGGCCGGGCCGATCCGAAACGAACGTGACCTGATCCGCATAGGACTTGCCATCCTCACGCGGGCACAATCCGTCCAGTTCGGCGCAAATCGCCTGAACCACCTGCAAATTCGTGCGCTCGCTGTTCCCGCCAACACAATAGGTTTCGCCAACCACGCCCCGGTCAACAACAGCCCTCAGCGCCCGGGCATGATCTTCGACATAAAGCCAGTCGCGCACATTGCTGCCGTCGCCGTAAACCGGCAGCGGCTGGCCGGAGACGGCCTTGAGGATAACCAGCGGAACCAACTTTTCGGGGAAGTGATACGGCCCGTAATTGTTCGAACAGTTGGTAACCACCACGGGCAGCCCGTGGGTATGAAACCAGGCGCGGACAAGGTGATCGCTTGATGCCTTGGACGCTGAATAGGGTGAACGCGGGTCATACGCGGTCGCCTCATGAAAATGGCCGTCTGCCCCCAGCGAACCGAATACCTCATCTGTAGAGATGTGATGAAAGCGAAAGCGGTCCTTTGTCTCTCCGGTCAGCCCGCGCCAATAGGCCGTCGCGACATCAACCATGGTGAATGTGCCCACCACATTGGTACGGATAAAGTCCGCAGGCCCTTCAATTGACCGGTCAACATGGCTTTCCGCGGCAAGATGCATGACGGCGTCGGGACAAAATTCAGCGAAGATCGCAGCCATCGCCTCGGCGTCGCAAATATCGCTCTCATGGAAATGATGGCGGTTCGAATGGCGCGCACTACCCAGCGATTCAAGATTACCGGCATAGGTCAGCTTATCGACGTTGCAGACCTCGGCTTCAGTTTCATCAATCAACTGACGTACCACCGCAGAACCAATAAAGCCCGCGCCGCCGGTTACGAGAATACGCTTGTGCTGCATTGATTGTTACCGTCCCAATCCCAATAGCGCCTGTCCGGCCCCCGAAGCTATCGCCCTCATCACCCGGCAATATCGCACCACACAAGGCGCGCTGACTAAGGTCAATCAGGCACGGCGTCCAGCCTCCCAAAAATACGCCCGTACCTACCAACTTAAAGCCGGCACCAATTGTCCGATAGCCGGACTTTTCCCACAATTTGAGAATCGAGGGAATGAGTTGCATATATCGCGCATTTCTCAGCTTTGACGGCAGAGCCTTCTACTGCTCACGACACTTCGCGCTCCGTTCCTCGCTTTAGGGATGGACGCGTCGCGCGCGCTGGTGAAACAATGGAATGTCCTGACTCCCTATCAAGGGCGTATTGCGGCGCGATGGATTGGTTTTGTAGGGGGCAGACGTAAATGCGCATTCTCGTCACCGGTACGGCTGGGTTCATCGGATACAGCCTGACGCAGCGTTTATTGGCGCGGGGTGACACCGTCATCGGTCTCGATAACGTCAACGACTATTACAATGTACAGTTGAAGGAGGACCGGCTTGCCCAGCTCGCGCAGGCCAAGGGTGAAAATTTTACCTTTATCCGGCAGGATTTCGCCGATTATGCCGCCCTTATAACAGCCCTGCAGGGGCAAGAATTTGATCGCATCGTCCATCTAGGTGCGCAGGCAGGGGTGCGCTATTCGATCCAAAACCCCCACGCCTACATCCATTCCAACATGTCGGGGCATCTGAACCTGCTGGAAGTGGCGCGCCATCGCGGCGTCGGACACATGGTGTATGCCAGCTCAAGCTCGGTCTATGGCGGGAACACCAAACTTCCCTTTGCCGTTGAGGACCGGGTGGATCATCCCATGTCCCTCTATGCCGCGACGAAGAAGGCGGATGAACTGATGAGCGAAACCTACGCCCATCTCTATCGCCTGCCGCTTACCGGACTTCGCTTTTTCACGGTCTACGGCCCGTGGGGGCGACCCGACATGATGATGTGGATCTTCACCCGCAAGATCCTGGCCGGCGAGCCGATCCCGGTATTCAATCATGGCGATATGTACCGTGACTTCACTTTCATCGACGACATCATAACCGGTGTGGTTGCCGCGCTCGACAATCCGCCATCTGACGATGGGAAGGAGAAGGCAGGCGGCAGCCTGAAGCCTCACCGGCTGTACAACATAGGCAACCACAGTTCCGAACACCTGATGAAGGTGGTTTCGCTCCTTGAAAGCGAACTGGGCCGCAAGGCGGAAGTGGACTTTCAGCCGATGCAGCCGGGTGATGTGCGCCAGAGCTTTGCCGATATCGCGGCAATTTCACGCGACCTTGGGTTCCAGCCTACAACGGGAATCGAGGCCGGAATCCCCAAGTTTGTTAAGTGGTATCGGGATTACCATGGCGCCTGACGCCCTATCGGGCGCCGTGGCTGGATTATTGTTTCGGTTGCGTTGTGGAAGGCGTCGATGCCGCCCCGGTGCCTGAACCTGCGGTGTTCTGATTGGTAGCATCCTGCGCGGCGCGATCTCGTTCCTGATACTGCTTTTCGATTTCCTCAACACGCTTTTGCGTATCCGCCGCATCGGTATCAATCGTGGAAAGCCGCTTTTCACGCTCTTCCGCGATCAATTGGCCGAAGCGAACTTCGGAACTTGAACGCTTTTCAGCAAAGGCCGCGTCAATCAACTTCTGCGTGCAGCCGGTCGAACCACCTGGCCCCACAGGCGAACAGCTGAGCGTTCCGCCCATGCCGACCGTTTCATAGGCAAGAACACGGTTGTTCCAGGCTTCATTCGTGATGGTAGGTGCAGCGCGCAGCGGTTCAGGGATGCGGTAACGCTCCGACTCATCCTTGCGGGCGCAGACAGTGATCTCACCCTCTGCCGACTGCGGACAGGGATCATCGCCATAAATGATGAGCTGGTTTACCCGTTCACCAGCATCTTGAGCAGAAACAGGGGCCACGCCGAGCGTCGCTGCGGAAACGAAAGCGAAGGCAACAATCGATAGACGCGGCACGGGGCAACTCCTTGCACTGGCTTTTGCTGAGTATAGGCAGAGCTGGCCGTGAATGATAGCTGAAGCAGTGGCTTGGCCAACGGGTCCGCCGGGATTCAAATCCTTTCGGAAAGACGGATGGCGAAGCGGCAGCCCAGCCGAATCGCCCCGCTTAACAGCGGATAAGCGGGCGCTCGTTCTGCACCGGCCGCCAGCGCCGCCTCACGGTGGGCACGCTCGTCGTCGCGAAACTCAGTTACCATGGCCGAAAGTTGGGGATCATCGTCGCCCAGTTCTTGCAGCTGGCTGGTGTAGTGCCGATCAATTTCTTCCTCGATCGCCGCCGTGCAGGCCATCGCGGCTTCCGGGCCCAGCAGCGCTGTCGCAGCGCCCAGCGCATATCCGGCTGCCGACCATAGGGGCTGTAGTGCCGTCGGACGTACACCGCGCGCCGTCAGCAGAACGTCAAATTTCCGCAGATGCTCGGCCTCCTGATCCGCCATTGCCGCCATTTCACTAGCATGCGGCGCGCGATCCCCCATGACGGCCAGCTGACCGGCATAGATGCGCGTGGCGCCATATTCGCCCGCATGATCGACACGGAGCATTCGGGCAGTGCGGTCGGCGCTCATTTGCGGTCTCCGGACAGGGCAGTGAAAATTGTGATCGCGGCTGCGGTCGAAATAAGGAAATTCCAGCCCGCGAGCGAAATCCCGAACAAGGTCCACGGCGCGACATCGCAGCGCGCAACTGGTGCGTTCATGATGGCCTCAAGCGGATCGCCGCCTGCCGTAACGTTGCTGGCGCAGGCAGTCAGCCCTTCCCACCAGCCATATTCGACCCCGGCATGGAAGCCGCCGATCAAGCCCGAGACGGCTATCGCCAGGCCCGCCAAAAAAACAAACCCGCGCCCGGGCGGGCGCAGCCAGGCCAGCAGCGCAAAAGCGATTGCCGCGAAATGCGGATAACGCTGCCACCAGCACATCTCGCAGGGAAACAGACCAAAGACATATTGCCCAATGTAGGCGCCGCCCAGCAACGCCAGAGGCGTCACCAGCGCGATCAGTCGAGCTGTCCGCAATGAAGCTGATAGCACTCGCAACGCCCCCTTCAGCGACGCGTCACAAGGGTCGCAGGCGTCTTGGTACGGCGCAGGGTCTGAATGGCGTAATGCAGCTGGTAATCCTTGATACCCTTGGCCTCCAGCTCTGCCGTCGTTGCGCGGAAGCGCGGATCGTCCTGCTTGTCCGCCTCAAGGTCGCGGTCTTCCAAGCTTATCTCATTGATCAGGTGATTGCGCAGGTCTGATTCGCGGAAAGCGTTCTCGGAGCGCTTGCGGGCATCCGGATCCGAAAGTTGCGGCACCCGTATATCCGGATCGATCCCGCCCTCTTGCACGGCATGGCCCTTCGGCGTGTAATAGCGCGCCGTCGTCAGCTTTACCGCGCTGGTCCGATCAAGTCCGATCATTGTCTGAACGCTACCCTTGCCGAAACTGCGTTCACCCATAATGACAGCGCGGCGTTGATCCTGCAGTGCACCGGCCACGATTTCCGACGCCGATGCGCTGCCCGCGTCGATCAGCACCACCATTGGCAGACCTTTGGCAGCGTCACCCATGAACTGGGGCATTTGCTCCGCACGATAGTATTGGTTTTCGCTGGCCAGCCTGCCACGCTGTGAAACAATATCACCCTTGTCGAGGAATATGTCCGAAAGCGCCACGGCCTCGTCCAGCGAACCGCCGGGGTTGGAGCGCAGATCCAGTACCAGCCCGCTGACCCCCGGCGCCTTCTGCATGCTGATGACGGCCGCCTTCACGTCATTGCCCACATCGCGGGAAAACTCATTGACGGTGATGACACCAACTCCGTCTTTCACTTCATAGGTCACCGGCTCAAGGTCGATCATCCCCCGTGTGACGGTGACGTCAAAAGGCTCATCGCGTCCGGAACGGAAAATAGTCAGTCGGATCGACGTACCTTCAGGCCCGCGCATCCTGGAAACGGCTTCATCCAGATCTCCGCCATAATACAGCTTCCCATCCAGATGCGTGATGAAATCGCCAGCCTTGATACCTGCCTTCTCCGCAGGGCTGCCCCGCATTGGAGATACCACCTTCACCGCGCCGTCATCCATGACCACCGACAGCCCGAGTCCCGAATAGCTGCCGTCGATCATTGTCTCCAGCCGTTGCAGGCTCGGTCCATCAAGATAGGCGGAATGCGGATCAAGGCTGGCAAGCATGCCATCGATGGCGCCCTTGATCAGCTTATCGTCATCAACCTGCTCGACGTAGTTGGCCTTAACAAGCTGGTATATCGCCACAAGCTTGCCAAATTCAGGCGCAGACCTACCGTCCACCGCAGCAAGACCAGCGGTCGTCGCGGGCAGCAAGGCCACCGTGGTGACAAGCAGCAACGCGCGGGTTAGCGAAGCAAATCTATTGGGCATCATGCGCCTTTCAGCGATTGGGTTGCCGCCTATTCACAGCAACCGGCTTTGCAATGAATCTATCGCGCACTGCGACTGAATGCCAGATGGCCCGTAACAATCCCCCGCAACAAATGTTTGCCCCCTACCGCGGGCCCACGAACTCCAGCGGGTTTACCGCCTCTCCGTTGCGCCGAAGCTCCAGCGTAACGACCGGCGTTCCCGGACCAGCCGTTCCCAGCGGAGAGCCCGCAATCAGCGAGTCACCCACGCGCGCATCAAGCTGGGCAAGGCCCGTGACCAGCGAAGTCCAGCCGCCAGGGTGTTCGATGATGACAATCTTGCCGTAGCCGCGATAGGGCCCCGCAAAGGCCACGCGCCCCTGTGCCGGCGCTACTGCCTGCCCGCCCGGCCGGGCGGCAAAAGCCACGCCGCGCGTCAAGGGTACGCCAGGAGCAGAAATCCCGAATCCCGAGATAAGCCTGCCCGACACGGGCACCACATAGCCCTTCAAGGTTGCAGCAGTAGGCAGCGCGGTTTCCGTTGCCGAAACCTGCGCATCGGCGGGGCGCGCGGGCCGCATTACCGGACCGGGCAATCGCGCCAACGCCTCCCGCAGTTCTCCAGCGCGGCCAAGCTCAATAGCCAACGCATTCAGATCGCGCGTTTCTTCTGCCAGCGCCAATGATCGTTCCGCCTCGCGATCAGCCAGTCCACTTGCTGTACGCGAAGCAAGGCGCTGCTGGGTTTCCAGCGCCGCCAGTGCTTTGCGCCGCTCCTCAAGTTGAGCCTGCGATGCGCGCAAATCTTGCGTAGCCAGCGCCGCCCGCTGCTGCAGCGCCCTGCTCCGCTCGATCTCGGCTCGAAGCGCAGCTGTACGCTTCTCCACCTCTGGCAGAATGGTTTCAAGAACGGCCCGCAGATGCATTGTTTCTTCGATCGATCCGGGCCGCAGCAACGCAAACGCCGGGGGACTGCGCGACAAGCGCTGCAGTGCAGCGGTTAACTCCAGTAGCGGTCGCTGCCGTTCGGCAAGGCTGGCGCGCATCTGGTTCCGCTGACGGGCGATCAGCTGGATATTCCCCTGATGCACGGCGATCTGAGCTTCGGCCTGCTGGATGCGCGCGGCAACGCCAGCCGCCTCACGCACAGTTTTTCCCACCTGTTCTGTGGTCCGTGCGGCCTGCGCCTCATACAGTTCGGCTCGCTGGCGGGCGAAGCGACCTTGCGCCTGCGCATCCGCCAACGCCTGCCGAATGGCCGCCGCATCATCAAAATGATGCAGCTGCTGCGCCGAGGCACCGGATGCAACGGCAAGTAGAACAACAGAAAGAATGCGAAGGCTACGGGTCATTGCGGGCGGTCTTTAAAGCGAGATACCCGCACAGGGAAGCAGGCCCTTTACCCGGACCGATGATAGGGGTGTCCGGCAATGATGCTGGTCGCCCGCCACAGCTGTTCCATCAGCATCGCGCGGGCCATCATATGCGGCCAGGTCATGTTGCCAAAGGCGATCAGCAGGTCCGCCTTCCCCCGCGCATTATCGCCATGTCCATCGGCCGCGCCGATGAGAAAGCGCGTTTCGCGCACACCATCATCCCGCCAGCGCCCCAGCAGCGCGGCGAATTCCTCAGACGATAGCTGCCGTCCGCGTTCATCGAGCAAAACGTCGCGCGAGGGAGGGAGCGCCGGCGGAATCGTGCCGCCGGTGTCGGGAAGCTCGGTCATCTTGAAAGGCCAGGAAATGCGCTTTGCATAGCGATCAACAAGCTCTGCCTCGGGCGAGCGACCGATCTTTCCCCTCGCAATCACATGAAGGCGCATCGCGCGTTCCGTCTCACGCCTTCATACAGCACGGCGGCTGGGCGCCGCCGCGCCACAGTCTCACGCAGCGCCAGCCGGGCTGTCGCCAAAAGCCCACATGCGCTCAAGATTGTAGAAGGTGCGCACTTCCGGGCGGAACAGGTGCACGATGACGTCGCCGGCATCGACCAGAACCCAGTCGGCAGCGGGAAGCCCTTCGATACGGGGAGAACCCCGACCAGCCTGTTTAAGCCGCTCAGCAAGTTTCTGCGCCATCGACGCGACCTGACGCGTCGAGCGGCCCGACGCGATCACCATGTGATCGGCAATCGAGCTTTTGCCCTCGAGCGGAATCGAAACGATTTCCTGCGCCTGATCATCATCGAGCGAGTTCAGCACCAGTTCGTGGACCGAGCCCGATTCGGATGCGGGTAGCGGGGTGGCGGCGCCGGCTTCCGCCGACAATGGTTGCGCCTGGTTCATGTAGTCCGTTGTTGCTCCTGTGAGCGGTTGGGCGGGATCGGAGGGTGTCATACTGCGTCCACGGGGATGGGGCTATACGTTACCCCATCGCGCAGCGTCCGGCTTGAAAGGCCGCTGGCCCAGCACGGATCGGCATGGCGGATAGCCGTTGCCGAACGCCTGTCGGGGTTAAATCGCAAAAACACCAGCGCTGGCGCGCTCCATCCTGCCCGGTTGCATATGCTGGTAGAACGGCGCCGATAGCGACGTAGCCAGACCATCGCGGGGCTCGCGAGGGCGCTGGCATCATAGCCCGGCCGAGCGATTACCGCAATCGGCATAAGCCGGGCTATAGTGCGCCAGTTTTTCCATTGCGCAAATTGGCCAAGATTGTCCGCGCCCATCAGCCAGACAAAGCGCCGTTTCGGGTAACGGCGCACCAGCCGTTTCAACGTATCCACCGTATAGCGAGTGCCCAGGTCACGCTCGATCGCCGTCACGCGGATAGCTGCACGTCGCGCTTGCCGCCGGGCGGATGCAACACGCGCAGCCAGAGGCGCCATGCCAGCTTTGGGCTTTAGCGGATTGCCTGGAGAGACCATCCACCAAACCTCATCAAGGCCCAGTGCATCAATTGCAAAAAGCGTGATCTGTCGATGCGCGCCGTGCGCCGGGTTGAAGCTGCCCCCCAGCAGTCCGGTGCAGGCCCGGGGGCCTGTAAAAGCCGTCAGGGGCGCACCTGCCCGTTGCCCCGCACCTGCCATTTATACGTGGTCAGGCCTTCAAGAGCGACCGGCCCGCGCGCATGCAGGCGGCCCGTGGCAATGCCGATTTCCGCGCCCAGTCCGAATTCGCCGCCGTCGGCGAACTGGGTGGAAGCGTTGACCATCACAATTGCGCTATCCACCTCATTGAGGAACTGCTCGGCAATGTCGGTGTCGGCCGTAACAATCGCGTCAGTATGACCTGACGAATGCCGAGCTATATGGGCAAGCGCCTCTTCAACGCCGTCTACCACTGCAACCGAGAGGATCGCGTCAAGATATTCGCTATCCCAGTCGTTTGCGCTGGCTGTGGCAATTCGGGGATCAAGCGTGCGAGCGCGGGCATCACCGCGCAGTTCGCAGCCCGCGTCCAGCAGGCCTGCGACCACATCCTGCGAACCGGGGAACTGTGCATCGAGCAACAGTGTTTCCATGGCCCCGCAAATGCCAGTCCGCCGCATTTTGGCATTAAGGGCGATAGCCTTGGCCATATCGGGGTCGGCAGCGGAGTGAATATAGGTGTGGCAGATGCCATCCAGATGGGCGAGCACGGGCACGCGTGCATCAGCCTGAACGCGCGCAACCAGGCTTTTGCCGCCCCGCGGCACAATCATGTCAATGAGGCCCGCGGCCGTCAGCATGGCACCCACAGCCGCGCGGTCCTGCGTCGGAACAAGCTGCACCGCATCTGCAGGCAATCCGGCCGAAGTCAGCCCTTCCCGCAGCGCGGCAAGCAGCGCACGGTTGGAATTCACAGCCTCGCTTCCACCGCGCAGCAGCGCCGCATTACCCGAACGGAGGCAGAGCGCCGCCGCATCGGCCGTGACGTTAGGCCGGCTTTCGTAAATGATGCCAATCAGCCCGATCGGTACGCGAACGCGCGTAAGAACGATGCCGTTAGGCCGCTCGCTGGTATCGATCACCTGGCCAACAGGGTCGGGCAGAGCCGCCACCTGTTCCAGCGCTTCCGCGATCCCCGCAAGCCGCTGCGGGTCAAGCTTCAACCGGTCCAGCATGGCGCCGCTCAGCCCGTTGGCCTCGCCAGCGGCGACGTCGCGGGCATTTGCAGCAAGGATCGTCTGCTCCGCATCGCGTATAGCGCGCGCAGCAGCGCGAAGGCCTTCTGCCTTCTGGTCATCCGAAAGCCCTGCAAGCTGCCGCTGCGCAGCACGCCCGGCACGCGCGAGGCGCTCAATCAGGACTTCAGGAGAGTCGGCAGGAACATTCTGAGTAGCCATATCTGGCCGATTAGCACCGCCCCCGTCACTTGTCACCGGCGATAGGTGTGGGTGCGAATCACTCCATTGCACAATAGTCGTCACGTAAAGTTCCAAAAAACTGAAACACCCTCAACGATTCAGCGCGAACAAGCATCGACTCGGCGATATAACAGCCGAGTCCTTATCGATGGATTCGATTTGTTAATGTTACCGTGCTAATTGCGCGCCAACTAATATACGGGTCTCACGGGGTCATTTTGAGTATTTCAGCCAAGGGCGATTGGCGCAATCGCCTGCGAGCATGGTTTCCCGATCGCGAGTTTTTCATGCGATCTGAGGGACAGGTTCGTTTCATCAAGATCTCTTCGCGGTTGCAAGTTATTGCAGTTGCGATTGTCGTGACCATGCTTGCGGGATGGATCGCGACCATGGCGGGTGCCGCCTACAACCAGTTTGCATCCAACAAGGATCGACTGGACTTGATAAACCGCGAAGCAAGTGTCGCCACCGCCGAAAACCGCGTGTCCGAATATCGGGAGGACATTGACGCCGTGGCGTCAGATCTTGAAAAGCGGCAGGATATCCTTGAGCAGTTGGGCGATGCCTACTTTGGCGATCTTCCAGTCCCACCAGCCAGCGCAACGCCAGCAGGGCAGCAAGCCCAATCGGGCAACACAAGCGAAGCAGCGCGTGCAGTCAGCACCGCCGTTCCCGAAGCCTCGGGCCTCGGACGTATTGCAACTCGCCAGCTCGCCTTTGTTGAACGCCTGACCTTCCATGCCGATCGCCGCGCAGCAAGGGCTGCACAGGCCATCCGCAAGCTAGGCCTTAACCCTGGAACAATGGTCGCCGCCACCAACAAGCGCGATGCGCAGGGCGGTCCGCTGATCAGCCTTACGACGTCGGCAACAGGCTCACTTGACCCGCGCTTTCGGCGGCTTGGTGCCAGCCTTGCGCGGATGGAAGCGCTTGAACGCGGCCTTGCCGGCATTCCGCAGGTAGAGCCGGCAGACATGGACTTCATCTCATCCGGCTTCGGTTTCCGCGCTGACCCGTTTACCGGCGGCGGTGCATTCCATGCCGGGCTGGATTTTCGCGGCCCCATCGGCGCGCCGATCTACGCTGCAGCCAAGGGCAGAGTTAGCTTCGCTGGCGTCCGTCAGGGCTATGGCAAGTGTGTAGAGATAGACCACGGCAACGGTCTTGTTACGCGCTATGCTCACATGTCGGCCTTCCGCACGCGCGTCGGACAGAAGGTGAATGCCGGCGCCATTATCGGTGCCATCGGAAATACTGGCCGTTCGACCGGCCCACACCTCCATTTCGAGGTTCGCATTCACGATCGCCCCGTCAATCCAAGACCATTCCTGGAGGCCGCGCCCCATGTTCTCGAAGAAGCCCGCGCCCACGGCGCGGCTGGTGGCAAGTAATACTGCCGTGGCCAGCTCGACCTTTTCCGTGCTGGGCGCAGATACTGCCATTCGGGGCGACATCTCCGCATCGGTCGATCTCCATATCGACGGCCGCGTAGAAGGCGACATCACCTGCGCTTTACTGGTGCAGGGGGAAACCAGTGAGATCGTAGGCAATGTACAAGCGGAAAACGCCCGCTTATCGGGCACTGTTCGCGGCTCGATACGGGCCCGTGAACTGGTTGTGCTGAAAAGCGCCCGCATCCACGGCGACGTATATTATGACGCGCTAACCATTGAACAGGGCGCAAAGGTCGAAGGCAGCTTCGCTCCGCGTGATGAAGTCGGATTTTCCGGGGAACCCCTTCTTACCCTCGCCGTCTAGGTCAGGCGAGCACGCCCGCCGCAGCGACTTCCACGCGCAAGGCCTTGCGATCAAGCTTGCCAACCATGGTCTTTGGCAGGCTTTCGCGCAGCACCACTGAATCAACACGCTCATGCTTGCCCATGCGCAAATTAAGCCAGACCTTCAGCATTTCCGCGTCCTCGGTGGCGCCCACCATAAGCACCACATAGGCGCGAGGCACTTCGCCGAAATAGGAATCCGGCACCCCGATCACCAGCACTTCCTTAACGGACGGATGCTGCAGCAGCATGGCTTCCACTTCGCTGGGAAAGACTTTGAACCCACCCACCGCGATCATGTCCTTGCTGCGATCGACGATACGGATAAACCCATCCTCTTCGATCACGGCTATATCGCCGGTGCGCAGCCAGCGTCCGTCTTCACGTTGGGTGAAGGCATCGGCCGCAGCCTCGGGCAAATTCCAATAGCCCGCCATTACCTGCGGGCCCTGAATTGCCAGCTCGCCCGGCTCATCATCCGGAGCGTCTTGCAAAGGGTTTACCTTGTCGAGCAGGCGTATGCGCGTTCCGGGAAGCGGGTGGCCGATAGTACCGGGGTGATCCTGCCCTTCGTACGAGTTTGTGGCCACGACGCCTGAGGTTTCCGTCAGCCCATAGCCCTCAACCAGCGTTGCCCCGGTCGCCTCCTCAAAGCGCTGTTTGAGCGGCGCTGGCAGTGGCGCGCCACCTGACACACAGATGCGCAAGCTGGAAAAATCAGTTCGCAAGATATCCGGATGATCGAGCAGCGCCTGATACATCGTCGGCACCCCCGGCATCGCAGTGGCTTTTACCCGGGCCAGCGTTTTGAGGCATAGCCCTGCATCAAACCGCGGAAGCATCGCAATGCAGCCGCCATTGAGTACGGTGCGATTGAGCACGCAGGCGTTGGCAAAGACGTGGAAGAACGGCAGCACGCCAACGATCACGTCGCGCTGATGCTGCCGAGGATCAACAGCCTCTATCTGGCGGGCATTTGCCGACAGGTTCTGATGCGTAAGCATCGCCCCCTTCGGCCGCCCTGTCGTGCCGCCGGTGTATTGCAGCAGTGCAAGGTCAACTTCAGGATCAAGCGCCACGGGGTCGGGCTGCTTGCGAACAAGCATATCTTCCCATTGCGTAATGTCAGACGCCTTCGGCACGGGCGTCAGTTCATTGCGGCGGAACAGGCGCATGCCCAGTCCCATCAGCCGGGGCAGCATTCGCGCGAGGCGACCTACAACAAGCCGCTCAAGCGCCGATTCACGCAGTACCTGTATGGCCGTGGGCAACAGCGCCGGGACATCCAGCGTCACGATCAGCCGCGTGCCAGAATCCGCAACCTGCGCTTCCAGTTCGTCGGCGGTATAGAGCGGGGAAAAATTGACGACAGTCGCGCCCGCCAGCATCGCGCCAAAATATGCGGGAATATAGATCGGCACATTGGGCAGAAACAGCCCAACGCGGTCGCCTTTAACTATACCCGAAGCCTGTAGCCCGGCGGCAAAAGACTGCGCCTCAGCCAGCAGGGCAGCATAGCTGGAAGTGCGGCCGTAGAAGTCAGCCAGCGGCGCATCGGGGCTGGCAATGACGCTGGCAATGAACAGGTCCGTCATCGACAGCGGCGGAAAAGTCTGGTCCCACGCGCAGGGATGCACGTAGGACCGGTTCCATATATCCGGCGCGGTATCCGGAATGCTACTCACATTCATGCAATAAATATTGCCCTGTCCCGAAGGAAAGAGCAACTGGCCGAGCGTTAGGCAGCCTTGCCTGCGTCGGCTGCCTCGGCAGCACGCTTGGCTTCCAGCCACGCCTTTGCTTCGGCTTCCTGCGCGGCCTCGCCAGCAGCCTTGGACGCCGCCTGACGCTCGGCGCGCAGTTCCTCGATCAACGCTTCGCGATCATCGCCCAGGCGCGCATCAGCACCGGCTTCATCGACAAGCCCTGCCTTCTTGGCGGCACGGGCTACGATTGCATCAAGCTCACGCTGCGAGCACAAGCCCAGCGTAACCGGATCCTTCGGCTGGATGTTGGCGATGTTCCAATGCGAACGGTCGCGAATCGCAGCGATGGTGTTGCGCGTCGTACCGATCAGCTTGCCAATCTGCGCATCCGAGATTTCGGGATGGTGACGCAGAATCCAGGCGATGCCGTCGGGCTTGTCCTGCCGCTTCGAAACCGGCGTATAGCGCGGGCCCTTCGTGCGATTGACCGTAACCGGCGCTTTGAACATGCGCAGTCGGTACTCGGGATTAGCTTGGCCTTTTTCGATCTCGGCCATGGTAAGCTCGCCAGAACGAACAGGATCACGGCCGGTATACTTGCTGGAAGCAAGATCGTCGGCCATGGCCTGCACTTCAAGGATATGAAGGCCACAGAAGTCGGCAATCTGCTCAAAGCTGAGCGAGGTGGTATCGACAAGCCACGACGCCGTAGCATGCGGCATCAGCGGGGTTGGCTGGTTCACGGTACTTCTCCGCCAGAAACATAAGCTGGAAACAATAAGGGCCGCCCCTTTCCGGAGCGGCCGCCTCTCGGCATGATGTAGGCCGATTCAACAGCCGGAGCAAGGGCCCGGACAAAACCCAGACCTTTTCCGCCTATCCGCAGGACCGAAACCCGCAGCAAGGGTTACGTAAATGCGTGCGTCGCCGGTAGTATCCATGCCGAACAATCCCGCTAATCTGTCATCTCTTCAAAACCAGGAAGAGCCGTTACACGTTCCAGCCAGGCGCCAATTGCGGGATAGGGATCCAGACAGAACCCCCCTCCCTCCGCTATATGAGTATAGGCAAACAGGACAACATCGGCGACGGACACTTCCTTGCCGACCAGCCAGTCGTAACGCGCGAGATGTTGGTCCATCAACGTCAGCGCTGCTTCTCCGCCCAAGCGCTTCAGCGGGACCTGTTCGCGCTGCAGCGCCGAAAGTTTCGCCTCCCCCACGTATTGAAACCAGAAGCGCAGCGTAGCGATATTGGGTTCGTGGTTGTACTGTTCCCAGAACATCCACCGCAGGCAGTCCGCACGGCCAAAACGGCTGCCTGGAATCAACGAACTTCCTTCTGCCAGATACCAGCACGCCGCGTTGCTTTCAGGCAGGAAGCGATCGCCTGCCTGTAGCACCGGAATACGTCCGTTAGGGCTGACGTGCTCAAGGAATTCGGGCGTTCGCGTTTCGCCCTTCAGGATATCATAGCTGTGCCGCTCCAGTGGAAGGCCCAGCAATGCGGCGGTTAGCCGAATCTTGTAGCAATTGCCGCTGCGTGGATCTTCGTGGAGTACCAGCTGTTCCATCATCCCACCTCCAGCACAATCTTACCGACATGTGTGCCGGTTTCCATATACGCATGGGCGGCGGCGGCGTCACGCAAAGGAAACGTCCTGTCCATGACCGGGCGGAGACTGCCTTCCTCCACCAGTGGCCAGGCGTTCATCGCGATTTCCTGTGCTACCAGCCCCTTGAACTCCGCCGACCGAGGCCGCAGCGTCGATCCCGTCAGCGTGTAGCGCCGCGCCATGACCACGGCCATGTTGATCTCAACCCGAGCCCCGCCCTGAACGGCAATGGTAACGTGCCGCCCATCCTCCGCAAGGCATTTGAGGTTGCGGGCCACATAATCGCCGGAAACCATGTCGAGCACCAGATTGACGCCCTTTCCTCCGGTGATCCGCTTCACTTCCTCAACGAAATCGTTCACATTGTAATCGATGGCATAGGCGGCGCCCAGCTCCAGTGCCCGCGCACACTTCGCCGCATCGCCGCAGGTGACAATGACGGTCAGCCCAAACAGTTTGCCCAACATGATCGCCATGGTGCCGATGCCGCTTGTCCCACCGTGAACAAGGATCGTCTCGCCCTCACAAGCCCAGCCGCGTTCGAACACATTGTGCCAGACAGTGAACAGCGTTTCAGGCAAGGCCGCAGCCTCTGCCATCGACAGTCCTTCGGGCACCGGCAGGCAGTGGTCAGCCTTGGCCAGGCAATATTCGGCGTAGCCTCCGCCCGTCACCAGCGCGCAGACCCTCTGCCCCACCAGAGGACAAACCACACCAGCGCCGACTGCCACGACCTGCCCCGCGACCTCTAGCCCCGGGATCAGTGACGCGCCCGGCGGCGGTGGATATGCGCCTTGACGCTGTACCACATCGGGACGGTTAACCCCGGAAAACGCCACCCGCAGCAAGACCTCTCCTGGTCCCGGCTGCGGGATAGGCAACATTTCCACCCTTAGGACATCAGGTCCCCCCGGTGCGTCAAAGCCCACCGCACACATTGATTCCGGCAGAAAATCCGCCATTTTAGAGCCCCCCCTGTTGCGTCAATATCACGCATCCCCAGTCCTAGCTTTCGGCCCGGTTGACAGCAAGCGCACAGCATCCGATGCTCGGCAGTGATGGAAGACGACGATCGCCCTCGATCGCGCACCGACGCCGCCAATGCCCTCGCTGGAGAGGCCTTGGACAGCTACTCGCGGGAAGAGTTGGAAGCGCGCATCCAGCTTCTGGAAACAGAGATTGCCCGGGTTCGCACCCACCGCGAAAAGGTGGCAGCGCATATGTCCGCCGCGGACCAGCTGTTCAGGCCAAGAAGCTCATGAAGCCGGGGCCCGCCTCTCGAATGTTCGCGGGCGGACCCCATATAGGCTCTATTCATCCGGTTTGTTCAAAGCTTTCCCATCCGGGAAGGTCCCTCTTGCCAGCGAAAGACCACTGAATGCCCAGTTTCGCACAGAATCTCGAAAAAACGCTGCACGCTGCCCTGGCGCAGGCATCGGAGCGCAGCCATGAGTACGCGACGCTGGAACACCTTCTTCTTGCGTTGATCGACGATCCCGATGCTGCGCAGGTAATGCAGGCGTGCGGCGTCGACCTTTCCGACCTTGGCGATGTCGTGCGGCAGTACCTTGATCAGGAATATCAATCACTTAAGACACAGGACAAGGGTGATCCGGCCCCAACAGCCGGTTTCCAGCGCGTAATCCAGCGGGCCATTCTCCATGTCCAGTCGTCCGGCAAGGATACCGTAACCGGCGCCAACGTGCTGGTCGCACTGTTCTCGGAACGCGATTCCTACGCCGTCTATTTCCTGCAACAGCAGGACATGAGCCGCCTTGATGCCGTCAGCTACATCAGCCACGGCATTGGCAAGGGTGGCCGCCGGGTAGAGGATCGGGCGCCCAAGGGCGCGGAAGTCGAAACCCCGCCGCAGGAAGAAAAAACTGAAAAGGCGCAGAAAAAGGACTCTGCGCTCGATCAATTCTGCGTCAACCTCAACGAGAAAGCGCTTGCCGGTAAGGTCGATCCCCTGATCGGACGCGGTCCGGAAGTTGATCGCACCATCCAGATCCTGTGCCGCCGTTCCAAGAACAACCCGCTGTATGTGGGCGATCCTGGCGTCGGCAAGACCGCCATTGCCGAGGGCCTTGCCCGCAAAATCGTCGAAGGCGACGTGCCCGAAGTGCTGGCCGACGCAGTAATCTACTCGCTCGACATGGGTTCGTTGCTGGCCGGCACGCGTTATCGCGGCGATTTCGAGGAACGGCTGAAGCAGGTCGTTTCCGAATTGGAAAAAATGCCCGAGGCCGTGCTGTTTATCGACGAAATTCACACGGTGATTGGCGCTGGCGCGACCAGCGGCGGGGCGATGGACGCATCCAATCTGCTGAAGCCCGCGCTTTCCAGCGGGTCGATCCGGTGCATCGGTTCCACCACCTATAAGGAATTCCGCAACCACTTCGAAAAGGATCGCGCGCTGCTGCGCCGGTTCCAGAAGATCGACGTCAACGAACCAACCATTGAAGACACGATCAAAATTCTGAAGGGCCTGCGGACCGCCTTTGAAGAGCACCACAAGGTCAAATACACGCCGGACGCAATAAAAACTGCGGTGGAGTTGTCCGCCCGCTACATCAACGACCGCAAACTGCCCGACAAGGCGATCGACGTGATCGACGAAGTCGGCGCAATGCAGATGCTGGTGGCGCCCTCAAAGCGCAAGAAGACCATCACCGCGCGTGAAATTGAACAGGTGATCGCTACTATGGCGCGCATCCCGCCCCGGTCCGTCTCGTCCGATGACAAGAAGGTACTGGAACATCTGGACCGCGACCTGAAGCGTGTGGTGTTTGGCCAGGACAAGGCTATCTCGTTGCTTTCAACGGCCATGAAGCTTTCGCGCGCAGGGCTTCGCGATCCGGACAAGCCCATCGGCAGCTTCCTGTTTTCTGGCCCAACCGGCGTCGGCAAGACCGAAGTCGCGCGCCAACTGGCGTCGATCATGGGCATCCCGCTGCAGCGCTTCGACATGTCGGAATATATGGAACGTCACTCTGTCAGCCGCCTGATCGGTGCGCCTCCGGGCTATGTTGGCTTCGATCAGGGTGGATTACTGACGGATGCTGTCGACCAGCAGCCACATTGCGTACTGCTGCTTGACGAGATCGAGAAAGCACACCCCGATCTGTTCAACATCCTGCTGCAGGTAATGGACCATGGCCGGCTGACCGATCACCACGGCAAAACGGTGGATTTCCGCAATGTCGTGCTGATCATGACGACCAATGCTGGTGCATCCGACATGACGCGGCTGGGCATCGGCTTTGGCGACGTATCAAAGGAGGATGCAGGCGAAGAGGCGGTGAAGAATCTTTTCACCCCCGAATTCCGCAACCGTCTGGATGCGATTGTGCCCTTCTCCTACCTCCCCACGGAAGTCATCAGCCGGGTGGTGGACAAGTTCATCCTGCAGCTGGAACTGCAGCTGGCCGAACAGAACGTCCATATCCAGTTTGATTCCGATGCACGGGCTTGGCTGGGTGAGCGCGGTTACGACCGCCTCTATGGGGCAAGGCCGATGGCCCGCCTTATTCAGGAAAAGGTCAAGCAGCCACTCGCTGAAGAGTTGTTGTTCGGCAAGCTGGAGCATGGCGGCGAAGTGCATGTATCCGTGAAGGACGACGCACTGTCGTTCGAACTCACTCCTGCACCGCCAAAGCTGGTGAGAAAGTCGGCGGCAAAGGCCAAGACAGCACCCGTCCCCCGCAACGACGACACGGCAGAGTAACATTCTGGAACCGGCGGCATCTTTCGGGATTTACCTACCGAAAGATGGCCGCCGATTTCTCATGGATACGGGCTGACCGCAACGGCATCCGCATCGTCCCGGCCGATTGCTGGATCGATCCTGTGCGCCCCGTGGCAACTGCGCTGATAACCCATGGCCATGCCGACCATGCGCGCCCCGGCCATGGCAGATCAATCGCTACACCGGCCACACTGGCAATCATGCGACTGCGCTATGGCGTGGAGCAAGGCGCGCAACCAGTCGATTATGCCGAAGCCTTCGAACTTGCAGGCGGCGTAACGGCGACCTTTTTCCCTGCTGGCCATGTTCTGGGCTCATCACAGATTCTTCTGGAACATGCCGGCGAACGCATTGTCGTGACGGGTGACTACAAGCGCCGCGCGGATCCCACCTGCCCCGCTTTCGTGCCTGTTCCCTGCGATGTTCTGGTGACCGAGGCGACATTTGGCCTGCCGGTGTTTCGTCACCCGCCAGTCGAGCAGGAAGTCGCACGGTTGCTGGGCGCTCTTGCCATAGAACCACAACGCTGCGTCCTGGTGGGGGCCTATGCGCTGGGCAAAGCACAGCGGCTGATTGCCGAGCTGCGCCTTGCCGGGCACGCCGACCCGATCTTTCTGCACGGCGCGATGGAAGGCACGTGCCAACTGTATGAAGCCTTCGGCATTGATCTTGGCGATCTTCGTCTGGTTGCGGATACGCCGAAGGCCGACCTTACGGGGCATATCGTCGTCTGCCCGCCAGCCGCCCTCAACGACCGCTGGGCCCGCCGCCTGCCGGATCCGATAACCGCCATGGCGTCTGGCTGGATGCGCGTGCGCCAACGCGCCCGCCAACGGAATGTCGAACTTCCACTCGTCATATCCGACCACGCCGACTGGGACGAGTTGACGTCAACTATCGCAGAGGTGAATCCCGCAGAGACATGGATCACCCACGGCCGCGAGGAAGCGCTGTTACGCTGGTGCGAAATCAATCAGCGCAAGGCACGGGCGTTGGCGCTGATCGGCTATGAAGATGAGGATGATTAGGCGGTGGAGCAATTCGCCGCCCTTCTCGACGCACTGGTTTATACCCGATCGCGCAACAGCAAGCTGGCACTGATCGCCGATTACCTCCGCCGCACGCCTGATCCAGACCGCGGTTGGGCCTTGGCTGCGCTGACGGACGGGCTGGGTTTTCCGGCCGTCAAAGCCTCAACCGTGCGCAATTTGTTGACTGATCGGGTGGACCCGGTGCTCTTTGCCCTGTCGCGCGATTATGTGGGCGATACCGCGGAAACCGCCAGCCTGTTATGGCCGGAACCACCACAACTGCCGTCGCACCCACCCACTGTCTCGGAGGTCGTGGATGCCTTGTCCGGGATGACACGCGCCAGCGTGGCGAAAGAACTGCCGGAGCTATTGGACCGTCTGGATGCCAACGGACGCTACGCCTTGCTCAAGCTGGCAACCGGGGCGATGCGCGTCGGCATATCCGCGCGATTGGCGAAGATAGCCTTTGCGCAGGCGTTTGATGTTTCTGTCGATGAGGTGGAGGAATACTGGCACGGCCAGGCGCCGCCCTATGCGCCGCTGTTCGAATGGGCCGCGCATGGTGCCCCAGCGCCGTCGAGCGAAAATCTCCCGCTGTTTCGCCCGTTCATGCTCGCCCATCCCCTGGATGCAACAATCGTGGACATGGCCGACTATGCAGCAGAGTGGAAATGGGACGGTATCCGCGTGCAACTGGTTCATGCCGGCGGCGAGACGCGCGTCTATTCCCGGTCTGGCGACGACATCTCGCGCACATTCCCGGAAGTAGCCTCTGCCCTGTCCATCCCGGCAGTACTGGACGGCGAACTGCTGGTGTGTGGTAGCCATCAGGGCGGACCTGCAGGCGGCGCAGCCAGCTTCAACGCCCTGCAGCAGCGGCTTGGCCGCAAGACGGTCTCCAAGGCGATGCTGGCGGACTATCCAGCCTTTGTTCGGCTTTACGATCTGTTGATCGCAGAGGGCGAAGACTTGCGCCAGCATAGCTGGGAGCAGCGCCGCGAACGGCTGGAAGCTTTCATCCTGCAGCTTGATCCGCAGCGGTTCGACATCAGTCCGCTGATCCCTGCGGCCAGCCTGGATGAACTTGCCGCCATCCGCGAACGCGCACGCGACGATGCCATCGAAGGCGTCATGCTGAAGCGGCGCGACAGCCCCTATGTCTCCGGGCGGCGTACCGGCCTATGGTACAAGTGGAAGCGCGATCCGCTGCTGATCGACTGCGTGCTGATGTATGCCCAGCGGGGTTCGGGCAAACGATCATCATACTATTCCGACTATACTTTTGGCTGCTGGAACGGCGACCCAGATCAGGGCGCGGAACTGCTTCCGGTCGGCAAGGCCTATTTCGGGTTCACCGATGAGGAACTGAAATGGCTGGATCGCTATATCCGCACCCACACCACCGCGAAGTTCGGCCCGGTGCGAGAGACCGACAAGAGCCTTGTGTTCGAGGTAGCCTTCGATTCCGTGCATGAAAGCAAGCGCCACAAATCCGGCCTTGCAATGCGGTTCCCGCGCATCAACCGCATCCGCGCAGATAAGCCCGCGCATGAAGCCGATCGGATAGAAGCCCTTCGTGCGTTGATCTGCAATTGATCGTAATCAATGTGACGCGCCTGCACCGCTGCTAGCTGCAACGCTCACACTGATCCCGGAGTATGCAATTGGCCACCACTTCCGAAGCCGTCCGAACGCCGGAAAGCCCGTTCTATCGGCTGGGCGGGCACGAAACGATGCAGGCGATCTGCAACCGCTTCTACGACCTGATGGACAGCGATCCCGCCTACGGTGAGTTGCGGGCGATGCATGCGCCTGACCTTTCGCCCATGCGCACATCGCTCGCCGGATTTCTTGCAGCGTGGGCGGGCGGGCCGCGGGACTGGTTCACCGACAATCCTGGCAAGTGCATGATGAGCGCTCACAAGTCCTTTGCGATTACGCCGGATGTTGCCGGCCAGTGGGCGGATGCGATGAAGCGCGCCATCGCCGATGCCGCACCGGATGACGCGGTTCTGGCCAAGGCAATGGGCGGTGTTCTGGAAGAAATGGCGCTCAGCATGGTTCGCCCAGGCTAGGCCATCTTTAACCGGCGATCTGGAATTGCTTTTCACGCGCGGTAGCACCCCGCAGCAACCTTACATGTGACGTCGCGACGCCAAGGGCAGCGGCAAGCAACGCGCGCACGGCCGTATTCGCCTTGCCGTCCTCGGGCTTTGCGCGAACCTTGGCGATCAACCGCCCTTCAACAATTTCCAGTGCTTCGGTTCGGGCACCGGGGGTCACGCGCACCGCCAGCCGGCCATCACCATCCGCAAGCGCGCGGATGGCAACCGCTGGTGGATACTCAACCCTCGGCTTCGCCATCATAGCTCGCACGGTGGCGCTGAGCGTTAAGGACATAGCCCTGCACGCCATACTGCAGATCGGCGACCTGCTGGTCATTCAGATCGCGGGTGAACACGGCCGGCCGGCCCATCCACATCTGCCGCGAACAAATCACTTTGCCCGGCGTAAGCATGGCGCCTGCTGCCAGCATCCCACCAGATTCGATTCGGCAGCCATCCATGACGATAGAGCCAAGGCCAACAAAGGCCCGATCCTCAAGAACGCAGCCATGCACCATCGCCATATGGCCAATCAGCACGTCATCGCCGATGATCGTAGGAAAGCCATCCGGGCGCATTGGCTTGGGGCTGTCACAATGGACCACCGTACCGTCCTGAATATTGGTGCGCGCGCCAATGACGATGCGGTTCGCATCCCCGCGAATGACGCAATTGTACCATATGCTGGAATCCGGCCCAATTTCCACATCCCCAAGGATGCGGCACCCCGGCGCAATAAACGCCGAAGAGTGGATACGCGGGTGCTTGCCGTCGATCGGCGCGATGGTGATGTCGTTGCGGGTCATAGTTTTCCGAAAATGTTATCCCAACGGATATAGGGCAGGATGGATGCGTGGTCATCCGTCCAGACGTTGGGTGCCGGCTTTTCCGGTGGTTCCCACCGCTGGCGCGGTTCAAATGTGCCCAGCGCGTTGATCTGCGCAGGGTTACGCGACAGAGCCACCCATGACGACGGCGTAAGAACGGTATGATCGTCTGGGTTGTCGTTACGCACCGCCAGCGCCAAGCCGCGATTCTTTGCCACCGCCGCCAGCGCTGGCTCCAGCTCTACGAAGCGGTTGGAAATGTGCACCAGCAGCACACCGCTGGGGCTCAGCGCATCAAGATAAACGCCAAAGGCTTCGTCCGTCATCAGATGAAGCGGGATGGAGTCCGATGAAAAGGCGTCAACAGCCAGCAGGTCAAAGCTGCCCTTTGGTAGCGCCGCCAGTTCCAGCCGCGCATCGCCGAGCACCATTTTGGCGTCGGGCGCGCAATCTGCGATATAGGTAAAGGTGCGATCGCGGGAATATTCGACCATAGCCGGGTCAATCTCGAAGAAGCTCCAACGTTGCCCCGGTTTCCGATAGCAGGCGAGCGTGCCCGCGCCGAGGCCGACCACCCCAATGCGCGCATTCGCACCGAAAAGATCATGAGCGTTGGCAAAAGCAATCCCGGCACCGGATCCAGGTCCGTAATAGGTCGTCGGTTGCTGGCGCAGCAGCGTGTCGATCGATTGCTGGCCATGCAAGGTCGTACCATGCGCCAGCGTCCGCACCTGCCGGTCCGGATAATCCCGCACCGTATAGATGCCGAAATAGCTGCGTGTCCGAATTCCATCCAGCGTGTCCTGAATCGTCTGAAATCCACCCTTTGAAACCAGCAAAAGGCCGAGAACGCCGATAAACAGCGGCCGCCACGGCACGACCAGAAGGCCGATGAACGCAATGGCCATGGTCAGCAGCAGCGGAGCGAAGCCCGCATCGACCAGCATGCTCCGCTTAGCCAGATGCCAGGCAAGGAACGCCGCAAGCCCCAGCAGGACGTAGCCGGTCAGCTTTGCCATGGACCACTCAAGTCCCGGCATGCGCCGCCAGTCGAGCGCAACTGGCAAAGGCAACAGCAACGCCGCCGCGACCACCAGCAGCGGGTGTTCCCACGCCCAGTCGAACACCAGCGGCGCGATCAGGGCTGTAAACAGTCCGCCAAGCGCGCCGCCCGCCGACATCACGAAATAGAACAGCGTCAGATTGGCCGCGTTTGGCCGAGCATCATACAGACGGCTGTGCAACGCCACGCAGACGACAAACAGCAGGACAACCGTCGCCAGAACCTGCCCCATCGATGCAGAATGATGCGACATCATCGCCAACCCGCCGGCAAGCAACAGGATCACTGGAGCGACCAGCGTAATCGCACGCGCTACACCGCGTTGGTCAGAAAATGCAAAAACGAAGCTCAGCAGGTAAAGCCCAAGGGGGATCACCCAAAGCAGCGGCATGGCGAAAATGTCGGTTGTAAGATGCGTTGTGGTCGACAGCATCAACCCGGAAGGAACGGCTGCCAGGGCCAGCCATAGGAGTATCCGCCGCGCCGGAATGTGCTCGGCCACAGCTTCCGTGGCCGCAATGGGCTTATCACTGCCCGGCACGTTCCAGCGTGACAGGGCGGCCGCAGCGACCAGAAGGATCAGCACGGCATAGCCGACAGTCCATGCCCAGCTCTGCTGCGTGATGCCTAGAAGCGGTTCGGCCACCAGCGGATAGGCAATAAGGCCGGCAAAGCTACCGAGGTTTGATGCAGCATAAAGCGCCCAGGGCTCTCCTGCAGACGGTTCGGCCGCATACCAGCGCTGCATCAGCGGCGCCTGCGCCGACACGAGGAAGAAGACCGGCCCGATAGTCGCAGCCAGTAACAGCGGCACCCACAGCGCTTCCCAACCCGGTGCAGGCGAAGGCAATTTTGCCAGCGCTATCGGCAGGGTGACTGCGGCCGCCACAAGCAGGCCGATGTGCAGCTTGGCCTGAGTGCGAAGCGCCAGCTTCCCAATCAGGTGGGCGTAGGCATAGCCCCCCAGCAACAGCGCCTGATAAACCAGCATTGCGCTGTTCCAGACATTTGGCGCCCCGCCCAGCCGGGGCAGCGCCATGCGCGCGACCATCGGCTGCACCAGAAACAACAGGAAACTTCCGACAAGGATCGTCGCTACGAATAGCGCGCGGCGCGGCGCATGCGTTGTCATCGTGCTGCCTGCCACTGTTGCCGGGTAATCGAATATGCGATGATCGTGCCGCTGACCGGATCAAAATCGCCGCATTCGAAATCAAGGTCGGTTCGGCGTTCCATGCCTAGCCGCACCATCAAGCGCCAGCTCGCAGTATTTTCCTGCACGGTCAGTCCAATCATGTGCGGCGCCTCGAAGTCTTCGAAGCCCGACGCCATCGCGGCCTTTGCCGATTCCAGCGCATACCCCCTCCCCCAGGCATCTTCGCGGAGCCTCCAGCCAATCTCGAAATCCCCAATCGGACCACCCTTCTGGTTTGCCCGTTTCAGACCGCAAAAACCCAGCAATTCGCCCGAAAGATGCCCGCCATCCTGCTTGCGTTCTACCAGCCAGAAAGTGTGGTTGTGTTCGCGGTGATAACCTTCGATGCGTTCGCGCGCAGCCTGCATACCCCGCTCATCCGCTACCCCGCCCAACCAGCGCATGACCGCCAGCGTATTGGTTAAACGGAAAAAGGAACTCCAGTCGTCCTCGCGCCAGTCGCGCAGCACAAGTCGGGGCGTTTCAAGCTGGAATTCACCCATTCAGCAGCCGTGCTGCATGGGCTGCATGATAGGTCAGCACGCCCGAACAGCCGGCCCGCTTGAACGCCAGCAGCGTTTCCAACACCAGCGCATCGCGATCTGCCACGCCAGCAGATGCAGCCACCTCAATCATCGCGTATTCGCCGCTCACCTGATAGGCGAAAACCGGTACGTCGAACTGTTCTTTCACCCGCCGCACGATGTCGAGATAGGGCAGGCCCGGCTTGACCATGACACTGTCAGCACCTTCGGCGATATCCATCGCCACTTCGCGCAGCGCCTCTTCGGCGTTGGCCGGATCCATCTGGTAAGTCTGCTTGTTGCCCTTCAGCAACCCACCAGAACCCACGGCATCGCGGAATGGGCCATAGAACGCCGAGGCGTATTTGGCGGCATAGCTCATGATCTGGATGTTCGCGTACCCCTCATCTTCCAGCGCCGCGCGAATACGGCCGATACGGCCATCCATCATGTCCGAGGGTGCGATAATATCTGCCCCCGCCGCCGCCTGATTCAACGACTGGCCGACAAGCATCTCTACCGTGGCATCATTCAGCACATAGCCGGCATCGTCGATCAATCCGTCCTGACCGTGGCTGGTATACGGATCCAGAGCGACATCCGTCAGCACGCCCACGCTGTCACCAACCGCATCGCGAATGGCGCGAATGCCCCGGCACATTAGGTTATCGGGATTAAGCGCCTCGCGCCCGTCCTCGCTGCGCCGGTCCGGCTGGGTATTGGGGAATAGCGCAAGGCACGGGATACCCAGCGCAACGGCCTCTTTCGCCCGATCAGCGATGCGGTCCGCCGACCATCGTGAAACCCCCGGCAGCGACGCTACCGGCTCCTCAACATCATGGCCTTCAGTGACGAACAAAGGCCAGATGAGGTTCGCAGGGGTCAGCACGGTTTCACGATGCATCGCCCGGCTCCAGGATGTGGCGCGGGTGCGGCGTAGCCGCGTAGCAGGATAGGATGCGGTCATAACTGCGGCTTCCTGCCCGAAACTCCGCAGCAATGACAAGTCAATCTGTCGTGTACGCCGAAATGGCAGCCACCTTTCGCGTCATACTGCTTTTAGGTGCACCCGGCTCAATCGCCATGATCTTGGCAAGCCTTGCCTTGAAGTCCGCCAATTCTTCGCCGTTCACCTGCGACTGAATCGTGAAGCGCACCGATAGCGGGTTCACCGTGCGGCCATTCTGATAAAGCTCGTAGTGAAGATGCGGGCCAGTCGACAGGCCGGTTGATCCTACATAACCAATCACTTGGCCGGTCCGCACCTGCGTCCCGGCTGAAACAGCAATCCGGCTCATATGCGCATAGCCCGTTCCCAGCCCCCCGCCATGATTGATCCGGACATAATTGCCATGGCCGCCGCGCCGCGCGGCGAAAGCCACAACACCGTCGCTAACCGCAAATATCGGCGCACCGCTGGGCGCGCCGAAATCGATGCCCGCGTGCATACGGGCATAGCCAAGGATCGGGTGCCTCCGCATCCCATAGGACGATGTCATCCGGCCCGCTACCGGTGAAACCATGCCGGACGCCTGTTGTTTTCCCATACCGGATGCTTCGAAGAACTGGCCAGTTTCACCCCATCGCAGCAATTGCGCACGTGGTTTCCCGCCGCGTTCAAGCCCGGCATACATCAGGTTGCCGGTTTCATTTTCGCCGCTCGCGGCGCGTCTGTGGGCAACGACGATGTCGAATTTGTCGTCTGGCGCAACTTCTCCTTCAAGACTGAGATGCTGATCCAGCGCCTGCAGATACTGCTGAATAGCCTTGGCCGGTGCTCCGGCAGCCCGCGCTGAACGGTAAAGGCTGGCGCCAACGGTCCCGCGGATACGCAGCGGCGTTGCATCGACGACGATTGGTTGACGCGTAAGTACCAGCATGCCGGCCTGCCGCTCAATGGACAGGGCCAGGTCGAAACGTGCCCGAAATTCTATACTGTCCAGAGGCCGCGGCACGCCAACGGCACTGCGGCGCCCCAACGTGACCTTAAAGCGGGTGCCAGGTTCAATCCCAGTGAGCGGCACAGCGCCCGCCACCATGCCTGAAAGGCGAGCAACATCGGCAGAACCAACCCCGGCGCGTTGCAGCATGCGGCCGAAGCTGTCGCCCTGCGCAAGGGTTGCTGTAAACTGCACCATGGCCCGCTCTGGCGCGGAGGCAATTGGCACCGCCAATGCCGTCGCACCCATACGGCGCCCGCTGTCACCGCCCTGCTCGAGCGGCAATATCATCTGGCTGCGGTATTCATCACGGACATCGGCGTCAGCACGAACCGCCGTCGCAGCTTCTACGGATGTGAAATCCGGCCATAGCGAAATCGCAATGGCGCATAGCGCCGTCATCGTTCCTAGCCCACGCAGCCAGCGGCGGCTGCCGATCTCCTCGGCAAGATCCGGCGCAAGGTCCAAAGCGTGGCACCGCGCCTCAACAATCGCCTTCCACGCCGACATGGGCCGCCCCGCCGCGGTCAGCACAGCGGCGGTTTCCACCATGCCCCCGGCGCATTCGCTTTGGTCACGCGGCCCCAACAACGCACTGTCACTCCACCTTGTAGATGCCCCTGCGCGGCTTGCGCGCCGCTGCAACTTGCACGCGCAAGGTTAATCTTCCGCTAAGGCGGCAAGTCCGGCGCTATCCTTGACAGGCTGGGGATGATCGAAGGCCTGTGCCTTGCAGCCGCCCAAGGGCGATGCCACATCTGGGGAAAGAGGTGGTCGACGCATGATAGCACGCCCGCATTCCCGTACGTCTTCCGGTGTGAAGGCTGTGCTGGGCCCTACAAACACCGGCAAGACCCATCTTGCCGTAGAACGGCTTTGTGCGCATTCCTCCGGTGCAATCGGCTTCCCGCTGCGACTTCTTGCACGCGAAGTGTATGACCGGGTCTGCGCGATCAAGGGCGAAAACCGCGTCGCCCTGATCACGGGTGAGGAGCGGATCGAGCCAAAGGATGCACGCTGGCTGCTTTGCACGGCAGAAGCCATGCCATCACGCCCTGACCTTGCCTTCATCGCGCTGGACGAGGCGCAACTCGCCGCAGACCGGGAACGGGGACATATCTTCACGGACCGCCTGCTGCACACCCGCGGCCGCGAGGAGACCATGCTTCTGGGCGCAGCCACTCTTGCCCCCATGGTTCGAACGCTGGTGCCGGACGCGGAAATTGTCAGCCGCCCGCGGTTTTCCACCCTAAGCCATGCCGGCGCCAAAAAGCTTTCTCGCATCCCGCCGCGTAGCGCCATTGTCGCCTTCTCGGCCGAACAGGTCTATACGATAGCGGAAATGCTGCGCCGGTTCCGCGGCGGCGCTGCCGTGGTTATGGGGGCCCTTTCGCCGCAAACCCGTAATGCGCAGGTCGCACTCTACCAATCGGGCGAAGTAGACTATCTGGTTGCGACTGACGCAATTGGCATGGGCCTGAATCTTGACGTCGGCCACGTCGCCTTCGCCGGGCTTTCCAAGTTCGACGGCCAGCGCCAGCGACGCCTGACTACAGCAGAAATGGCCCAGATCGCCGGGCGGGCGGGACGGCATCAGCGGGATGGAACGTTCGGCACTCTTGCTGGATCCGGCGGCATATCGTCAGAATTCACGCCCGAGGAAGTTTTCGCAATCGAGGAACACCGGTTTGCCCCGCTGACCCGGCTGTTCTGGCGCAATTCCGAGCCATCGTTCGCCTCGCTGAACGCGCTGATTGCCGATCTTGAGCGCCTTCCCGACCGGCCCGAACTTGCCGCCGCGCCCGAGGCAATCGACCTTTCCGTTCTGAAACGGCTTGCCGATGAACCAGAAATCGCCGGGACCATCCATTCACAGGCACATGTCGCACGTTTCTGGCAGGCTTGCTCGCTTCCCGATTTCCGCCAACAGGGTGCCGAAAACCATGCGCGCTTTGTCGCCCGGCTTTGGCAGGATCTGCGCGACGGGTTCCTTGGAACTGATTTCGTGGCGGCGCGAATTGCAGAACTCGACAATCCGCAGGGTGATATGGACACGCTGCAAGGACGCATCGCCGCGATCCGCAGCTGGGCTTATATCGCGCAGCGCCCAGATTGGGTGCTGGCGAAGGAAGAAATGGCAGCGCGGGCGCGGGCGGTAGAGGCGCGCTTGTCTGACGCGCTGCACGCCAGGTTGACCGAACGTTTCGTCAATCGCCGCACTGCCGTACTCATGAAAAAGCTGGGCCCCGACGCAGGACTGCTGCCGGTAACGGTGGAGGACGACGACGTATTTGTTGATGGCGAGCATATCGGCGCTCTTTCCGTCTTCCGGTTCCGCGTGGATCCGCAAGCGCGTCACGAAGACCACAGGCTGTTGCTGGCGGCGGCAGAACGACACTTGCCAGCGTTACTGGCCAAACGGGCGGAGGATTTGGTGAACGCAATTGAAGATGGGGCGGCATCTCTGGAATTGGCGGGAGATACGATATGTCAGGAAGGAACGCCGCTGGCGCGCGTCGCACGTGGCCGGAAGCGTCTGGACCCAGAGCTTGTGCTCGACCCTGCTATAGATCGGATACCGGCGCCTGCCCGCGATAAGCTCGTCACGGCGCTGCGGGCCTGGCTCGAGGCGCGTTTTGCTCCGCTGGAGCCGCTGAGGCGCATAGACGCAGCAAGCCGCGAGGCAGAGTCCGGTCCCGAGCTTCGCGCACTACTGATACGCCTTGTCGACGGCGGCGGAGTGCTGTCGCGCGTTGGCTCAGGGCTTGACGGTCTGGACAAGGCCCAGCGCGACAGGCTGCGGAAACTTGGCGTGCGGATCGGTGCGCTGGACCTGTTCCTGCCCGCCATGCTGCGGCCGGCACCGTTGGCCGCGTGGCACATTCTGGGGCCAGCAGCCATCACACTGCCGCTGCCCGAAATGCCGCCCGTTCATTCGCTGGGCAACGCATCGCCGCCTCCGGGATACCGGCGTATCGGCAAGCAAGCACTCCGCATTGATATGGCCGAAAAGCTGCTGCGTGAAGCGCATGCCGTGCGGGTTGCCGCCGGACCGCGCCTATACCCGCTTGACCAGGCACGCGCGATTTCGATGGGATTGACCCCGGAAAGCTATCTACAACTTCTTCGTCTGGGCGGCTTCAATCCGCGCCACGCTGGGGAACTGCCGCAGGGCGCCTTTGGCCCTCCAAAGCCCGTGCTATGGCGCTGGCGATCACCTCGGCGGGCCCCTGCCCCGCAACCCGAATCGCGTCCGCGCGCTGAAGGTGCCTTTGCAGCGCTGGCCGAACTGGTGCGGTGATGCGGATCGACAAACTGCTTTGGTACCTGCGCCTCGCCCATACCCGGCCGATCGCGCAGGCCATGGCAGAGGATGGCCATATTCGTCTTAATGGCCGCCGGGTCGAGCGTTCGCACGTCAAGGTATTGGTGGGCGATGTGCTGGTAGTGCCTGTCGGCACGGAGGTTCGCGTATTTGAACTTGTCGCCCTGCCATCGCGCCGCGGGCCGGCGATGGAAGCACAGGCTTGCTATCGGGTGCTTGACGAGACGCGGAATATCACCATAGCAGCCCCGAGAACCTATCACGCTGCCAAAGAGGATTTGCAGCCATGACCTATGTCGTCACTGACGCCTGTATCCGCTGCAAATACATGGATTGCGTGGAAGTTTGCCCCGTAGATTGCTTCTACGAGGGCGAGAACATGCTGGTTATCAACCCCAGCGAATGCATCGATTGCGGCGTTTGCGAACCGGAATGCCCCGCTGAAGCGATTCTGCCCGACACCGAAAACGGTCTCGAGAAGTGGCTCGAACTCAATACCAAGTTCTCCGCTGAATGGCCGAATCTCACGACAAAACGGGATTCCCCGGCTGACGCGGATGAGTTCAAGAACGTCGAAGGTAAGTTCGAGAAGTTCTTCTCTCCTGAACCCGGCGAAGGCGACTAGTTCTCGCCTTCTGTTCGGGCGCGCCTGCCCGACCAAAATGATTGCCTGTCAGCGACGCTGGTAACCATTGCCAGGGGCGGAAATCCGGTATGGATTCTCGCCTCTGGCAATTTTGCTACAGTGATGCTATATAATCCCATGACCGCCTGGGCGACCGCCCTCGCGGCGGGTCAGCACCAGGAAAGGCAGGATCACGGCAAAACGGTTTTTGGGGGAATTGAGCTGCGCCAATGAGCGCGTTGCAATCTTCCAGATTTCCGGTTGCCAAAGCGTGCGCGCTTAAGGTTCTGCAACTGAAAGGACAATAAATGACGGCACAGGCCAATCCCTTCGATGTTGGAGATTACGTCGTTTACCCGAAGCACGGGGTCGGTCGCGTCATCGAACTTCAAGAGCAGGAAATCGCCGGGATGAAGCTGGAACTCTATGTTCTGCGCTTTGAAAAAGAACGCATGACTTTGCGTGTTCCGGTTAACAAGATCGAATCGATTGGCATGCGCAAGCTGTCTTCCGACAAGACTCTGCGTGAAGCGATGGATACCCTTAAGGGCAAGCCCAAGGTAAAGCGCACCATGTGGTCGCGCCGCGCTCAGGAGTACGAAGCTAAGATTAACTCGGGTGACCTCGTGTCGATCGCCGAGGTGACTCGTGACCTGTTCCGTGCAGACGATCAGCCGGAGCAGAGCTATTCTGAACGGCAGATTTTCGAAGCAGCCTCTTCGCGCCTGGCGCGTGAGTTGGCAGCAATGGAAAAGACTGACGAGCCAACGGCACTCAAGAAAATCCACGCGATCCTTAATGAGTACGCGCCGAAGTACTACGAAGCGGCCGCTACGGCCTGATCTTCACAAAATCGAATCACCGAGGGGGCCGCTTCCGCAAGGGGGCGGCCCTTTCGGTTTGCGTATTGTCCGGTCACGCATGTTAGTGTGTTAATTCATTAACACACTTAACCGGGAGGTTTCCGTCATGAAATGCAGCCACCTGTCCGGCGCTTTTGCCGCAATCGCCGCGCTGACGTTGGTTTCAGTCCTTTCAGGGTGTGAACAAGCCGGCATCCCCGGCAACAGCTTCGAAGGTAAACCGCTGTCAGAACTCGACGTAACAGGCCAACCGCCGCGCGCGCTGGCCCTATACGGCCCCGACGTAGTAAACATCCGCGATGGTGCAGCGCTTGCCATCACGGTCGAGGGTGACAGCAACGCGGCGGATCAACTCCGATTTTCGTTGAAGAACGGGACGCTGGGTATCGGGCGCACGACCGGAACCCAATCCTCTGAAAAAGCGGTGGTGAATGTCGTCATGCCCCCTCCCCGCAAGATTACGGCAGCCGGTTCGGGCAGGGCC
>Ga0233380_1000066_pt1 | contig 63201 bp, 57 predicted proteins | sample ElkDunMinimDraft_9_FD_191541 | JGI IMG/M metagenome (GOLD analysis project Ga0233380, IMG submission 191541) | Fecal eukaryotic communites from dung pellets of Tule Elk in California, USA - Elk Dung F36 | ecosystem: Host-associated > Mammals > Digestive system > Large intestine > Fecal | place... | reverse complement strand
AATGGCTGTTCGAGTGGCCTCGTCTTGCCAGTCCGTGTCATACAATGGATTTCCCTCAGCATCGAACAATCTCGGATCCAATGTGGTGAAGGATGGAGGTGTGCTACCTGAATATTTGGAGTGGTTTTCGAATCCCCTTCTCACTACTTCCAAATATTCCTGGGAATTCATTACGTCCATTTTCTTTGGCAGGAAGCCAGCACTTGCAAAACCTTCATAACCTATAACTATGCCTTCGTTTTTGCTGCCTCTTTTTGTGGTAATCAAGATTACCCCATTTGCTCCCCTAGATCCATAAATAGCTGTCGATGACGCATCCTTTAGGACTTCCATCCTTTCGATATCGTTAGGGTTGACAAACCTGATGTTTTCCATCACAACCCCATCCACCACGTACAAGGGATCTGAAGAAGAATTGATCGTTCCAAGCCCTCTGATCACTACTCGCGGACTACTGGTAGGAGATCCTGAATTCAGAAATACATTCACACCGGCGACTTTACCTTTTAATCCCTGTAGGGCATTGGTAACAGGTTCTCTAAGAAGATCCTCCCCACCAATGACTCCAACAGAGCCGGTCAAGTCAGATTTTCTTTGGATACCATATCCCACTATAACTACTTCATCCAAAGCCCCAATATCAGAAACCATTCGAATGTTCAGCAATGTTTCGGTTCCCACTACCCTCTCCTGGCTCTCCATGCCGATAAAGCTGAATACCAATACAGACTCACTGGAAGCCACACTCAAAGTAAACTGGCCGTCGAGGTCGGTTACCGTGCCATTGGTCGTCCCTTTTTCTAAAATTGAAACTCCCGGAAGCGGTTCGCCTGACTCATCCGTCACAGTGCCTTTAACCTCTACGGCCCTTGCCTGCAGCATTTCAGTTGCCAACGTCAAATTTTCGCCTTTCAAGGCAGCGGCTTTTGAAGCCATTCCTTCAGCCTGTGTGAAGGAAGCCGTTGCACCTGTAAGACAGGCCAAAAGGATGGATCCTTTCAGCCAGCCATTACCCGAGTAGTTATTACCACGTGAAGACGTAGTAATGGATAACTTTTTTTTCATTAAATTTTTGGGTTGCGTTTATAAAATTTTTTGAAAATTGAATTTTAACAAATTTTTAAGTTAGGTCATGCCCTCCTTAAAATATGTTAAAATCAGGTAAAGCTAAACCCATTTAGTAAGGAAAAAAATGAGGTTTTAGGAAATAGGAAGGAATACAGAGGAAGGCAGATATTTAATTCTCAAGTATTCTCTTCCCCTGTAGAGAAATTTTCACTAAAATCCGTTTTCACTAATATTTTTGTAAATCGACCGCGGAAAAATTGAAGATGCGATATTTTTTTGTCCCATCCCGCGGTGCTTTAAGAAGAAATTTGTTGCCAAATTTGCATCTAAAAACTTTCGTGTTCGAAATTATGCGATCATAAAGCAGAAAATTCCACACTAAAATAAAAGGACAAAATATTAAAAACTTATAATTTTATATAGAATTATGAAAGATGTCTGGGATTGTAACCGGCGAATTGACGCGCAGTTCCCTGCGATGAATTTCTTCACGGTGCGGGTGGGTCAAGTGTGAAAACAAGGCTTCGGTAAGCTGCTGCCCCAGTTGAATTGCCTCATAATCATTCTTTACTACCTGGCGGCACTCCACCTCCGGAAGTTGCCGGTCAAAAAGAACAACCGTGTTCCCGTTTTTAATCAGCTGGTTGATTTCGGAGGGATTTATGTTTAAGGGAGGGGTGATGATATATCCTTCTACCCGTAGATGATTAAACTTACGGATAAGGCAGAGGGTCTTTTCCGGATCGTTATCCGTGCTGCAGTAGATTACAGTATATCCATCCTTGAAGGCGAGTAGTTCTATGGTCTTGGCGATCGCTGCGAAAAAAGGGTTGGAGATATCTTCCACCATAAATACAATTATCTTGGATTTGCCGGTACGCAGGCTCTGGGCCAATTGACTGGGTTGATAACCGATTTTTTCTAAATGGCTTTTTACTCGGTCTATTAATGCTTGGCTGATGCGGTTATCCACCGCCTTGTCATTAAGGATGAATGAAATAGTGGTAGGGGAAATGCTAAGATCTTTGGCAATAGCTTTGATGGATAGTCTTTTTTGCATGACAAATAAATGACGAGGTTACTTTGGGCAATTAAGTCCTCATATTAGCAATAATTTCTCATTGTTTATGTCTGCTTTGGTTATTTATGACTATTTCATCAAAAAGCTGTTCCAATTCTGGGTCAAGCTTGCCTTTTTCTATCCATTCCTTTCTGCCGTAAATGCCTGCTTCTGAAGGATCAAAAGGCTTGAATCCCCTTTTACGGACGCCCCCCTTTCTTTTGAACCGAAAATCATGCCTTTGGGGATCTTTAAAGCCGGGATCTATAATAGAACTGTGTACATCCTTGCCTTTCGCTTGCCAGTCTGAAAAGCGGTAAGGGCCAAACTTGATGTCTGCACCACGTTCGTCCCAATAGATATTATGATCCGACAGGAGCTTAACTTTGTCCCAGCTCGAACTGGTAAGACTGCCTTCGTTAAAATACACGATGTTATGGGTAAATGAAAAAGAACGGTGCTCTTCTACGCGGGTTGCTTGGAGCTGTGAAATTAAATTGTAGGCGAAAATGTTGTTGCGAATGATGTTCTCTTTTCCATAATGTTGATGAAATCCCGCATTTTTACAGGCATACACCAGATTGTTTTCCATCACTATTCCTGTTGATCCTTCGTCAGTATACAGTCCCCACCCGCCATACGTCATCGAGTACACGTGATGGATAACGTTGTTGCTGACTTCGGTTCCTTCCGACACCCCTAAGGTATAGACCCCGCCCATATCACTCAGATCACCCCAACCCAAATGGTGGATATGGTTATATTTGATGATGTTTCTCTTCGCATGGCTATGGGAATAGCCCCAAACCCAACCGACCGAGATTCCTGTGTACCTCAAATCAGCTATTTCGTTATGCGTCACTTGGTTGTCGCTGGCATGAAAAATGGCAATTCCCACCGCACAAGGGAAGACCATGCCCCCCGTTTTAATGATATTGTTGTCAATGATATTGCCTTTGGATACGAGGTCCGCTTCTTCTAATTTAGGTGAGTTGCCCAATACCCCGATTTTTATCCCTCCCGCACCCAGGTCATGGAAGTAGCATTGTTCCACCTTATTGTTCGAACTTGCCTTCCGAAACCAGATCCCGCCAAGTCCTGTATGGGCAAATTCACAATTTTTGAACTGGATGTTTTGGGCATAATCCACCATGACAACATTTGCTATAGGTGCGGCTGCCTGGGCAGGTTCATTGCCTTGGGGAGGAGTAGTATACCCGGCGACTTTGAAGCTCAGGTTTTCAAAGGTGATGTTTTCGACCAGCTTATCCCCAAGGCCCTCGCCTTGAATGAGCAAAAACTGTTCAATAACGGGGGCATAAATCTCTGAATCCTCGATCCGTTCGCCCTTTCTTGGAATATAATACAATGTTCCGCTTTCTTCTAAAAACCACTCTCCAGGTGAATCCAATCCGGATTGGATGTTTTCAATAAAAAAGCGGGAATTGTGGTCAATCACGTTCCAGGGCTTCATCCCTTCTCCCGAAATTTGGAAGGAAGAGGTTGCTGGGTCAAAATGCTCCAAAAATTTACGGGTATTGTCCCATTTATGATAAAAAGTCAATAATGCTCCTTTAAGGCTTTTATCGCGCAGGACATCTATTTCCTTGGGGTCGGCCGTCACCTTTTGCACTGCCTTCTTTGCCACTTCTCCAGTGCCTTGGGTAATGATGTTTTCCTCTACCTTCACCACATTGAAATATTCGCCTACGTTCGGTGTCCTGGCTCTAACAGCTCTTTTTCCGTTCACATACAGTTGCTCGAAGTGCCAGCTGTGATCTGGGAGGGCATGCAGGTTGGCTTTCCAAAGTCCGTCATGTACCTTTTCAAAGTTGTTGATTTTCCGCCCTCCGACAAATTCAACGGTTTTGCCCTTTTCTCCCTGATAAAGAATTTTCGTTTCTTTATGGGAGTCATGGGGGCCGAAGCTTATCGGTTTATCCATAAAATAAGCCCCTTCTTGAAAAATAATGCGGATATCCTTGGGCCGGGTTTTATCGGCAAGCCTTTTCCGAACAACTTCTTGCGCTCTTTCCCACGAGGCTAGAGGCTTATCTCGGCTTCCGGAAAACTGGTCGTCTCCTGATGGCGAAACGTAGATGTCCTGAGAATACAGAGGATGGATTGCTGGGAATGGTAAATAAAACCCAATAAATAGAAATCCGAGCTTGAATAGGAGTTTTGACATGGTTTTTTCGGGTTCGTTGGTAGACGAGAAAAATGATGGTTGTTGAATAGGGGAGCCAATAGACTTCCCTTCTCCCCGTCGATGGTATCAAAAAGCCGGAGGTGCGGCGAGGGCTAGTCGCTGGCCATGAGCTTCTCAAGGATATTGATGGCAGCTTTTGGCAACACAGTTCCCGGTCCAAAGATGGCTGCGACTCCGGAGGCATAAAGAAAGTCATAATCTTTGGGAGGGATTACGCCTCCCACGATGATGAGGATGTCCTCTCTGCCGATTTCTTTTAATCTACTGATCAATTGGGGGACTAGGGTTTTGTGCCCGGCGGCCAGTGAAGAAATCCCCACCACATGCACGTCATTTTCCGCCGCCTGGTCAGCAACTTCCTCCGGGGTTTGGAACAGTGGACCGATATCCACATCAAATCCCAGATCGGCAAACCCGGTAGCAATTATCTTCGCCCCGCGGTCGTGGCCGTCCTGGCCCATCTTGGCAACCATGAGCCTGGGCCTTCTCCCTTCCAGTGCAGCAAATTCATCCGCAAGAACTGCCGCCTGTTTGAAAGCCGCATCATCCTTAGCAATGCTTGAATACACACCGGATATGGATTTGATCGACGCCTGATGTCTTCCAAATGCCTTTTCCATAGCTTCTGTGATTTCCCCTAAAGTAGCTCTTTTTCGTGAGGCATCGATGGCCAGCTCCAAAAGATTGCCTTTGCCGCTCTTTGCTGATTCGGTTATTTTCTCCAGAGAAGCAGTGACATCCTGGTTGTTCCTTTCGGCTTTTAGGCGGCGCAACCGCTTTATTTGGGAAGTTCTCACGGCATCGTTGTCTACCTCGCGGACATCAAAGTCCTCCTCGGTATCCACCTGATAGCGGTTGACCCCGACGATTACATCCTTACCGCTATCTATCCGCGCCTGTTTTTTGGCTGCAGCCTCTTCTATTCTCATTTTGGGAATGCCCGCCTCTATGGCCTTGGCCATTCCTCCCAACTCTTCCACTTCTTCTATCAATGCCCAGGCTTTATCCACCAGCTGATCGGTCAGGTATTCTATATAGTAGGAGCCTCCCCAAGGGTCTACGGTTTTGGTGATATTGGTTTCCTGTTGAAGGTACAACTGCGTATTCCTGGCGATCTTAGCGGAGAAATCAGTGGGAAGGGCTATCGCTTCATCAAAGGAATTCGTGTGCAGGGATTGCGTATGGCCCAGGGCAGCCGCCATTGCCTCAATCGTGGTCCGGGCGACATTGTTGAAGGCATCTTGCCCTGTCAGGGACCAGCCGGAGGTCTGGCAGTGGACGCGGAGTGCCAGCGATTTCGGGTTTTTTGGGTTGAACTGCTTCACCAATTTTGCCCAGAGCAAACGTCCGGCACGCATTTTTGCTATTTCCATAAAGTGGTTCATGCCTATGGCCCAAAAAAAGGAAAGCCGCGGGGCAAAATCATCTATGTCCAAACCCGTTGCTATTCCTGTCCGCAAATACTCCAGCCCATCCGCCAACGTATAAGCCAATTCAATGTCGGCCGTGGCGCCGGCTTCATGGATGTGGTACCCGGAAATGGATATGGAATTGAATTTGGGCATGTTCTTCGAGGTGTAGGCAAAGATATCGGCCACGATCTTCATGGAAGGCTGTGGAGGGTAGATATAGGTATTCCTTACCATGAATTCCTTTAGGATATCATTTTGTATGGTTCCCGTTAATTGATCGGGTTTTACACCCTGTTCCTCGGCGGCGACAATATAAAAAGCCAGAATGGGGATCACCGCCCCGTTCATGGTCATGGAAACAGACATTTTATCCAAGGGGATTTGGTCAAACAGGATTTTCATGTCCAGTACCGAATCGATGGCTACTCCGGCCTTTCCGACATCCCCCTGGACCCTCGGATGATCGGAATCATATCCTCTGTGGGTGGCGAGGTCAAAGGCGACCGACAGGCCTTTCTGTCCGGCCGCTAAGTTTCTTCTGTAAAAAGCATTGGACTCCTCAGCGGTGGAAAATCCAGCATACTGTCTGATGGTCCAGGGCCTAATGACATACATCGTGCTATATGGCCCTCTGAGATAGGGAGCTATTCCGGCGGAAAATCCCAAATGCTCCATTTCCTGCAGATCTTCGGATGTGTATGCCGACTTCACTTGAATCCCTTCAGCCGAAAGCCAAAACGTGAGAGGTTGTTCTTTTTTGGGGAAAGATTCGCTTCCTTTTTTTAATCGGTGTAGTTCAGGTCTCATAGGGGTGATCCAATTAGAAAATCGTGTGACATGGGCTTGAGCTGATAGCGTTCTTCAGTCAAAATATTGATTTGATCAAATGCCTGAGGCTTGAGGCCGACTTTCCTTGTATCCCCTTCTTGGAGTTGGGAGATCTTTTTACGTCTCATTTCTTTAATTTCATCCTGGATGTGGTGATTGGCATAGGCTTGCCACCATCCGCCATATGCCTCTAAGCTTGTCAACAAATCAATAGCTTTTGTATAGAGTCGATCTGTCAAATTTTCAATATAATAGGAACCGGCGGCCGGATCGATGACCTTGTCGAAGTAAGCTTCTTCTTTTAGAATATTGGAGATATTCCGCGCCATTCTTTTAGAAAAGTCACCCGAATCCTGACTATACTTGTCATGGGCTTCGACAAAAAGCGCATTGCAGCCACCGATAATGGCAGACATGGCCTCCGTGGTATTGCGCAGCAGGTTGTTATGGGCTTCCTCCATGGATTTGCTCCATTGGCTGCTTACTGAAAATAGGTTGATTTCCTCAGGCTGGAGATTGACCCCATACAACTCCGCCAACTGGGATAAGGCGATCCGGAATACTTTTAACTTGGCTATCTCCATGAAATAATCGGAACCCACCGCTGAAAAAATAAAGAGGTCGGAATAAAGCTCCTCTACCCCGGCGCCTCTTTCCGTCAAGCCGTCCAAGAGTTCGACCAATGCGGCCAAGCCATAACCCAATTCCTGAACAGAAGTGCCGCCGGCGTTGGGATAAATGGTGGTAGCGAGGCAGATACTGCGAAAAGCAGGAAAGGCCTTGAATAATTGGTGGGTATAAAAGGCCTGGTCCAATTGCACATCCAGCTGAATAGGTTTTTGAAAGCCCACTGCCAATCCATCCCAAAGAATCCCTCCATGAAGATCAGCAGGATCCAAATCCTGCTGCTGTACCCAAGCGGAGAATGCTTTTAAAGCCGCATTTATATGCCCTTTGGGCCTGATCCAAACATCAATGAAGGGAAGAAGGACATTTTTAAATACAGTATCCAGATCTGTCTCTTCTGAGAGGGGAATAATCAGGCCATCCGCACCGTTTTGCAAAACCATTCTGATCTCTTCATTCAACGCTGCATCGTCCCCAGGCCCCACTTCTACTGCATTGGTCCAGTGTCTGGGAGAGCTTCCTGGGATATCGGAAACGGGATTGGTGCTGTTATCGAAATTTTTAATCCATTGCAAATCCCGCACATCCTCCACGGCATAATATGGGGAAATAGGGAAGCCCTCCTCTGCCAAGGATACCAGTTGCTTTTCAAAATCTCCTCCTTTCAGGTCTTTTTGAGCTTGGTCGATCCAGTCCTCTTTGGTCACTGGGAGGAAATCCTGAAATTTTTTACCCTTCATTTTATCTTAAGATTGGTCAGAAAAAGAATAATTAGGCATATTTGCAAGGCCATTCCAAAAATACAGGTTTTAGGTATAAAACGCTAAAACAGGTGGCTTTTATAATCCTTCGGTATGGCGCTGATCCCTCCGGTACGTTGGGCGCACTTATAGAAGTGATACAGCTATAGCCAATCATGAGATTGAATAAAAATTTCCGCTTCCCCTTTCCCGATTTACTACTTTGGGTTTCCTTTCTTTTTTTAATTGGAAGTTGTGCGCCTTATAAGATCCAAGGCAATAAGGTATCGCTCATTGACGTAGATGAGTCGGTTGCCATAGATAGCTCATACCTGCACCTGATCGATCCTTATAAAGAACAACTGGACAAAGAAATGGGGGAGGTGATAGCCCATGGGAAGAAGGAGCTTAAAAAGAACATGGGAGAAAGCACCCTAGGCAACTTGGTGGCGGATATGCAATGGGTCTTTAGCGAAAAGAAATTCGGACATGCAGTGGATATTTCGGTGATCAACCATGGGGGACTGCGTAATTCCCTTCCCGAAGGAGATATCACCGTAGGTAATATCTTTGAACTTTCCCCCTTTGAAAATAGGATATACCTCTTGGAGCTGACTTATGATGATGTGGAGAAACTGGCGAACTATACCGTTAAGGGTAAGAATTTGGGGATCGCAGGCTTGAACGTGGAAAGCAGCAACGGCGAATTGCAAAAGTTCACAGTTGGTGGAAAAGCTGTGGAGAAGCATAGAACCTATACCCTTGCCATCAACGACTACCTGGCCAATGGAGGGGACCGGATGGATTTTCTTATCCCTCTTCCGCGGATTGTAGAATCGGATGTGTTGCTGCGGGAAATGCTCATGGATGAAATAAAGAAATGGACAGCCGAAGGAAGGTCCATTGATGCGCAGATTGAAGGAAGACAAAAGTTGGATTGATATGCTTGATAGAAGGGATTTTCTAAAAAAGACGGTAGTTGCCGGGGCCGGCCTTCTTGGCAGCTCGCTCTTATCAGAGGGCTTGTTGGCAAAGCCTGCAGCCAAAAGAATTACTGTGCTGCATACCAACGATATGCATTCCAGGATTGAGGCTTTCCCGGATGATGGAGGTACTTTTGCCCGACAGGGTGGCATGGCCAGGAGAGCCCACCTGATCAGTCAGATCAGAAAAGAAGAAGCCAATGTCCTGCTGTTGGACGCCGGGGATATTTTTCAGGGTACTCCTTATTTCAACTTTTACGGAGGTGAGTTGGAATTTAAACTCATGAGCAAGATGGGCTACGATGTGGCCACGCTTGGAAACCATGAGTTTGACAACGGCATAAAAGGCATTATGGACCAGCTTCCCCATGCGGACTTTTCCTTTGTCAATGCCAATTATGATTTTTCCGGCAGCCCTTTAAAAAATGAGATCAAACCTTTTCAGGTTATCAGAAAAGGAGGGCTAAAAGTCGGGGTATTCGGCTTGGGTATAGAGTTGCAGGGATTGGTGGCGGGGGCCAATTATGGTGCTATTCGTTACCAGGACCCAGTGGGAGTGGCCAGAGAGATGGTGCAAGAATTGCTTTCTCAAAAGTGCGACCTTATCATCTGTCTTTCCCATATTGGATATGCCTATCAATCCCAAAAAATCGATGATTTGAAACTGGCCGCACAGGTAGAGGGCATGGATTTGATCATAGGGGGCCATACCCATACTTTTTTGGATTATCCCACAGAAGTGGTAGGGCCTACAGGGCATGTGACTTTGGTAAATCAAGTGGGCTGGTCCGGGATAAAATTAGGGCGGGTAGATTTTGAGTTTAGCCGATCCAATCGAATTAATCCCGTGAGGGCAAACAGCATCGCTGTTAAATAAAAAGCAAGTAATTTTTGATTTTTTATTTAGATATATTTTGCCCAAATTTGTTGCCCCTCGACATTACTGAGGAACCCTTTTTAATACTTTCCAGTAATTAAAATTTCAATGAGTTCAGAGGCTAATGCTGTATGGAATGAGTGTTTGCGTGTAATTGAGCAGCATGTAAACGATCAAAGTTTTTCTACTTGGTTTAAGCCTATAAACCCAGTCAGAATTGACGGTTCGGTTCTTACTATACAGGTTCCAAGCCAGTTCTTCTATGAGTGGCTGGAAGATAATTATATTCAGGTGTTGAAATTGGCCATTAAAACAGTGATGGGCAACAGTGGGAGGTTGGAATACGCCGTGGTGGTGGACAAGGGCAATTCCCAAAACCAACCCTACGTGGTGAGCTTTCCGCAGGGCAATGCCAATCCCAGCTACTCCAAGAAAACGGAGGCTGCCAAGGCGGAAAAAAACAACAACCGAAGTCCCTTTGACCTGCAGTCACTTCACAGTGATGCCTTGCTGCAGTCCAACCTTAACCCAAATTATTCTTTCAACTCTTATATCGAAGGAGACTGTAACCGCTTGGCGAGATCAGCGGGATATGCCGTCGCCACGAAGCCAGGTATCACCTCTTTCAATCCTTTGATGGTCTACGGAGGCGTCGGTTTGGGCAAGACCCACTTGATCCAAGCCATTGGCAATGAGATCAAAAACGGCCCTGAAGATAAATTCGTATTGTACGTGTCCTCCGAAAAATTTGTCAACCAATTTATGGATTCCATTAAAGATGGAAACGTAAAGAGCTTTACGAATTTTTATATGCAGGTCGACGTGTTGATCATTGATGATATACAATTTTTAGCCGGCAAGGACAGGACCCAAGAAATGTTTTTCCATATATTCAACCACCTGCACCAAAACAAAAAGCAGATCATCATGACGTCAGATTGTCCTCCCAGGGATTTGAAAGGCTTGGAGGAAAGGTTGCTCTCCCGGTTTAAATGGGGGCTTACCGCCGATTTGCAGATGCCGGATTTCGAAACCAGGGTGGCCATTATCAAAAAGAAAATGCAGGCAGAGGGGATCTATATCCCTGAAGATGTATTGGAATACCTGGCCTATACCGTCGATACCAATGTTCGGGAACTCGAAGGCGTGTTGATTTCACTGGTCGCCCACGCTTCCCTCAACAGGGCCGAGATTGATTTGGACCTGGCAAAGAACATCATGAAGAATATCGTGAAGGACATTGATACGGAAGTTGGGATAGACTTTATCCAAAAAACCTGCTCTGATTATTACGGTATCAAACTGGAGGACCTGAAGGCTAAGACCAGAAAAAAGGAAATCGTAACTGCCCGCCAGGTGGCGATGTATTTTTCCAAGGAATTTACCAACCATTCCCTGAAGTCTATCGGCTACCACTTCGGGGGACGAGACCACAGTACCGTCATCCATGCCGTACATACCGTCAACGACCTGATGGAAACGGATACAGCGTTTAGAAATGCCATCAATGAGCAACGGAAGAAGTTCAAGATGAGATCGTATTAAGGGTCGTTGAAAAAAATCAGATTTTTCTGCGTATTATCGGATAATAGAGGATAACAGTCAGCTGTCGCAGCAAGACATATTGCGGCTATCTGGCTTACAGATTACCGAAACACTCTCTATATTTTCATCAAATCGAATGATTTTGGGCTTGCCTTTTTTGTCCACGGGGAATCGAAGAAGGTCAGTCAGACCAAACCGACCCTAATGCCTCCCTGAGACTGGGAGGCATCAAGGTCGCTTTTTTCAATGAAGCTTAATCCTTTAGATGACAAAGGATGTTTAAAGCTTAATTGAGTTGCAGGGTTTGGGGACCAAACTCTTCAAAGAAAATGGATTTTTTACTTACTCCCATATTGACCAGATCCTTGACGTGTTTGTTGATAAACGGTGCGGGGCCACAGATATAAAATTGGGCATCCTCTCTGTTGGGCAAACTTTCAAAACGGGTCAAGTCAACCCAACCCTGATACACACCTTTATTGAGCTGGGATTCACTTATGTTGTCATAAAAGACATGTTGCTCAATCCATTCATTGTTCTGTTTCCATTTGTCAATGACCTCTTTAAACGCATGTACTTTTATATCTCTGCATCCGTGGATCCAGGTCACGGAACGCCTACTGCCTGATTCGACCAAGCTTTGCAGCATACTCATCAAAGGTGTCTGGCCGATCCCTCCGCTCACAAAAACCACCGGCTGTTCATTGCCTTGCAGGGTAAAGCTTCCTGCGGGTGCTGATATGTCGACAATGTCATTCTCCTCCACAAAATCGTGCAGCCGGTTGCTCACCAGGCCATTGGGGTTGACGTTGCTTGCCGACTCTCTTTTTACCGAGATCCGGTAGTAGGTTCCATTCGGAGCACTGGAGATGCTGTATTGTCTGGGTTGATACAGCTTGAGTTCGGGCAAAAACAACTTAAGGCTGATGTATTGCCCGGGAACGAAATCTGCAATTGCACCGCCGTCAGCAGGGTAGAGATAGAATGAGGTGATTTCGGTAGACTCCTGGATCTTTTTCTTTACCATAAAAGGTCGCCAACCGGTCCATCCACCAGTTTTGCCGGTTTGATGCTCGTAAATGTCTGCCTCATGTCCCGACATAATTTTAGCCAATTGGGTGTAAGCCATTTTCCAAGCCTCAAGCAGTTCTGGTGTGGCATTTTCTCCCAATACCTCGGCTATGGCTGCTATCAGGTGTTTGCCCACTATTTGGTAGTGCTCAGGGCGTATGCTCAGGCTGGTATGTTTTTGTCCTATGCCGTCAATTGCCGGCATCAAAACCTGGGGATTTTCTATGTTTTCAGCATAGGCCAAAACGGCCAAAGCTAATGCCGTCTGCTGTTTGCTGTTTTGTTGATTCCCCATATTAAACATGTTCTTCAGTTCTGGATTATGTGAAAACATCCGCTGGTAGAAGTGTTTGGTCAGATCCAAGCCATGTTCCCTTAGAACCGGCACGGTGTTGCGGATAAGGATTTTTTGCTGCTGTGTCATCATTCTTTGTAATGTTTAATTTAATCTATGCAAAAGTACATATAAATAATAAAGGACAAAAAGGTATTTAATTAAATGATGAAACGTACCCGACAAGTGTGTTTAAAGTAGGATAACCGGAGCAGTTATGTATGGACCTGATTTATAGCAGTGTGTATCCGCCCTTATTGACAAGGAAAAAGCTTAAAAAAGTATGAGCCAAAAACAGCAGATAGAAGAAAATAACTACCTCATTCTTAATTCAAGAAGTTCGAAATTCATCACCCAGACCAAGCTCGAAGCCATTCCACGGTATATGATCTATGATAAAAATGGGCAGTTGAGCCATCAGGATGCGCCCGGTCCGGATCAGAAGGTAGTCTTGGAGGTTTTATCCTATTTGCAGAATCACTAAAGCCGGGAAAGTAAAACGGATGCGGAGTAATATCCAAGGTGCATCGCCACAGCAAAATTTTACGTGAATGGCCTGTTTGTCCTATGGTTAGACTTTGCTTATGGAATCTCCTACAACAATCCCTGGGGAGGGATCTCCATTTATTCCCCCATATAAACCACCCCCGCCAATTCCTCCAAAGGAAACCTCAGCTCCGTCCGACCCATAGCATAAGGGCCTATCTCGTAGGCGTTGTAAAGCAACACGAATTCATCGTCCTCATAACCCATGGCGGCTGGAAGAAAAAACTTCCCCTCGTCTAGAAAAAACCGTCCATCTTCTTCCAGACCGATCCCCGGCTCCACTTCATGATGTTCCCGGAATTTTTTCTCCGCCAGTTCCAACAGCTTTGCCCGATCAACCAGCATCTTCTCATGCACCAGCACGTCTGCGTTTTGCGATAGATCAAGGTTGAGATAAAGCACCACTGTATTGGGATGCGCCCCGCCCAGATAGGAGAAGTTTTCGAACCGGATGCTGACCAGGCTGTCGGATTGATGGGTTACTTTGGTTTCCGTTTCGAACGTCCATTCCTGCGGGGCATCCGGAAAGTCTGTTCTAAAACTCTTGTAGCCGTCAAAAAAGGAAGATACAGCTTCCTCCATTCCACTGTATTGCTGGTCTCCGGTCACCCACATGCTTATATTTTGTTCTGCGATTTGCCGATTGATAATTTCAGCCAATACGCTATCCCCTTCGAACACGGGATAAGCCAAAGCAACTTTGGCGCAGGCTTCCCCCACGCATTCCTCAAAACTTTCCGTTTTATCTTTAAAAGTAAGAGATGGCGTAGAGTCAGTGGCCTCTCTGTGGCTGGAATTTTGACAGGCTACCAAGCAAAGTAAGCCCATGAACATAATAAATCTTGTCATGGTTAAATTTCTCTTTGATGAATAAAATAGGAGACCAGTTGCCGCGCCATCGCTATGGAAGAGGCTTCACCGTTTTGCACCTCTGACAGCGCTTCTTTTAATTTGTCTTTAACACCTAGATGTTGGTAAAATTGGCTCTCGAGCAGCCACTGGATGTGTTCATGCATCCAGGAGAGCCGCTGCTCGGAGCGGTTTTTATCAAAGTGGCCGTTGCTTTTCATCTTGTCGGTAAATTCAAGAATCATCTCCCAGATTTCTTCCAGGCCCGTATGGTCTATTGCCGAACAGGTTTTCACTTTGGGTTTCCAGCCGTTTTCATTTAAGGGAAATAGATGGAGGGCTCTGTCGTATTCCTTTTTGGCTAATCGAGACTTCTCCAGGTTGTCCCCATCTGCCTTGGTGACCACGAGTGCATCAGCTATTTCTATGATTCCTTTCTTGATACCCTGAAGTTCGTCTCCCGCCCCGGCCAGCATCAACAACAGGAAGAAATCCACCATTCCCTTTACCAAGGTTTCGGATTGTCCCACGCCCACGGTTTCTATAAAGACCACATCATACCCGGCGGCTTCACAGAGCAACATGGCTTCCCTTGTCCTGGCACCCACACCGCCCAAGGTAGCCCCGGCGGGCGATGGCCGGATAAAAGCCCTCTTGTCAACCGCCAGTTTCTCCATCCTGGTCTTATCTCCCAAGATGCTGCCTTTCGTTTTTTGGCTGCTGGGATCGATGGTCAGCACGGCCAACCGGTGGCCGCGGTTCAGGACGAGTTGCCCGAATGCTTCTATAAAAGTGCTTTTCCCAACACCGGGAACCCCGGTGATGCCTATCCTGATGGATTTTCCCGTATAGGGCAAAAGCTGTTGGATCACTTCTTCGGCCAACAGCTGATCCTCCTCCAGCGTACTTTCCACCAAGGTAATGGCCCGGCTTAGGGTTACTCTGTCCTTATCCAGGATTCGGGATACATATTGGGATACGGTAAGACGGGATCTTTTTGGCTGCACGATAGTTAAGGTTATTGAAAGGGAAACCGAAGCATATTGGTTTCACCCATGGCGGATTTTTCGTATTTACCCACACAGTAGGCTTGGTATGCCGGGTCAAAATAGGGTTCTTCAGGAAACAGCTCCTTAGGGGTTTGGGCGGAGTCCGAGAAGAAAAACACCTTGGTATTTCCGTATTTGTTATGGGGCATAAAATTGCCATAAGCTTCCATGTCCTCCCACAAAGTATCGGCAGCGTATACGGCATAAATCCGGATCACCGGGCCAGTATTGTTTTCGTTGCGATAGGTGGAGACTTCTGTATAGGATCCTTGGAGGTCGGTGATTCCCGGCTGGGTGAAGGTAACAGCCCCGATCCAAAAGACCAGAACAATGACAATAACAGCAATACTATAGATAATGTATTTTGATTTCATAAGCAATTTGTTCCCTTCGTAAGTCCCGTCAGAGCAAATTCCCTGCGAAATAAGGTTCTTATGGCTATAACCATTAAATTAGTGGAAAAATTTGGAATGGCATTCGAATATCTCAAAGCACTGCATATAATTTTTGTAGTCACCTGGTTTGCAGGGCTGTTTTATATTGTAAGGTTGTTTATTTATCAGACCGAGGCCATGGAGAAGTCGGAGGAGGAAAGAAAGGTGCTTGCTCCCCAACTGGCGCTTATGGCCAAGCGGCTTTGGCTAGGCATTACCTGGCCTTCGGCGATATTGACCTTGATCTTGGGCGTTTCCGTCCTTTCCTATCGCTGGGGATACATGCAGCTGGGATTTATGCACGCCAAGCTGGCCTTTGTCCTTCTCCTGTATGTTTATCATTTTAAATGCCACCAGATATACAAAGCGCTTCAAAAAGGAAAAGCGACTTGGACATCCACCCAATTGCGGTTTTTTAACGAGGCTGCCACCGTTCTTCTCTTTGCCATTGTTTTTCTTATTGTTCTCAAAAGCCTGGCAAGCATGTTTTGGGGGATTGTAGGCCTGCTGGGGTTAAGCGCCCTGTTGATGCTCGGCATCCGGGTGTACAGAAAAACGAGGATGAGGAACTAAACATTTGCCGATACTGTCAATAAATAAAAATAAACATGAGACAAAGTTATTGCCTTTCCTTCCTACTTGGTTTTATGCTGCTAGCGGGCTGTAATCCCAGTGCCAAACAGGGAGACTTGCCTTATCTGGGAAACAAGCATGCAGAAGATGTGGTGGAAATAGATCCGGTGACCCTGGATACCCTTATCCGGAAAGATACGGTCTACCATCAAATTGCATCTTTCTCCTTTTTAAACCAGGAAGGAAAAGCCATCACCAATGATGAAGTGGAGGGAAAGGTCTATGTGGCGGACTTCTTTTTTACCAGCTGTCCTACCATCTGCCCCGTAATGAAAAAACAGATGCTGCGGGTGTACGACGAATTTCATGAGGAGCCTGATTTTAAAATACTCAGCCATTCCATAGACCCTGCCCATGACACGGTGGCCTTACTGAAGGATTATGCCGAACGGTTGGGTGTGGAAGATGCTTCCACCTGGCATTTCCTTACCGGAGACAGGGAAAAGATTTTTGAGATTGGGCAGACGAGCTATTTGACTACCGCCATGGAAGACAAAAACCAGCCGGGTGGACTGTTGCACAGCGGAGCCTTTGTTCTCGTGGATCAGCAGGGGCATATACGAGGGGTCTATGATGGCACCAAAGAAGACCAAGTAGATAAGCTGATAGCGGATATACCTAAATTACTCAAAAGGAATGTGGAGAGTTAGTTTGTCCTTTCTCGCATTGCTGTTGGTTGTGATCAGTTGCGGAAGAAATAAGGAAGAGTCCTCTGCCACAATCAACGACATCGACGATCTAAAAACCCAGCAGTATGCCATCAATGGGAAAGCCATATATGATAACCTTTGCGCCAACTGCCACCAATTGGACGGGAAAGGCCTGGGGAGATTGATTCCCCCCTTGGCAGGCTCAGACTACATGAATGAGGATGTCGCCAGAACGGTCCAAATCATCAAGTACGGTCAAAGCGGTGAGATTGTCGTCAATGGCGTGCTCTACAACCAGCCCATGCCTCCCAATCCCCGACTGACTTCCATGGAGATAGCTGAAGTAGCCACCTATATCTACAATGTATGGGGAAACCAGAGAGGATTGATCAGCCCCAAGGAAGTAGAGGGGTACCTTGCTGGGAACAAATAAAATCAGGCGAATATTTACTTCTTCTGATTAGGCCATGGAATGGATGCCCACCATATTTTCATCCAGATCGTAAAAAAGCGCAATAAAGCCATGTTCGCCTATGGCCGATTTAGGACTGAATATCCTACCGCCCGCAGCTTCCACACGTGCTTCTTCTACCGCACAATCCGCGGATGAAAAATAAACGATGGTGCCGCTTCCACCACTGTCAAATCCTTCCATCTGTACCAGAGCACCACTGGCTCCCGGTGCTTCCCCATTGGCCACCATCGGAAAAGCCATCATCTTCATGTCGCCGCCGTCACCATCGGTAGGATCGGCCATGTCTTCCAGTGTTACCTGAAAGACTTCTTCATAAAATTTTCGGGCCCTGTCCATGTCCTGCACATAAATCTCGAACCAGCCTACTGGGTTGTATTGTTTGTTTTCCATGGTTATTTTTTGATGTCTAATTTACAGGTTTTGGATTGATTTAAATTTAAGATCCATAATATTATTCCAGCATCTTTATTCAACCCTTTCAGGGTTGGTGGCTTAGATGATCACTCCCTGCCACCGGTTACACCCGCGGTTATTCACGTTGAAGCCCTTTGGGCTTCTGTGGTGGATAGCAGACGTCAAACCTGATGCAGTCAGCCCGGTATGTTCGGCATGAACCTCAGCGATTTTTGGAACTTTGATGGGCACGCAAGCCTGTAAGGCTTGAACGTAAATAACCCTGGGTATCACCCAGGGCAAGAAGACCCTCCCTCTCTTGCAACCCTGAAGGGGTTGAACACAAGAATTATGAGACAGCTTTAGATCAATAGCCCACGCTTTCATCGATATTGTAAGCCATTCCCTTCAAGCCCAACAGTTTCCTCATCAAGCCAATCTGGCCCAGCAGGTAATCCGTTCTTCCTATGCTCATGCCGATCAGATTGAGCACATTTTCTTCAAAGAACGGCACCCCCATTCCAAAGGTGACCGGCTCTTGGAGTTTATCCTCACCTACTTCCAGCAGCTTGCGATAAACTTTGGGGGAAATATCATGAAAACTGCGGACAAGTTCTTCCAGCGAAGGATAAGGGAGATTATCGTCTATGGCCCTAGCGTCCTTGAAAAGTTCTTCGTAGGGATCGGCCTCTTCCATTCCGAGCACATTGGCTATCCAATAGCGGCAGTTCACCAAATTGCCGGTCATCCAGATCACATGGTTGGTTTTGTTGTCTATCCTCTGGCGGGCGGCCTCTTCGGTAATGCCATCCAGGGCGTTTCTGAAACTTTGCGTGTGCATCCTGTAGGCCGGAATAATGATCTCTAGTTGGGTTGATTTTGGGCGCTGCATATATTTGGTTTATAAGGTTAGTCATATGTTTTTTACCCGAATCACTTCTTAAGGCAAGAAATGAACAACGGGATGGCGTTTGAGGCAACTTCTCTGGTCTTCAGGCTTGCCACCTCCGGCATCCGGCCCTAAGCTGCCTACAGGCGACAATTCCAAAGGTCGCACAATATACACGACAGCCGCTTGTCATAAGACAAGAAATCAACGGTTTCGCCGGATGCGGCTAAGCGAGGTGTCGGTAATACCGAGGTAAGAAGCTATTTGCTTTAACGGGGCCTGCTGGATAATCTGTGGCTTTTCCTTGAGGAGCTTTTCGTAACGGCTGGAGGCGGTTTCCGTGATCATGTCCAGAGAGCGTTGCTTCATATGGAACAACTGGTGGGAAAACCAGACCCGACCCCATTCCCGCACGCCCTCGATGGAATGAAACAGGCGCTGAAAACTTTCGTAGTCGATTTTCCATAGCTTACAAGAAGTAACAGCCTGTAGGTTCTCTTGGGAAGGCTGCTGCTGAAAGAGCGAAGCCGGGATGATTACGATATCACGGGCACAAAAAAATTCAGTGGTGATCTCATTGTTGTCGTAGTCATGCACAAAGGAACGTACAATGCCCTCTTCCAACAGGTAATAAGCGGTTGCCACTTCGGCCTCCTTCAACAGCACTTCCCCTTTTTTAAATGTCATAGCCGTGTGGGCTCCCCAGATTTGGTCAAGCTCCTGTTCAGATAGAAGGGGATGCCGATAAATGTATTTCAGTGGTTCTGTCACAATCCTGGGTTTATTATATATGTCTACACGTTAACAAAGAAGATTTTCGAGAAAGGGAAATGTCGCCATCGGAAACCCTTTTAATTACAAAGCTGCCATTCTAGTATGTAATAAATGAAGGTAGCCACAAAAGCAAAGGTAGCTGAAATTTTTACCCGTTGTAAATTCTCTGTTGAGGAGGCGGCTTTTTTAAGCTGAGTTTTAAGAAATTGAGGACAGACACCAGAAATCGTTCAATGCTAATTAAGAATTGTTTGTGACGCAGAAAGATATGGTTAAACTTATCGTCTACATACCATTGGTAGAAAAGCAGTGGTTAGAACCTGCAGGTTTGATTCAGTTCCAGACCCTAATGAGGGCTAGCCCTGCCATCATGAACTATCTTACTGAGACAAGGCCTACCCGTCGCATTCTCCCGAAATCGCAGTTAATCCAAGGGGATGACTAAGCTTACCTGTACATGTTCATTGCCGACCATGGTGGTTGAAAACCTTAATCCCCCATGCTTTTCCCGGATTTTCCGGTTGATCTGATGGCATAGATAAGCCGAACCGGATCCAAGCAGCGCACCGGCAAGGACGTCACTGGGATAATGCACCCCCAGGGCCATACGGGTATACCCCACCGTTCCGGCCCATAAGTAAGCCGGCACCACCACATACCATTCGGGATAAACCAGCGACACCGATGTAGCCAGGGCAAAAGCATGGGTGGTGTGTCCGGAAGGAAAAGAAGGACTGTCAGCAGAGACTACTTCTGTGATAAACGGATAGGTGTCAAAAGGCCGCTCCCGGTTGACGGCATGCTTCAAGCCTACCGAAAGCACTCCGGACACAACCACACTAGATGCGATCTCCACCGCATTTTGCAGACTCCGGTCATCTTTGGTGATCAAGGCATAAGCCGCTGTCCCTACCGGTACGGCCAGGGACAGCGGCGTTACACTGTGGGTGATCCATTTCAGCGCGGGGTCAAGATTTTCGTTGCCGTTCGTATGGATGTGGTTTAAAAGATCAATATCCACGTTTTGGGAGTAGCCCGAGGTGGAAAAGGAAATGAAGAGGATCAGTAAGTAAATATTTTTCATCGGGATCAGCTAAAAACGCATACTAAGGCTTCAGCAGCATTTTGTTTTTTCGAGGAGCCAAGCAAAATCTAGACCTGTTCTTCGTGTCGGCGATGTGACCTAATACTTCTCTTCGCCGCACAATTCGTCTTGCGATGTCCCGGCTATCCAATTTCTTTCTGCCATGACTAATCTACTTGGTGCGGCGTTATTTTCCTCTTAGTATTCGCTCCTCAGCCGATAAAAGACCGGATGTTATAGCCAATACAGAGAATTTTTTAAAGGATTTATGTGGGGAGGGGGAATAATTGCAAAATATTGGGTATTATTAGGGAGTAAACTGGAGGAATGTGGCGCATACCTGGCCCATAAGGGATAGACAGCTTTTTAGCGTGGCGCATACAAGCCGACTCCCAGCCCAAAGGGGTACGGAGCATCGTGACGGAGAAGGAGGTCATTTTGTTGATAAGGAGGGAATATTGGTTTTGATCTGGAGAAGTTTGGCGGAATTGTGATGGAGGGGTAAGGTCGGTAGATCGTCTAAGGGACGCCTACTTAGATCAATAATTGTTGGCTGAATCTTAAAAACATAAAACATATTGAGCTAGGTAATTTTGAGGAGCCCAATAAATGTGCTGTCTACGCCCATCTAGCCTAACCCAAAAGCCATGAAAATGAAAATAAAATCCATTCCCCCAGTTGTTACCACTAAAAATCCGGAAACATCCAAAATAACAAAGGTGCTGTACATTTTGGCCATCGTAGCCCTGGCCGGCTTGGGTGGCTGTAATACCGACAAAAATACTGCAGAAATTGACGATGATGATATTGGAGGTGTCGTCACAGGCCCCAATGGCCCAGAAGCAGGAGTTTGGGTAATCGCCGAAACGCATGACCTACCCACCCGGTATGCCAAAATTGTGGTCACAGATGATGATGGCAATTATCTAATACCCGATCTTCCCAGCGCAAATTACTCGGTGTGGGTACGTGGCTACGGACTGGTGGATTCACCAAAGAAGCAGACCTCACCGGGCAGCCATCTAAACCTGGAGGCAGTTTTGGCCCCAGACCCACAGGCGGCAGCCGAATATTACCCGGCGGGCTACTGGTTTTCCCTTCTTAATGTACCTGACAAAAGCCATTTTCCCGGCAATGGCCCAGAAGGGAACGGCATCTCCCCCAGCATCAAAACACAAGCCCAGTTTTTAATGAATGTAAAATCGGGGACCTGCCTGGCCTGCCATCAATTGGGCAGCAAAGGAACAAGGGAGTTTCACGAATCCATGGACACCCTGGGTTCGTCGGTGGCGGCTTGGGAACGCCGGTTGCAATCGGGACAGGCCGGCGGAAATATGATTTCCTCCGTCCACCAGTGGGGACGTGAGGAGGTACTCGAGATGTTTGCCGACTGGACCGATCGGATTGCCGATGGTGAAATTCCCCAGGCTCCGCCCCGACCGGAAGGTCTGGAGAGAAACGTGGTCATCACCCAATGGGACTGGGCCGATCCAAAGGCCTACCTACACGATCTGGTTTCAACGGACCGGAGGAACCCCACAGTAAATCCCAACGGCCTTATTTACGGGGCCCTGGAAGCCAGTGCAGATTATCTGCCTGTCCTGGATCCTGTAAACCACGTTGCCAGCCAGGTACCGTTGACCGTGCGCGACCCCAATACCCAACCAGCTGCGGGCCCGGCCATAGCCCCATCACCCTATTGGGGCGATGAGGCCATTTGGGACAGTAAGGCGAATGTCCACAACCCGATGTTCGATGGCCAGGGACGCGTTTGGATTACAGCTGCCGTCCGTCCACCAGACAACCCGGACGTCTTTAAGGAAGGGTCAGACCATCCCTCGGCCAAGCTTTTTCCGCTCGACAGGTCCAGCCGCCATTTGGGCGTTTATGATCCGGAAACCAAAGCGTACACCCACATCAGTACCGGCTTCAGCACGCACCACCTGATGTTTGCCGAAGATGAAAACAACACACTTTGGACAAGCGGCGGCGGACCAGTGGTTGGATGGCTGGACACCAAGAAATTTGATGAGACAGGAGATGAGGAAGCCTCGCAAGGCTGGACCCCGCTCATCCTTGATACCAACGGCAATGGAAAGCGGGACGAATATGTAGAACCCAATAGTCATGTTGACCCAACAAAGGACAAAAGGATATCACAAGGCCTTTATGCCGTTGCCCCGGCGCCGGACGGTTCGGTATGGGGATCTTCTTTGGGATATCCTGGGGCTATCATCCGGTTGGAACCGGGATCCAACCCTGCTGAAACTGCCCTGGTGGAGTATTATGAACTTCCATTGGATGATGCAGGCGAGCCTTTGGAAGGGTTCTCTCCACGGGGGATGGACATCGACCGGAATGGTGTAGCATGGGTGGCACTGGCAAGTGGACACCTCGCAAGCTTTGACCGAAACAAGTGCAACGGACCCCTCAATGGCCCGGATGCTACCGGCCAGCATTGTCCCGAAGGTTGGACGTTCTATACCGAACCCTTGCCCCAGCTGCGGGGAGTGGAAGGGCCTGGAAGCGCTGAATCAAGCTACTACACCTGGGTGGATCAGTTTAATACCCTGGGATTGGGCGAAAATATTCCGATCAACACGGGCAATGAGTCCGAAGGCTTGCTGGTCCTTAAAGATGGGGAATGGGTGGTTTTGAGGGTTCCCTATCCCATGGGCTTTTATACCAAATGGATGGATGGCAGGATTGACGACCCAAATGCCGGCTGGAAGGGCCGGGGAATTTGGGCAACCATAAGCACCCGCGCACCTTTTCATATGGAAGGAGGGAAAGGCACCACAAGCAAAGTATTCAAATTTCAGATGCGCCCCGACCCCTTAGCCAGGTAAAAGATTCATAAGGTAGACAAAGCCACTGGATGGGTAAATTGAGAGAAGACGGGCGAGAAATGGTCGCTAGCCACTATTTCCGCTAATTGAGCATCCGCTTGGCCGCTTCGGAAGCCACGATCAGGCCACCGGCCATCATGATGATGTCTTTCAGCACTAGCCTTCCTGCCCCGGAGAGGTAAGGAAAACCATGTTGGGGAGTGGGAAAATCACCGCCAAGATCGGGGACATACACTTCCGGCGTCGTGATTAGAAAGGTCAGGGTGACGATCGACATGCCGAAGGTCAGCAGGCCGCCAATCAGGCCTAGCGCGGAATTCCAGATTCCGGCCAGCGTGAGCAGACCAATGATGACAATCACAGTTCCCAAAGCATAAGCAAATAGGTAAGTCCCGTTCTCCTGATGCCAGTCGATGTTCTTTTGGACGGTCTTCCCCTCTGGGTTTTTGTAGGACTGATATTCGGGAGCGTCTTTGGTATAGAAGAAGCTCATCAGGGGACTGTTGGCCACAAAAGGTACGATGCCGTCCGCTTCATAGGGAAAGGCCTTCAAGCCGCCGATCCAGGCCATCACGATAAAAATGGCGATCCGCATAAAATGAATAAATGATCTTTCTGCGTTGACTAAGGTTTCTAACATGGGAATAAATTTTTGCCCAAAAATCCGCAAAACCTCCATGTACCGCCATAGACAGATCTATCCATTACATGGACGTATATGCTATCTGGGCGATGCCGACTGATTCGCGGAAGGCCGTGGGGGAAATACCCGTGTGCTTCTTGAAATAGCGGCTGAAATAATGCTCATCATCAAAATTCAGCTCGGCGGCGATCTCCTTCATGCTTTTGAGCGACAGGTGGATCAGCTTCTTGGCCTCGAGGACCACCCGCTCTTGGATCAAAAAAGAAGGCGACTTGTAAAACTGCTGCTTGCACTTCTTGGAAAAGGCATTGGCTGTCATGCCCAACTGGTCCGCATAGAAAGCCGGAGACCGTTGCTCTTTAAAGTGCGTTTCCAGCAACGTCTTAAAACCTAAAATCGTAGGTAGCACCAACGTTTCGGACAGGTCGGGTGATTTTGCTGAGGCAATTTTCGCCTTGCTGCTAAGCGCCAAAATCAGCTGGAGATAAGTCCTGGCCACCGCTTGGGAGTAGCTATCCTCAAAGGCCAGCTCGCCTTGAAGCTTATCCAGCAGGCCCTGCAATTCCGCATAGGTGCCTTCATCCAATGGGATAAAAGGCTGGGAATAAAGATTATTAAACAGCAGGCCGTTGCAGGCGACTTCCTTCTTGTGCTGCTCGATGCAGTAGTACTCCGCATGAAAACACAGCGCCCGGACGGGAAGATCCGCCACGGACCGGAACTGCAACACCTGCCAGGGTGTAGTAAACAACACCGTAAAGCCCTCAAAGGTATAATCGATAAAATCCACGCGAAGGCTTCCTTGTCCTTGGAACAAAAACACCCCATACAGCGGCCTCGGCCCGGCGCTGTTGAGCCCGGAGGCATCGAGCTGCTCAATCGTACAGCTTATCTTATTTTTCGATCCGGTATCCATAATGGTCATCTTTCTCTGCTGCGGCCTACAGCCCAGGGGACCGCCAATTTATACAGTGGAGTTGACATTAGCACCAAATATTCAAATTGGGTTAAAGATCCCGCTCAGCATGCTTACCTTCTGTATCGGTAAAATACACCAGCGCCCCTCCGCTTTAACCGAATTATATACCCAAAACAGGGTATTTTTCTCAAATTTTCAGCTGCGATCAGCAACAACTCAAAAAGAATAGGTATAATTAACGGCGAAAAACCGAAATTAAGTGGTAGCCATTTTAAAAAACAAACACATTGGAAAATAAAATCATAGCAGGATACATCAATGAAGATTTCAAAAAAGATTTTGGAATTGAAGAAACCAAAGAGGACACTCTATTTGAAATGTTTGCCAATTATTGTATTATTTCAAGAATACACCCCGAAGCATTTTCCACAGATTTTGACAAGATTGAGGATATGAATATTGGAGGTGGACAAGATACAGGCATTGACGGACTAGGAATTATTGTGAATGAACATTTGGTCACAAACATAGAGGAAATAGAAGACCTTAAAAATTTCCGCAGAAGATTAGATGTGCAATTTATATTTGTGCAAGCTAAAACTTCCCCAAAGTTTGAGGCTGAAAAAGTTGGTACTTTCATTTTTGGTGTAAAAGACTTTTTTAGAGAACAGCCATCAATTAAGTTCCATGATAATATCAAAATTTTCAGAGAACTGAAAGATCATATTTATAGAAATAGCATTGATATTGAGATCAAGCCATCCTGCCTGATGTACTATGTAACGACAGGAAAATGGGTTGATGACAAAAACGTTTCAGGCAGAGCAAATTCTGAAAAAGCAGAGTTAGAAAGACTTGGAATATTTAGCCGCGTAGATTTTATTCCAATTGACGCTGATAATTTAGGTAGTATTTATCGTGAAATTAAGAATAAAGTAAAAAAGGAAATAATTTTTGAAAAGCGTGCTTCGTTAGCTTTTATTAAGGGGGTTAGAGAGGCTTATATTGGCGTATTACCGATTTCAGAATACATCAATCTAATAAAAGGTTCAGATAATAAAATTCAGAAAAATTTATTTTATGACAATGTACGAGATTTTCTAGGTACAAACTCTGTCAATAGTGAAATTGCAAACACACTTAAAGACAAGGAAGAACAAGATAAATTTGCAATTCTAAATAATGGTGTTACAATCGTTGCTAAGTCAATAAATCCTATAGGCGACAAATTTACAATTAGTGACTTTCGTATCCGTCCGACGAACCCGTCAGATTAGTTTTGGATAATTGAACTGGAATGTTATTGATCGGGCTTTGGCCTATAGGCCTGCCAGTTGTTGGGCAACAGCTGGTAGAGGTCTTTCTGTTTGTGGCTTTGGATCCTTTCAAAGACATCTTTGAGCCATTCGAACTCGTTGATGCCGTTCTTTTTGCAGCTTGCCATGAATGAATACATGGCGGCGGCCATTTCTGCTGCCTGGTGGGACCCGGCGAACAAAAAGGCTTTTCTTCCCACAGCCAACGGGCGGACCGCGTTCTCCACCAGGTTGTTGTCTATTTCCATCTGCCCGTGCATGGCATAGGCGCTTAAGCCTGCCCATCTGGCCCTTGCATAATTGATTGCCTGTCCCAGCGGGCTCTTGGGCCGTACCATCAGGTAATTCTCCTCCAGCCATCTGCCCAGTTCCTGCAGTACAGGCACGGCTTTTTCCTGTCTCAGCGCCGTGCGCCGCTCCCAGTCCATGTGTTCTTCCCGCATATGCCGCTCCAGCGCATAAAGCACCTGCATGCGTTCCAGCACATGGCCGGCCTTTTCTTCGTTGTCCTTCAGCGCGTCGGTGAATTTTCGCCTGGCATGCGCCATGCAAAAAGCCAGGACGATATGGGGATGGGAGGCAAACAGGCTTTCATAGACCCTGTAGCCGTCCGTCTGAATAATGCCCCTAAAATGTTCCAGCATGGCCTCCGGGCCGGAACTGTCCCTGCCCTTCCGGTAATCAAAAAGCACCAGCCTATCAGCAGGGGCATGGTAGAGCCACATAAACCCCTGGTGGATGCCGTTTTTGTGGTCCCGGTCCAGGACCTTGAGCGGTGTCTCGTCCACCTGGAGGTACTTCTGGTTTAGCACCATCAGCCTGAGCAGCTCCCACAGCGGTTCCAGCTGCTTCCAGCCGCCCATCAGCCAGTCCGAGGCGGTCGAGGCCGGGACCCTTACTCCCATCTTGGCATATTTATCTATCTGGCGGTGCAGCGGCATGCCGTATACATATTTGTCGACGGTCATCTGGGCGACTACGGATTCAGAGGGGATGCCCTTGTCGATGACCCTGTCCGGAAGGCTGCCTATCAGGATCCCTTCACCGTCGGCCCTGGCATACTTGGGGCGCACGTAACGTTTCACATAGAAGGAGGCGGGGATGATCTCCAGCACTTCCGTTACTTCCTCGCCTATTTTTATGCAGCCTTCGATGGGTTCCGACGGCTCTATCACTATTTCTTCCCTTCTGAGTTCTTCGGGAAGGGCCATACGCCCGGATCCCTTGGCCCTTTTCTTTGGCTTTACGGGCTCTTTGGGCGTTTCAGCCCGCAGGGAGAGTTCTTCCCGCTGTTCCCCGGTAGTGCCCAGTTCAAAAAGCCCCAGCTGGTTGGCACCGGCCGGGGGGCCGGAAAACTTCTCGCTCTTTTTGCCGAAAAAATACTTCCTGAACTTCTCGAGTTCAAACTGGAGCTCCGCGATGGTTTCTTCCTTTTTTGAGATCGCCAGCAACGACTTTTTATGGGCTTCGAGCTCCTGCTCATATAGCTTTTTATAGTCGGCTGCCGTGTTTTCCATGACCCTAAAATAGGCTTAAAAAATGGCTTTACAAGTGTTTTAAGGCACTTTTGGCAAAGAAAAACCGTACTTTTTTCACCCCTGTTTTAAGCCCTGTAGCGCTTCCTGTAGCTCACCGAATCCAGCCTTACCCCCTGTAGGAGCAGGGTCAGCCGGGAGCTGGAGATGGCGTTTCCGTCCAGCTTCGGGCGCTCGAAAGTACCCTGTTCCAGCTTTTTGACGTACATGGCAAAGCCGTCCCCGTCCCAGTGCAGGAGCCGGATCTGGTCTGATCTCGTGCCGATGAAAATGAATATGTCGCCGTTCATGGGGTCAAAGCCCAACCTGTTCCGCACCAGGCCCGCCAGGGAGTTGATGCCGAACCGCATATCCGTGGGCTGGCCGTACAGAAAGTACCTGCAGGAACTCGACAGGGCCAGCATTACTCGGTAAGGGACCTTATCAGAATGGGGTCAGGGCTGCCGAAAAGCTCCACGGTAATCCCGGACGGGTAACTGATCCGCGCAACGGCACCCTGCCCGGCGGGGGTGGCCACATCAAGCCGTCTGAACCCCGCCACCGGAAGGGCTTCTTCGTTGTCCGTCCGGCTGAATTTTTTCGTCCAGTAATAAAAAGTGGCTGGCACCAATCCGTTTTCCTTGGCAAACTCCGCCCTGGTTTTACCGCTGTCCTTCCAGGACCGGTACAGACCGCGCATCTCTTGTTCGGTAGTTGTTCTCATGCCACAAGATTAAGCTGCACGGGCCATATCTAAAATATGGGGTTGATCGGACGGATACTGACTTTCAGATAGTAAACGGCTGTCAAACAAGTCACGTACTATTTAACCACAAAGAATATTTAATTGAAAGTAAAGCATCTATTCCAATTAAACTAATTGTTACCGATGACTACGAAGTTGCTAATCAAATTACAAAAGCAACTAATCGACAAACAGAAGTAAAAGTTGAGGCTTTTGCATCATTAGAACCATATCATAGGAAGTTGGAGGAGCATTATAACTCTTATCCCAAAGCAACACGCATATATTACGCGAGACGTAGCAATCAATATGATAATGCTATTCCATCAATACCAAAGGAAAGAATTATTACACTTGCAGCACAAATTAATGCTTTTGTTTCCGTTTTCTTAAACGAACCCCATAGCACTCATAGATATTATGGAGAACTTTTAAAGGCTTATGAAGATAAGTTATTTCAAGACAACCACAATCCAGATATGTATTACGTTAGCAGTTTGGCTTTGCAAGTTGTTGAAAAGGTTTTTAAAAGTAAACCACCAAAAATTGACGCATTCTACCGGATAAATAAGTTTAAGCCTCACCTACTTGTCGTTTTAAGAATTATTACTTGTGGTTTCAAATATCCATCTTTTACAAGCAAAGAGATGACAGGTTATTGTGAAAAAATGCATACTCTGCTGTTAAATAGAGCAGAAACTTTAAACGCATTAGCAACGGCAACAAAAATTGTGTCCAATGCCATCAACAACCACAAACAAAAGCATGGTACGACGTATGTTCGTGAATTACACAGAGTACGAAGTTTTACATTTGAACTGATAGAGGAGGCGAAAAAACATCAACCAAAGGACAAATATAAAAAAGCTTCCAACAAGCTTCGGCTAAATGGGATTTGAAGTGATTAGTTGAACGCCTGCCTTGCCGGCAGACAGGTTCTAGCACGCATCAACTTTATGATGTATTGACGGTGTGAACTCCGGAATCCGACTCTGCGCCAAGTGCCACACCTCTATTTGCACTATTCCAAAAAACAGTTTATTAAAAAATGGAAGGAAAAACGTACAAAGATTATCTAGATAAAACATTTCTAGAAGAGTTAAATTATAAAATTTGGTCAACTAAAGGAATCAGATTTGGAGCTAGTCATAGACTCACTCGAACTTCGCAACTTTCAAATTTGTCGGTTAATTTATTATCAGTATATCTTACTGCAGTTGGTCTAATTGGCGTATATAATTTACACTTCAATCAACTAAATGAGGATTTGATCGCGTATTCTATTACAAGTTTATCAATACTCGCACTGGTGTTCGGTAAGATTGAAAGTGCTAAAGATTTTTCTGTCAAATCCAAAGAGTTTCACAATTGTGGTTTAGAACTTTCTGAAATTTATAATGAATTGAGAATATATAAAACATTAACTGAAAATCAGACCATTAATGATAAAGAAATATTTGCTACAAAAATTTCGAACAGATATCAGCAAGTCTTATTACGATATGAAAATCATTTAAGCATAGACAATGAATTATTCAAAACCTATACTGCAAAATACCATCTACTCTCTGATTTTGATGTTTTTAAAATAAAGCTTAAATATTATTTGAGAACCAAATTTTTATACCATTTGTTAATAGTTGCTCCTCCAATAATTATCGTTATGCTATTAATAAACCTAAAATAATTAGCACTACATCTAGCAGCACTTTCGCCAAACTTGGGCGTGGGTATTACTAGAAAAGTCTTTTTGTAAATTTGGCGTTAGCCCTAAATAAAAGGTTTTGAGTAATATAAATCCAAACATCACAGCCGGCTGGAAGTTATCTTCCCAGCTTATCCGACTGTAAATACTATTACCCCAACACACCATGAAAAAGATCCTCTTACCCGCCCTGCTGCTTGCCTGCTTTTTCTCCTGTATGGATGAGGCTGCCATCAAGCAACAGGAGGGGGAGATCTGGCGGAGCGGCGGCCTGGCCGTGTGCGCGGAGCAGATCCATCTGGCCAATGGAGATACCTTGATTGTGGGATTAGAAGATATCATCGCATTTAATGGAGGAGATAGGGTATACGTCAAGTACTGGGAGCGCGGTCTAAATGAGGCCTGTGCTCCCGGCATTAAAGGTGAAATCATCGAGATCAGAAAGATGGAATAAGGTCATTTGCTCTGAAAAGGAAAGGGATTGACGTGGCACTTCCCCCATCTACGGAGAGCGGACTAATCATTCAACCCCACCTATCCAGGCATTTATCCCTATTTCTTTTTGCTACCGATAATTTTGTTCCTATATTCATGAAGGTTTTTTTGCAAAGGCGATTCAAAGGCCTTACGGTTCCCTTCCACAGGGATAGCCTACGGTTGGAGAGGCAACAGTAGATTCCAGCGTTCAGTCCCAGTAAAAGCAGGGAAATTTCAGCCCTCTGCTTGCGTTTCTTACCAAACACAAAACCGAATAAAATTCGGCTCAACTTAAAAAAGATCAATTTCAGGCGTCTTTTAATCCAATTTGCGGCCGCAAGTGGCGATTGTAAGGTTGTTTTATACGAATGTAACGTGCGGGGAAGCAGATGTAAGGGGAAATAATCCTATTGCAATATACTTTTACACAGATGTAACGGGAAGGAATTATATTGTAATGGGAAATAATCCTATTGCAAGTGAAATAAATGGCGCTGCAAGAGATTTCCGTGCTCGAACACCTTTAAAAGTGTTATCAGCCTAAAGGTAAAATCCCCAAACCCCATTCAACAGTAAAACCGCGTCCTCATCGGCAGGGCGGATCAGTTTGCGCCAGCCAGACGCTCACCCTTCTCCAACGCCTGGTTGATGTCCTCCTTGACCGTTTCCACCAAAATTATCTGCTCGTTGAGGTAAGCCTCGTACTCTTCCTTGGTCATTTCCCCCTGCTCCGGTTCGAACTGCCTCATCCAGACAAACATCCCCTCATAGGCCAAGCCCAATTCCGTGGACGTGTTTCTCAACAAGGCAATCTGATCGAAATTTACCACGCTGTCTTCCAAAGCCAACAAGTCGGCTTCTTCCGCCAGTTCCTTTTGCAGGGATTGAAGCCTCCCCATATGCGGCATCACTTCGTCATGAATGGCGATGACTTCATCTTTGAGCTGGTCTTTTTCGGGACTGCAGGACAGAAATAAGGCAAGGGGAAAGAGAAAAAGGAAAATATGACGCATTTTGAGGGGGGTCGATTGGAGTAAGATGGAATTTTACGCAATATACAAATAAGGTTAAACATTGCATTTATAATGGGACCGCCAGTGGAGGATATGCAAGGCAATCAATACAACGGAGGCAGCGGTGGAAATGTAAATCATCCAAGAGGAGCTGTCGTGAAATAAAATACTCAGGGAGAAAACCAAAATAGCCAACCAAAAGGCTAATTTTAAGGCAAGAAAAGGTGTCTTTCGGGCAGATGCCCAAACGGCCACCATGCCCAAAAGCACGAAAATGTAATCTGTTCCATGCCAATGACCCTGAAGGGAATAATTAAAAAGATAGCCCGTGGACAGGACCACTGGGAATGCCAGACAGTGCAACAGGCACAGCAGGGAAGTGGATACGCCAAGAAGGTCCGATCTGGACATGGTCAACTGCTTTATCTTTTGCAACATAATTGCAAATGTAATGAATAAATTTAAAACCAACTTAATATGACTAAGCCTTTCTGTTTTTCCGGAAATAAAATTCTTGCTGCGGATGACGCATCCATCCACCCCTTGGATATTGGGCTGATTAGGGGCTATGCTATTTTTGATTTTCTCAGGACGGCTAATTTTAAGCCCCTGTTTTTTGAAGCCTACCTGAACCGTTTTATCGCCTCAGCCCAGCATGCCCATTTGCCGCTGGGATATACCATGGAGGAACTTAAAAACATCATTTACGAGCTTATTGAAAAAAATAAGCTGGAACAGGGAGGAATCAGGATGGTCCTGACGGGAGGCCTTTCGGATAACCACTTCTCTCCAACGACAGGCCAGTTGTTTATTTTTTGCGAAGACTTGCAGATGCCGGCCGCAGAAAAGTACGAAAGAGGCGTGAAACTGGTCACAGAGGAATATGTGAGGCCCCTACCATCTATCAAGACGACGAATTACACCTTTCCGGTATGGTTGAGCGCCAAGTGGAAAGAACAAGCAGCGGAAGATGTCCTCTACCATTGTGCAGGGAATATTTCAGAGAGCTCGAGGAGTAACATCTTTATGGTAAAAAATGGCATTGTAGCGACGCCCAAATCCAATATCCTTCTCGGGATTACGCGTCAAAATGTACTCATTTTAGCAGGTGACGTGGAGGAAAGGGACATTTCTCTTACCGAAATTCTGAACGCGGACGAAGTGTTTATGACCGCCACGACCAAACGCATTCTCCCGGTCACCCAAATTGACGGTGTGCTTATAAAGGATGGGATACCTGGTCCTGTTACCCGGCAGCTGATGGAGAGGTTCAAGGGGTTGGAAAAGGAAGAAAAGGCTGTATAGGACAGGCCGGGGAGTGAAAATCCACTCCTCTCGCGAATAGCCAAGGAGCAGGGTCTTCCTGGATTTACTGTCTCGGTTCGATTATGCCCTCAAGTGGAGTTTGGAATAGTTTTTGAACACCGGCTGAAATCTTTACAGGAGTTGCGTTTTCAATGGCCAACTGAGGAACGTGTTGGCGCTGATTCCGTTTCGAACAATTTAAAATGTATTTCAAATATTTTATTTTGTATTTTAAATTATAATCATACCTTTGCCATTCCAAAATAATAGGAAAGCTTGCCCGTATCTACTAAATTTGTAATGTTTTAGGCTCTTATTTTTAAAAATCGATAATGAAAGTTATTAATGTTATTTTATCTGGGGGAGTGGGCAGCAGGTTGTGGCCCCTTTCCCGTAAGTCCAAGCCCAAACAATATCTTCCACTTTTTGATGGGAAATCTCTTTTTGGATTGACCGTCAATAGAAACAAAAAAGTGTGCGACCAGGTGTTGGTCGTAGGGGGAAAAGACAATTTTCAGCTTTCAAGAGAACATCTCCAAGAATCGAGCAATAAGCAGTATATCGAAATAGTGGAGGCCTGTCCCCGCAATACGGCTGCAGCCATTGCTTTTGCGGCATTTTCTCTTGATAAGGAGGATATCCTCCTGGTCACTCCTTCTGACCACCTGATAGAAGGCCAGGATCTCTATGAAGAGGCCTTAGAAAAGGCGGTCCAGTTGGCCAAAGATGGCTATTTGGTCACCTTTGGCTTGGTGCCCACCAAACCTGAGACAGGTTTCGGATATATTGAATACAGGGACAATGAGGTAATTTCCTTCCGGGAAAAGCCGACCCAGGAACGGGCACAGGAATTTATCCGACAAGGAAATTTCCTCTGGAACAGCGGCATGTTTTGTTTTTCGGCTGGTGTTTATTTGACTGAGCTAAATAAATATGCGCCTGAAGTATTCCAAAAAGCTTCTGAGGCCTATGATAAGGCAGTAGAGGGATTTTTGCCCTTAGAGGAAAGTCTGGAAATCCCATCGATTAGCATTGATTATGCCGTAATGGAAAAATCGGAGAAGATAAAAGTAGTTCCTTCTTCCTTCTCTTGGTCAGATATGGGCTCATTTGAGGCTTTGTATGAATATAACCTGGAGAAAGAAGGGAAGAAATCCCATTCTAACCTGGCGTTAGGATGCAAAAAGCATGTGGAATTCATTGGAGTGGAGGATATTATTTTTGTGGAAACGGATGACGCGATTCTTGTCTTGAATAAAAACAATGCCCAGGACGTAAAGCAGGTATATGAAAGGCTTGAAAAGGAAAAACCCGATTTGTTGAAGTAGTTGGAAGGTCTGTAGCCCATAGCCAAGACCTTCTATAAAAGATACCGTGGACGGTGGGCCGTCGACGGAGTAGCAATAAGAAAAAGTCAATCCAAAATTATAGATTACCCATGTTGTCAAAAACATCCAAAATATACATTGCAGGACATAGAGGAATGGTAGGTGCTGCTATCTGGAGAGCATTGGAAGCCAAGGGATACAGCCAATTGATAGGTAAGACCAGCAAAGAACTGGACCTGAGAAACCAGCAGGCGGTAGCTGATTTTTTTCAAGAGGAAAGACCGGAAATTGTCATTGACGCAGCGGCGAGGGTAGGGGGGATATTGGCCAACAATGATTATCCGTATCAGTTCTTGATGGAAAACATGCAGATCCAAAACAACCTGATTGATTCTGCCCACCACTTTGACTGTGAAACATTTGTTTTTTTAGGCAGTTCCTGCATCTACCCCAAACTTGCTCCACAGCCGTTGAGGGAAGAATACCTGCTGACCGCCTCTTTGGAGCCCACTAACGAATGGTATGCCCTGGCCAAAATTTCCGGGGTGAAAGCCTGTGAGGCGATACGAAAGCAGTTCAACAAGAATTTTGTAAGCTTGATGCCTACCAACCTGTACGGTCCATTTGATAATTTTGACCTACAGACTTCCCACGTGCTGCCAGCCATGATCCGTAAGTTTCATGAGGCCAAGGAAAATGGTCATGCCCCGGTTACTTTGTGGGGATCCGGTACTCCCATGAGGGAATTTCTGCATGTGAATGATGTCGCAGAAGCGGTGGTATTTGCCCTTGAGAATAGATTGCCGGATAATTTGTATAATATTGGAACGGGAGTGGATTTGACCATTAAGGAATTGGCGGAGTTGATCAAAAGAACGGTGGGTCACGAGGGTGATCTGATCTGGGACAGCGAAAAACCCGATGGTACCCCGAGAAAGTTGATGGACGTATCCAAGATGACTGCGGCTGGGTGGAAGGCGAAGATACCGTTGGAAGAAGGGATTGTGTCTACCTACCAGTGGTTTTTGGATAATGTCGACAGCTTTAAGGAAGTAAAAATGGATTAAAAGTACCTGCCTGGTTTTCAGGCAGGAAGTAAAGCGAAGATTTAAAGAATAACTCGGGCTTCGGTCATCCGACTTCCGACCCCATATAAATAACAACATATAACAAATGAAAACAGCACTTATCACTGGCATTACCGGACAAGACGGTGCCTATTTAGCCGAACTACTTTTAGAAAAAGGGTACATTGTCCATGGCATCAAGAGGAGAGCCTCGCTTTTTAACACGGACAGGATTGATCATTTGTACCAGGATCCCCACGTGGAAGACCAAAGGCTGTTTCTGCACTATGGTGACTTGACGGATTCCATGAATTTGACGAGGATTATCCAGGAAACGCAGCCAGACGAGATCTATAACCTGGCGGCGATGAGCCATGTGAAAGTGAGTTTTGACACCCCTGAATATACCGCTAATGCCGATGGTATCGGTACTTTAAGGATTTTGGAAGCGGTGAGGTTGTTGGGATTGGAAAAGAAGACCCGCATCTACCAAGCATCTACTTCTGAGTTGTACGGTTTGGTGCAGGCGGTTCCGCAGTCGGAGACGACTCCCTTCTATCCAAGGTCGCCTTATGCGGTAGCGAAGCTGTATGGCTATTGGATTACGGTAAACTACAGGGAAGCCTATGGCATGTACGCCTGTAACGGTATATTGTTCAACCATGAATCACCTTTAAGGGGAGAGACTTTCGTGACCAGAAAGATCACCCGGGCGGTGGCCAAGATCGCCTTGGGACTTCAGTCAGACCTGTATATGGGTAATCTGGATGCCAAGAGGGACTGGGGTCATGCCAAGGATTATGTAGAGGCCATGTGGAGGATCTTGCAACAGGATGTGCCAGAAGATTTCGTAATCGCGACCGGGGTGACCACCAAGGTTAGGGATTTTATCAAAATGGCATTTGCGCACGTAGGATTCACTTTAAGATTTGAGGGTGAAGGAGTTGACGAAGTGGGGATATTGGAATCTATTGATGAGAACTTCCTTCAGAATGAGTTGGAAGAGGCGAAGTTGAAAGTCAAAGTAGGTGATGTGTTGGTGAAAATCGACCCTACCTATTTTAGGCCCACCGAGGTGGATTTGCTTATTGGAGATCCTACCAAGTCCAAAACCAAATTGGGATGGACGCCTAAATATGACTTGGCCATGCTCGTTGAAGATATGATGCGTTCAGATTTGAATCTTTTCAAAAGAGACCTTCATTTGATTAAGGCTGGCCACACGATCTACAACCAAGTAGAATAGTGGCGACAGAAAGGCCTTCTCCAATCGGGGAAGGCCTTTTCTTTATTTATCCGCTCTCGACTTTTATTGTCGGGGTATTTTTTAAGACAACGACTGCCTCCTGTTGAACTATCCTCCAAAATGTGGAGCTACCAAGCTAATTTTTATTGGAGCTGAGGGTGCTTGGATATTTCTGTTTTCATCAATCAGCTATTGCGCGTGAAATGCCCTGGGACGTGAAATAAACTAAAAGTCCGTATTTCAACAAGCCTTCCTTTCTGCTGATATTGTCGTTTAATTCTATACTCTTTGTGTTATTCAAGGCGGAATGTTTACTTTTGTGCCATTCTAAAGACAAGCCATTTCGTATAATGGTCAAAATAGTTGCACCAACAGTAGTTCCTCGGCTGGGACTAATGGAGCGAAGCTGTGGGTATCACTGAAGAAAATGCTTGTTTAAGGCCATACATGGCCGAATTCCCCAGCCTCAATAACCCTTCTTTTACAGGTTTCAGAACTTATTACCTTACCGACTTTATGGTTTCATTCCTAAAAGATAGTTTTCCCATTTTATTTTTGGGCATAATTCTATTGTTCATTTCTGTTGTGGCCAATGGGCAGTCGCTTCAGGATATCCAAAATGTAAAAGTCGACAACCTCTCCGACGCACAGATCGAGCAGCTGATCAAGCGTGCGGAATCTTCCGGATTGAACGAACAGCAATTGGAATCCATGGCGAGGGAAAGGGGCATGCCTGCGACGGAGGTGGCTAAGTTACGCCAACGGATCATGGGGCTGCGTTCTGGTGGCAGGGCGGCTGCTCCGGCTGGAAATCAAATTCAAAAAGGAAGACAGGTACAAGGCTTGGAGCAGCAGGATGTGTTTGATTCACTCAGGAGGTCTGATCCTTATTACGACCTCACTCCCCGACAAAAGAAGATCTTTGGCTATACCCTTTTTCACAACAAAGAACTGAATTTTAACCCCAATTTGAATATTCCCACACCGGAGAGTTATGTAATCGGCACAGGGGACCAATTATTGGTTGATGTCTATGGTGCTTCCCAGCAGTCATATGATTTGGAGGTAAGCCCCGAGGGAAGGGTTTTTATCCCGAATGTAGGGCCGGTGGCAGTTGGGGGTGCCAGCGTCAGCGCAGCCAGGACCAGGCTTAGGACCGCCTTAAGCCAAATTTATTCTGGGCTCCAAGGCAACAACCCCAACACCTTTCTTCAGGTCCGATTGGGAAATATACGTACCATCCATGTTACGATGGCGGGGGAATTGAGAAAGCCGGGGACTTACAACCTTCCCTCCTTTGCCTCGGTTTTTAACGCGCTATATGCTGCAGGAGGGCCGAATGAGAACGGCTCCTTTAGGCATATTCAAGTATACAGGAACAACCAACTGGTGGGGGAGACCGATATTTACAACTTTCTAATGAGGGGGCTTGATGCCGGGAATGTCCGTCTCGAGGACAACGATGTAGTCATTGTGCAACCACTAAAGACTCAGGTAGAAATTGAAGGACCGGTTAGGCGGCCAGGATTGTTTGAGATCAAAACAGGCGAAAATATTGATGAACTGCTTGCCTTTGCCGGAGGATTTACCGACAAGGCCTACACCAAGAGAGTGACTGTCCGACGAACTACAGGTGAGCAATTAAAGGTGGAAGATATCACATCGGAAGCGTATTCTAATTTCAATCCCCAAGACGGTGATTTTTATATTGTAGGAGAGATCCTCAACCGGTATGAAAACCGGGTGCAGGTCTTAGGCGCGGTGGTAAGACCAGGCGAATTTGCCTTGGAGGACGGCATGACCATCAAGGCTTTAATTGAAAAAGCCGACGGCTTAAGGGAGGATGCCTTTCAGAACAGGGCTACTTTGTACAGAACGGGAGACAATTTGACCCAAACTGTCCTGTCGGTAAATATCCAAGGCATTCTGAACGGGACGCTTCCTGATATTCCTCTGAATAGGGAAGATGTCCTGAACATCGCCAGCCTGTATGATCTGAGAGAGGAGTTTTATGTACAAATTTCCGGAGAGGTCAACCGCACCGGTGTTTACCCTTATGCAGGGGAGATGACGGTGGGAGACCTGGTGGTGCGTTCCGGCGGCTTCAAGGAGTCGGCATCCAATTCTTCTATCGAAATAGCCAGAAGGTTGAAAGATGATGTGACGGGCAGGGTATCTGAAATCATCACCATAGCCATAGATCCAGAACTAAAGCTGAAACCGGAAGACGAGCGGATTGCCTTGGCCCCCTTTGATCATGTGTTTATCCGTAAGAATATCGGTTTCCAAAGGGAGATGCTTGTGGAAGTAGAGGGAGAGGTAAACTATCCCGGAACTTTTGCCCTTGAGAAAAGAGATGAGCGCATTTCGGATGTATTAAAACGGGCGGGGGGATTGAACCAGTTTTCCTATGCCAAAGGTGCCAAGCTGATCAGAAGGACAGAGTTTTATAAGGAGATGGAGGAAGAGGAGCGGAAGCTGGAGGAACTTCAGTCGCTGCTTGAGAATGTGGATCAAGAAAAGGATTCAGCCATGTACACGGAAGTCGAACAAGGTCTTTATGATCGGGTAGAGCGAAGGGTGGAAACCCTGAACAAAGAAAAGGAAAAGCGGGAAGAGAAAGCAAGAAGGAATGAGAGAAATTTGGATGAGGATCGATATGCCTTATTGGAGGGAATGGACACTACTTCGGTCAAGCTTGATCTCAGGGAGACGGAATATGTAGGGATAGAGCTGGAAAAGATTTTGGCCAATCCAGGATCCAAATATGACATCATTCTTCAGGAAGGGGACATCATCAGTATTCCAAACCAGTTGCAAACCGTACGGATGCGAGGGGAAGTACTCTACCCCACGACAGCGAGATATGATATCAGCCGTGGCTTCAAAAATTACATTTCTAGGGCAGGGGGATTTACCGAGAAAGCCCGTAAAGGGAGATCCTATGTAATCTATGCCAATGGGGATGTAAAAAGGACAGGCAAGTTTCTTTTCTTCAACGTCTATCCCCATATCGAACCTGGTGCCGAGATTATCGTGCCGGAGAAGCCCCAGCGTCAGCCGATGAGCATTCAGGCATGGGTGGGCATAGCTTCCAGTTTGGCAACTTTAGCGATTTTGGTGGATAGGCTGGCGCAGTAATTGATTATTATATGTTTAAAATTCTAATAAAAAGGCACTTCACACATTTTTTCTATTTTTACTCCCATTTGGGATATCGGGTATATATTGCGTTAACCCTTAGTCTAATAGTAGGGATCTTGGATGGTTTCGGATTGGCTATGTTCTTTCCATTATTGCAGATGGTTGGGGGGGAGGAAAAAGTCAGTGGTGATGGTTTGGGGGGAATGGCTTTTCTTATAAATGGCCTACAAGGGATGGGAATTGATATCAATATATTTTCTGTACTGGTGTTGATCATTGTGTTTTTCTCCCTGAAGGGTATAGCAAAATTTACGGAACAATATTACAATGTAATAACCCAGCAATATTTTATTAGAAAGTTGCGGTTTAAAAACATTTCACAATTGAACAACTATAATTTCAAATCCTTTGTCTTGGCAGATTCCGGAAAAATTCAAAACACTTTGGGAGGAGAAGTGGCTAGGATATCCAATGCATATAGGAATTATTTTATGGCAGTACAATTTGGTATTCTGGTATTTGTTTATTTATTCTTGGCAATGCTGACGAATCCCCAATTTGCAGTACTTGTAGCCATTGGTGGAGGTTTGTCTAATCTGATCTACAGTCAAATCTATAAAAAAACGAAAGCGATTTCCAAAAACATTACCACGGGAAGTCATCTATTCCAAGGATTGCTTATTCAAACGGTTGCCTTTTTTAAATACCTCAAAGCCACAGGTTTTATGGAACAGTATTCAGAAAAATTAAAGGGGGTGGTCACATATATAGAAAACAGTAATAAGAAGATAGGGTTTTATAACTCTCTATTGACCGCCACCAGAGAACCATTGGTAATTTTAGTGGTGGTTCTAGTGATTATGATACAAATCAGTTTTTTTGCAGAAAATATAGGAGTGATTGTATTGAGCTTATTGTTTTTTTATAGATCATTGAATGCCTTGGTCCAAATGCAGAATCACTGGAATATATTCTTAAATATGTCAGGTTCTTTAGAAAACATGAAGGAATTTATGCAAGAAATGGCTTTGGATCAGGAACAACAGGGACAAACAACTATTGATGTATTCAGAAGTGAGATCACCCTTGAACAGGTGAGCTTTAGTTATGGGGACTCTTCTATATTAAAAAATATAAATCTAACCATCAAAAAAAATCAAACAATTGCATTTGTAGGCGAGAGTGGAAGTGGCAAAACCACTTTAATCAATCTGATTGTTGGGTTAATGCCTCCGAAATCGGGAGTTTTGGCAATAGACGGTGTTGATTTTCAAGGAATGAACCGGACATCCTACCAAAAAAGAATAGGTTATATCACTCAAGAACCTGTAATTTTTACTGATAACATTTACAACAATATTACCCGTTGGGCTCCTAAAACTCCTGAAAATATGTGCAGATTTTGGGCGTCATTGGAGAAGGCGGCTATTCTCGACTATGTTAAATCACTTCCTGGTCAAGAAAATTCCCTCCTGGGGGATAATGGAGTCCTAATAAGCGGAGGTCAGAAACAAAGATTATCCATTGCCAGAGAACTTTTTAAGGAGATTGACATTTTGGTTATGGATGAGGCTACTTCTGCCTTAGATTCCGAAACCGAAAAAGCTATTCAAGAGAATATTGAGCGATTAAAAGGTCAATACACAATTTTGATTATTGCCCATAGATTATCAACTATCAAGGCTGCGGACCAAGTCGTTTTACTAAAAAAGGGTGAGATCAAAGCAGTTGGAGAATATCACGCTTTAATTCAATCCTCCAAATCCTTTAAAAAAATGGTTTCCTTACAAGAAGTTTAAAATATGTTATCTAATAAATCACTTTTAATCACCGGGGGAACAGGTTCTCTAGGAAAGGCACTGACAAGCTATATTTTGAAAAATCATCCTCGGATAAAAAGATTAATCATTTTTTCCAGAGATGAGCAAAAGCAGTTTCAAATGGCCCACGAATATCCCCATGATAAATATCCGCAAATTCGCTATTTTATAGGCGATGTAAGGGATAAAGAACGGTTGATACGCGCTTTCCAAGGAATTGATTATGTCATTCATGCCGCGGCTATGAAACATGTGCCCATAGCGGAATATAACCCCGATGAATGTATTAAAACAAACATAGGGGGAGCGCAGAATGTGGTCGATGCCTGCCTTCAGACAAAAGTAGAGCGGGTGGTGGCATTGTCCACGGATAAAGCCTGTGCGCCGATTAATTTATACGGAGCTACTAAACTGACTTCGGATAAGCTGTTTGTAGCGGCCAATAACATTAAAGGAGATAATCCCATCCGGTTTTCCGTAGTCAGGTATGGAAATGTAATGGGCTCCAATGGTTCTGTGATCCCTTTTTTCCTTAAAAAACGAGAGGAAGGAAAACTCCCTATCACCGATCCCAACATGACACGATTTAATATATCTCTTCAAGGAGGGGTGGAAATGGTCATGCATGCCTTAGAACATGCATGGGGAGGGGAGATTTTTGTCCCCAAAATTCCTTCCTATAGAATAATGGATGTTGCCCGGGCAATAGGGCCTGATTGTGAGCACCAAGTGGTCGGTATCCGTCCAGGGGAAAAAGTCCATGAAGAGATGATTACTCCTTCCGATTCTTTTTACACATATGACCTTGGCAAATATTTCACCATACTTCCGGCAACCCACCAATGGAAGCTGGATGACTTTGTAAAGAAATTTAATGCGGTACTCGTGCCGCAGGGCTTTGCCTATAATTCCGGAGAGAACAGTGAATGGGAAACCGTTGACAGTTTACGGGGTTTAATTAAAGAACATGTCGATCCCTCCTTTGAATTATGATGGATAAGAAAAGCATACCTTACGGCCGTCAGCATATTACTGATGAGGATATTCAGGCTGTTATTGAGACGCTGCAGTCGGATTACCTGACACAGGGGCCCAAGATTGGGCAATTTGAATCAGCCTTTGCCGAATATGTGGGTGCAAAATACGCAGTGGCGGTCGCCAACGGTACTGCTGCCCTCCATTTATGTGCTCTTTCCCTAGGGATTACAGCCGGTGATAAAGTGATTACCACACCTATCACTTTTGCTGCTTCTGCTAACTGTGTCAGGTATTGCGGAGGAGAGATTGTCTTTGCTGATATAGATCCGGAAACCTATTTGTTGGATATCCAGGCGGTGAAAAAATTACTTGAAGCTTCCCCCCACGGAACTTATCAGGGAGTCATTCCTGTGGACTTTGCTGGAAGAGCGGTGGATTTGGAAGCTTACAGAAAACTGGCGGAGGAATACAACCTTTGGATCATTGAGGATGCCTGTCATGCTCCCGGCGGCTTTTTTGTTGATTCAGAAGGCGTTGAACAATGGTGTGGAAACAGTAAATTTGCGGATCTTGCTATTTTTTCTTTTCATCCAGTAAAACACATTGCATCAGGTGAAGGGGGGATGGTTACAACCAACGATGAATCCCTCTATAAAAAGTTGCTGCAGCTAAGGACCCACGGTATTACCAAATCGGAGGATGCGTATAGCAACACAATTGACTTTGCCGGAGGCAAGGAAGCTTATCCGGGCTGGTATATGGAAATGCAGACGTTGGGATATAACTACCGGTTGACTGATTTTCAGGCCGCTCTCGGGATAAGCCAGCTGAATCGTGCCGATGAAGGGTTGGTCAGGAGAAGGGAAATTGCCCAAAAGTACGCAAGTTCTTTTGTCGACAAGCCTTTTATAAAAGGACAATCCGACATCGTGGAAGGGCATGCTTACCATCTATATGTCCTTGAGGTGGAAGATCGGTTGGGATTGTATAACCATTTAAAGATCAACAATATTTTTGCCCAAATCCACTACATACCTACCCATTTGATGCCGTATTACAGGCAGTTTGGCTGGAAAGAAGGGGATATGCCTCAAGCGGAAAATTATTACAGACACTGCATCAGCTTACCGATGTATCCAACTTTAACTACTGAAGATCAGGAAAGGGTGATTGACTGTATAACAGGATATTACCGTGGGTAATCTTTGTATCATTCCAGCAAGAGGCGGGAGCAAAAGGGTACCCAGAAAAAACATCAGGGATTTTCATGGAAAGCCGATCATTGCCTATTCAATCGAAGCAGCACTGGCATCGGGCTTGTTTGAGGAGGTAATGGTTTCCACAGATGATGAGGAGATTTCGCGTATTGCGATGCATTATGGTGCCAAAGTACCATTCTTTAGAAGTGCGGAAAATGCTGATGATTTTGCTACTACAATGGACGTAATCCAGGAAGTGCTTAAAAGATACCAAGAAAATTCTGTAACTTTTGATTTCGTCTGCTGCATATATGCGACAGCTCCGCTGGTTCGCGAAGAGCGGTTAAGGGAGGGTCTATTTAAACTAAAGGAAAGCAATTACCAAACCGTCTTTCCTGTAGTGGCTTTCAGTTCATCCATCTGGCGGTCCATGGAGATCGATTCAGAAGGAGATATAAAGATGATATGGCCTGAAAATCTTAATCAACGTTCCCAGGACTTAAAAAAGGCATATCATGACGCGGGTCAATGGTACTGGCTGAATCCGCTATCGGTTAAGGATGCAATTTATTCAGCTCATTCCGGAGCAATAATATTGGAAGAACGAGAAGCTCAGGATATAGACTCCCTAGAAGATTGGAGGATTGCTGAAATAAAATATTCACTCTTGAAAGAGTCTGATGAAAAAGTTTAAAACAGAGCAGGAGCAATTTTGGGCCGATTCTTTCGGGAATGACTATATTGAAAGAAACAAAAGTGAACGACTTTTGGCTTCCAACATATATTTTTTTAGCAAAGCCCTTAAGCAGGCGGGAAAATTAAATTCATGTCTTGAATTTGGTGCGAATATCGGAATGAATTTAAAGGCGATAAAAATGCTTTTTCCGGAAATTCAGCTTAAAGGAATTGAAATCAATCTGGAAGCCAGCTTGATTTTAGCAGCATGGTTAGGCCAAGAAAATGTGTTTAATGGATCTATTCTGGATTATGAAGTGCCTGACAAGGTGGAATTATCATTGATCAAAGGTGTGTTGATCCATATTCATCCGGATATGCTCCCTCAGGTTTACAATAAACTTTACGCATCTTCTACGAAATACATATTAGTTGCCGAATATTATAATCCTTCCCCCGTTTCCATTGCCTACCGGGGGCACCAGGATAAGCTTTATAAAAGAGACTTTGCGGGAGAGATGCTGGATACTTTTTCAGATTTGAAGTTGGTAGATTATGGGTTTTCCTATAGACGGGATCCAGCCTTTCCACAGGATGATGTTACCTGGTTTTTAATGGAGAAAAATAAAGTTTGAATTCCCAAGTTTATATACGGACTGACGGAAGTACCGAGATGGGATTGGGCCACCTGATCCGGTGTACAGCCTTGGGTCATATGCTCAGAGGCGCTTTTGATATTCAATTTGTCTGTAGAGAAATCCCTGACTCCATAAAGATTGATATCATCCGGGAAGGTTTTCTATATAAATTGATTGACAAAGAAGAAGCATTTTTACAAGCCCTTACAGGGAGGGAAATCGTTGTGCTTGACCATTATGGTTTAGATAGCAATTACCAAAAAAAAATAAAAGAAAGGGGATGTACGCTGGTCTGTATCGATGATTTACATGATAAGGATTTTTATGCTGACCTTGTTATTAATCATTCGCCGGGAGTTGATTATCATGATTATACCGCACCTGCATCTACCCAGTTTGCCCTAGGGCCTGATTTTGCTTTATTGCGGCCCCCATTTCTATCCCAAGCAAATAGAGGGGCAAAATCAAAAACTAATGAGTCGGTGCTTATATGCTTTGGGGGAGCTGATTTTAACAACCTAACTTATCAAACCCTGGATACTGTCTTGGAATTTGATGAGCTAAAAAAAATTGTGGTAGTCACAGGGGCAGCCTATAAGTATCAGAAGGAATTAGATGTATTGGGAAGTAAGTCAAGAAAAGTAAGGATTTACAATAACGTCAATGCCGCTAAAATGGCCGAATTAATTTCAGCATCCGATATTGCCATTGTTCCTTCCAGTGGAGTATTAATGGAGGCACTGGCTGTAGGTAATAATATTGTTGCAGGGATGTACGTTGAAAACCAAAAACTTCTATATGAATATTTTAAACAGGTGGACGCGATATACAGTGCTGCTGATTTTTCGACCGAGCATTTAAAAAGCGCCCTCAATGAATGTTTATCATCGAAGCAAAGTAAAGCGACTGTCATTGATGGGGAATCCGGTAATCGGATTTTGAAGATTTTTAAGCAACTGGAAGCAGAACAGAAAATTGAATTGCGTAGAGCAGAAGCTTCTGATTTGTCACTTACCTATAAATGGGCAACGGACAAGTCTGTCAGAGCATTTTCATTTAACCAAAGCCGTATTACGATGGAGGGCCACAACCAATGGTTTACATCCAAGCTTATAGATAGCAATTCTTTGTATTTCATAGCGGAATTGGACAGCCAGGTGATTGGTTCGCTTAGGTTTGACATGGAAGGAGAAGAGGCAATCATCAGCTACTTAATTGATCCTAATTTCCACAATAGGGGGTTAGGTGTGCCGCTCCTGAAAAAAGGCGTGGAGGCATTTATTAGAGAAGAGAGAAAAAAGGTGAAAAGTATTATTGGATACGTGATGCCTGAAAATATTGCTTCCTGCAAAACATTTGAAAGGTTTGGATTCGAAAAAACAGCTGAAAAAGGAAATTATAAGTATAGGCTGTTAATCAACTAGGACATGCAAATTGGAAATTTTAATATTGATAATGGAACGTCGGTTTTTATCATTGCCGAACTTTCAGCCAATCATAACGGGAGTCTTGAAACTGCTGTGGAAACCATAAAAGCGGCAAAGCGTGCAGGGGCAGATGCCATCAAGCTTCAGACATATACCGCTGACACAATTACCATAGATTCTAAAAAGGAAGATTTTAAAATCGGCGGCACCATTTGGGAAGGGCAATATCTCCATGATCTGTATAGGGAAGCCTACACACCTTGGGAATGGCATGAGACATTGTTTAAGGCCGCAGCCGCGGAAGGCCTAGAATGTTTCTCCTCCCCGTTTGATCCCACGGCTGTGGATTTGCTGGAAAGTTTAAATACGCCCGCCTATAAAATAGCCTCATTTGAAATAACCGACATTCCTTTAATTGAGTATGTGGCTTCAAAAGGAAAGCCTGTGATTATATCAACAGGCATAGCTGGCCAAGAGGATATAGAACTTGCCCTAGATGCCTGTAGACGAATGGGTAACAATGATATAGCATTGTTGAAATGTACATCCAGTTATCCCGCACCTATTGAGGAAGCCAATATGGTTATGGTCAAAGATTTGGCGGAGAGATATGGCGTGGTCAGCGGGCTCTCGGACCATACCATAGGGGCGACGGTTCCAGTTGTTGCCACTGCGTTTGGAGCCAAAATTATTGAGAAGCATTTTATTTTGGATCGTGCAATCGGTGGACCGGATGCATCTTTCTCTATGAACGAAGAGGAATTCACGCAAATGGTCCAAGCTGTGCGTGAGGCGGAAAAAGCCGTCGGTAAAGTGGACTATTCCCTGACCGACAAACAGATAAAGGGGAAGGATTTTTCCAGATCGCTCTATGTGGTGGAAGACGTGAAGGCTGGAGAAGTGATAACAGAAAATAATGTTCGTTCAATACGGCCGGGCTTTGGGTTGCACCCAAAGTTTTACAGTGAGATATTAGGTAAGAAGATCAAAAGAGGACTATCGAAAGGGGATAGAATGAGATTAGAGGATATACTCGGCGAAGATTAATTGCCTCCATAAATAGGAGTAAAGAACCCCAAGATGATGTGCTATTGCTTTTAAGTAGTCTAAGCACTAAGAAGAACAAAACAATATGATACCTGTTACCAAACCTTTTCTCCCCCCACAAGAAGCATTTAGCGCCTACCTTTCGGGAATCTGGAAGCGTCAGTGGCTTACCAATATGGGACCTTTGGCCAGTGAGTTGGAGATGCGTCTTAAAGCACATCAGCAGGTAAGGCATCTTTTATTCGTCACCAACGGAACTATTGCCTTACAAATGGCAATTAAAGCATTAGCACTTAAAGGTGAAATCCTTACTACCCCGTTTTCCTTTATCGCCACGACCAGCAGTATCGTATGGGAGGGATGCACCCCTGTTTTTGTGGATATAGATGAAAAATCCTTAAACATAGATGCCGGGAAAATTGAGGCAGCCATTACAGAGAATACCACTGCTATTTTAGCTACCCATGTTTATGGGAATCCCTGTGATGTCGTAGCCATAGAAAGGATAGCCAAAAAGCATCAACTGAAAGTTATTTATGATGCCGCTCATGCCTTTGGAGTTCAGGTCAACGGGCAATCTATTTTTGAATATGGTGATATCTCCATATGTAGCCTGCATGCTACCAAATTGTACCACTCAATAGAGGGAGGGTTGATCATTACCCGAAGTGCGGAACTGCTGAAAAAGCTGGCTTATATAAGAAATTTTGGATTTGCAGGGCCAGAAGCTTTTGCTGAACTCGGGATCAATGGGAAGAATTCCGAATTTCATGCAGCGATGGGATTGGCCAATTTGGATTATATAGACGCTATAACTGAACAAAGAAAACTAATTACTGAAAGGTATCAAGAGAAATTAAAGAACTTTAAAGCAGTGTCTCCTGTTTGGCACCGGGATTCAAAAAATAATTATGCCTATATGCCTTTGATTTTTGAGAATGAGGAGCTGCTCCTTAAATGCATCAACAAATTGCAATTAAGCGAAATTTTTACGCGCAGGTATTTTTATCCTTCCCTTTCATCCATACTTCCCTACTTGGACAAAGTATCCATGCCGATAACGGATGATATCTCCCGTCGGGTCCTTTGTTTGCCTTTATATTACGACCTGACGCTTGAAGAGGTAGACCTAATCTGCCGGCTTTTGCTAAGGGTACAGAACAATTAAATCTGGATTAAAACAATGAAATCATACACAATAGGAATTTCCTGTATTGGAAGTGGGGTAGGAGAATCCGTTATTAACTCCTGCAGATTATCTGGCTTACCTCTAAAGACCATCGGCCTTGGCACCAATGCTTTTGCTTATGGTGCCTATGCTTGCGATGCTTTTGATTACACACCAACCATTTATGCGCCCGATTTCGTCGAAAAGCTAATTGAGAAGTGCGTTGAACATCAAATTGATTTTCTTATTCCAGGACGGGACGATGAGGCGCATATTTACGCTAAAAATAGAGAAAAATTTTTGGCGGCTGATATCAAGATCTTGGCTGCAGGGGAGGAATTAATAGCTTTGTGCAGGGACAAGGAGAGAATGAGCCGTGAATTAAACCCCGTGGTTGATGTTTTTGTGAAATGTTATGAAAAGGAATCCCTCATAGAAGTGATCAATTCAGGAGAGGCAGAATTTCCGCTAATCGCCAAACCAAGGAGTGGGTTTGCCTCAATGGGTGTGGAGATTATTCGAGATAAGGAGGACCTTGTAAAGATAACCGGTGACCATATTGTCCAAGAACTGGCTATGCCCTTGCCTTCCGATCCCAATTATGATTTTTATGTAAAACAAATTGCACAAAACAAAAACCCACAGGTATCAGAGATTTCTATACAAGTTGTACTTTCCAAAGAAGGAAAGCTATTGGGTAAAATGGCTTCGTACAACAAGCTCAATAACGGGGTCCCTATCGAAATAGTCCCTTATGATGATGACCGGGTATGGGAGGTTGTGGATAAGCTGTTACCGGTGTTTAAGCAAAAAGGTCTGGTAGGTCCTTTAAATATCCAAGGAAGGATAACCAAGAAGGGGCTGAAAATATTTGAAATGAATCCCCGTTTTACGGGCATTACAGGCCTCAGGGCATTGATGGGTTTTAATGAAGTGGAGGCATGTATCCGCAGTTGGTTAAAAATTGAAGGCCAACCCAATCCTTTACGGATAAATAATGACCGTTTTGGAATCCGCCAGACAGCCGATAAGGTTTTGGCATTTAACAGGAACCAAGAGGCTAAAAATCTCGCCAGACAGGTAAATTCGGATGTGCTTAAACCACGTCCATCCCTTTTAATTACAGGGGCATCGGGATATCTTGGTCGTGGTTTGATCAATGAACTAATCAAGGAAGATAAATTCGAAATTTTTGCCTTAGGTAGGAATATGCAAAGACTGGAAGAAATATTCGATCATCCTGATGTAAGAATCTTTGAATACGGTGCTTTACAAAATGGCGATTTACCTATAGGCAGCATTGATGTAGTGGTGCATACTGCCTTTGCAAGGCCCCATTGTTCCGATAAGGAAATAGCTGAAAGCCTTGCATTCACCAATGAGTTATTTTTTAAATTGGCTGCTCATCAGGTGCCGTCGATAATCAATATTTCTTCTCAGAGTGTATATGGACAGGCTACCGAACCGCTATGGCATGAAAACGCGCCTGTAGCTCCTAAGAGCCCCTATGCGCAGGCTAAATTTGCGACGGAATTAATGTTGAAATCTATCCAAAGGATGTATCCTCATATAAAGACTGTCTCTTTGCGCTTGGCAGCACTTTCAGGAGGACAAGATGCGTTGATACCCATAGATTTCTTGTCCAAAATAGTTTATAAAGCGTTGAAAAACGAAGAGATAACCATTATTGGAGGGGAACAACAACTTGAAATTATGGACATAAGAGATGCTGTAAGTTTTATCTCCAAATTGGTTGCTATCAATGATGACAAGTGGCAGCCGGTATATAATGTGGGCTCGGGCGGGATATATAATATCGTTCATATCACTCAAACGGTGACGGACGCTGTTTCAAAATATACAGGCAATCTTCCGGTTAATGTCAAAATTATCGAGAAAGATATCCATCAAAAATTCGGCATGGACAATACATCAATCCTAAAAGCCATATATTCCGAACCCCAATTTCCTCTGGAAAGTACGATTACATCTCTAATCGAGCACTTCAATAAAAATTTACATGAAAGTTCTAATTTTTGAAATATGGCATGTTTCTCCCCAATTCGAAACTGGATTGGAACTGGCGGAGATACATGTTGAAAGAGGGGATCAGGTGCAATATGTACACATTGGTGGTAGCTTGCCTTATATCGAGTGGTATGATCGGGTTAATCAGGGATTGACGAAAAGCCTCTATCAAAAGAGTGTTCACTATAAAATAAGGCATGCGAAAAAACTCATCTCACCAAAGATAGATGTTTCCACAAATCTTTTGTTGACAGAAGATGAGATAGGCAACCTTAAAGAAAATCGAATTTTTTCCGATATTGAAGAATTAAAAAAATACCAATGGAACGGGATTGATGTGGGATTAGCGGCTGCCTCTTCTCACATATCGGTTGTTAATGACTTAAATCCCAATACGATAAAAGATGCTGAAATAATCAATGATATTATTTGGTCCTCTAAAATAGTTGCAAAATCCTTTCGTAAATGGTTGGATATAACCAAACCGGATCTGGTATTGTTTCGAAACGGCAGGGTGGCAACATATAGGCCGATCCTGAGGATTTGTCAGCGACTTAATCAGAAATTTCTGGTGCACGACAGGGGCAGTAATAAAAATCTTTATACTTTAGGACCGACTTACCGACATGATTGGGAAATGCGTAGGCAGGAACTGGAAGACCATTGGCAACAGTCGGATATGTCGGATCAAGAAAAGATTGAAATTGGTAAGTCATTCTTTGAGGAGAGGAAAGCTAGGAAAAATGATGAACATATTGTTTTTGCCAAAAACCAATTGAATGGGCTTCTACCGCTTAATTGGAATGAGGAAAATTACAATGTAGTCTATTTTAATTCCAGCATTGCAGAATATGCCGCAGTGGGAGACGAAGTAAATCCCCATATTCTTTTTGACTCACAAGAAGAATCCATTGATGAAATCGGAAAAGTATTGGACACAAGGCCTAATACCAAATTTTATCTGCGTCTTCACCCAAATTTAATTAACCAGAGTCAAAACGAAATTGATATTTGGTATAGCTTTCAGTCGGAACAAGTGGAGATTATCCCACCAGATGCTAAAGTAGACACCTATGCCTTGATTGAAAATGCAGATTTGATAATTTGCTATTTGTCAACTGTAGGTGTTGAAGCGGCCTATTTTGGTACCCCCGTTATTATTTTGAGTAGAGCCTTGTATGAAAGGCTAGATGTAACTTATAACCCACAAACTAAAGAAGACTTGCAAGAACTTCTTCTAGCTGATATTCTACCACCAAAGCCTGCCGGGCGAAGCCTGGAATATGGCTACTATATGAAAACACATGGAATACAACATAAGTATTATCAAGCCATAGATCACCGAAGTGGCCTCTACAAGGGGGTGAATCTCCAAAAGATAGATTTTAAGCAGAATAGAAGAAAACTTACGCGACCATTTAGAGGACTCTATTGGCTATTGAAAAATAAGCTTAGATAGCCTTCAGCAGGAGCATATATGTTAGTTCATCCCGATAAGGAAGAAGAAATACTCGTCAGTATTTGTTGTTTAACATACAACCATAAACCTTTTATTGAGAAAGCACTAAATAGTTTCCTTGCACAAAAGACCAATTTTGCATTTGAAGTACTTATCCACGATGATGCTTCTACCGATGGTACTGCGGAGATTATAAAAATGTATCAAAATAAGTATCCTTCCATAATAAAACCGATATACCAGGCTGAAAATCAATGGTCGAAGGGACTAAGAGCAATAACTGTCAATTATAATTTTCCCCGTGCCAAAGGAAAATACATTGCTATATGTGAAGGCGATGATTATTGGACCGACGCATTGAAGCTTCAGAAGCAGGTTGACTTTTTAGAGGAGCATTCCGACTATATTCTATGTTCAGGAGGTTATACAGCAGTAGATGGTACCACTGAAAGGCAGCATATTCTCAATTCTGCTCCCGGGGTGACCCATTCTTTGGACCAGAAGGGATTTACTTTTGAATTAGATAATACCATTGATAAATGGATTATTAAAACACTGACCGTGGTTTTTCGGAACAGGGTTGGGGAAATGGGACTTGAAAAGTATAAGCATCCGAGGGATGTTCATTGGTTTTACCATCTTTTGAAGTTGGGTAAAGGGTATTATTTTAAAGAGAATTTTGGCGTTTATACCCTGCATGATGGAGGGATTCAAAGTTTGGTCAAGAAAAAGGTGATCGCTGAGACGGCCTATTTGTATTATCAGGAAATGCATCAGTTAAATAAGGATGAATTTACCAGAATAATGAGATTAAAATCAATAGCTTACTTAATAAGAGCAAATCCATATTCTTTTTTTTCGAGTACCAATAGGCGATTGATCAAGGAGTACACCAGTCTTTTACAATCAGCCACGGAAATGAAATGGCTTGCCGCAGCATTTTTCAAAAAACATAAAAAGGAATAATTATGGAGAAAGAGTCTGAAATTATATACTTACTTTCATTTCTTAAAAAATATTTAAAGCAAATCTCCCTTTTTGTGGGAGGGGGAGTAGTCTTAGGCTTCTTTTTCGCTCTTCTAAATCCCAGTGAATACAAAACCGAAATATCCTTTCTAATCGAAAAGGATAATAATATTTCCTCTTCTATGGGGGGGCTAATGGGGATTACTGGATTAAGCCTCAAACCAAATAGCGAACTACTGAGTCCAGAATTGTACATTAACGTCGTACAGAGCCCAAGTTTTGCATTTGCTCTGGAAGAAGCATATTTTCCAACTGAAAATGGAGATAGTCTCAAGCTGATAGATTATTTAAATGAAGACTATACTCCATCTCCAAAGGAAAGAGTCTCCCGCACTGTCTATGGTTTTATCAATTTATTCAGGAGAGATAAGAATGAAGAGACGGTAGAGGTTTCCCATATCGGTAACAGGAAATCGGAAAGCATCATTAAAGAATTATCTTCTGAGGAACAAAGTATAATGAATTTTGTTAAGAAGAACATTTTTATAGAACGTGACAAAGCGAATAGTTTGGTGACCATGCAGATATTTCATCAGGATAGATTTTTTTCAGCAGCTTTGGCAAGTTTTTCTTTCGAATATTTAAAGAATGCTTTGGCAGAAAACAAGGTGGAGAAATCCAAAAGAAAATATGAATTTATAAACAGTCAATATGATTCGGCTTATCGGAAATTTAATGAAGCACATTTTAAGCTAGCAAATTTTAGGGATAGAAATAGAAATGTCTCCTCAGCCTTGGTCAAAACCCAAGAAGAAAAATTATCGCTTGAGTTCAACCAATCCTCTTCTGTAATTAACTCGTTAGCAGTGCAAAGAGAGGAATCTCGGATAGCTTATGAGGAGGAAACGCCTATTTTTTCAGTGATTAATCCCCCGATTTTGCCACAGAAAAGCATAAAGAGGCCAAGCAATCTTGTTTTTGTCCTTATATTTTCATTTCTGGGGTTTGTGGCAGGGTTTGCGTATTATTTTTATAAAATTCATTTACGAGAATTGTTTAAAAGATTATAAAGGTCTATTATCAAGAACCGCTGTCATTTGTTGAATAAGAAGAGAATAGGAAGTTGATATTTTATCTTGTCTTTTTTCTGATCTGTATGGCATTTTGTGTCAATATCACTCCTGAACCAAAGGCAGCAGGTCTTCATAAAGTTGATTTTTCAGGACTTGGTAAAATAAATTTGTCCTTTTTGGCCTTTATCCTATTGGTGCTTGTCATCGGATTACGGTATGGGTTTGGAATAGATTATTTGTCTTATTTGCATATTTTTGATCAGCTAGGGAATTCCTGGTCTGTTGAGAGGCTTGAACCAGGTTTTTATTTTTTGAATTGGATCATCAAAGAACTAGGAGCTCCGGGTGAACTGATGATCTTTATCTGCTTCTTCATTAGTCTTTATTTCCTCCATATTACGATACAAAAATATTCTCCTTATCCCGAGTTAAGCTATTTAGTATTCTTTTCTATTGGGCTTTTGTTTTTTTATACCAGCGGGATAAGACAGGCCATGGCCATCTCCATATGTTTTTTTTCATTTAGATACATCGTGGAAAGTAAAGTTTATCATTTTTTGGGTATTTTAATCCTGGCAACCACTTTTCATCTGACCGCACTTGTTTTTTTGCCGATCTACTTTCTTGCCAGGATCAGGTATAATCAGTATTTCCTATTTTTTGTTTATGGGGCTTCTTTAATTACAATATTTAGGCCGCTGTTGATTTTTGAACTGGCTCATCCAATAGTCTCTCTGGTTTATGGGGACCGATTTTCCAATATTTTAATGGAAATTGCTGGCGTAGAGACGAAAAATACCGGATTGGGCCTGAAGGTGATCTTTTATAACGCATTGGCAGTCTTTTCCATCATCTTTTATAGAAAGTTTTCGGATGACCCGTTTAAGCTGGTCCTGACTAACTTGTTTATTTTGGGCATGTTGTCGACTAACGTGTTCAGTGGAGTGCCGGATATCGCTAGATTAACATGGTATTATACCTCCTTTATGATCTTGTTCTTACCCGTCCTAATTGGAAGTTTGAAAAATTTTCACTTAAGAATCAGCGTCTATCTTTTCTTCTTCGCTGCTTTATTTTTGCTTCTAATAAGATATCTACAGACAGACGTATATTTTGCAATTCCCTATAGGTCCATTTTATTTCAGTAAGAAATTTTCCAGGCATTATCGACTATAAGTCTTCCATGAAAACCTCCGTCATCATCACCACCTTTAATAGACCGGATACATTAAAAGAGGCGGTAGAAAGTGTGTTAAATCAGTCTTTGTTGCCTTTTGAGATTATTATAATAAATGATGGTAAGGAATTTCCAACTAGTGAAGGGCATTTGTCCCATCCATTAGTTACCATAGTCCGAAATGCACGGTCGCGAGGTGCTAATTTTTCACGAAATGCGGGAGCAAAGTTATCCAAGGGCGACATCTTGATGTTTTTAGATGATGACGATACATGGGAAAAGGATAAGATCGTGGAACAGCTTTCCCATTTTGAAAATAATCCAAGTATAGGGCTGGTTTATTCGGGTAGGAGAATGGTGTATGATACAAACAGGTCAAAGGAAATATACCGTGTACCGGCAAATAAATCAGGCATTCTTTATCCGGAAATTTTAAAGAAAAATCTTATTGGGACCACTTCTTCTGTGGCCGTTAAAAGAGATGTTTTCTTTGAAGCAGGGGGATTTGATGAAAAATTTCCAGCCATGCAAGATTATGATTTATGGATCAGGGTATGTCAGTTGGTGCCCGTGTCGGGCGATGGAAAATATAATGTCAAATATACGCTAAATCAACATCCGAAGAGTGCTCAAATCAGCAATTCTGGGAATAACCAGGAAATAGCGGGCGAACTTATTTTGGATAAATATTCTCTTCTTTACAAGCAGGAGGGAATATCGGTGAGAAAACGAAGATCAAGAATGTATTTTTATGTTGCCAAGGCGCATAGAAGCAAAAATTTTAAACGTGCACTTTATTTTGCGGCAAAATCTTTCTGTACATTTCCTAATCTGCCGTCGCTGGCGATTGTTTTCTTGAAGGATTTTAAAAGAAGATGACAGTTAGACTTGAACTATTCAATGGCTGGTAATAAATTATAGTAGATTTGAAGAAGTTAATTTTAAAATTATTGACACCGTTTTCGGACGCCACGTTTGCTAAAGTGGTGTTTTTTTTAAGACAAAAGAGGTTCTTGAAGTTAAAATCCCCTCAGACTTTCAACGAAAAAATCACTTATATCAAATTGAAATCGAAGAATGATTTGCGTCATAAAATTGCTGATCGGTTAAGTGTAAGAAATTACGTAAAAGAACGGTGTCCGGAGATTGATCTGATTGATGTACTGTGGTCGGGCAAGCAATTTACAAAGGAAGTTTACGATAATCTGCCCGATGAGTTTGTAATTAAAGGCAATCATGGCTCAAGAATGGTAAAGGTAGTGAGTAAAGCAGAGACGCAATTCAATGATCTTTATAAAACTGTGGGCGGGTGGATGAGTTTTGACTACTCCAGCAAGGGAAGGGAGCGTGTTTATCAGAATTTAGATCGATATTATGTGGTGGAGAAAAGGATTGAATGGAAAGGCGGAGTTCCCCCGGACTACAAATTTTTTTGTTTTGAAGGGAAAGTAGAGATGGTCCAAGTTGATTTTGATAGGTTCTCTAATCATGCGAGAAATCTATATGACAGGAAGTTTGACCTAATGCCGATTCGTCTCCATTTAGAAAATGGACCACAAATCGAAAAACCGCAAGCTTTTGAAAAAGCACTTAAATATGCTGAATCTCTTTCCTCGGACTTCTCCTTTATCCGGGTTGATTTATATTTGATAGGAGATAAAGTCTACTTTGGAGAGTTGACTAATTTTCCCGGAAATGGTTTAGAAACATTTTATCCCAGGTCATTTGACCTTTATTTAGGGGGAAAAATTACCCGTTTATTCTAATATCATAACTTGAAAAATCTTTCTTGTCTGATGTCTTTTTATAAGAAAGACAACCCTGTCTTCTTAGAGGAGGCCTTTCAGAGTGTTTTAAATCAAACCTATAAGGCATCGGAAGTGGTGTTGGTCCAGGACGGACCTATTACGGATGAACTTCAGCAGATAGTTGCTAAGTGGAAGACGATTTTGCCAATCCGTCATCTTATTAATAGAAAGAATTTAGGCTTAGGAAAGTCTTTGACAAAAGGGATTGAGCAATGCAGTAATGAAATTGTTGCCCGAATGGATGCGGATGATATCTGTCACCCGCAAAGATTTGAAAAGCAAATGAAATTTCTTATGGCACATCCTGATATTTCAGTGGTTGGATCATGGATAGCAGAATTTGAAGAATCCATTTCCAACATCATATCTTACAGGACCCTGCCCGTTTCCCACGAAGAACTTCTGCCTTTTGCTAAGAAAAGGTGTCCGCTGAACCACCCTACTGTTATGTATAGAAAAGCACATATTATAGAGGTTGGAAACTATAATAAATTCAAGAATCAACAGGATTATCATTTGTGGGCGAGGCTGTTAGTTAAAGGTTGTAAAATATCAAATATTCCGGAGTCATTATTATATATGAGGATTTCCTCAGATCTTTTTCAAAGAAGAGGGGGGTGGAACTATTTTATGATTGAATGCGAAGTGCAAAGGGATTTTTTAAAGATGGGCTTTATCAACAGCCACGAATTTATCAGGAATATATTTTTGAGAGGTACGGTGAGGTTAGTACCCAATTGGCTGAGAGAAAAAATTTACAAGAAAACTCTTCGATAGACGTATGTTATCTAAGATTGACGAGCCTGGCGCAAAACTTGGGAGGCTTGTGAATGTTGTTGTTCAACGTATAAATTTGGTTTAAATATTGGAAATGATGTTGAAATCACCTTTTATTTTTATTTTTTCTATCATGGTTCTAGTAGAAGCTTGTCCCTATCAAATCGTTGAGTCAAGAGACCCATTTTTAATAAGTCGTGATAGCCTGAATAAGAACAAGGAGCTGATAAAGGAAAACGACGAGTTGCGTACCGCCGCATTAGAAGTATTGCTAGCTAAAGCGCAAGAGATATTGGATAGGGAGCCTTTATCGGTGACTTCAAAGGAGGAGATTCCAAAAGGCGCTACAAGGAACGATTATGTTAGTCTTGCACCTTACTGGTGGCCGGATCCCAATAAAAAAGATGGATTGCCTTTTATTCAGAGAGATGGAAGAATGAATCCGTTAAGAAACTCTTATCCCGACGCCTCAGCGCTTTCTACTTTAGGAGCACAGCTACGGTTATTGGGTTTAGCCTATTTCTACTCAGGGAATGAGAAGTATGCTGAGCAGGCAAGCAATCTGTTGAAGGTATTTTTTATTGATGAAGAAACCAAAATGAATCCCCACTTCGAATTTTCACAAATTATAATGGGGAGGGAATCGGGAGGTAATATAATAGATGCCAATCCATTAATGAGCGTGGCTGATGGTATCCAATTGATTAAAGGATCTCCTTCCTGGACTACTAATGATCATATGGAAGTTCAAAAATGGTTTAAGTCGTTTCTCACTTGGATGTTGAACAGTGACAAAGGGAAATTTGAGGCAAGCCGGAAGAATAATATTGCAACTTTTTATACCACCCAAGCAACAGTTTATGCCTTACTGATTGGTAACAAGGAACTGGCCCAAGAAATCATTGAAGCCCGGGCTTATAAAAATATTGAAGAACAGATTGCAGTTGATGGAAGTATGCCCCTCGAGTTGAAGAGAGCTGATCCATGGAATTACGTAAGTTACAACCTAGGAGCCTTTTACGATTTAATGATGGTGGCCAGGCGTGTGGGAGTTGATCTTTGGGATTACAAAACTGAGACCAGCGGCAGCATAAAACAGGCATTCGATTGGGTGGAGTCTTTTTCGGAACCGGAGAAAAATAGCTTTAATTTTCACGGACACTATGTCCAAATGTCGAATATGAGAATATTCCTAAGCAAGAATCCAAGGCCGGATGATAGGTCCAGAACCGGCCAACGGGTTATGTCGGGTAGAAGCCTGAGTTTGGATAATGACAGGGAAATGGTTACTAACAATTTTCTAGAAATTTTAACAAAATAGTAGGGTCAATCTTTTTTTTATTTTTTGTGATTTCTATTTAACTGCAATATGAAAATAAGAATTATTTTGCTTCTCTGGTTATGTTCTTCTTTTCATGAAGACTTAAAAAGCTTTGCCCAAACCCTTCCCGCCGGCTCCCCAGTCCTGGAAGAAGCCCTACGCCGAAAGCAGCTGCTAGGCGAATTGGATTCCGGCATCTCCTTTAACCTCCGCCCGCTAAGGCTTAATTTCCTGAATGGAGAGGCGGTTTATGGGGAGGAATATGATTTTTTCAAAGAAGGTTATCCCTTAGGAACAGTCAGTAGGGAAACACCTAGAATGGCCTTCGCCATTCTCCCCCTCCAAAATACCATTCAATTTAATTCTGTCCGACCCTACGGCTGGGGCAACGGGATAATGATCCCAAATGTCGGGGGACAGAATTATACCACCGCGGGAGTCAGCTTTAAATTCCGTTTCCTAAATGTGCAATTACAACCGGAGGTGCTTTGGGCACAAAATCGGTCTTGGAATGGGTTTCCGGATGACTTTTCAGCGGCCATTACGAGATACCGATTTTCCTCCTGGAATTATGGCGACCATCCCGAACGCTTCGGCGAAGGGGCGTATTCCAAAATCGGTTGGGGACAATCCAAGGTCAGCCTTAGTGCTGGAGCTTTTGAGATCGGGGCTTCTACAGAGAATATCTGGTGGGGGCCAGGCCAGTTCAACGCCCTGATCTTTTCCGACAACGCCAGGGGATTCAAGCACCTTTCGCTAAATACCACCAGACCGGCCAAAACCTTTTTGGGATCCTTCGAGGGACAATTGCTGATAGGCCGCCTGGAGCCATCGGGCTTCGATCCGAGTCAACATCCTGAACTAAATCAACAATATTTCCGCAGCCTCCCCACCGACTGGAGGTACCTGAACGGACTTTCCGTCAGCTATCAGCCCAAATGGGTACCCGGTCTCTCCTTAGGACTAAACCGCACTTTCCAGCAATATAATGAGGGAAGAGGGGATGCATTTGGCGATTGGTTTCCCGTTTTTGAAGTGTTCACCAAAGAGAGTCTATTCGAGGACGGCAACACGGTTGACTATGACACCAAGGGTCAAGATCAGCAGGTGGCGGTGTTTGGCCGCTACGTGTTTCCCAGGGCCAGGGCAGAATTTTACTTTGAATACGGCAGGAGGGATCATGCGCTGAATTGGCGCGAGTTTACGCTGAATCCTGATCATGCAAGGGCTTATTTATTGGGTTTTGGCAAGCTTTTTACTCTACCGGCTAGGGATAAACTTATCCAGGTACGGGCAGAGATGACCCAGCAGCAGGAATCCGTAAACAGGTATATCAGGTACCCGGGAACCACCGGAGGAGCCAGTTGGCATACCCACGCCCAGGTAAGAGGTTTCACGCATTACGGCGAATCAATGGGGGTGGGTATCGGAACCGGTTCCAATGTGCAGACCCTTGAAGTGGCCCTGGTGGATCGGCTGAACAAATATGGAATACGCCTGGAACGTCTTGCAAACAACCAGGATTTTTATTATAAAGCCTTTGGTCAACAACAGGAAAGACAACCCTGGGTAGACCTTAGTTTGGGTTTGCTTGCCGACTATCAGGTGGAGCGGTTGATTGTCAGTACCCAGCTTCAGTTGATCAACTCACTTAATTATCAGTGGCAGCTTGATGCTAGAAGCACCCCGGAATTTCCGGTCGGAAAAGATAAATTCAGCCTCATGGCCCAAGCCCACCTGATTTACCTTTTGAACCGTTGAATAAGCCACCAAGGCCTTTTTCATGAAAATGCACGTTGACTGCCTCCCACCGCTTTCTAAAGGAGACCATTTTTTAACAATGTGGGGACATGAGAATATTGCATGAATAAATAGAATAAAGACAAGGCTTTTGGGCTTGATTTTTTGTTTTTTTTGAATTGCCAAGTTGGGAAACAGAAAATATTATAGTTACTTTTGCGTAAACAAATTATCATGGACATTTTTCTATCGGCCGCCACCTCATTTTTCTTCGGGTTTTTAATTACTCCAGTTGTGATTTTCTTTCTAAAAAAGGGCAACATTATTGACGTGCCGGGAGGCAGGAAGATCCATGTTGGCTTTGTCCCCTCCATGGGGGGGATTGCCATTATTTTGGCCACTTTTGCAGGTGTTTTTTCCTGGTTTTCTTTTGACCAGCTGGTACAGACCCGTTATTTTCTGGTAGCTTTGGGCATCATGTTTTCAGTGGGTTTGCGGGATGATTTGATAGAACTGTCCGCGGTCCAGAAGTTAATAGGGCAGTGTATCCCCGCTTTCTTTGTCATCATTATGGCCGACATCCGGTTTACCGGCCTTTATGGATTTTTGGGAATATACGAACTCCCTTATTTGGGCAGCGTGGCCCTTACCTTTATGGTAATTATTGTGCTTACCAATTCCTTCAACTTAATAGATGGGTTGGACGGTTTGGCAGGAACGCTGAGTGTCATTTCCCTTTCTTTCTTGGGAGCCTGGTTTTATTACGCCGATATGGTCGCCTATAGCCTGATTTCCTTTACCTTGGTAGGAGGAGTGCTGTCGTTCTTGGCCTTCAATTGGCATCCGGCTAAAATATTTATGGGCGATACAGGTTCGTTAAGCTTGGGTTTTGCTTTGACGACTTTGGTGGTTTTGTTTATTGATACCAATGGTACCATGTTGGCATCGGAAGGTTGGAAGATCAATTCGCCTATTGCAGCAGGAATTGCTTTGATGATCGTTCCCATTTATGATACTGCCCGGATATTTGCCAAAAGGTCCCTGAAAGGCAAGTCGCCTTTAAAGCCCGACAAAAGCCATGTCCACCATTTTTTGCTCAGGATGGGCTACAAGCATAACCAGGTAGCACTCCTGCTCGGTGGGGTCAAAATGCTGTTTATTGCCCTTGTATTTTTCGGATATTCCCTCAACGACCACGTGATGCTCCCCATAATGGTGATACTGGCCGTGGTTCTGGGAATATGGCTTGATGAGCAAACCTTGAAGCGCGTCAAGGTCATCTGCAAGAATACCCCCGTGCGTGTCGAACTGGAAACCTCCAGAAGGACTTATCCCAAAGCTAAAATTGCCAAAAAAGTTTTTGACCACAATCAGATCAATATGAATTGAGTGTTCTTTGTTGTTAAATCTAGCTACACTAGAGCTGAAGAATCGTGGGATTGGCCGTCACTAGAGAGGTTTGTTTTACGATGTAACCATCCAACGATTATCGGGGCGTCATTGCGAGAAGGCGAGACGTACCCATCGGAGCGTCATTGCGAGGAGGCCCCACGTGGTTATGGGTTCAGATAAAGGCTACCGCCGACGAATCAATCTTTTTGTCGATACCGTTCAACAATTATGGGATTGCCGCGGAACGCATCAAGACTAGACTTACACCAAGAGTTATATAGCGTTCCTCGCAATGACGTACCGCGACGAAGCCATCTCTTATATCGGGTATGATTCCAAAAGAGGAGATTGCCGCGGGACGTGTAAAGATTTTATTCGGATTTATAGCCTCTGGTACGTCCCCCGCAATGACGGTAACGACCGGAGCGTCATTGCGAGGAGGCGAGACCGACCTTCCGGTGTCTGAAGCCTGTGTCACCGACGAAGCAATCTCTTTGTCGATACCGTTCAACAATTGCGGGATTGCCGCGGAACGCATCAAGACTAGACTTACACCAAGAGTTATATAGCGTTCCTCGCAATTGTAAATTCCGGTGATCTTGACCACCAATCCGGTCATCCTGACCACCCTTGTCTTTAGGGTTTTCAGTTACCGTTTTAATGGCTGTTAAAGTTATCGTTTTTTTCTCATTGATTCTCCTTTCAGC
>Ga0233380_1000065_pt1 | contig 63827 bp, 55 predicted proteins | sample ElkDunMinimDraft_9_FD_191541 | JGI IMG/M metagenome (GOLD analysis project Ga0233380, IMG submission 191541) | Fecal eukaryotic communites from dung pellets of Tule Elk in California, USA - Elk Dung F36 | ecosystem: Host-associated > Mammals > Digestive system > Large intestine > Fecal | place... | reverse complement strand
GAAGGTAGCGTCTGGTCGCTGGAAAGTGGCTACGCCAGCGGGGGCGATGGCGCCCGCCCGCATGTTGTCGCCATCGATTTCGGCGCAAAGGACAACATCTTCCGCAACCTGGTGAAGGCCGGTGCGCGCGTTTCGGTGGTTCCGGCGCAGACATCGCTCGAAGCGGTCGTCGCTATGCAGCCCGACGGCGTGTTCCTTTCCAACGGTCCGGGAGATCCGGCTGCGACCGGCGTCTATGCCGTCCCTGTGATCAAGGGCCTTTTGGAACGTGACGTGCCGATTTTCGGCATCTGCCTTGGCCACCAGATGCTGGGCCTCGCTGCCGGGGCTAAGACCACGAAGATGCATCAGGGCCATCGCGGCGCGAACCATCCGGTGAAGCGCCTCGACGACAATGTGGTAGAGATTACGTCGATGAATCACGGTTTCGCCGTGGATAATGCGACGCTGCCTGACACTGTTGAGGAAACGCATGTCTCGCTGTTCGATGGTTCCAACTGTGGCATCGCGCTTCGCGGCAAAAAGGCTTTTGGTGTGCAGTATCACCCCGAAGCGAGCCCCGGGCCGCAGGACAGCTTCTATTTGTTTGAACGCTTTGTGGGAATGTTGAAATGAGCCTTTCCGAACTCGAACAGAATGTTTTCGCCTATTACCTCGCTACGGCGGCGAATGACTTTGATGCCGCAACACGCTGGTATCCTTATGGCGAACTGCTTCTCTCGCTTGACGACAAGTTCCAGATGGCGGCGCGCAAGTTCGGTATAAAGGCGCGCAGCTGTTCCAAGCCCGCGGCCAAGGCTTTCCTTGACCACATGATCGAAAAGGGCGGCTGGGAAAGCAAGGCGAACGAATATGGCGGAACGATGCACCAGTTTCAGTCTGCCACCTTTCGCAAGGAACTGAAGGAACTGCAGGCCGCGAACCCCATCGTGCAGGAGGCACAGGGCGCTGGCCCTGACTTCTGGCCCGAGAAGTTTGCTGTCCTGACTGCCTGACCTTTAGATTTAGACCCTACCTGACCGGAACTGACGCCCCACATGCCCAAACGCACAGACATCTCCTCGATCCTCGTCATTGGCGCCGGCCCGATTGTTATCGGCCAAGCCTGTGAGTTCGATTATTCGGGCACGCAGGCGATCAAGGCGCTGCGCGAGGAGGGCTATCGCGTTGTGCTGGTCAACTCGAACCCGGCCACGATCATGACCGATCCGGACATGGCCGATGCCACCTATATCGAGCCGATCACCCCTGAGATTGTCGCCAGCATCATCGAGAAAGAGCGTCCCGATGCGGTGCTGCCTACCATGGGTGGGCAGACGGCTCTCAACACCGCGCTGGCGTTGCATGAGAACGGCACGCTGGAAAAGTACGGCTGCATCATGATTGGCGCCGATGCAGAGGCGATCGACAAGGCGGAAGACCGGCAGAAATTCCGTCTCGCGATGGACAAGATCGGCCTTGAAAGTGCGCGTTCGGGCATCGCGCACACCGTTGATGAGGCATTTGCTGTACTCGAGCGTACGGGTCTTCCTTCGATTATTCGTCCCAGCTTCACGCTGGGCGGAACCGGCGGCGGCGTCGCGTACAACCGCGCAGAGTTCGAGAAGATTGTTCGCAGCGGCATTGATGCCTCGCCCACCAACGAGGTGTTGATCGAGGAAAGCCTGCTGGGCTGGAAAGAATATGAGATGGAAGTCGTGCGCGATAGGCACGACAACTGCATCATTATCTGCTCGATCGAAAACGTCGATCCGATGGGTGTCCACACCGGAGATTCGATTACTGTCGCTCCGGCGCTGACGCTGACCGACAAGGAATACCAGATCATGCGCAATGCATCGATCGCGGTGTTGCGGGAAATCGGCGTTGAAACAGGCGGTTCGAACGTACAGTTCGCAGTCAATCCGGCAGATGGCCGGCTCATCGTTATCGAGATGAACCCGCGCGTTTCGCGTTCATCGGCGCTTGCGTCGAAGGCGACTGGGTTTCCCATTGCCCGCGTCGCGGCGAAGCTCGCCGTGGGTTATACGCTGGACGAGCTTACCAACGAGATCACGGGCGCTACGCCAGCAAGCTTTGAACCGAGCATCGATTACGTCGTCACCAAAATCCCGCGCTTTGCCTTTGAAAAGTTCAAGGGTGCTGAGCCGCTGCTGTCCACCGCAATGAAATCGGTGGGCGAAGTGATGGCTATTGGCCGCAGCTTCAAGGAAAGTGTGCAGAAGGCTCTGCGCGGCCTGGAAACTGGCCTGGACGGCTTCAATCGCGTGACTGAACTTGAAGGCGCTGAACGCGACGACATTACCGCGGCACTGTCGCGCGCGACGCCGGACCGGCTGCTTATTGCTGCGCAGGCGTTTCGTGAAGGGCTGACCGTCGACGACGTTCACGCCATCACACATTACGACCCTTGGTTCCTGCGCCACATCCACGAAATCGTGGCTGAGGAAGCGAAGATCCAGGAAGAGGGCCTACCCAACGATGCGGCCGGATTGCGCCGCTTGAAGGCCATGGGCTTTTCCGACAAGCGTCTTGCTACGCTGGCCGTACGTTCGGTAGGCGTCGCTGGCGGACTGGGTGAGACGCAGGCCAAGCGTTCCGGCCTCCTCCACGACGCGATCAAGGCGATGGCCGGGGCGACCAGCGAAAGCGAAGTGCGCGAACTGCGTAATCGTCTGGGCGTCCATCCCGTGTTTAAGCGCATCGACAGCTGCGCGGCGGAGTTCGAGGCCGTTACTCCGTACATGTATTCCACCTATGAAGCGCCAATCTTCGGCGAGGCGGAATGCGAATCTGCACCCTCTGACCGCAAGAAAGTGGTCATCCTGGGGGGTGGGCCGAACCGCATCGGACAGGGCATCGAGTTCGACTATTGCTGCGTTCACGCCTGTTTTGCCCTGTCGGAAGCTGGTTACGAGACCATCATGGTCAACTGCAACCCAGAAACGGTCAGCACAGACTACGACACTTCGGACCGCCTTTATTTCGAGCCGCTGACGGCCGAGGACGTTCTTGAAATCCTGCGTGTCGAGCAAATGCGTGGCGAGCTTCACGGCGTTATCGTCCAGTTCGGCGGTCAGACCCCGCTCAAGCTGGCGCAGGCGCTGGAGGATGCAGGCATTCCGATCCTGGGAACCTCCCCGGATGCCATTGACCTTGCCGAGGATCGCGAGCGATTTGCAGAATTGGTCGAAAAGCTTGGCCTCTACCAGCCGGCGAACGGCATCGCCCGCAGCCGGGATGAGGCGATGGCCGTCGCAACGCGCATCGGGTACCCGGTGCTTATGCGGCCCTCCTATGTTCTGGGTGGCCGGGCCATGGAAATTGTCGACAGCCCGCAGCAGCTTGATGATTACATCGCGACTGCCGTGCAGGTATCCGGCGATAGTCCCGTGCTGATCGACCAGTATCTGCGCGATGCCATCGAATGTGATGTCGACGCCCTGTGCGATGGCGAGCAGGTGGTGGTCGCCGGCGTTCTGCAGCATATTGAGGAAGCTGGCATCCACTCAGGCGATAGTGCCTGTACCTTGCCGCCTTACAGCCTTTCCGATGACGTCGTTGCCGAGATGGAACGGCAGGCGGATGCTCTGGCAAAGGCGCTTGGCGTGCGCGGCTTGATGAACGTGCAGTTCGCGGTGAAGGACGGAAAGGTCTTTCTTATCGAAGTGAACCCGCGCGCCAGCCGTACAGTGCCCTTTGTCGCCAAGGCCATCGGTCAGCCCGTCGCAAAGATTGCGGCACGTGTGATGGCGGGTGAAAAGCTCTCGTCCTTCCCACCCTTCCGTCGGGATCTTGATTACATGGCGGTTAAGGAAGCGGTGTTCCCGTTTGCCCGTTTCCCCGGCGTCGATCCGGTCCTGTCACCGGAGATGAAGTCTACGGGCGAAGTCATGGGACTCGATAGGGATTTTGCGATTGCCTTCGCCAAGGCACAACTGGGTGCTGGCACCCTGCTTCCCGATAGTGGTATCGTTTTTGTCTCGGTCAAAGACAGCGATAAGCCCGTAATTCTGCCTGCAGTGAAGAAGCTGGTGGAGCTTGGCTTTACCATCATCGCTACGGGTGGAACGCAGCAGTACCTTGCCGACGCAGCCGTACCGGTTGAGCGCGTGAACAAGGTGGCCGAAGGGCGGCCGCACATCGTCGATCGCATTATTGATGGCGAAATAGCGGCGATCTTCAACACGACCGAGGGCTGGCAGAGCCTGAAGGATTCGCAGTCGATACGCGGATCCGCGCTGCACGCGAAGGTTCCCTATTTCACAACTGCAGCAGCTTCCTGCGCCGCGGTAGAGGCGATTGCGGCTCTGCGCGGTGCAAAGCTTGAAGTGCGTTCACTGCAAGCCTATTATGGCTGAGTTCGATCACGCCTCCCCACATTGTGACTGATCGCACCCTCCCCACACGGGGCGGGATGGCGAACTAGTCCGTCTGGAGGCGGGGGCAGAAGGAAGGATTGTAATGGCGAGTGTCGAAAAGCTGCCGATGCTGGCGGAAGGCTATGAAAGGCTGACTGCTGAGCTGAAGGCGCTGCGGGAGGAACGTCCCCGGATCGTCGAGGCGATCGAAGAGGCGCGTGCGCACGGTGACCTTTCCGAGAACGCGGAGTATCACGCGGCCAAGGAGCGTCAGGGGCAGGTAGAAGCTTCTATCGGGGATCTAGAGGACAAGGTCAGCCGTTCGCAGATCATTGATCCTACAACGCTTTCCGGTGACCGCATCATCTTCGGTGCCACCGTTACGCTGCTTGACGATGATGACAAGCCGGTCCGCTATCAGATCGTTGGCCCCTATGAGGCTGACGCAAAGATCGGCCGAATCAGCTATAATTCGCCGCTGGGCCGCGCGCTGATCACGCGCAAGGTGGGCGACGAGATCGAAGTGACGGTACCTTCAGGGGATCGCTTTTACGTGGTCGAAAAGATCGAGTTCATTTGATTTTAGCTTTATCAGGGCGCTTCCTTTAGAGGAACGCCCTGATATCGCGCATGAAGCTATCGAACTGGTCATGGTGAAGCCAATGGCCAGCATTTTCGTATTCGATCACGCGTGCATTCTGGAAATTCGTGAGCCGCCCATCCTTCGCAGGATTGGTGGTGAAGCTTTTTGAGCCGTACAGCAGGAGCAGCGGGCAGGTGATTGCATGCCACAGCTTCTGTTGCTCTGCGTAGTTCATGTCGCTTACCGGCCAGACATTCAGATAGTTGTCGAACTTCCAGCTCCAGGTGCCGTCTTCGTTGCGGTGCGCCCCATTGATGGTGAGGTGGCGGGCCTGATCGACGGTTAGAAAGCTGTTCTCCTCTTTCATTCGGGCGAACGCCGCCTCAAGGGTTGGGTAGCGGCGCGGTAGACGGCCTGAAGCTTTGCGCTTGTCTTCGATCCATTCCCGCATTCGATTCGCCAGCCCTTTGGCCTCAATCTCTTCGCGGACTATGGGCGCCGGGCCGAGTCCCTCGATGTTAACGAGTTTACGGACCTTGTCGGGATAAAGCCCAGTGAAGCGCGTGGCGATATTACCGCCCAGCGAATGGGCGATGATTGTCACCTCATCATAGCCCAAAGTGTGCACCAGCTGTGCGAAGTCATAGACAAAGGCGTCCATGATATAAGTGCCATCGGGAGACCATGCACTGTCGCCGTGGCCACGAAGATCCGGCGCAATGACATGCCAGTCGTGCCGTAGTTCCTGTGCCACCCAGTCCCAGCTTCGTGCGTGGTCACGTCCGCCGTGCTGCAGGATCAGGGGTGGGGCATCGGGATTTCCCCAGTCGACATAGTGAAGCCGGAGCCGCTGTGACATGAAGGTGTTCGATGTGGGGCCTGAAAGTTCCATGCTGTCAGGGATTGCGCGAGAGCGCGCGTGCCGTCAATTGGCACGCATACAGCAAAATGACGGGTTGGCCGCAGTAGCAATGCCTGCAAAGAGCCCTATCTCACACCGTTCGGAGGACTTTCATGACGACCCATACCACCCGAATGCTGATCATCGGTTCCGGCCCGGCCGGGTACACAGCCGCCATTTACGGTGCGCGCGCCGGGATGCAGCCGATCGTGGTGCAGGGCCTGCAGCCGGGCGGGCAACTGACCATCACGACTGATGTTGAAAACTATCCCGGCTTTCGCGATGTCATCCAGGGGCCATGGCTGATGCAGGAAATGCAGGCTCAGGCCGAGCATGTCGGCACACGCATGATGTGGGATACGATTGTTTCGGTTGATCTTTCCTCATCGCCCTTCCGGGCGGTGGGCGACAGCGGCGACATTTACGAGGGCGATACGCTGGTGATCGCAACTGGTGCACAGGCCAAGTGGCTGAACGCCCCGGGTGAACAGGAACTGGGCGGCAAGGGCGTATCGGCTTGCGCCACGTGCGATGGGTTCTTTTATCGCGGCAAGAAGGTTGTCGTGATCGGCGGCGGTAACACTGCGGTCGAAGAAGCGCTGTATCTGACGAACCATTCGCAGGACGTCACGCTGATCCATCGCCGCGATTCGCTACGAGCGGAAAAGATCTTGCAGGACCGCCTTCTGGCTCATCCCAACATCACCGTCGTGTGGAACAAGAAAGTCGATGGCTTCCTTGGCGATCCGTTGTCCGGCGGGCTGACCGGTCTTGCGCTTACGGACACCGAAACGGGTGAAAAGTCGGAAATCGCCGCTGATGGGGCATTTGTCGCCATTGGTCATGCGCCAGCGACTGAGCTCTTCAAGGACCAACTTGAGTTGGACGGGAGCGGCTATATCCAGGTCATCCCCGGTACGCCAAAGACCGAAATTCCAGGCGTCTTCGCATGCGGCGACGTCATGGACCAGACGTACCGCCAGGCAGTAACGGCTGCCGGCACAGGGTGCATGGCTGCACTGGATGCTGAGCGGTTTCTGGCAGAGAAGGAATTCGCAGAGCAGAAGACCACTGCGGCGGTAGCTTAAGGCGCTATATTCTATCGAGCAATCGGCGGGGTTTGGCCGCGCTGGTTGCTCGATAGAATCGCATCGGCGGTCGGCCCTGTTGCACGCGAATCAGGCTGCTTCGGCGCGCTTCGTTTCGGCGAACGTAAGCAGCGATCCGAAGCTTTCCAGCAGGTCGCCATCCACATCGTCATCGTCGATAACAATGTGTAGCCGGTCCTCCATCTCGGTCAGGAGGCCTGCGACGGCCATCGAATCAAGTTCCGGAAGGTGTCCGAACAATCCGGTGTCTGTAGTAAACCCTTCGACCTGCGTTTGTTGCAGGCCGAGAACATCGATCAGAATCCTGCGCAGTAGGGTATCGGTATCGTGTTGCATTGCTTCCCCGGAACTCGGTGGTTGCGGCGCTCTAACCACGCTTTCCCGCGGCTGCAAGGTGATGCTGCATCCGGTGTTAGCGACATAACGCTGCCAAACCGCAGTTGGCGACTACCCACTGGGTCGTCCGCTAGCTGGGCATCACATTGTACTTCTGCAATGAGGGACTGATATTCTAAGGTAGCTAGGCGCAGATTTTCCGCGACCACCAACCTTGAAATGACGGAGCCCGAACCAACAGTGCAAGCGGATATCGAAAGCGTGATCAGGCCGATAGACCATCTTGCGCTGAAGGGTAAGGCAGATGCCCCGGCGCTCGTGCTGCGCGACCGCGTGATGAGCTTCGCCGATTTGCGTCTATCGGTGGCTTTGTTGGCTGGTTGGTTGGCTGATCGTGTGCCGGAACGCGGGGCGCGTGTCGCAAGTTGGGCAGCGAAGGGGGAACTGACGTGTCTGCTGCCGCTCGCCGCCGCGCGAGCAGGGCTGGTGCATGTGCCTATCAACCCACTGCTCAAGCGCGCGCAGGTGGCGCATATTCTTGCCGACAGCGGCGCAAGAATGATCATGGGTACGCCCGCGCGTCTGGCGGGGCTGGAGGTAGGGGATATACCTGAAGGCTGTGAAACTATCACAGAATCAGATGTTCTGGCCTCTGCCGAGGTGCTGGATAATCAGTTGCCGCCGTCCGATGCCGGTGCCGACGATCTGGCCGCAATCCTCTATACCAGTGGCTCTACCGGCCGGCCGAAGGGGGTAATGTTGAGCCATGGCAACCTGTGGCTCGGCGCGGAAAGCGTTGCTGATTATTTGGGGCTATCGGCTGATGACCGGACGCTGGCGGTTCTCCCGCTGGCTTTTGACTACGGCCAGAATCAGCTGCTATCCACCTGGCATGCTGGCGGCTGCGTGGTTCCGCTCGATTACCTGATGCCGCGCGACGTCATCAAGGCGGTGGGACGCCACGGCATTACCACCCTGGCGGCGGTGCCCCCCCTATGGGTCCAGCTTTGTGAACTTGACTGGCCGCCCGAAACGGCTGGCCAATTGCGCCGGTTGACCAACAGCGGGGGCGCTTTGACGCCTGATCTTGTCTGCCGCCTCCGCCGGGCATTTCCGCAGGCATTATTGTTTCCGATGTACGGCCTGACCGAAGCGTTTCGCTCGACCTACCTCGACCCCGCGCTGGTCGATGTTCACCCGACATCAATTGGTAAGGCGATCCCACATGCAGAAATTCTGGTGATCGGGGATGATGGCGATGTGGCCACTGATGAGCAAGAAGGTGAACTCGTCCATTGTGGGCCCTTGGTGGCGCAGGGCTATTGGCAAGATGCCGAACGCACGGCCGAGAGGTTCCGGCCAGCCCCGGCTGCTTCGCACTATGGGGGCATAGCGGTATGGTCGGGTGATCGTGTGCGGCGGGACACTGACGGGCTGCTGTATTTTATTGGGCGCCGCGATGGGATGATCAAAAGCGCCGGAAATCGCATCAGCCCGCAAGAGATTGAAGAGGCGGCGCTTGCGAGCGGGTTGGTGGCAGAGGCTGTTGCGCTTGGGATCCCTGACGAGCGGATGGGACAGGCCGTCCATCTCGTTGTCCGAGCGCTCTCCAAAAGTTCAGACAGAGAGTTAGAATTGAAGAGCATACTTAAGAAACAACTGCCAAATTTTATGCAACCAAAGGTAATTCATTGGCGAACGGCTTTGCCTTTGGGCCCTAACGGCAAGATCAACCGAACTGGCCTGCAGGCAGAGCTTTCAGTATGAAACCGCTTGGTCCGATCCCATCGGGATACATCGCGATTGGCGGGGAGTTGGCCATTGGCGGGAGGCGGGTTTCGGATCTTATCCAAAACAAAGAGACTCCGCTGTTCGTCTATTCGGGACAATTAATTCGCGACCGGGTGGAGCAGCTGCGTTCGGCAATGCCCGAGCGTATTTCTATACATTATGCTATAAAAGCAAATCCATACGATGAAGTTCTAAAGCTATTTAACGGATTGATGGACGGCTTTGACATTGCCTCTGGCGGAGAGCTTGATCTGGTGCTTGCCGCTGGCATCGATCCGGCAGACGTAAGCTTTGCCGGGCCCGGCAAGCGCGATGCAGAATTGGAGGCGGCGATCATTGCCGGAGTGACGCTGAACCTTGAATCAGAAGGTGAGGCCGATAGGGCACTGAAAATTTCAGAGCGGTTGGGCATTACGCCGCGGCTGGCTGTTCGGGTCAATCCAGATTTCGATCTGAAGGGCTCAGGCATGAAGATGGGCGGAGGCGCCAAGCCCTTTGGGGTGGATGCTGCTCGCGTTCCCGCTCTGGCTCGGCGCGTAATTGCAGCAGGAGCCGAATGGCGCGGGTTTCACATCTTTGCCGGCAGTCAGGCACTGGGGGCAGAAGCTATTGCCGAAACGCAGGCTCAGACGTTGATGCTGGCTGCGCAGCTGGCCGAAGCAAGCGGAGCGGAGCTTCCCCGCTGCAATCTGGGGGGTGGTTTTGGTATTCCCTATTTTTTTGGCGACGAACCGCTCGACATTGCTCTTGTCGGCAGCAAGCTAGGGGAGGCGTTAAAGAACCTTCCGCCAGTCTTGGCCAACACGGACTTTTGTATTGAACTGGGGCGCTATCTCGTGGGCGAAGCCGGTGTTTACCTGACCCGCATTGTAGACCGGAAGGAAAGCCATGGAGAGGTCTTCCTTATCACCGATGGCGGGCTTCATCACCAGCTTGCCGCGTCTGGTAATTTCGGCACCGTCGTCCGCCGCAATTACCCGGTTGCCATCGCCGGCCGGTTTGGCGCTGCCGTAGAAGAAGAGGTGTCGGTTGTGGGATGCCTGTGCACACCTTTAGATCGCCTTGCCGACAAGGCCGGACTCCCGCGTGCGAATGTCGGTGACATTGTCGCTGTGTTCTGCGCGGGGGCCTATGGCGCCAGTGCAAGTCCTTCCGCGTTCCTGGGGCAGGGGCCGGCCGATGAGATGCTGGTGTAACCATCACTGCGCTCCGTCAAAGCAGGCCTAACGCAATATTTACCCTTTGTTTTGATAACAAAGGCCTGTTTTGCGATGTTCCACGCGGATGAATGATAATGAACGGTGTCAGTGCGTTAGGTGACCAGTCATCCCCAGTGACGGCGGGAGAGGGGCCTGACTCAGCGCTGCCAAATCTCGCGGTGAGCCTTGCTGCGCACGACGCTCAGATCCGCGCGTTACAGCAAGCCGTGTCCGAAATGGCCAATTCTGCCGGGGTCGCGCCACAGGCTTCGGCTCTGGGCGTCAGAGGCGAAGACGTTTCGGCGCTACGCGAACGGATCACTTTTCTGGAAACCCGGTTGGCCGAGCAGGATCACATGATCCGCCACACGTTGACCATGCTGATCGAATGGATTGAGATTAACGGCGCCGACCGGAACACCGACTGACGACACAAAACCGTCGCGCAATACGTTCATTGGGTATTACTCCAGATTGTAATGCGTATTGACGAAGGCGAGCCTGTCAGGTTGAATGATGAAGAACGGTTTATGCGCTGGTAACTGTTCTGTGTGCCGGATTCCCATGCATGCAGGAGGCGCCAACAGTGGTGCTAAGCGATTTTTAACCAAATTCCGTTAGCCCACGACCAACGAACAAGGCAGTCGCTCGGGTCAATGCGCATTTTTTCAAAATCCCCGCTGCATTTGGCACTGGCTGTTTCGCTGGTTTGCTGGGCCTTGGTGCTGACGGAGGGGTTCGATTTTCTCTACTGGAATGAAAAATATAAGAACTCGTTCCAGATGCGCGAGGCCCCGGCAGGTGTGGTCGTCGTGTCTCTCGATGGCGGTGAAGGGAGCAGGAACGAGCGCGTAATAGGTTCGACCGCAAAACAAGCTTTGGTCCTTGGTGCGGTCTCTGCGCAGAATCCTCGGCATGTTTTCTTTGATCTCCCGCTGGCCGAAGGGGCCGACGAAGCAGGCGACGATGCTTTCGCCAAAGCCGTGAAAGCCGCAGACTCTCGTATCACGCTTGTGCTCAGGGCTAATAACGATGCTTCCGCCCCGATCGGTTCGATCCGAGCACGTGCCACGGGGCTGGCTTCCGATGCGCAACTTGCCGCGTCGATCTGGTATCTTAATTTCAACGGTTACGCCGTAGGCGCTCCGCCGGTAATTGAGATTGCGGGCAAACTTTATCCTGCTGTTTCAGCCCTGCATTCCGGGGATCGGGTGCTGGACAAGACAATCATACCTGATTGGTCGATGAATCCCGATACCGTCCCGCTGATCCATGCGGGTGATGTGTTGGCCGGGCGGACGGAACCGGATGTATTTGCGGGAAAAACGGTTTTTGTCACCGTCATGGATCCCAGCCTTGGTACATCAGTTGGCTATTTTGGTCACGGCCGGGTCCCATCGGCGATGCTCGATATCGCGGGAAGAGAAGGGGCGAAACAGGGGCCAATCGTCAATATTGGCAGTCTTCCGATGTTGCTCCTTTTTGTTGCGATGGTGTGCTTGGGGCACCGCACTCGTAACCGATGGCTGAAGACCGCAATTTACCTCGCGCTCGTGTTGTCGGTGCTGATTCTGCCGGCAATTCTGATGCAGTTCCGCATCGCCAGCGGCAGCGGGCTCGCGATGGTTGCGCTCCTCGTTTATGTTCCAGCGCGAATGTGGCAGCGGTGGCGGCGCAGCGTCGAATTGACCAACGGCAGTTCGGGTTTGCCCAATATCGAGGCTTTGGCTGCGGACGGCATTCCCGAAGGTTTCGACGTAGTCGCGGCCGCGATCCGGCAGTATGAACAAATGCTCGCCAGCCTGCCGCGCGATCTGCACGGGGAATGTGCACGGCAGATCGCACGTCGCCTGTCGTTGGCATCGGGCGATTCCAAGGTTTACGTTACCGACAACGGCCATTTTGTATGGCTTGAGGAGCCGCGGTCAATAGAGTCACAGGTCGGGCATCTGGAGGGGCTGAAGGCGCTGTTTTCTGCTCCGCTGGTGATCGATGGGCATCTGCTGGACACCAACATTCATTTCGGCCTTGACCGTAACACCAACAATTCTCCGGCCAGCCGCATCCAGTCAGCCCTTGCCAGTGCCAACGAAGCGCTGAGCAAGGGCAAGTTGTATGAGGAGTTCGGCCGGCAGAAGCTGGAACAGGCTCCGTGGGAACTGTCACTGCACGCACGCATCGACGAAGGCTTGCGAAATGGGGACATCTGGCTGGCGCTGCAGGCCAAGTATGATTTGCGCACAGGCGTCATCTCGGGCGCTGAAGCGCTGATCCGTTGGAACGACCCGGAACGGGGGGTGATTCCACCTGATGCCTTCATTCTTCAGGCCGAGCACGCAGGACGCATCGAAGCGCTCACCTATTGGGTGCTAGAGAAGGCAATGGGATTCTCGTCGCAGCTCAACGCGCGCCGGCCCGGTTTCAACATCAGCGTTAATCTTTCGGCACGGATGGTCGATCAGGCTGGCCTTGTTTCCAGGGTTGCCGAACTGACGGAGCGTCACGGCTTCGATTGTTCTTTGCTCACATTTGAAGTGACCGAGACCTTCAACATGGCAAACGAGGAAGTGGCGCGGCAGAATCTTGCTGGGCTGCGCGACATGGGGTTCCGCCTGTCCATTGATGACTTTGGGACTGGTCAGGCCAGCCTTGCCTATCTGGCGGAAATACCCAGCGACGAGATCAAACTTGACAAGCGATTCGTCCAATCGATCATCACCGACAAGCGCGAACGGCTGATTGTCCGCAGTATTATCAAGCTGGCCCATGCACTGGGGCAGGAAGTGGTCGCTGAGGGAGTTGAGGACGAAGCTACGCTCGAAGCCTTGCGAGGCATGAATTGCGATCTTGCTCAGGGCTATCACATCGCACGACCCGTTCCGTTTGAAGATCTCATCGCCCAACTGGATCAGCAGGAAAAAACCCTTAACGAAGCTAGTTAACGCTTGTTAACCATAAAAATTTACTATATTCGCAGGTCTCCAAACACAGAGATGGAGACGGGCAATGTGGAATCTTCTTCGCTATCTTTTTAACTGATTTCAAAGACTTGGATGGTGGGGGCAATTACCGACCAGCCAAATTTGATCAGTAGGTCGCGCTAAAGCGATCAGCATTCAGCCGCTTTTGAAGGCGGACGAATGACAGGGAAGCCTGCCACTTTCGGCGGGCTTTTTTGTGTCTGGAGTTTGGGTGAACACTGGCAAGAAATGGCGGGAATCCGACATTGCCAAAACTATGTGAACAATCACTCGGACATCAAGTGGCCGCCCGGCCGAGATAACCGGGCGTCATTGTGGCCGCCCTTAGCCGACTTTGTTATCGGAATTTCGCCCCCTGAATCAGCTCGCTTGCCTGCTGTGCGCCTATCAAATGGGTCCGCCACGTCTGCGAATCACACTTGCGAATCGCGCGTAGGGGCATTCCCAAAAGTGATTCGTCGGGGGCATGGCTCCGAGTCGCAAACCTCAGATGGTGAAGTTTTCGTTTCCCGCAGCTGGAGCTACTGTGCGGAGGCGCCGCGCATGTACCTGGATGTGCCGCTCTTACAAGTCGCGAGGTGTGGACTGCTCGAAGCGATGGCTGCCCGCAGAAAACGGTGTGGGAAGGGACGGCACGTAAGCGTCCTTGTTATTCTTCGCCGTGGCCCTGGGCGAGATAGTCGGCGCTCTGCATTTCGGTCAGGCGACTGATGGTGCGGTCGAATTCGAACCGGCCGTGGCCCTGTTCGTAGAGCTCTTCGGGCCAAGCATCTGCTGTCGCGAAAAGCTTCACCTTGTGTTCGTAAAGCGCATCAATCAGCGTGACGAAGCGCGCAGCCTCATTGCGATTTTCCGGGCCAAGACGCGGAATGCCGACAAGTATGACGGTGTGATAGGTGCGAGCCAGGGCAAGGTAATCCGCGGCGCCGCGTGCTTCTCCGCACAGGCGCTTGAAGCTGAAAACAGCTACGCCTTTCAGGCTTTTCGGAACGAAAAGCTTGCGTCCGCCTTCAACTTCGATCTCTCCGGAAGGTACATGCTCGCTATCTTCGGGGGAGTAGTCAGTGAGGCGGAAGAAGGCTTCACGGACCTGCGCTGTAGCGGCTTCACCCAAGGGCACATGCCATGATGCAATACCACCCAGGCGCTGCAGCCGGTAATCCACCGGGCCGTTCAGCGTGAGCACATCGAGTTCGCGCTCAATCAGGCCGATAAAGGGCAGGAAATGCTCGCGATTCAAGCCGTCCTTGTAAAGTTCTGAAGGAGCCCGGTTGGATGTGGTTACGATTGTGACACCCTGTTCGACGATCAATGAGGTGAACAGCCGGCTCATGATCATGGCATCGGCAGAATTGTTCACCACCATCTCGTCAAAGGCGAGGCAGCGCAGGCCCTTTGCAAGCGTTGCGGCAACAGGAGGAATCGGATCGCCAGCTTCCTTGCGGCGCTCGTCACGCAGCATCGCATGAACTTCCAGCATGAACGCGTGAAAGTGCACTCTCCGCTTTTCGGTGATTTTCAGGCTATCGTGAAACAGATCCATGAGCATGGATTTGCCGCGCCCGACGCCGCCCCACATGTAGACGCCGCGCGGCGCACCCTTCTTCTTGCCCAGAAGTTTGCCGAGAAATCCGACGCTTGCCTGCGCGGTTTCCAGTTCGCGCTGCAGTGCTTCCAGCCGTTCGGCTGCTGCGGCCTGTTCGGCGTCTGGTCGCAGTTCACCAGAGGCGACCAGCGCCTCGTAACGGGCAACGAGTCCAGTCATCGCCGGGTAGGCTTGCGGATCGTTCCGCTGAAGGACGTCACGAGGGAATCGCCCTGTTCGACCAGTCCGCGCAGGAAGCCAAGGCGTCCGGTTTCGCGGAGGACTTCCACCACTGCGTCGAGAGGTTTTTCCGGATCACCGGGGCCGATGAACTGGGTTTCAATCCCCAGCGTCATGGCGCCGGAAGCATCGACGCCGCGCAGCATGTGCATCGCGGCAAAAAGGGAGACATCAATCAGCGCCAGGCTGATGGCGCCATGGACGTTTCCAGCATTGTTCGTGTGAATATGCCGGGGCTGGATGCGCACCCGGCAGAATTTTTCATCTTCGATGCGCGCGAGCATACGGCCGAGAACGGCTTCGTTGAAGCGCGTTTCATCGGCCAGCAGCCAGCGGTGCCAGCCTGGATTTTCCAGATCTGGCTCACATGTGAAGCCCTGCGCAGTGCTCGCCACCTTAGACGTGCCGTTCGGCCTGCATCTTCTTGATTTCGGCAATTGCGCGCGCTGGTGAAAGCCCCTTGGGGCATACATTGGCACAATTCATGATTGTGTGGCAGCGGTAGAGGCGGAAGGGGTCTTCCAACTCGTCCAGACGCTCACCAGTCATTTCGTCGCGGCTATCCGCCAGCCAGCGATAGGCCTGAAGCAGAATTGCCGGGCCAAGGAACTTGTCGGAGTTCCACCAGTAGCTGGGGCACGATGTCGAGCAGCAGGCGCACAGAATGCACTCATACAAACCGTCCAGCTTTTCGCGCTGTGCCGGGCTCTGCAGACGCTCTTTGCCCGAAGGCGTGGTGGAAACGGTTTGCAGCCAGGGACGGATGGAGGCGTACTGCGCGTAAAAATGCGTGAAGTCGGGTACAAGATCCTTGATCACTTCCATATGCGGAAGAGGAGTGATGCGGACGTCGCCCTTGAGGTCTTCGATCGCCGTGGTGCAGGCAAGCCCGTTGCGACCATTGATGTTCATCGAGCACGAGCCGCAGATGCCTTCACGGCACGACCGGCGGAACGTCAGGGTCGGATCCTGTTCGCTCTTCATTTTGATGAGGGCGTCGAGAACCATCGGGCCGCAGTTGTCGAGATCGATCTCGAACACGTCGTAACGCGGATTTTCGCCGCTGTCGGGATCATAGCGATAGACCGTGAACTTCTTGGCGCGTGCTGCACCATCGGCCTTGTGGACCTTGCCCTTCGAGTTGATCTTGCTGTTCTTGGGGAGGGTGAAGGTAGCCATCGTTGATCCCTAGTCAGACTCCGGCCTCCAAAGAGGACCGCTTTCGCGCCCTCTCTAGCGATTCATTGTCCGGTAGCAAGGGTGTTCACAAACACTCCTGCGGGGCTTTCGGTCCGCTATGCGCAAAATTGGACCGCAATTTATCTCATTGGTGATGCGTGAGAGTGCAATCGGCGCTTGTCGTCGGGCGGCGGCGATGCTTGCATGTGCGTAACAATGATTTCAGGGAGAGTACCAGTATGAGCGATTGGCAGGGCCGCACGGCACTGGTGACGGGTGGCGGGCGCGGGTTCGGCAAGGCTTTTGGCGCGGCGCTAGCTGCGCAGGGTGCCCATGTCGTTCTGGTCGACATTGATGGTGCAGCGGCACAGGAAGCAGCGGCAGAAATTCTCGCATCTGGTGGTTCGGCGGTGGGGTTGGCCGGAGATGTCACAGATGAAGCCGGTATGGTCGCGGTGATGGCTGAAGCCGCAGTGGCGCGTGGCGGGATTGATCTTTTGATCAATAATGCGGGTCTGCACTCTGACGAATACGGACAGCCGATCACGAAAATGGGGTTCAGCAAAGTGAAGCGGCTGTTCGACGTGAACGTGATGGGCGTGGTCAACTGCACACTTGCGGCCTGGCCCCACATGAAGGGGCGCGCCGGGGCGAGCATCGTCAATATTTCCTCATCCGCCGCGCATATGGGCGGATCGGCCTATGGCGATAGCAAGCTTGCGGTTGCCGGGCTGACCATCACCTTCGCCCGCGAACTGGGGCCTCAAGGCATCCGTGTAAACGCAATTTCGCCGGGTCTCATGCTCACAGAAACAATCAAGGCAGAGTTGCCTGCCGAAACCATGAAGCGGGTGAAAGCCATGCAGTTGATTGATGGTGACGGCGTGGAAGAGGATATAGTCCAGGCCATGCTGTATCTGGCGTCACCTCAGGCCCGCTTCATCACCGGAGAAGTGTTGCGCGTAACAGGCGGTATGGGAGCAGGCGTTTGAACAGAAACGAAGGGCTGGAGCCCGTGACAGAGCATTTCGTGCGCCCCGATGTGCGGGCCTTTCTCGATATGTTAGCCGCCAATCCGCGGCCGGTTTTCAATGACGAACTGATGAAAGTGATCCGCCAGTTGCCATCTGACCAGATGGCCTTGCTGGATTTGCCGGTGGGCGAGATGGAAATCCTTAATGTCGCTATGCCCGGCCCAGGCGGTGAAATTCAGCTGCGGCTGTTAGATACGCGCGCCAGCCGCCAGCCTGGGCCCGTGGTCGTGTTCTATCACGGGGGTGGCTTCGTCGTGGGCAGCATTGATACCCATGCCGGGCTGGCGGCCTCGGTTGCTCGGGCGCTGGATCTTCCTGTGATTTCGGTGGAGTATCGCCTTGCTCCCGAACATAAGTGGCCCGCCGCTCCCGACGATGCGGAGGCTGCGGCGCGCTGGATTGCTGAAAACGCCGGGGCATTCGGACGTGCGTTTACGCACCTCATCCTCTGTGGTGACAGTGCCGGCGGCAATCTGTGCATCACTACCGCATTGGCGCTGCGTGACAGAACGGCTGCACTGCCGGTGCTGTTACAGTTTCCGATCTATCCAAAGGCGGATTCGAGCCGTGAATATCAGTCCTTCGAGAACTTCTGTGACGGATATGGCCTCGAGAAACCGAACCTTGCCTATTATGACATAGCCTATGATGCGGATGGCGATCATCCGCGCCATTCACCTATTCTAGCTGATCAGAGCGGCCTGCCGCCAACGTTTGTCGTTACGGCGGCCCTTGATCCCCTGCGGGATGAAGGGCGCGCCTATGCGGCCAAGGCTATCGAGGCAGGCGTTCAGGTTACCTACCGCGAGGTGCCCGGCACGATCCACGGCTTTGCGTCCTACAGACGAGCAATCCCTTCCGCTGCGGCAGATGTGGATGCGATCCTGCAAGTTGCCCGCGCTGTCGTGGAAGAAGCCCTGGCTGCGGCACCCTGACTGCGACTGACCAGCCTTTTGTCTGGCATGCGCGGGCGATTGAATGCCGATTGCTTGCGCAGGAGCGCGCGCTAGGTTTCAGCTATGCGAGAAACGATAAAGACATTCTGCCGCAACTGCAGTGCGCTGTGTTCGATGGAAATCGATGTCGAAGACGGACGCATGCAGCGTGCGCGGCCGGATGGTAGCCAGTCACCCTATGGCGCCTATCTTTGCCCCAAGGGGTTGGCTGCCATCGATTTCCACAATGGGGCAGAGAACCGTTTGTTTTCCAGCCTGAAGCGGCAACCCGATGGAGCATTTTCCTCCATTGATGCCGAAGCTGCTCTGGATGAGATCGGCGCAAAGCTGAAAGCGTTGGTGGCGAAGTATGGCCCGCGTTCGGTTGCGGTCTATCACGGTACCGGCGCATATCGCAGTGTGCTGGGTGGGCTGATGGAACGCGCCTGGGTCGCTGCGCTTGGCACGCCTAACTTCTTTTCCACCATGACGATCGACCAGTCGGCCAAATGGGTGACGATGGCCCGGATGGGGGTATTCGCCAGTGGCAAGTATTCCTTTCGCGACACCGATGTTGCCCTGTTGGCCGGTGGAAATCCGGTGGTTACGCATCAGGGTGCGCCCTTCGCCCTGGCCGAGAGCGGTGCCCCTGCACGAAGCTTTGAGGCGGCGCGGGAACGCGGCTGCAAGATCATTATCGTGGATCCGCGGCGTACCGAAACCGCGCGCTATGCAGACTTGTTGATCCAGCCGCTGCCGGGGCACGATGCGGAACTCTTTGCCGGGATTGCACACGCCATGTTGCGTGACGGGCGTTATGATCGCAGCTTCGTCGCACGCTGGTGCATCCAGCTTGATGAGCTTCGCGCCGCGGTTGCACCGTTTACTCCAGAGGTGGCTGCGGCCTGCGCTGACGTGCCGGTCGAACAGATTGAATTGGCAGCGAAATGGCTGGGCGAGGCAAAGAGGCCCTATGCTGGCAGCGGTACCGGGCCATCAATGTCCACCCATTCGAACCTTGCAGACCACATGATCGAAGTGGTGAATGTCCTTGCTGGCGGATACCGCCGCGCAGGGGATCGTGTTCGAAATCCCGGTACGCTGAAATCGAAGGACTTCTTCGAAATGGCCGTCGCGCCGTCCCGCAGTTTCGAGCATGCGCCAAAGTGTGTGAGTGAGGATATCGGTCCGTTGCTCGGCGAATTTCCGTCGGCCCTGATCCCGCGTGAGATCATGGCTGACTCGCCTGATCGTATCCGCGCGCTGATTTCCTTCGGCGGCGATCCCCTGGTGGCGATGGGGGATCCTTCCGTCGCTTTACCGGCGTTTGAAAAGCTCGACCTTCTGGTAGCACTCGATTGCCGGTTGAACGAGACGGCTAAGGTCGCGGATTATGTGATCGCGTCTTCACAGCCGTTTGAGCGGCATGAGATCAGTGTGCCGGGCGATGCCCTTTATCCGGTGCCCTTCGCGCAATACACGCGGCCGGTGGTAGATAAGCCAGTCGGGGTGATCCACGACTGGGAGTTCTTCTGGGGTGTGGCGGCGCGGATGGGTGTTCCGCTGACCTTCAAATACTGGAATTATGGCCTGAAGTTTCAGGATATACCCCTAGGCCTGCCGTTAAGCGAGGCCGAAAAGCCTGATCCTGAGGAGCTGTGCCGCTTCCTCACGAAGGAAAGCGCGGTGTCTTTCGATGCGTTGCTGGCGCATCCCCAAGGGGTGCGGCCTGATATGGATCCGCGCTATGTTCAGATGGGGCCGGATACCGCGGGACGGTTGGAGCTTTGCCCACCTGACGTTGCTGGTGAAATCGCAGGGCTTGCCAATCAGGAAGCGGAACCGGATTTTTCCTATCGCCTTACCTGTCGGCGCATCCTGCATGCCCTCAACGGTGCCTATCGGGACTCCAGGGAAGCGCGGAAGCGCTTTCCGGTGAACTACGCCCACATGAATCCGCAGGACATGGCCGAAGCGGGCATTGCCGACGGCGATATGGTGGAGGTTGCCTCGGCGCACGGCGCCATTCGTACTCTGGCCAAAGCAGAAGACCGGCTAAGGCGCGGGGTAGTGTCGATGACACATATGTTCGGCCCTCTTGTTGGCTCCGGTAATCCGGTGGCCGATGGCGGCGCGAATCTTGGCGTCCTTACGTCGCTTACCGAATATATTCAGCCAATCAACTTTATGCCGCGCTTGTCTGCGGTGCCGGTGAATGTGCGGGTGACAGAGGCAGCGGGTGCTGCGCAGGCAGAATCTTGGTAGAGCTATCCCTATCCATCCAGGAAATCGTCAGGGTGCGCCGTATTTCTCAGCCAATACAAGCAGGTCACCCTGCCGTTCCGTCCCGGCGGAGCGCATAACGCCTGCCACCATGACATAGCACCCGACGGTAAACAGGAAGTCGAGCAATTGCTTCTCGTTCCATACTACCGTCAGCGCCTCCCAGTTTTCGTCACTGACCTTGCGATTGTGAACAAGGTCTTCGGTTGCGCGGATTATTGTGCGCTCAAACTCGGTGAAATAAGGATCGTCCGCGCCGCGCTGGATCGGGCCGTACATATCCGGCGACAGACCGCAGCTGATGCTCGTCTGCAGATGGCTTGACCACATGTATGTCGCCTTGGTTATCCACGCGGTCCGCATGATGGCGATCTGGCGTTCTTTCACGGGAAGCGTGCTGCTGCTCAGCAGATGGATGTTGAGCGGGGAGAAGGCGTTCGCAAGGTCCGGATGATGGGCGAAAGTCCGCAATACCGGGTTTTTGTCGGCATTCTTGAAGATGCCGCCGGTCCATTGCCCAAAGAAGGCGTGGGTTTCATCGGTGAAGGCATCGTCCTGAACCTGAGGCAGGCGAGCGGCTGGATCGGGTGCTAGCATTGCCGCAATGTGTGCTGGCGGAGGCGCCGCGTCAACGGAACGTAGTGCCGTAGGCGCGGGGGCGGGGCTCGCGTTGGCTGAAGTGCGGCGCCGCGACAAAAGACATTGGCCGCTTCTTCCCGGCGAACCGGGAGGAAGCGGCCAATATTACTTACCGACGTTGGGTCAGTTGCCGAACGTCCGCTGCCACCAGCCGCGGCGCCGTTCATCAGAGCTTACGTCGCCGTCTACAGGAACGCCTTCAGGAGCAGTCGCTTCGCCATCCGGCGTAGCAATGGCTGCTTGCGGTTCGGCATCCGGCGCTGAAACGACTTCAGGTTCAGCGGCAGGCGCGGGTGCAGCCTTCTTGCGTCGTGTCCGCTTAGGCGGAGGCGCTGCTACGGGTTCCTCCGGTGCGGTTTCGGCACGCGGTTCCTCAGTGGCAGGAGCGGTTTCCGCAGCGGGCACGGCTTCCACATCTACCTTCTTGCGGCGTGCGCGCTTTGGCTTGGCGGGGGCTGGCGTATCCGCAGCCTCAGCCGGAGCTTCCGCGACAACAGCCGGAGCTTCTGTAGGTTCGGCTGGCGTTTCGACTGCGGCGGCGAGCTCTGGAGCGGGCACCTCGGCCTTCTTGCGGCGGACGCGTTTTTTCGGCGCCGGCTTTTCCAGGGTTTCCACGGGTTCGGGCTCAGGCTGAGGTTCGGGCGCTGGCTGCGACTCGGGCTCAGCTGCGGGTGCGGCCTCTACCGGTTCGTCCGAAACGGCATAGCCAGCATAATCGGCACCATCGGCCTCATATGCAGAATCCGCAGCCTCGTCGTTGGTCGCTTCCGTATCGCCTTCGGCGCGATCCCGCCCGCCACGCCGGCGACGTCCACGACGGCGGCGCTTACGTGGGGCCTCGGATTCATCGGAGGCTTCTACCGCTTCGCGCTGACCATCGGCATCGGCGCCTGCATCGTCGCCTGCATCGTCGCCTGCCTCTACGTCGTCGCCTGCATCCGCTTCGTCATTGTCGTTGTCGGATGCGTCGGTGCCTGCACCAGCGGGCTGTTCGTCCTGCCGATCACGGCCACGCCCACGGCGGCGCTTGCGGCGCTTGCGACGACGTTCATCATCGCCATTCTCACTGCTGCTGGGGCTTTCTTCGCCTTCTTCCTCGTCGAGTTCGTCGAGCTCTTCTTCGGTCGACAGGTCGTCGTAGTCATCTTCGACGATAGGTTCGAAGCGGGGCACAAACTCATTGCGCGGGCCGGAGGAGCCGACGCGCATCTTTGCGCCTTCGTTTTCGCCTTCAGGAATGACCTCGACCCGCACGCCGTAACGGTCTTCGATTTCGGCAAGGTCAGCGCGCTTGGCGTTGAGCAGATAAATCGATGCTTCTGTGCTGGCATAGAGCGTGATGACCACACCGCGACCCTTGGCGGCCTCGTCCTCGATGAGGCGGAGGGCGGAAAGTCCGGCGGAGCTGGCTGTGCGGACAAGGCCCGATCCGTCGCAATGCGGGCAACCGCGCGTCGTCGCTTCCAGAACGCCGGTGCGCAGGCGCTGGCGGCTCATTTCCATCAGGCCGAAGCTGGAAATGCGGCCAACCTGGATACGGGCGCGATCGTTCTTCAGCGAATCTTTCATCGCCTTTTCGACTTTACGGACGTTGGAGCCGTACTCCATGTCGATGAAGTCGATGACGACAAGCCCGGCCATATCACGCAGGCGCAGTTGCCGGGCGATTTCGCGCGCGGCTTCAAGGTTGGTGTTGAGCGCCGTAGCCTCAATGCCGTGCTCCTTGGTGGAGCGGCCCGAGTTAATATCGATCGAAACGAGCGCTTCGGTCGGGTTGATGACGATGTAGCCGCCCGATTTCAACTGAACGACCGGGTCGTACATAGCCGTCAGCTGGTCTTCCGCGCCGTAACGCTGGAACAGCGGCACTGGATCGGCATACGCCTTCACCCGGCGTGCATGGCTGGGCATCAACAGCTTCATGAAGTCACGTGCGGCACGGTAACCGTACTCGCCTTCGACGACGACTTCTTCGATGTCGCGATTGTAAATGTCGCGAATGGCGCGCTTGATCAGGTCACTATCGGAATGGATCAGGGCCGGCGCACTGGACTTCAGCGTATTTTCGCGGATCTCATCCCAAAGCCGGGCGAGATAATCAAAGTCGCGCTTAATCTCGGTCTTAGTGCGCTGCAGCCCAGCCGTGCGAACGATGCAGCCCATGGATTTGGGCAGGTCCATCTCGGAAATGATGCCCTTCAGTCGCTTGCGATCCGAGGCCGAGCTGATCTTGCGGCTGATGCCGCCGCCATGGCTGGAATTGGGCATGAGCACGCAATAGCGGCCAGCGAGGCTGAGATAGGTAGTAAGGGCGGCGCCCTTGTTGCCGCGCTCTTCCTTTACGACCTGGACGAGCAACACCTGGCGGCGTTGAATGACGTCCTGGATTTTGTAGCGACGGCGCAGCGCCATGCGCTTTGCCCGAATTTCGTCGGCTTCCTTCGTGCGGGCACGACCCTGACGGCGGCGGCCACGGCGGCCACCATTCTCATCGCCGCTTGCGTCATCATCGCCAGCGTCGCTCGTGTCGTGGAAGTCGCCATTGTCATAGTCGCCATTATCGGCGGCGTCTTCAAAACCGTTTTCGACGTGGCCGTCTTCAATCGTGGCGACCTGATCCTTATCGGAGGTGTCGACCTCTGTGAGGCCCTCGTCGCCGGCGAAATCATCGGCCAGGCTTTCGCCAAGCTCGTCATCGCCCATGAAGTCCACGTCGCCCTCGGCTTCGGCGCGCAGGGCTGCCTCTTCCTCAGCGTGTGCGGCTTCTTCGGCCAGCAGCGCTTCGCGGTCTTCCTTCGGAATCTGGTAGTAGTCGGGATGGATTTCGCTGAAAGCGAGGAAGCCGTGGCGATTGCCACCGAAATCCACAAAGGCCGCCTGCAGTGACGGCTCTACCCTGGTAACCTTGGCTAGATAGATATTGCCTTTGATCTGCTTTCGATCGGCAGATTCAAAGTCGAATTCTTCAATACGATTGCCCTTGAGCACCGCCACCCGCGTTTCTTCCGGGTGGCGCGCATCGATCAGCATGCGCGTTGTCATTATGAAATCTCCAGGCGCGCCGCGGCTCGGACAGTACCGGCAAGGCGGCGCGATCATGTGTGGGGATGCCGCCGAAACGTGCGGTCGCCTTGGCGAATGCACGACGGCTGGCAGTTTGGACGATACCGTAACCAAGCTGGGTCACGGCGTTCGGTTTCGTGTCTGTGGGCAAAAGAGGGCGCGGCAATGCGGCACGCGCCAGAATCGCCATCCGTGCCGCCTGGGCCCGTCCGGGCGACAGCGGGCTGAACGGCAATTGAATTCTCATACCAACATCAACCTGTTCGAATCCGGGCTTATTACCCGGAAGTTGGCTTGGCGTTCTATCTGCCGGCCCTTCCGCTTGCAGCGTGCCATCCGGATCGGAGGGGGCAACTGGGGGACGAACTGGGCAGGTGCTGCCAAGCAACCAGTGAGTTAGCAGCACTTGGTAATATCGGCAAGTTTCTTGCGAAGCGTTGATGCAACTAACAGCGGTGGGCAACACGCATATGTGTATTGCAGAATCGTTGCACATGCCTGCGGCGCACCTTAATCAGCGCGGCCATGGGCCGCACCCTGAAAATCGCGCTATTCGCCGCTGCACCGATTGTGGTGTTCACCGCAATGATCGGTGTCAGCCGCGCATTTGGTGCCCCGGAACGGCACGGCGGCTACGTCCAGCGGCTTGAGCTTCCCGTGGCCGGGCGTGAAGTGGGCCTGCCAACGGTTGAAGGCCCGGCTGACGCAAGCCGGCCGCTAGTGGTAATTGATGCTGGCCACGGCGGGCATGACCCCGGCGCAGGTGATCGCACGCTGGAGGAAAAGCGTCTTACCTTGACTTTGGCGCAGGCGTTGCGGGACCGGCTTCTGGAAGCTGGAGGCGTCCGCGTTGCCATGACGCGCGACAGCGACAGATATTTGCTTCTCGAGGAGCGATCCGGGATCGCGCGGCGTCTGAATGCAGATCTCTTTATATCCATCCACGCCGATAGCGCCGAACTAGACGCGGCCAGCGGGGCCAGCATCTATACCCTGTCGGAACGCGGCACGAGCGACACGGCAGCCCGTTACGCGGAGCGTGAGAATGGTGCGAACCGTGTCAACGGCGTGCTACTGGAGGGCAGGGGCGATGCTGTCAGCGCGATACTTGTTGACCTGTCGCAACGCGAAAGCCGCGCGCAGGCCGGTGCCTTTGCAAAGCTCGTACTGCGAGAGGGTGAGGGCCGATTGCGGTTTCGCCCACAACCGCTGCAGTCGGCTGCATTTGCTGTGCTTAAGGTTCCAGACTTGCCATCGGTGCTGATCGAAACGGGTTATATCAGCAATGCCGGTGACGCGGATTGGCTGATCTCTGACGAAGGCCGCGGCGCCTTTGCGGACGTTACCGCCCAGGCTGTCAGGCTTTACTTTGCCAGACAGTCGGTCCGGTGAAGGTGATAGGGCGGTGAACGGAACGGAATGTTACTGGCGCTGCGCAAAGACGCCATGCTAGAGGCGCCCCAGCGATGCCAGAAACAAACACGCCTGAAGACCAGCATTACCGCATTCGCCGTGAGGCGAACGGACTGGGTACGTCGTTGGCCGCCGCTGGCGCCTGGGTGCAGGATAGTTGGCGCGAAAAGCGCGTGTTTCGGCTTGCCAGCTATGCGCTGGGCGGTCTTCTTGCGCTGTGGATTCTCGCCTGGCTGTTCGTAGCGCGTGACCTGCCTTCAGCCGACAAGTTGCTGGATTACCAGCCGCCACTGCCCAGTATGGTGCGCGGCGTGGACGGCGAAATTGTCTATTCTTACGCGCGTGAACGCCGGGTCCAGCTTCGTTTCGATGACTTTCCCGAGCAACTGATCAACGCCTATCTCGCGGCTGAGGACAAGACGTTCTGGAGTCACGGCGGCGTAGACTACACCGGACTGGCAGGCGCAGTCGTGGATTATGCGTCAAAGCTGGGTTCTGGTGAGCGCGCCAAGGGCGGCTCGACCATTACGCAGCAGGTCGCCAAGAACATCCTGATCGGCGACGAATATTCCGTAACACGCAAGCTGCGAGAAATGATTCTGGCGCGCCGGATCGAAAGCGTGCTGACCAAGCAGCAGATCCTGGAACTCTACCTCAACGAAATTCCGCTGGGCCGGCAGAGCTTTGGTGTTCAGGCGGCATCACGCGCATATTTCGATAAGGATGTGGGTGACCTGGAACTTCACGAGGCTGCCTTCCTGGCAATTCTTCCCAAGGCCCCTGAACGTTATAGTCGGGCCAAGCATGCCTCGCTCGCATTGGCCCGGCGCAACTATGTCCTTGACCAGATGGTGTCCAATGACTGGGCAACGCGCGAAGAGGCAGAAGCTGCAAAGGCAATGCCGCTGGGGCTGCGTCCCCGGCGGGCCGAGCGCTGGGATCCGGCCGTCGGATATTATGTCGAGGAAGTGCGCCGCCGTCTGATTGCCCGCTACGGGGAGAAGGCAGAGGATGGCCCGCATAGCGTCTATGCGGGCGGTTTGTGGGTGCGCACATCGCTTGATTCACAGTTGCAAAAGGCGACGCAAGATGCGCTGCGTGCCGGACTCCTGCGTTACCATGCCGGAAAGGGCTGGCGGGGCCCGATCGAGCACATCAACCTGTCCAATGGCAATTGGCAATCCCAGCTTGTGCTGTTGAACAAGTCAGTCAACTACAAGGACTGGCGCGTTGGCGCAGTGCTGAAGCGTGACGGCTCGGCTGCAACCATCGGTTTCTCCGATGGCGAAGAGGCCGCCTTGGTCGATTTGCCCGAGGCACTTAAGGCCGGTGACGTGATCGCCGCCGAAAGCATAGGCACCCGTTATTCCGTCCGCACCATTCCCGAAGTATCTGGTGGCATGGTCGTTGAAGATCCCCGCAACGGCCGCATCATGGCGATGCAGGGCGGCTTTGACGCTGGGCTGGGGGCGTTCAACCGTGCCACCCAGGCAATGCGCCAGCCCGGATCGACGATCAAACCCTTCGTCTATGCGTCAGGTCTGGATGCCGGGATGACCCCGGCAAGCATGGTGTCCGACAGCACCTTCTGCGTCTACCAAGGCGCACGGCTCGGCAACAAATGTTTCCGCAATTTCGACAGGCGAAGCGCCGGTGGCAACCACACCCTGCGCTGGGGCCTCGAACAATCACGCAACCTTATGACCATACGCATTGCCAACGATGCGGGCATGAACCGTGTTACCAACATGTTCGAACGCGTGGGCATCGGCAAATACGACCGTTACCTCTCCTTCGCGCTGGGCGCGGGTGACACTACCGTGGCCCAGATGGTCAACGCATATTCTGCACTTGCGAATAATGGCGTGCAATACGAGCCGAGCGTGATCGACTATGTGCAAGATCGCAACGGCAAGGTGATCTGGCGTGCAGATAGCCGCCGTTGCACGAGCTGTGACATGGCGGATTGGGACGGAAAGCCCATGCCTCGCCTGAATTCACGCGGCAAGCAGGTGATGGATCCGGGTACGGCCTTCCAGACGGTGCACATGCTGGAAGGCGTCGTGACGCGCGGTACAGCAACGCTGCTTCGCGATCTTGAGTTGCCGATGTTTGGTAAGACCGGAACGACTAGCGGACCGACCGACGTATGGTTCGTAGGCGGGGCATCGAACCTTGTGGCCGGCGTTTACCTGGGCTTTGACAAGCCACGCTCGCTGGGTGGATATGCTCAGGGCGGCCGTGTAGCGGCGCCTATCTTCAAGCAGTTGGTGCAGGAAACAAAGCCGCGCTGGTCCACGCGGCCGTTTGCTGCGCCGCCGGGCATTCGCATGGTTCGAATTGATCGCGCCAGCGGCAAGCGTGTTTTTTCCGGTGAGCCCGGTAATGATCCTAAATCCTCCGTGATATGGGAGGCGTTCAAGCCGGATACTGAGCCGCGCCGCTCCACCAAGAGCGAAGATCTTGCGGCGCGGCGCGATGAAATCATTGCGATGATCCGGTACAGTCGGCAGCAGTCGGCGTTGGCCGCGCAGGACTCGGGGCTAGATGCCGAGCCTAGGGATTTTGCAGAGGAACAGGGCGGAATTTACTAGATCCGGCGATAGAGGCCGGCGCCCAGCAGGATCGGCCAAAGGCCGACAGGGAGAGGGAAGAGAAATGCCAGGCTTTCATCCGTCGGTCCACGCGGCGACAAATCCAGACCATCTGGCGTTGGTAATCGCCGACACGGGCGAGACGCTGACGTACCGTGAACTGGATGACGGATCGAACCGCGTGGCGCAATTACTGCGGTCGCTGGGGCTGAAACCGGGCGATCGTATTGGCGTGATGATGCGCAATTCGCCATGGTTCCCGATCGTCTATTGGGGGGCAACCCGCTGCGGTGTGTTTGTCACGTTGCTGTCGACGCATCTCAAGCCTGCGGAAGCGGCCTATATCCTGAACGATTCAGGATCCAAGGCGCTGGTGCTGTCGGCATCGCTGGGTGAAACACCGCAGGCGCTGGCGACGCAGAGGGATGCGCTGATCCCAGGCGTACAAGCAATTTACTATGCCGATAATGAAGTGATTGCCGGAGCTGCTTCGCTTGATACAGCTCTGGCGCCCATGCCGGCAGAGCCCGTGCCCGATCCGATATCCGGCTTCCACATGATCTATTCAAGCGGCACGACCGGGCGCCCCAAGGGCATCGTACTGCCGTTCAGGCCCGGACCAATTGATGAATTCAACGCGCTGGAAGGCGCGATGCCGGTTTACCAGCAGATGAAGCCGTTGGTCAGCCTCAACGTTGGGCCGCTTTATCACGGCGCACCACTTTCCGGCATGGTGATTGCGCACCGGTTGGGCGGCACCTTCGTCACGCAGCGCAAGTTCGATGCAGAAGGTGTGCTGCGCGCGGTGCAAGACCATAAGGTATGCATAGGACAGTTTGTTCCGACCATGTTCGTTCGTATGCTTGCCCTGCCGGATGAGGTGCGGCTCGGATACGATATGTCTTCGCTCAACCTGGCGATTCATGCGGCAGCCCCGTGCCCGGTTGAGATCAAGCGCCGCATGATCGATTGGTGGGGGCCGATAATCTTTGAATATTACGGGAGCACCGAAGGTGTCGGCGCTACGGCTATCACGTCTGATGAGTGGCTGAAAAAGCCAGGATCCGTAGGTAAAACGTCACTGGGCCCGATCCACATCTGCGATGAAGAAGGGCGCGAGTTGGCACCCGGCGAATCCGGCGCCATCTATTTTCAGGCGCTGCCGGGACGGGGCGTCAACTACCTCAACGATTCCGAGAAAACGAAACGTGCCAGCCATCCTGAGCATGCCGACTGGTTTACCGTGGGCGACATCGGCAGGCTGGATGAGGATGGCTATCTCTTCCTGACAGATCGCAAGGACTTTATGATCATTTCCGGCGGGGTGAACATCTATCCGCAAGCGATAGAGGATTGCCTTATCGTGCATCCCAACGTTCTGGATGTCGCCGTGATTGGTGTGGCCAATTCCGATTATGGCGAGGAAGTGAGAGCAATCGTCCAGCCTAAGCAGTGGGCGGATGCCGGACCCGAGCTTGAGGCGGAACTGCGTGATTGGGTCAGCACGCGCATTTCCCGGGTGACCCAGCCGCGAAGCTATGAATTCGTGCAGGATCTACCCCGAATCCCGTCAGGGAAACTTGCCAAGCATGAACTGCGCAAGATTCACGGCAATCCCATCGCAGTAGTGTAGCAGGTAATAATGCGTCAATGATCAGTCGTAAGGTTATCTATTCGGTCGCAGTTAGTATCGACGGTTTTATTGCATCGCCTGATGGCTCGTTCGACTGGCTGCTTCCCTATCCTCCGGATACCGATTTTGCTGATAATTTTATATCAGCCATTGGCGGGATACTGATGGGACGTACTTGCTTTGACCTTGAGATCGGCATGAACGGCACGGTCTATCCGGACAAACGCGTTGCAGTAATGACGCATCGCTCGGTGGCTTCTGCGCCTGACAATGTCACATGCTTTGCGGGCGAGCTAGAGCCGGCCCTCGCATGGTTAAGCCAGAGTGAGAGAGATATCTGGCTGTACGGCGGCGGTGCAGTTGCGGCGCAGGCCCTCGCAGCCGACGTCATTGACGAAATTCACACCGCGGTTGTGCCTGTAGCGCTGGGGAAGGCATTTCTCTCTTCGGCACTGCAGCTTTCACGCCCCGCAAATGGGACCTGATCAGCGGTAGGTGCTCACCCTCAGGCTATTTCATGTTGGCCTATCTAAGATGTCATGATCAAATTTGACATGATTATGTCATTATGACATCAATTGTTCATGAGTGGAAAGTTCGATTCCCGGCATCCCCTTGTCGGCCTATCCGATGAGTTGATCCGGTTGAACGGTCGCATGAAGGCGCTGTTCGCTGGTGCTCGCCGGCCGGACGGGTTGGGGGATTCCGAACTTTCTGTGCTCAATGCCGTGGTCGAAGCGGATCGTCCGCCCACCGTTCCGCAGATCGGCCGCTCTTTCGGTCAGCCGCGTCAGCTGGTGCAACGCGCGGCAAACTCCTTGATCGAGGCGGGGCTGATAGAAACTGCGCCGAATCCCGATCACAAGCGCGCCGTGCTGTTGCGCGCGACCGCGCAGGGCATTGCCCTGAAGCGCGGTATTGATGCCCGTGCCGATGAAATCGCGGCGACCATTGCCGCTGGAATTGATGCGAAGAATGTCCGCGCGGCCACGACAGCGCTGCGCGCTGTCCGCAAGCAATTGGAAGAGCGCCTGCGCTCGGGAGAGGATTGATGGCAAAAATCGAACACGATCTTGATGAACTGGCGCCGATCGATCCGCTGACGGAGTGGCTGGACGCGAATATCCCTGAGCTGGGCAATGCGCCGCTGCAGACTGCAATACTCAGCGGAGGCACGTCGAATGTCGTGCTTACCCTTGATCGCGGCGGACCGAAGATGGTGTTGCGTCGTCCGCCTGCCGTGCCGCCTCCGGGCGCGGAAAAGGGCGTGCTGCGCGAAGCGCGCGTGCTGACCGCGCTTAACGGCACCGATGTGCCGCATCCTGTCTGTTATGGCGTTTGCGATGATCCCGAGATCATTGGCGGGCGTTTTTACGTCATGGAAATGGTTGATGGCTGGGCGCCCAATCTGCGCGACGAGAAGATCCACAACGAACCGCCGTTCGACACGCTACCGTATGAATATGGCATCCCTTTCGCCATCGTTGACGGGCTGATCGCGTTAGCCAACGTCGACCACAAGGCGGTGGGGCTTGAGGACTTTGGCAAGCCTGGAAAGTTCCTGGAACGGCAGGTGGATCGCTGGGCTGGGCAGCTTGCCTCCTACAAGGAGCGATACGGTTACGAACGCCGAAAGCTAGAAGGCTATGAAGTGCTGGAGGAATGGCTACGCGCGCATGCCCCCAAGGACGAGCGCACTGGTATTATCCATGGCGACGTTGGCACGCCAAACATGATGTTCAAATGGGGACCGCCGGCGCGGTTGGCGGCGATGATCGATTGGGAGCTGTCGACCATTGGCGATCCGATGATCGACATGGGCTGGTTTACCGGCGGCATGCGGGATGAGCGCTTCCCCGATCTCACCAACGCGGCGGGGCTGAATGATCCTGGCAAGTTTCCGACCCGGCAGGAACTTGTTCGATATTATTGTGCCGGAACGGGCCGCGACGCGTCAGAGTTCGATTATTACACGCTGCTGGCGGGATTTAAATCGGGATGCCTGCTTGAATACAAGGTCGCGCAGGCAGAAGCGGGCATCCTCCCCAAGGAAACCGGCCGGTTCTTCGCTCGCATCGTTGACCAGAGTTTCAAGAAAAATGCCGAGCTTGTGCGCCGGATTTCATAAAGTTCGGCGGAAGGTTTGTGGAGAGTTCAAATGATTGATTTCAGTATAGAGCCCGAGTTTCAAGCCAAGCTCGACTGGATGCAGATATTCGTCCGCGAGGAATGCGAGACGATGGATTTACTGTGGCCCGAAATGGCTGCCAATTTCGAAACGCATCGCACTGATGCGCGGCGGCATTTAAAGCCGCTTCAAGATCAAGTGAAGGCGCAGGGGCTGTGGGCCTGCCATCTTGGGCCGCACCTTGGTGGCCCCGGTTTTGGGCAGGTAAAGCTGGCGCTGATGAATGAGATAATCGGGCGTTCCAACTGGGCGCCAACCGTATTCGGTACTGCCGCGCCGGATACTGGCAATGCTGAAATTCTTGCTCTGTTTGGCACGGATGAACAGAAAGCCAAGTACCTCCAGCCGCTGATGGATGGCGATATCGTTTCCTGTTTCTCCATGACAGAGCCGCAAGGCGGAGCCGATCCGGGTGAATTCACATGCCGGGCCACCCGCGTTAAGAATGAGCAGGGCGGTGATGAATGGGAGATCGAGGGTTACAAGTGGTTCTCGTCCAACGCCAAGCTTGCAACGTTCCTGTTGGTTATCGCAGTCACGGATCCCGACGCGCCGCTGACAGAGCGGATGAGCATGTTCATCGTTCCGGCCGATACCCCGGGTATCGATATCCTGCGCAACGTCGCGATCGCCGGGGACGTTGATCGCGATAACGGGCACCACGCGCATATTCACTACGACAAGGTCCGCGTTCCGGCAGATCACTTGCTGGGCGAGGTTGGCGGCGGTTTCAAGGTTGCGCAGGCCCGTCTGGGTGGCGGGCGGATCCATCACGCCATGCGCACGGTGGGTAAATGCCAGCGCGCGCTCGACATGATGCTGGAACGAGCTGTGTCGCGCCGGACGCGCGGTCGGACACTGGGTGATCACCAGATGGTCCAGTCGAAAGTGGCGGATTCGATCATTCAGCTTGAGCAGTTTCGCCTGCTTGTGCTGAAGACGGCGTGGCTGATCGATGAGGTTGAGGCAGGACGCCTGCCGCATGGCGCGGCACGCAATCACATCGGCATGTGCAAAGTGGCGCTGGCTTCGGTTTACAAGGACGTGGTTGGCCGCGCGCTGGAAATCCACGGATCGTTGGGCATCTCGCTCGATATGCCGCTAGCCAACTGGTATGGTGGCCATTGGTCGCTGGCCTTTGCCGACGGACCAACAGATGTTCACAAGTCGCAGCTGGCACGGGCCTATATGAAGAAGGCCACGCCCGCGCCCGATCTGTTCCCCAGTGAGCACGTCCCTACGCGAACCGCTGAAGCAAAGCAGCGCTACCCCAATGCGCGGGATGACGGCAAATGATGGATCCGCTGTTTGATTTCACGGGCAAGGTGGCCCTGGTTACCGGGGGCTCTCGGGGGCTTGGCTACCAGATGGTCAAGGCTTTCGCGCAGCGTGGCGCCGACGTCATTATTGCCAGCCGAAAGCTGGAAAACTGCGAGACGGTGGCAGAGGAAATGCGTGCGCTTGGCCGCAAAGCGCTCGCCGTATCGGCCCATGTCGGCAAATGGCCTGAATGTGATCGGCTGATCGAAGAGGCCTATGCTGCATTTGGACGTGTGGATATCCTTGTGAATAACGCCGGTATGAGCCCACGTATGCCCAGCCACGAGGTGAGCGAGGCCCTGTTCGATTCGGTCGTGAACTTGAACTTCAAGGGGCCGTTCCGACTGGCCACACAGATTGCAAAGCGGATGGCCGATGGCGACGGCGGTTGCATCATCAACGTTACCTCATCGGGTTCATTAATGCCGCTTCCGGAAACTGTTCCCTACGGCTCGTCCAAGGCGGCGCTCAATGCCATGTCGCGTAGCCTTGCGTGGGAATACGCGCCCAAGGTCCGCATCAATACCTTGTCGCCGGGCGCATTTCGTACGGATATCGTTGACGCTTGGCCGGACAAGGGCAAGGGGCCCATTGCCATTCCGCGCGGCCATGCTGCCGAACCGGAAGAGATCGTGACCGCGGCACTGTTCCTTGCCAGCCCTGCTTCCGTAAATGTTACGGCTTCGCTCGTCCGCTGCGATGGGGGGCAGCATTGACCAGAATGCGCTGGGTCAAACACTCTTAGAAACACCAGGAGAGGCACATGCCCAAGGCAATTATTGGCAAGGAATTCGGGCCGCCCGAAAACTACCGGTTGGAAGAATATGATCCTGGCCATCCAAAGGATGGCGAACTGCGCGTGGCTATCAAGGTCGCAGGTATTTCATATGTCGATGTGTTGACCGCGACGGGGCAGTATCAGTTCAAGCCGCCACTACCGTTCATCCCGGGCAGTGAGTATGCCGGTATTGTGCAGGCCGTGGGCGAAGGCGTCACGGACTTTGCCGTTGGTGATCGGGTGTTCGGAAGCAGCATGGGCAACATCTTTGCCGAGGTAGGCAACTTTGCGGCGCGAAACGTCAGCAAGGTGCCCGACGGCATGAGCTTGGAAGCCGCGGCGATTTTCCCGGTGAACTATCTTACCGCCTACTACGCCCTGGCTGATCGTGGGCGCGCAAAGCCGGGCGAAACTCTGCTGGTGCTCGGCGCGGCGGGGGGAACCGGCTATGCCGCGGTTGAAGTGGGCAAGCATCTTGGCCTGAAAGTGATCGCCTCTGCATCCAGCCAGGCGAAGCGGGAAGCGGCACTGGCGGGCGGAGCTGATGCGGTTGTCATCACCGGTGTCGACGATTGGCGTGAACAAGTATCCGCTGCCAATAACGGAAAACTGATCGATATCGTTTTCGATCCAGTGGGAGGCAACGCCACCGAACTGGCATTTCGCACGCTGGGCTACGATGGACGGCACCTTGTGATCGGTTTTCCTGCGGGCATTGCGGCGCTCAAGACGAACCTGCCGCTGCTCAAGAGCGCCAGCCTGATTGGCGTGCAGATGCGGGACTTTTCTTTGAAACGCCCGAATGAAGCTGCCGCCAGCCGAGCAAAGGTGATGGAACTGGCGGGGCAGGGTATCTTCAACCCAGCCATCGCGGCGCGTTTTCCAATGAAGGATTTTGTCACTGCCATGGCCGAAGCCTTTGCCGGCAAGGCGGCGGGCCGGGTGGTGCTGGTGATGGAGTAGCTGACCGGTCAGCAGGCAGCGCGGAACTGGTGGGGGGTCATTCCCGTCCACCGCTTGAACGCGCGTCCGAAGCTGGTCTGCTCGCCATATCCAAGACGATCGGCGATTTCGTCCAACGTAAGCTGGCGCTGGATGAGATGGCCCTTCGCCAGCTTCTCGCGCTGGCTTTCGACCAGTTCGGAAAAACGGGCATTTTCGGCCGCAAGCCGCGCTTGCAGTGTACGGATCGACATGCCCAGCTTTTCTGCGCAGCGCTCCACCGAACAGGTGCCGGAACCCAGCGAGCCCCGAATGTAACTCTCCACCCTGTCTATAACCGATTGGCTGTGCACGGCGCGCACCTGTTCCAGATACCCGCCCAGAAGACGATAGAGCAGCCGGTTCGCGCTGGGCACCGGCTGATCGAGTGCATGAGCCGGAAAGGCCACTGAATTATGCGGAGAGCGGGCGGAAACACGGCAACCCAGCACGCGTTCAAGTTCGGGCACATCGCTCATGCGCGGATCAGCGGATAGGCTTACCCATGATGGTTTGAAGCCCGGGCCGCCCATGGCCTGCAGCAGCTTCACGTTAAGCATTGCAGCCTGATAATGGGCTTGCTCGTTAACGCCCAGGTCGGTGTTTACCAACCACGTAAGCTCTGCGGTCTCTTTCCCCTCGATCAATACGACCTCGCAGTCTGGCGCATGGATTACTGGCAGGTAATCTATAAGGCAGCGGATGCCGGCGCGCACAGTCGGGGCAGACCGGCACAGGGCGGTCACGCAGCCGAACACCTCTGGATCCTGCATCGTGGCGATATGCAGCCCGAAAAGCGCATCGTCGAACAGCGTACTGCAATACTCGAAAACATCGGCCAGCTGTTGCGGGGCAATCAGGCTTTCGGGATCCGTCAGCACACGGGCTTCAAGCCCGTGACGCTCCACAATGCCGCGCGCGTCGCGGCCGTGCTGCCGCGCAACATAAGCAAGGCCTGACAGATTTGCCGCGCGGCATTGGCCGTCACCCGGCGCAAGGTCCAACGGACCATCAAGGCTAAAGAAGCTTGTCTGCTCCATGATCCCAATCACATTTGCGCCGGGCTGCCGCCGGCTCTCTCCATTCAAAGCTAGCAAGTCGCCACAAGCGCAGCGAGTCAATTCGGCGCGCAGTATCGAAACCAATGCATCAAATGCCAATACCCTCCGCCGTGGCTATGGCACTCGGCTGCCATCCAATCCGACATGGGAGAGAAAAATGGTCACAATTGCCGACCTGAAGAAGGAAGCCGAGAAACACGTCCTTTACGAAAAGGACAAGGTTACGAAGATTGCCACGATCACTTTCGATCGCCTGGAAAAGCACAATACGGCCACCATCGGCATGCGCGCGCGTTTTGGTGAACTGGTGCACAAGGCAAACATTGATGATGACGTGAAGGTGTTGGTCATCCGCGGCGCTGGTGACAACCTGGGCAGCGGCGGCGATCTTGACGAGCATGGGGACCTCTATCTCAGCCCGGGCGAAGGCGACAATTTTCTGGTTGATCTAGAAATTGACGATCCTGATGTGAAGTATCCCCCGCCAGGCAGCTTTCGCTATCTGCATGGGCTGACGGATTATTATGCCAAGGCACGCTCGGGCAATCGTCCGCTGCAGGAATTCAAGAAGATCAGCATTATCGAGGCCAAGGGCTATTGCTATGGCTGGCATTTCTATCAATGCGCCGATGCGGACATCATTGTTTCGTCGGACGATGCGCTCTTCGGCCATCCCTCGTTCCGCTATGCTGGCTGGGGGCCGCGCATGTGGCAGTGGTTGGAAACGATTGGTCTGCGGCGCTTCTCGGAAATGCTGTTCACCGGACGTCCCTTCACGGCGGGCGAAATGTACAATTGCAACTTTGCCAATAGCGTCGTTCCGCGCGATCAGCTTGAGGCGGAAACGGCAAAATATGCCCATGCCTGTTCCATCACGCGTCCGACCGACGTTGTTGTCGCGCAGAAGACCTTCATCGAGGCCTATAAGCAGTATCGCGGCGAATATTTTGGCAGCCTGCTGACCGGCTGGCTGGAAGGTATGCTGCCGTTGATGAAGGATGACGGCGATGGCGACGTTAACCTGGGCAAGGGCAGCACGTTCCAGCAGGGCATCGGCAAGGTCGTGAAGAACAACGACCTGAACTATCCCCCCGAGTGGCGTCTCAGCAAAAAAGGTCGTCAGGGTTGAGAATCGCCCAGTAATTGACTGCATGCGCAACTTTTGCGCGAAGTGTTCATCTCAGTGCGCGGGCTGTATGGCGCAGCCCGCGCATCTTTCTATCCTTCGCGTTCCATAAAGAAGGGCCGCGTGTGGTGCGGCCCCGTCGGGAGATAGAGCATGGCGGAGACACTGTTCTCCTTTGACAAGCGCAACTACCGGGATTGCCAGCAAAACTTCCGGGGCGAGCGCGACCAAGAGTATTATCGCGGCGATTTTTGGATCGAGGATTCGTCGATCATAGACGTACGGGCGGATCGTAAGGCCGTTGGCCCCATCTCCATCATTCGCCAGCGTTCCGCGACAAGCCTGTTCTTCCGCCGGACACGCCAGCACATTCGCGAGGATGCCACGGATATGTGCATTCTGTGGTTCGTAAAGCAGGGCAAGCTCGCGTTCTCCAACCAGTGCGGGAACAAGGTCGCATTGCCGGGGGATTTCGCGATCACACGCTCGATGTCGCCATTCCTGATCGAATGCCAGACCGAAGGCGCATCGGTGCATGAGGTGCTGCATGTGACTGTGCCGACGCATATACTTCGAGGCCACATTCCACATGATTTTGGCAGCGGGCTTTTCATCCCCGTTGAACGTCCGGAGTTGGCAATAGCCGAGAGCATCTTCACCGATGTGTTTGAAGATGAAGGCAGGCTTGGTGAAGACTCGGCTCGGGCGTTGGTAGCAACTGCGCTCGCGATCATCGGCAATGCGGTACGCGCGAGCGAGGATGCAAGTCCGCCACGCCAGACGATCGCCGAACGCCGGCTCGAGGATGTGCTCCGCTATATCGAAGTGCATCTTTCCGATCCGCAACTGTCGACTGCGATGGTTGCCAAGGGATGTGGCATTTCACCGCGTTACCTTTCGTTCCTGTTGCGGCTGAAAGGCACGTCCTTCTCCGAAATGGTTTGGGAACAGCGCCTGGAAAAAGCGCGCAATTGGCTGTCCACTTCGGACCCGCGCGACATTTCGATCAGTGAAATCGCGTATGGCGTAGGCTTCAAAAGCCCGGCGCATTTCTCGCGCATGTTCAAGCGCGTGTTCAAGGTGAACCCGCGTGAATTCCGCGGCGAATGCGGGGAGTCACCGGAACTAGCTGCGTGTGATGTGTTCGAGTTGGTGTCCGGCGGCAGCGGACTGCTGCAGTAAGGCAAGGCAACAGCTTGCATCCATTCATGCAATTGCCGATGGTGTCAGGGAAAATGTGAATCAGGAGGATGTCTGAATGGCGAAATGCAAGCTTGTAGCGCTCACAACCCCGGTTGCCGGCAAAGAAGCGGAATTTCACGATTGGTACCAAAACGTGCACCTGCCCGAGATTCTGTCTTTGCCCGGCGGCCAAAGCGCTCAACGCTATGAACTGGTTGCCAAGCTGATGGGCGCTGATCCGAACCAGTGGCTGGCAATCTATGATTTCGAATGCGATGATCCGGCGGCCATGCTGGGCGCGATGGGTGAGGCAGCTGCTAGCGGCAAGATGACCCAGACGGATTCGTCCGACATGTCGAACACCTATACGGCGTTCTTTGTCGAACATGGCGAAGCGGTAGTCGCTTAAGGGTTGAGGCGCCTCAACCAGCTTTGATCACGCCGATTTTCAGGTGGTCCGTGCGTATCCTTCTCCCGATGAGGGAGAAGGATAGTAGAGACTATTGATTTGGCAGCTTATCCAGCTGGAATCGCGGGTGCTAGCGTCCTGTAAACACCGGCTTCCGCTTCTCGCGCAGCGCAGCGATCCCTTCAAGATGATCGGCGCTGCGAACGCTCACGGATTCATAGGCAATTCCGGCGTCCATCACGGCCGTCGCAATGCGCTTCAGTTCCAGGTTGGTCAGTACCTTCGTCGCGCGGATGGCGCCCATGGCGCCGTTCAGCAGACGCTGGCAGAAAGCATCGACTGCGCCATCAAGTTCATCGGCTGGCACACAATGGTTGATAAGGCCAATCTCTGCTGCCTTCTGCGCCGTCAGCAAATCACCGGTGAAGAGATATTCCTTTGCCCGAGCCAGGCCGATACGCTGTGCCCATATCACGGCCCCGCCGTCACCGGCGACCAGCCCAATACCGACATGCGGATCGCCGATTTTGGCACCTTCGGCTGCGAAAATTATGTCGGACATCAGCGCCAGTGTGGCGCCAAGGCCCACGGCATGGCCGTTCAAGCGGCAGATCACCGGCTTGTCGATGTCGAGCAGCGTGAAGATAATCCGCTTCGCTATACGCGCTTCGTGATCGAACAGATGCGGATTCGCGGCGCTGTGGGAAATGTGATCAAGATCGCCGCCAGCGGAAAATGCTCGTCCGGCCCCTGTCAGTACAACGAGATCCGAACCCGCGTCGCCCTGGGCAAACCATAGCGCGTCAGCAAGGTCGTCATGCAGGTCGAGGTTTATGGCATTGAGCGATTCGGGCCGGTTCAGCGTGATGCGTAACAGGCGCCCTTCGCGGCTAATTTCGATAGTGCGCAGCTTTGGCGGCATGGGAACGGTGTCTGTCATATTCGGCCTGTCTCTCCTGTCGACGCGGTCATAAGCACTTGATGGCAGCCTGCCACCCAAATTTTCCTGATGCCATCGCCCGAGCGACCAATTGGCCTGTAGGGCAATCTGGCGACGCCACGTGCTTGCATGGCGGGCGATCTTCGGCTTGTATCGCGTGCTGAACACGCGCGCAGCATGCTGTCGCGGCGGGGCATGAAATGGAGAGGTTATTGATGGCTGATTTCGACGAGACCTTCGACTGGGTCGTTGTGGGCAGCGGCGGTGGTTCGTTGAGCTCCGGATTGCTGATGCGCAAGGCCGGAAAGTCAGTCGTCATCCTGGAAAAGTCACCCTTTGCTGGCGGGACGACCTGCAAGTCGGGCGGGGTTATCTGGCTGCCGAACAACCCTTTCATGGACGCGGGCGAAGACAGCACGGAAAAAGGCATCACCTATCTTGATGCTATCGTTGGCGATGCACCGGACACGCCCGGAACAAGCCACGAAAAGCGCCTCGCGTATATCACCGAGGGTCGTCAGATGATCGAGTTTCTCGTCAAGCAGGGTGTGCAACTGCGCCGCGGTTCCGTGTTCTGGCCGGACTATTACGACGAGTTTCCCGGTGGCTGCAAAACCAGCCGAACCATCGTGGCAGACCCGTTCGACAAGAATGAGCTGGGCGATTGGGCCCCCAAGCTTCGGCAGGGCTTCCTTGAAGTTCCCGTTCTGCTGGATGAAGGCATGAAGCTACCGTTCATGACCACTGGCAAGAAATTGGCGTTTTTCGCCAAGACGGGCGCCAAAGTCATTTACGGCAAGTTGACCGGCAAGCACTGGGTCACGGCCGGTGCAGCGCTGCAGGGGCGGATGCTGAAGGCTGCATTGAACGCCGGAGTGGACATTCGGCTTGAGACCCCCGCGAATGGGCTGATTGTTGAAGGCGGCAAGGTCGTGGGCGTAGAGACGCTGAAGGACGGCAAGCCGTGGCGTGTCGGTGCAAAGCTGGGTGTGCTCGTCAACGCTGGCGGTTTCGCGCAGAATCAGGAGATGCGCGACAAATACATGCCGGGCACCCGCGCCGAATGGTCGATGACCAACGAAAGCGACACAGGCGACATGCACCGCGAGATGGAACGCCATGGTGGCGTTCTTGCGCAGATGGACCAGATGGTCGGCTTCCAGATGACCCGGGCCCCGGGCTGGGAGAAGGATTATGTCGCGCCGGGCGCGCAGTCTGTCACGGCCAAGCCGCACGCGATCCTCGTTGACCAATCGGGCGTCCGCTACCTCAATGAGGGCGGATCCTACGAGGAATATTGCGAGAGGATGGTGAAGCGCAACGAAACTGTCCCAGCCGTGCCAAGCTGGGCGGTCTTTGATCGTCAATACCTCGATCTCTATTCGCTGGCGAATGGCGGACAGGGCAAAATCCCTCTCAAGTGGCGCGAAGAAGGTTATCTTAAGGAAGCCGACACGATCGAAGGTCTTGCTGCGAAAATTGGCGTTGAGCCTGCGACGCTGAAGGCAACGATCGACCGCTGGAATTCGATGGTCGACAAAGGCGTGGATGAGGACTTCCATCGCGGCGAGCGCGCCTATGACCAGTGGCTGGGCGATCCGCGGCTTGAAAAGCAATTCCGTACGCTTGGCCGGATCGACAAGGGGCCGTTCTATGCGGTCGATGTCGTGCCGGGCGACGTCAGCACCTATGGGGGCGTGGTTACCGATACGAATTCGCGCGTGCTGAAGGCCGATGGGTCAGTGATCGAAGGGCTGTATGCCACGGGTGTCTCAACCGCGTCGCCGATGGGCAAGGTTTATCCGGGTGCCGGTGCGAGTGTTGGCCCGTCGATGGCGTTTGGCTGGATCGCTGCCAAGCACGCTGCGGGGATCGGTAATCAGGTCATCTGACGAAAACCGGGATCAGATGATGGACAGCGCAACCCTTGTTGCCGAGGGCTGGGAGCGCCTGCCAACGCGGGAGTTCTCAGCCGTGATCGGCGAAACGTGGCTGAAAGGCGAAAAGGGATCGCGCACGGTTTGCCTGCTAGCAGACGACCGCGCGCAGAACGATCACATGGGGATCATCCACGGCGGGGCGCTGATGACTTTCGCCGATATTGCATTCGGCTGCGCCGCCGCGGATGAGCTGGGCGGAACCCAATGTGTGACGGCCCAGCTCCAGTACCATTTCGTCGCCGCCAGCCGCCCCGGTGAGATGATCACCTGCGAGCCGGAGGTCGTGCGCCGGACATCGCAGATGGTCTTCGTACGGGGGCTGGTGAAGTCGGGGGATCGCACGATCGGATCAGGCGATGCGATCTTCAAGGTGCTCGAATCGGACAAGTTCAAGTCCATCAAGCATGGGGCCATCAAAGCAAATTGATGCCGACCTTTCCGAAGAACTGCCCGGATTCAAGGCACCGATAAGCGTCCTGTATCCGGGCAAGGTCGTAGACCACATCTACAACCGGCCTGATGGCATGCTCGACCATGAAATCTGTCATTGCTTCATGCTGGTCGCGGTTACCGACGCCAATCGGTGCGATGTTCACGCCCGGCGCCTGCCGCGTCCAGCTGAAGTCTGATCCCAACATCCCGATTGCCGATAGTTGGCCGCCTTCAATCAGTAGCGAGGCGTTCTGATCGAATTGAACTTCGCCCACGGTGTCGATGACGTTGGCCACTGCGTTGGCGCCGATCGCCTTGCGAATGGCGGCGTCCCAAGCGGGCGTATCCCGATAATTGATTGTGATGTCCGCCCCCAGCGCCTTGGCCCGATTCAGCTTTGCATCGGAGGATGAGGTGATGATGACATTACCGCCCAGCGCCTTGGCGAACTGAAGTGCAGCGATGGAAACCCCGCCGGTCCCATGGGCGAGCACCCAGTCGCCCGGCTGTAACGGACGGAACGCTGTCAGTGCGGACCACGATGTAAGCGCCGCGCAGGTGAGAGTGGCGGCATCAAGATCGCCCATCACATCGGGAACATGGCACAGGCTCTCAGCCGGAAAAACCGCATACTGACGTGCCACGCCGTCCACCGATCCGCCCAGCATCTCCATACTCTTCTGCGGACCGTTCAGCCAGCCGAGCGCGAAGATCGGAGTTACGCGGTCGCCGGCCTTTACGCGCGTGACATCGCTGCCCACGGATACGACTTCGCCAGCGCTGCACGACAGTGGAACAAGCTCGGGTTCCTTGGCAATGCCGGGAATCAGGCCCTTGGCCATGATGATGTCGCGAAAATTCAGCGTCGCCGCGTGGAGCCGCACAAGCGCCTCGCCAGCGCCGGGCTCGGGAACCTCTGCGTCCATGAGTTTCAGCGTCTCGATACCCTTGCCACTTTGCAGCACTGCAGTCTTCATACCCGCTCCCTGTGATCTGTGCGGTCTTAGACCATGAAGCGTGGCAAGGTTCACGGCCTAATGGCATCGCCGCGACGATCCTGACTTGCCTGCATAGGTCGTTGGACGTGACTGACCGGCCAGCCTCCAGCGACGTTGGTTTGCATGTTTCGGCGCTGTAACTAAGATGTTCGCAAATTACGGCGCCGCTGCACGAGAGCCGGATGGGAGAATGATGTGAACGCTATAGTCCAGCCCAAGCCGGAAGCCGCCGAAGATCCGGTGCTGATTTCGACCGAGGCTTACCTCTCGGCCGATTATGCGCGGGCAGAGCGGGACAGGCTGTGGCGCAAGGTCTGGCAGATGGCTTGCCGTGAGGAGGAGATTCCCAACGTCGGCGATTACGTTACCTATGACGTCCTCGACGATTCCATCATTGTTATCCGTACTGCACAGGACACGATAAGCGCGTACCACAACGCCTGCCAGCATCGCGGACGCCGGCTCACGGAAGGCTGCGGCCATACCAAGAAGCTGGCCTGCCGCTTCCATGGCTGGAAATGGAACCTTGATGGAAGCAATGCAGAGGTCGTGCGTGCAGAAGGCTATGGCGGAAAGCTTGATCCCGAAGATATCCGTCTGAAGGATGTAAAGGTCGGAACCTGGGGGGGGTATGTCTTCATAAACATGGACCCGGATTGCGAGTCACTGGACAATTTTCTTGGTGATGTGCGCACCATGCTTGACCCTTTTCGGCTGGACCTCATGCGCTTTCGCTGGCGGCAGTGGCTGACGTTTCCCTGCAACTGGAAGGTGGCAATCGAGGCGTTCAACGAGGGTTACCACGTCCTGGGCACGCATCCGCAACTCACGCGGTTTTCTCCTAAACCGACCTGGAGCCGGTCTGTCGGGATGCATGGCAATTTCGGCTCGGTCGCAGGCGAGGGGGTAGGCGGTGCTAGTTCGGGTGCGGCTGGCGCGCCAGACATGCGCACTGGTCTTGCCGCTTCGCTCAACCAGATTTGGGAAGAGGTGAATTCTACCACAACCCAAACAATGGTTGATGTCGCCAACAGGCTTGTCGATGAATTGCCCGAAGGGACCCCGCCGCATGAAGTGCAGATGCATTTCATGAAGCGCACGATCGAGGAAGACGCGAAGCAGGGCGTGGCGTGGCCGCAGATCGATCCGGCGCTGTTTGCAGCTTCAGGCAACGACTGGCACATCTTTCCCAACACAGTAATCATCCACGGGCCGACGTTTGCCCTGTGCTATCGGGCACGGCCCAATGGCTATGACCCGGATAGCTGCATCTTCGAGGTCTATACGCTGCAACGCTATCCCGAGGGTCAGGAGCCCAAACCGGAAAGCAAACACGCCCCGGAGATCAATGAAGAGACCTGGCGCAAGGTGCTGTGCCAGGACTTCTCCAATATGGAGGACGTGCAAAGGGGCATGAAGTCCGCCGGCTTCGCCGGTGCACGTCCGCATCCCATCGAAGAGCAGGCGATTATCAACTTTCACCGCGGCCTGGCCAAGTTCATGGGCACAGACGGACCTGAAACGGCGAGATGAAGATAAATCGGGCGCGGGCATAACGATCTCCTTGCTCGCGCCGATTGCATGAGCCTAGCGGATCCAGGTCGGTATCGTGTTTTCGTTCGGCACAACCGGTCAGGCGAAGAGTGTTACCAAACACTTTCTCAATACCTGTCAGGGCATAGTCATCAGGTAAATAGCAGGATGCGACGGGGGATTTTGAACACCGCCCTAGTGATGGAACTGGTGGTAAACGATATGAATGCAGAGAAATCGTAGCGGCCTGCTGACTTGAACTTGCAACCTTCAGCGAGGCAATTACTGCACACGCATTCAAGACAGAATAGACGGAGGTTATTGAGAGAGGACTATGAGCGAAACCCTAGCCAATCGCGCGTCACCAGACGCTGCCAAACAACTCGATATCTTCCGGCGGATGCTGCGGATCGAGCGTAACGACGATGCAACCCGTAGCCAGATCCGCCGCGGGCGCATTACCGCGCCTTATTATTCGGCACGCGGGCAGGAGGTCATTCCTTCGACCATCTCCAGCCTGCTGACCAACGATGACAAGATCTGCACGATCTATCGCGGCATTCATGACATGGTGGCCAAGGACATGCCGCTGCGCCCGCTCTGGGCAGAAATCATGGGCCGCGTCGATGGCACCTGCAAGGGCAAGGGTGGCCCGATGCACCTTACCCACCCGGAAACCGGTGTGATGGTAACAACCGGCATCGTCGGCTCTTCCATGCCAATTGCCAACGGCTTTGGCTGGGCGTCGCTGCTGGACGGAACGAAAGAAGTGACGATCGCCTATTTCGGTGACGGCGCTTCGAACATCGGCGCGTTTCACGAGGCGCTGAACCTTGCTTCAGTCTGGAAGCTGCCTGTCATTTTTGTGTGCCAGAACAATGGCTTTGCAGAACACACGCGCTATGAGAACGGCACATCGGTCGATTTCATCGCCAAACGTGCCATTGGTTACGGCATGCCAGGCTACACGGTGGACGGAAACGATCCGTTCGACATGTACGCCCACGCCCATGCTGCCATTGAACGCGCGCGTGCCGGTGAAGGCCCTACCCTGCTGGAATGCAAGACCTTCCGTTTCATGGGCCACGTGTTCGGTGACGCCGACGGCTACATGACCAAGGAAGAGAAGGAAGAGGCGATGGCCAAGGATCCGCTGCCGGCGTTCCGGCAGAAGCTGATCGATACCGGCATTGCCACCGAAGAGCAGCTTGCCGATCTGCAGGCGAAGATAGAGGCCGAAGTGCAGGACGCGATCGATTTCGGCCAAGCCAGTGAAGCCCCATCAATCGACGAACTGCGTCGCGACGTATTTGCCGAGGAGATTCCGGCATGAACACCGATACCCTTAACAAAGAAGCTGGCGAAATGGTCAAGATGACCGGTCAGCAGGCCGTTAGCGCTGCCCTGTTCGAAGCGATGGAAAACGATCCGAAGGTTCTTGTCTTTGGCGAAGACGTGGCCGATCGCGAAGGTGGCGGCGTCATGGGAACAACCCGCGGCCTTTCTGCCAAATTCGGCGATCTGCGTGTGCGCTCCACCCCGATCGCAGAGCAGTCGATCATCGGCGCGGCCATCGGCGCGGCCATGGCCGGGTACAAGCCCGTGGCCGAGATCATGCTGATGAACTTCACCACGGTCGCAATGGACATGATCTACAACCACGCGGCCAAGCTGCGTTTCATGTCTGGCGGCCAGAGCCAGGTGCCGATGGTAATCCGGACGTTGACCGGGGCAGGCTTTCAAACCGCTGGCCAGCATGCTGACCATCTTGAAGGCTGGTTCTGCCATACGGCTGGCATCAAGGTTGTCGCACCGGCCACACCGGCGGATTATAAGGGGTTGCTGCTTTCGGCGATCCAGGATCCGGATCCGGTCCTGTTCATCGAGACCGGCAAGACCCTGTTCGCTCCTGGTGAAGTTTCTGTCGATCAGGGCGCCATTCCGCTGGGTAAGGCACGCGTGGCGCAAGAGGGCAAGGACATCACGCTGGTGACCTACTCATCAATGACCCTAGTTTGCCTGCAGGCAGCCGCGGAATTGGCAGAGGCAGGCATTTCGGCCGAGGTGATTGATCTACGGACCGTTTCACCGTGGGATAAGGACGCTGTCCTCGCTTCGGTGGAAAAGACTGGACGCGCCGTCGTTGTGCATGAGGCTCTTCGCTCGTTCGGTCCTGGCGCAGAGATCGCCGCGACTATTCAGGAAGAGTTGTTCGGTAAGCTGAAGGCGCCGGTTCGCCGCCTTGGTGCGCCGTATTGTGCTGTGCCGTTCGCCAAGGCGCTTGAAAATGCCTATTTGGTGCAGCCCGCTGATGTGGTGGCCAGCGCAAAGGAACTTTGCTCGCGAGGTTGAGGCAATGCCCAAGGTAACCTTCCTTCTGGCGGAGGGAGGCGAAATGATGATCGACCATGCCGGTTTTCCCGAGACTCTTATGGAGATTGGGCGCCGGCATGGCGTTCCCGGCATCATCGGCGATTGCGGCGGCTTTATGAGTTGTGCAACCTGCCATCTGCATATCGATCCGGATTGGCTGGTGCGATCAGGCACGGCCTCAGCAAACGAACGCGCCATGATTGAAATGACAGCGGATCCCCGGGTGGAAAGTCGGCTGGGGTGCCAGCTTTGGCTTACACCCGAGATGGACGGCCTGCGTGTGCGGGTTGCCGCGCATTAGGGTATCGCGCCATGCCCTGCGTTAGTGCGACACAAGTAAGTATTTCCTGGGCATGCTGCCCGATAGATACTGTCGTTGTGCGTCCTTTTTGGTGCGATGGTGGCTCTCTCTGCCTGCCTCAGTAGGAGAAAGGGGGAGCCACCATCACGCCGAATTTGGAAGCTGTGCTGTTGAGGTCAGGCGAGTGACGCCAGCGCCTCGCGCCCGGTACGTTCCTTCCACAGATCGGATGAGCCGCAGAGCTGCAGGTTCAGCATCGCCCGCTTCATAAACAGGTGGCACGGATGCTCGTCCGTCAGGCCGATACCGCCATGGAACTGGATCGCTTCTTCAGTTACAAATTGATAGACGTCGGCTGCCAGCGCCTTGAGTGCGCCCATCTGTGCGACGGTTGCTTCTTCGTCGCGGACGCGGTTCCACAGCAGGGCTTCAGCGGCGACGATCCGAGTTTTGAGATCGGCGGCACGGTGCTTTAAAGCCTGGAACATCGCGAGAGGCCGGTCGAATTGCTTTCGCATCTTCGTGTACTCGACGCTCATGTCGAGCGCGGCTGCTGCTCCGCCCAGGCAGTCAGCGGCCAGCGCGAGATGGGCCTCGGGCGAAAGAGTGTCATGCAGCGCCCTCACTTCGGCATCACCCTTTGCGAGTATATGTGATGGATCGGGCTGGTACCCGTCGAGCACAACGTCAAACAGACGGCGGCTCGTATCCCAGGCCGGCCGTTCGACGATCGACACGCCGGCGGCGTCCATCGGCACTAACGCATAGGCATCCGGAAGTTTGGCGACCACGGCAATTGCGAGGTCTGCGTCAAATACTCCGCTTATCGTTCCGGATACCAAGCCGTCACTAGTGCAAGTCAGCTTGGTTGGAAGCATATGCAGCGGAGCGTATTCGCCTGCGGAGAGGCGTTCGATCCAGCTGGCACGGTCCGGTAGGTCGGGGCTGGCAATCACGGCCTGCAGGCCAAGCTGCGCCGGGATCAGTGGCATGCTGGCAAGCACGCGGCCCATCTCGAAATGGATCGCGGTAGACGCCTCGCGGCCAAGGCCAAGGCCACCGTCATCTTCAGGCACGCGGATCATCAGCCAGCCCATCTCGGCGACGAGTTGCCAGCTGGCGTCGCGGGCCGGGGAAAGCTGGTCTGCGGGAAATGCCTTTTGCGCGGCATCGATAAGTTCGTTTAGCTCAATCATCTCAGAGCACCCAACCCTTTGGTTCTCGCGGCATTTCCAGCATCCGCTCGGCGATGATGTTACGCTGCACTTCCTCGCTACCCCCGGCGATGGTCCAGGCGTAGCTGTTCATATAGTCGGCCATCCAGTTACCCGTGTTAAGGTCGCCAAAGGTGATGGGAGCAATATATTGCTCGTCCATGCCGCCCAGTCGAACACCCAGCAGCGAATAGGCGCGCAAGGCACGGCTGTAGGAGTTCTTGACGTTGGAGGCGTCGCCTATGCGTTCAATCCCGTTGATACGGTTATTCAAAAACTGATCGGCCAGAGCGCACACGCTGTCGACCTGCGTTACCAGCGTGCCGAAATCACGCAGGATACCTTGATCGTTTTCGTGCCCATGGTCGCGGATCAGCTTGGCCACGCGGTAAAGCGAACCACGCAGGCGATAGGACAGCTCCATCAGCGTAAGGCCGCGTTCCGATGCCAGTGTGGCCTGCGCCACGGCCCATCCAGCGCCTTCTTCGCCAACGCGTTCGCTGACGGGTATTTCGACATTGTCGAGGAAGATTTCGGCGAATTCCTCGTCGTGCTGAATCTGGTGGATTGGACGGACAGAGACGCCTGGTGCCTTCATGTCCATCAGCAGATAGGTGATGCCGGCCTGCTTCACGCCGTCGCTACTGGTGCGCACAAGCAGCAGGCACTTGTCGGCATATTGCGCCATGGTGGACCAGACCTTCTGGCCGTTGATCACGTAGACATCGCCATCCGGCCGCGAAATGCGTTCGGCCTTGCACTTCAGCGCTGCGAGATCGGAACCGGCGTTGGGTTCGGAAAAGCCCTGGCACCACGTCTCGCCCTCAAGAATTCGGGGCATGTAGCGCTTTTTCTGCTCTTCCGTTCCGCACTCTTCAAGCGTGGAGAACGCGTGGAACGTTGAAACGAAAGAGAGCAGCAGCCGCGGCGCGTCAGCGGCAGCAAGCTCTTCGTAAATCACTTTCTGTTCGGCCAGACTGCGACCGCCGCCTGGCCATTCGGCAGGCCAGTGCGGGATGGCGTACCCACCTTCGACGAGCTTCAGGAACCATGCGCGCTGGGACTTGAAAAAGTCTTGATGCGTACGGGCCTCCCGCCAGCCCTTCGGGGCGTTGGCGACGAGCCAGTTGCGGACTTCGGCCCGCAGGCCTTCCAGATGTGTGTCACTTGCCATGCGGGGCCTCTTGCACAGGATGGGCGGGGTAGGAAAGAGGGCAATGCGCCCCGTCAGACGGCAACCTCGATCACGTCACCGATGATACGCACTTCATAGGTCTTGATCGGCAGCGTAGCCGGCGGGTTCATCGGCTCGCCTGTTTCAAGATCAAAGCGGGCACCGTGCACCGGGCAGGAAATCCACCCGCTCCGCATGCGGCCGCAATCGAGCGCTTCGTGTGCGTGGCTGCAGATGTTGGTGACCGCGAAAATGCGGTCGGCAGTGTGGCACAGCAGAATGGGCGTACCATTTACCTCGATCAGCTTCTTTGAGCCGGCAGGTACTTCTTCCAGCGTTGCTGCTGCGACAAAATTCGTTTCGCTCATTATCGATCCCGTTCGAATGAGGGGCCGCATTGGTCGCGCCGGCGGCGTGGTGCAATCGGTACTTGCAGCCGAACGCAGGCTCGAACAAATTGGCCTTCCCTGCCGGTCATTCCGGACAGGGAACTAAGCGCCGATAGAGACGCGAAAGCGCGCAAGCAAGCCGGGAGGGGTCGGGTGCAGGAAAACGAGACTTACGATGTCGTGGTTGTCGGTTCAGGATCGGCCGGAGCCATGGCGGCCCTGAGGGCGGCGGACCTTGGCCTGACGCCCATCATTATTGAAAAGGCGCACAAGTTCGGCGGCACTTCAGCCACATCCGGCGGCGTTATGTGGCTGCCAAACCATCAGCTTGACGGCGACAAGGGCGATAGCCGCGAAGCTACGCTGGAGTATCTCGACAGCACGATTGGCAAGCCGGTCAACCGTGCCCGGCTTGAGGCATTTGTCGATGAGGCACCCAAGATGGCGCAGTATCTCAAGGGTGCTGGCGTTGATCTGACAGCAGCAGCGTGGCCGGACTATATGCCAGACCGGCCCGGCGCGCGCGCGGATCGCTCGGTCGTGGTGCCCACCTTCGATGGCCGCGAACTCGGGGATGATCGCTATGCGCTGATGCGCGAGCAGTACAACCGTTTCAAGCTGTTTGGCCGCTATTCGATGGACCTGACGGAAACCTTTTCGCTGATGATGCAGAACAAGGGGTGGCGCGCCACGGCGGCGAAGATAATCGCCCGCTACTGGGCTGATCGCTCAACCCGCAAGATTTCGCATCGCGACCGTCGTTTTACTTCGGGGGGTGCGCTGATGGGGGCTGTTTACAAGCAGGTGTTCAAGCACGGCGTGGAACTGCGGCTTGAAACCAAACTGGAAACGGTCCTCGTTGATGATTCAGGTCGGGTGACGGGCGTGGAAGTCAGTAACTTTGGCCGGAAATATACGATTAATGCCCGGCATGGCGTGATGCTGGCGGCCGGCGGCTTTGAGTGGAACCAAGAATTGCGCGACCGGTTTTTTCCGGTGCCGGGCCTGACGCGCCATTCGTCATCACCAGAAGACGGCAATCGTGGCGAGGCGCTGATCGCGGCCGAGAAGATCGGCGCGTCGCTTGAGCATACCGAACAAGGCTGGTGGATACCCACCATGACTCTGCCGATGCCGGGTGCATCCAATTTCCATGAGATCCATCAGGCTGCCTTCGATGTGGGCCGTCCGTGGAGCGTCTGCGTTAACCGCAACGGCGTACGCTTTGTTGATGAAGCTTGCGGATATGACCAATTTGGGCAGGCGATGGTAGATGATCACCTCAAGACCGGTGCCAACATGCCCTGCTGGCTGATCTTCGATGCAAAGTTTCGCAAGAAATTCAGTGCGGGTGGTTTGATGCCGACAGTTCATACCGCCGAAGACAAGGTGCCTGCCGATTGGTGGGATCACTATGTCTTTCGGGCTAACACGATTGATGAACTTGCCCGCAAGATCAGCATACCCGTTGATGTCCTGCGCCAGACCGTCACCAAGATGAACGAATATGCCAAGACTGGCGTTGATCCCGAATTCGGACGGGGCATGAACATCTATGACCAGTTCTTTGGGGATCCTAGCGTTACGCCGAACCCGAATCTCGGCCCGATCGACACCGCTCCTTATTACGCGGTGCCTATTAACAACGGCGATCTGGGCACGAAGGGCGGCTTGCGCTGTGACGAACGGGCGCGCGTATTGGATGGTGAAGGCAAGCCAATTCCGGGCCTTTACGCTGCTGGTAACAATTCGGGCACGCCATTTGGCGACACCTATCCTGGTGCGGGTGCCACTATTGGCCCGGCAATGACGTTCGCATTTGTGGCGGCAAACGACATAGCCGAGCGTTCTGGCAACCAGCGCGCCTGACATCGTGAAAAGAAGTGAGAACCGGTTTCTCGCCTGAAGCGAGGGGTGGCAAACGACTAATCAAGGAGATTCCATGTGATCGAAGGTAAGGTTGCGATCGTCACCGGTGGCGGTGGCGGCATTGGCGAAGGCATTGTCCGCAAGCTGGGTGAAAAGGGAGCGAAGGTTGTCGCCACGGGTCGCAATCCCAGCAAGTTGGAAAGGTTGGCGGACTCCATCGGGAACAGCTTTGCCTTGTCCACCATCGCAGCGGATATTACCGCAGAGGATGCCCCCAAGGCAATCATCGAACATGCAATCGCTACCTTCGGCCGGCTCGACATTCTGGTGAACAACGCAGGATCGTTCAACTTCGGCCCGGTGCATTCCACCACGGATGATATGCTGGACGAGGTGCTTTCCATCTCATTACGCGCGCCGTTTCGCCTCTGCCGTGAGGCGCTGCCGCACCTCGGCAAGGGTTCGTCGGTGATGTTCATTGGGTCGACCTGGGGCATTTATGGAACGCCGGGCGGCGGCGCCTACAGCGCCGTGAAAGCGGGGCTGATTGGCCTGATGCAGACCATGGCTGCCGAATATGGCCCGCAGGGCGTGCGCAGCAACTACATCGCGCCGACGGTAGTGCGAACAGAGATGACAGATGCGTTCTGGGACGCCGACTTTTTTAGACGCACCAACCATGAACTGACGCCAATGGATCGCGAATGCACGGTCGATGACGTCGCCAACATGGCGGCATTCATATGTTCGGATGAAGCAGGCTTCATCAATGGCCAGACCATCGCTGTCGACGGCGGTATCTCGACAACGCGCTATCTCGCCCCCGCAGCGATTGGCGCGGAACGAAAGTAGAAGGCAGCGCCAGAACCCCATCGGTGCCTGCTGGCGACCGATGGGGTAGCGCGCCGTCCCTACCTCGGCGCGAACTCTACATGCAGTTCCGCCAGCCCGCGGATGATGTAGCTAGCTTCGTATTCAATCGTCCGCGCGTTTTTCGGTCCATGATGGGTTTCCGAGAGCGTTACGGCAGAGGTGTGCTCAAGAATGCGGTCGAGCAGGACATTCACTTCCGCACGGGCCAGAGGGGCCCCGGCACAGGTGTGGGCACCGCGACCAAAGGCCAGATGCTCCTTGATCCTCTGGCGGCCGATTCGGAACGCGGCGGGATCATCCCAGCGCTGGGGGTCCCGGTTCGCGGCGGCCAGCGCAATAACGACCATTTTACCGGCGGGAACCTCCACGTCGCCGATCCGCGTGTTGCGCTTGGCCAGGCGGAACGTCGCCTTGGTAGAGCCTTCCATGCGCAGCATTTCCTCAATGAAGCCGGGAATCAGCGTGCGGTCGTCGCGCAGTTGCTGTTGAAGATCAGGGTGTTCTGCAAGGTAGCGGATCGCATTGCCGAGCAGTTTGGCGCTTGTATCCTGTCCGGCAGCGAACAGGAACATGGCGGTTTTGACCACTTCAATCAGTGCGGGCGTGGTGCCGTCGGGGTACTTCGCCAGCGCCATTTCGGTCATCACGTCATCACGCGGGTTGTCGCGGCGTTCCTGAATGTAGCGCGCGAAATAGGCACCCATAAAGGCGAGGGCAGGGCTTGCCATCTGCGGTGCGTCAGCGGCGTCCATGTTACCGGCAGGTGGGCCGGAATCGATGACTTTGCGAAATTCCTCACGGTCATCCTCCGGCACGCCCAGAAGATCGGCGATAACCAGTGTGACATATGGCGTGGCAATATCGTCAATCAGTTCGCAGCCGCCTTTGGCGACCATTTCCCGCGCCAGCTCATCCGCATAGGTGCGCATGAATTCTTCGTTGGCTCGGAGGCGTGATGGTGTGAACAGCGGGTTGAGCAGCGACCGGGCGGCGGCGTGGTTCGTGCTGTCATATGTGACCATCAGTTCAAACGCGGAGTTTTTACCGCGTGATGCCTCGATCCTGTCGGTCAGGTCGTCGCCGCCAATGTCGAAGGGCAAGGGTGCCAGCGGGTCTGTCGTGGCAAAGGAGGAATAATCCTGTGCGTTCAACAAAACCTCCACCGCTTCGCGGAATCCGGTGACGATCAGCAGATCGCGCGAAGGCATCTGGAAAACCGGGCCATGCGCGCGTGCACTTTCGAAATAGTCGTAGGGATCCAGCAGAACCGAATGATCGGTGAAATAGTCGCGGTCGGCGACTGTCCCTGTGGCGGCCGTTGCCATTGCATCAAGCTCCCGTTTGTCGGGGTCTTGTCGCCCCGACCGTACTGATACACAGGGTATCGTATCTTCCGGGGCGCTGTGTCAATCGACTGCGTCGGAAGATTGGCTGCGTCACAACTGGCCTTGTTTGCGAATGACATGCTGTCTAACGCGTTCGGAAAGCTGGGCCTACCAGAGCCCTCGCCGGAGCATTGGATGCAATGAATTTCGAATGGACTGATGAGCAGCAGGCGTTCCGGGGCAAGATCGAAGCCTTTCTGGAGAATACCTTGCCCGATGACTGGGAGGAATTCTCCAAGCACGGCCCGGCATCGCCTGCACTGACGGAATTTGCGCGCGGCTTTTGCCGGCAGCTGGCCGAGAATGGCATGCTGTTTCCCCATTGGCCGAAGGAAATTGGCGGGGAAGGGTTGGGGCCCTGGGAACAGCAGATTCTTGCCGAAGTCATGTGGCAATGGGGCGAGCCGCGCGGCGGCCAGTACATGAATGTGAACTGGATCGGCCCGACGATGCTGAAATACGGCACCGAGGGGCAGAAGGCGAAATACCTGCCGCAGATATCCTCTGGCGAAATGCTGTGGTGCCAGGGCTTTTCCGAGCCGAATTCGGGTTCCGATCTTGCCTCGCTGCGCACCCGCGCGCAGCTGGAAGGCGATGTCTACCGCGTGAACGGCCAGAAGATATGGACCTCCTACGCAGGCCTTGCCGACACCTGCTTTCTGCTGACCCGCACCAGCGATGACCGCAAGAAGGGCATCACTATCCTGCTGGTGCCGATGGATACGCCGGGCATCACCGTGCGCCAGATTCCTAGCCTGATTGGTGAGGGAGACATCCATGAGGTGTTCTTTGACGATGTGATGGTTCCTGTGGGGCAGCGCTTCGGTGAAGAAGGGCAGGCCTGGGAAATCATCGGCTATTCGCTGACGAATGAACGGTTGGGCATTCCGCGTTACCATCTGGCGCGGGCCGCGCTGGACCGCGCTGTGGGTATGCTTAAGGATGCGGGCGATTTCACCGGCGACATTGTCCGGGCAGAAGCTGCGCGCTGCGCGGCCCTGTGCGAAGCGGCGCGGACATCAATCTATGCCATCGTGCAAAAGCGCGTTGATGGCCAGACGGTTGGCCCCGAATCCTCTTCGGCACGTTTTGCCACGGTCATGTCCGAACGGGCGGTGTGCGAATTCATCGTTGAATATCTGCCAGAGGCACTGGCTGGCGGCTCTGCATTCCTGCAGATGCATCATCAGCGCGGTATTGTCGCCGGCATCGCTTCGGGCGCGGCCGAGATCCAGCTGAACATCATTGCTTCAGATGTCCTCCAACTCCCGCGGGAGCCGCGCTGATGCTGCTGACTCTTTCTGAAGACCAAACCCAGATTCTCGACTTCATCGATAGCCTGACGCGCCCCTATGTCGGTGTGCCGATGCATGACACGTCGTTTGCGTTGACCAGCGACGAGTTGGACCGTGAACTGGTAGAGGGCGGCTTCCTTGATGTTGCTGGGATGCCGGAACTCGGGCCAGTCACGGCTGCGCTGATAGTGGAAAAACTTGCCCGGTTGCCCTTTGCGATCGAATCAGCAGCTTCGGCGCTGGTGCGTCCGCTGCTCGATCCTGAATTGCCGCGTCCCATTTGTCTTGTAGAGGAAGGCCAGCTTCGAAAGCCGGTGCGCTTCCTGAAGGCCGGCGCAACAGTCGTTGTGGTTGGTGCCACGGGTGTACGCAGTTTTACGGCGAGTGAGGCGCAGGTTCGCGACGCCGGTGATGAAGTGCTTTACGCATATCCAGTGGCGTATCTGAACGAAGTTCCAGCCGATACGCGGCTTCACGAGCTTTCGGCCGACGAACTGCGCCGGGCATGGCGCGTTGCTTTGGCAGCAGAGGCTGCTGGTCTGTTGGCCGCAGCGCTGCAGAGCGTCACTACCTATGTCTCAGAGCGCAAGCAGTTCGGCCGGCCGATTGCTGCTTTTCAGGCTTTGCGACATCGGCTTGCAGAGGCGCAGGTCCTGACCAACGGCGCCTATTGGCTGGCGATGCGGGCAGCCGGAACCGGCGATGCGGGCGATGCGGCACTGGCGGCGTTGCATGCGCAGGAAGCAGCGAAGCGCGTGGGCTATGACTATCACCAGTTCCTGGGTGCGATGGGCATGACACTGGAACATCCATTGCATTTGTGGACCTATCGCCTGAAGCTCCTCACGGCGGAGCTTGGCGGCCGAGGCGCACAGGCTGTCGCCGCGGCTGATGCGATCTGGGGCTGAAAGAGAGCCTCCCGCTACCCGGGAGGCTCATTTTCAATCGTCGATTGCGATCATTCCGCCCAGTTGCGGACCACCACCGACAGCGATGGTTTCACCGGTGATGTACGATGCTGCATCACTGGCAAAGAAGACAATAGCCTGCGCCACTTCGCGCATCTCGGCATAGCGTCCCAGCGGGAAGGCGGTTTTGGCGACCCCGGTGGCGTCAAAACCACTCTTTTCCCAGCCTTGGCGTGCAGCTTCTGTCGCGGTCATCCCGGGTGCCACACAATTGACGCGGACGCCTGCCGGGCCCCATTCTGATGCCATCACCCGTGTCAGCATCTGCAGCCCCGCCTTGGCTGCCGAATATGCCCCGACGCCTTTGGTCCCGTGCACACCCGCCAGCGATGATATGTTGACGACGCTTCCCTTGGTTGCCTTCAAATGCGGGAATGCTGCTTGCGCGCAATATTGTGCGGCGCTGAGGTTGAGCTGGATGTCGCGGTCCCACTTGCCAAGGTCCATCTTTGACAGCGCCATGTGGCCGTGCGCGCCGCCAGCGTTGTTAACCAGGATGTCGATTTTTCCAAACTCGGCGATTACCGCATCGATTGCGGCCTGCGCTCCTTCGTGCGTGCTGACATTGGCAGGCACGCCAAGGACGCGCCGTCCCAGGCTGCGGATTTCGGCGGCGGTCTGTTCCAGAGGTTCGGAACGGCGGCCGGCGATGGCAACATCGGCGCCGCGTTCAGCCAGAAGCAGTGCTGTGGAACGGCCAATGCCGGTCCCGCCGCCTGTGACTACTGCGACCCGGCCGTTGAGATCGAACCCTTCGAGCATAATTACCATCTCCTGCGGCGCTGGCAGGCGCGGACACGCTGACGCAATTCTTCTGCGCGTTCCTCTGGCGTGACGACGGGCGTGTCGGTGGGCAGATAATCACGAATATTTGCGAGTTTTACGCGTTTCAACGTCGGCAGCGGATGGCTGTCGCAATCGTACCAGCGCCCATAGATTGTTCCCTGTCTAAAGCCTGCCGTGTCCAGCCAGTTGGGCACTCCGGGGTCCTGCAACGCGACCACCGCGCGGAATTTTCCGTCAGAGCTGACCTTGGCGAAGTGGCCGTTGGTGCTGGACAGGCGATAGACGTACTCGACCGCGTTGAAGTACGGATCGTTGAGCTGAAAGTTCCAGTACCGCCGGGTTTCGGGCAGGTCTGTTTCAATGATCAGCGCCTCGTCCTCGTCGAATTCATAGACGGCGGGCAGGTAAATCTGCCGCGACAGGGCGCCGCCCATACGGGCAGGCTCAAAGACATTAACGCCGACGTTGGCTTTCACCTGGTTCTGCATGGCATAGAACAGGCGCGTCGCCGCCACCGGCATTGCCGCCATCTGCCTGATCCGTTGAAGGATTTCGTCAGGACTAAGCCGTTTCTTGAGACCCGCCGGGTTCAGGCATTCAATGGACATGACGGGGTCGATCTCATTGACCCAGTCATAACTTCGGTAGCGCGTCATCAGCACCTGTACGCCGGGCTTGATCGGAAGCCAGTTTCCTGTGTGCCCTTGCGGCCGTTCAGCGCTGACGAGAATTTCGAAGTTACCATCCCCGTCGATTTGCAGATCGCCATCGTCGAGATCGGAATAGAATTCGCCGGTGTGATCAATTGGCCCGGGTAGGCCAGGGAGCGACAACTGCGTACTGAACGTGATCATGTAGACTGAGCCGCGATTGCCACTGATTCGATAGGTCCGATCGTCGCGGATTGGGCAGTAGAGGTAGATATCGTCCGGATTGGGCTGCAGCGTAAAAACAGGGTTCCACAACGGGGCCCAATCGGGATGTTCGGCATCAGCGTGAAAGAACGCGAAATAGCCGTACGAGAACTGCATCATGATTTGGCGGTAGACGTCGGCCCGGTACTCCGGATCGTCGGGCCGCCAGGTGTTGGCTATTTCATCAACGGCTGCCTGCAACTCACCAAGATAGTCAAACAGCGGCCTGATATCGCCTGCCATGCGTTCTATCCTCTACCGTGTTCCCGCTTTGTGGGATTCGCTTGCCTAGATGGTATGCACTATCTAACGCAGCTGTAAACTGGGAGACGAAATGATGAGTGATGACTTGCTGGACCTTGATGGACAGGTGGCGCTGGTAACCGGGGCGGGGCAGAACGCTGGCCGCGCGATTGCTCTGGAACTGGCGCGTCACAATGCGGGCGGCGTGGCGGTAAACGATTTCGTGCCAGAACGCGCCGAAGCCGTGGCGACCGAAATCCGCGCAATGGGTGTACCGGCAGTTGCCGTGCCCTTCGACGTTTGCGATCTGGAGGCTGTGCGTGCGGGTGTGGCTAAGGCCGCGGCTGAACTGGGCCCTGTAACGGTTCTGGTGAACAATGCAGGCATGGCCGGGCCTAACCAGCAGATCCGCGCCGCGAAGAATTTCTGGGAGGACGACCCGGAAGAGTGGGGCAAGTTCCTGGGCACCAATCTGTTTGGCGTGTTTAACTGCTGCCACGCGACGATCCCCGCGATGGTCGAGGCGAAAAAGGGTCGGATTGTCACGATTGTCTCTGATTCGGGACGTACGGGCGAGCCGCGGCTTGCCGTCTATGCTGCAGCGAAAGCTGGGGCGAACGGCTTTGTCCGGTCGATAGCGAAGGAAGTTGGGCGTTACGGCGTTACCTGCAACGCAGTCTCGCTGTCATCGCTGATGCCAGATATGCCGCAAGAACAGCTTGATGCCTTCATGCAGACCGATCAGGCGAAGAAGCAGATGGCGGGCTATATCATCCGCCGCTACGGGCGCTCTGCCGATGTCGCGGCACTGGTGACGTTCCTGTGCTCCGACGCGTCCTCATGGATTACGGGGCAGACGTATCCGCTGAACGGTGGTTACGTAACGGACTGACCTGACGTAGAAGCAGCGTTGCCATTTCCGCAATTGACGAATCCTGCAGGAAGGCAATGCTCTACGCCTAGCTGAAATACGGAGAAGCCAATGCCGTCGCCTGCCTATCATGCCCCGGAAACGGTCTCGCAGGCGGTCGCGCTGCTTGCAGGCGATCCGGCGGCAAAGCCGCTTGCGGGGGGGACTGACCTGATCGTGCAGATGCGTTCGGGTCGCAACGTTCCCTCCGCAATCGTCGATCTGAAGCGGATTGCCGGGATGATCGGCGTGCGCCCGCACGCAGGCGGCTTCGCCGTTGGCGCTGCGACGCCGTGCACGGCGTTGAAGAATGATAGGGCATTGGTCGCCGCTTGGCCCGGCGTGGTCGAGGCAGCGAACCTCATCGGTTCGGTGCAGGTGCGCAATCGCGCGACCATGGCGGGCAACCTGTGCAATGCATCGCCTGCTGCTGACAGTGTACCGGCGCTGATCGCGGCGGGTGCAACCTGCCTGATCGCGGGGCCGAACGGTAATCGCGAAATCGCTGTCGCGGACCTGCCGCAGGGCCCCGGCCGCACGGCGTTGGCCCCCGGCGAATTTGTCGTTGAGATACGCCTGCCGGCAAGGCCCGTGGGTGGGGGCGACGCTTATCTGCGGGCGACCCCGCGCACAGAGATGGACATCGCAGTCGTGGGGGCAGGAGTTGCCTTGGTGATCGAGTCCTCGGGCAGTTGCACGTCGGCACGGATCGCGCTTGGTGCCGTTGCTCCCACGGCTTTGCTGATAGAGGACGCTGGCGCTGCACTGGTTGGGACGAGACTGGAGGATGCGGCTGTCGCGCGCATGGCAGAAGCGGTTCGGGCGGCCAGTCGTCCCATCGCGGATAAGCGCGGTTCCGTCGAGTATCGCACCCATATGGCAGGCGTATTGGCGGTCAGGGCTGTCGGTGTTGCTCGCGAACGAGCCGGAGTGGACGCATGAGCAAGTTGTTGGTCTCGACGACGGTAAATGGCGATTCCTATGATTTTGCCTGCGATCCGAGTGAAAGCTTGCTTGATGCGCTGCGCATGCGCCTTTCCCTTACCGGCAGCAAGGAAGGCTGCGGGTCGGGAGATTGCGGAGCCTGTACTGTAGTGCTCGATGGCGAAATTGTCTGCTCGTGCCTCGTGCTCGCTGCCGAAGTTGATGGCCGCCAGATCGCGACAATCGAAGGCGTCGCTGAAGGAAGCCAACTGCATCCGATCCAACAGAAATTCCTGGAACTGGGTGCGCTGCAGTGTGGTTTTTGCACGCCGGGATTTATTGTCGCAGCTAAGGCGCTTCTTGATCATAATCCGTCACCGGACGAAACCGAGGTTCGTTATTGGCTGGCGGGTAATCTCTGCCGTTGCACAGGTTACGACAAGATTGTCCGGGCTGTGATGGATGCCGCCGCTGAACTGCGCCAGGAAAGGGCTCCAGCATGAACGCTCCGCAGGACAAGCACGCCTTTCGCGTCGTCGGGACACGTCCCGTCCGCCCGGATGGGGTGGAGAAAGTTACCGGCAAGGCGATCTACGGCCCCGATTTCGTAGCACCGGGGATGTTGCACGCGGCCATATTGCGCAGCCCGCATCCTCACGCCCGAATTCAGGGCATCGATACGCGCAAGGCTGCTGCATTGCCCGGTGTGAAGGCCGTGGTGACAGGTGCGGATTTCCCCAGCCTGCAATCGGTGGTCGTTGCAGCAGGTGAATCGTCCTCTGACATCATCCATCTTTCCCGCAATTGCATGGCGCTGGAAAAGGCTCTTTACGAAGGGCACGCAGTAGCTGCCGTGGCCGCGACTACTCTGCAGATTGCAGAGGAAGCGCTGGGCCTGATCGATGTGGATTATGCAGTGTTACCGCATGTCCTTGACCCTGAGGATGCGATGCGGGCAGATGCGCCGCTGCTTCATGACGATGTGTTCACCAAGGGAGCCGAACCTAAGCCGGACACCCCCTCAAACGTTGCGATGTATGTAACGTTAAATCGGGGCGATGTGGGCGCGGCGCTGGAAAATGCGGCTGTAGTCGTGTCAGGGCGTTACACCTGCCAGCCGGTACATCAGGGTTATATTGAGCCGCATGTCTGTGTAGCATCCTGGAACGCAGACGATCAGGCGCAGATTTGGGTGTCCAGCCAGGGCGCGTTTTCTGTTCGGTCGTTGACGGCGTCGATACTTACGATGAGCCAGGCGGATATTCGCGTAACTCCGTTGGAGATTGGCGGGGGTTTCGGCGGTAAGACCGGCGTTTATCTTGAACCTGTGGCGATGCTGTTGTCACGTAAGGCAGGAAGACCCGTGCGCATCGCAATGAGCCGTAGCGAGGTATTCCGAGCCACCGGGCCGGCGCCGGGTGCCATTGTCGATATAAAGCTAGGCGCGGCAGCCGATGGCACGCTCGTCGGAGCAGAGATTGATTTCAAATATAACGCCGGTGCCTATCCGGGCAATTCCGCTCATTCTGGAATTGTCTGTTCGATCGGGCATTACCGGGTGGAGAACGCGCGGATCAGCGGCATGGAAGTGCTGTGCAATCGTCCGGCATCGAAAGCCTATCGCGCGCCAGGGGCACCGCAAGTGGCATTCGCTGTCGAAAGCGCGCTGGATGAGATCGCGTTGAAGCTGGGTATCGATCCGCTGGACCTGCGGCTGAAAAATGCAGTGAAACCGGGCGATCCGCAGCCGATGGGACCGGCCTATGGTGAGATTGGCTACATCGAATGTCTTGAGGCGGCAAAGGCGCATCCGCACTGGAAGGCTCCTCTGCCCGCAGGTCACGCACGCGGAATCGGAGGAGGGTTCTGGGGGAATTATGGCGGGCCATCGACGGCTGTTGTCAGCATAACTGAAGACGGCTCGGCGCTTGTCACTACGGGCAGCCCCGACATCGGCGGGAGCCGTGCGGCGATGGCGATGATGGCGGCGGAGTCACTGCAGCTTCCCTACGAACGGGTTCGCGTGACCATCGCGGATACCTCATCCATTGGCTATTCCATGGTGACGGGCGGCAGCCGCACGACATTCGCAACAGGAAAGGCCGTAGTGGATGCGGCAGTGGCGGTTATCGGCACGCTAAAGGAACGCGCGGCGCGAATGTGGAACGTCGAAGCGGGGCAGGTTGAATGGCGGGACGGAGAGGCCATCTGCCTGGCCGACGGCAAGACAGATCAGCGCCTGAAGATCGGGCAAATAGCCGCCAAGGCAGCTTTTTCAGGTGGCCCGATCTCTGCAGAAGTGGCCATCAACCCTGGCGGTTATCTGCCCGGCTTTGGGGTGCATATCTGCGATGTCGAAGTGGATGCCGAAACCGGCCAGACCTTTGTTCGGCGGTACACCGCCATTCAGGATGTCGGCCGGGCGATCCACCCTGACTATGTGGAGGGACAACTTCAGGGCGGCGCTGCGCAGGGCATCGGTTGGGCGTTGAACGAGGCCTATGTGTATGACGCGGCAGGCCTGCTCGATAATGCCGGATTTCTTGATTACCGCATGCCGGTGTGTTCCGACTTGCCGATGATTGATACGGTGCTGGTCGAAAAGCCGAACCCTGCACATCCATATGGGGTGAAGGGCGTTGGCGAGACGCCTATCGTGCCGCCATTGGCCGCAGTCGGGAATGCCGTAAGCCGTGCAATCGGTGTTCGTATGCATGATCTGCCGCTGACGCCGGATCAGGTTTACAGGGCAGCACGCAGGAAGGGGTAACGTTGGCTCAAGTTTCTATCTTGTCTCCGTTGTCGTCCGAATTTTTCGGCGGTGAGGACAGTATTGAGATAGATGCCTGTAGCCTCTTTGAACTGGTCAGCGCATTGGACCGGCGTAATCCTGGGTTTGCCGATGCTGCCGATGTGCGTGTGGCATTCGCGGTGGATGATGTGCTGACGACTGATTGGGCGACGCCGCTTTCGCGCGATTCCAATGTCATGCTCGTCCCTAGGGTTGGTGGCGGCTAGCGGATGGGAAACGCCCTGCCTTGGCGCGCATTGGAGCCGTTTGGGGCAGAGGTGTTTGTCGATCTCTCTGCGCCGCTTTCGTTGGAGGAAGAGGCTGAACTGATAGATCTGCTGCGCGATCGCAGCCTTTTGCTTGCGCGGGGCCAGTTGCTGTCCATGGAGCGGCAGCAAGAAATTTGCGCGTTGTTTGGCCCGATCCTGCTGCGTGAGGGCGAGAGCGGCTACATGAGCAATGAGCAGGGCGGCCCTTCAGCATCCGAACTGACGTTTCATTCTGATGCCGCCTATACGCCGCACCCATTTGATGCCCTGTCGCTTCATGCGCTTGATGTGGTGGATGGAGCATCGTCCACGCGCTTCATCAGTGCCGAGCGCGGATATAGCCTGTTGCCGGAATTGCTGCGCGAACGGCTGGAAACGCTGGATCAGGAAATGATCGCGCCG